>Ga0181349_1000213_pt1 | contig 24188 bp, 28 predicted proteins | sample Su13VDMM110SD_FD_130106 | JGI IMG/M metagenome (GOLD analysis project Ga0181349, IMG submission 130106) | Freshwater viral communities from Lake Michigan, USA - Su13.VD.MM110.S.D | ecosystem: Environmental > Aquatic > Freshwater > Lake | place: USA: Michigan | collected 2013-07-16 | reverse complement strand
TAAGATACGATAAAGCATGTTTTAAGGAAAAACTATTATTATTAATAAATGTTTTAAATTCTTTTGGAAGTTCTAAAGATGGTTGAGATACCATTATATCTTCATTAGATACATTTTTTACTAATTTTCCAAGTTCTTGAAAATGTGAAGCATTAACTTGGATTTGTTTAAATAAACTTTTAATAGTTTTACCTTTTTTACCACAAGCCCAACATGCCCAAGGATTATTTCCTTCTTTATTTTCAGTAAAATTAACTTCTAATTTTGGTTTATGGTGGTGACAAAAAGGGCATGTATATGCTTGATTTCCTCTAGCGGTACGTTTTCCTGTTCCTAAAACAGAATTTACTAAATTTACTAGTAATTCATTTACCATGAATGTAAGATACAACTTTATTCTTGGGTAACAAAGTCTTTTGCAAAAAACTTACCTAAAATGTTAGTGTTAAGATATTTATTTGATTCTAAAACTCCTAATTGAAATTGATATTTACATTCAAAATAGGTAAGTAGTTTTTTATTATTTACAAGATGGATAATTTCACGAGTAAATTCTTCTTGTTTTCCTTCTTTTATTTTTTGTTTAATGAATTCCTCTGAGCCGTAATATGTTTTCCAATCTGATTCTTTTATGACTTGTTTTGTTGTGGGTTTTCTACCTCTAGTTATTGGTTGTTCAGCAAGTTCTTTTTTCCCTAATTTTTGATTAGTAGTATGGTAAAGTGATTTTTTACCTAAATATGATTTACCGGTTTGGATATGGGTAGTAATATAGATAAAACCAAATGTACCTGTAAGAAAATCATCTAGGGAATGAATTTCTTTTTTATGATATAACCAATTTGGCATAAGATTAAGATTTTAATAAATCTATTTGTTGTTGTAGATTATCAATTTGTTGTTGTTGTTCTTTAACAGCTTCAATTAATACCGCTACTATTTTATCATATTCAACTGATTTGTAATCTTTAACTCCATTTGGTTTAACTACTTCAGGTAATATTTGTTCAACTTCTTGAGCAATTAAACCTATTTGAGTACCAAATGCATCACTTCCTATTCTAAATTCAATATCATTTTCACTAGTCCATTCAAATTGAGTACCTCGTAATGCTTTTATTTTATTTAACGAACCTGTTAAAGTTTGAATATTTGTTTTTAAACGTTGATCTGAGGAAACAGCTGTTATTTGACCAGTAGATGAATCTCTTCCAATACCTGTATTAGTTCCACTCCATAATTGGCCTAAGGTTAATCTATTAACTATTTCAATATTAGGTTCATTATCAACTCCATCTACATAATTAACATCTATCCTTAAAGCTGTTGAAGATGTAACTGCACTGCCCGTAGTAGAGCCTGATGGCATAGTTCTAAAAACAATTTTTTCTCCATCTGCTGGGTCAACGATTGAGGATGTTGGGGTATACCTTATACTAAATCCTCCAAGATTGGCTTTCCCTCTAGCAAAAAAATCACTAGGTGAACCTACATAAAGTAGGTTACATGATAATCCGTCTAAGCTATAAAGTTCTCCTTGAGTGAGTACTCCTGCATTAGAGTAATTTATATTAGATTTGAAATCTTGATCTCCTACAATTAATTGTTGGGGGGCTATTCTTGCTACATCAGTACTGTTAGCTGTAATATATAATATGTTATTTGATCCTGAATTGTAGAATCCAGTATTAGTATCTGTTCCAAAATATAAAGATGGGTAACTTTTAGAACCTGTTACTCCTATTTTAACTTGATTTGTTGAGGCATCTACCAATAAAGCATCGGTGTTATTATCTGATTCAACTCTGAAATCAATATTTGCTCCTGAATTATTAAATACTGTTTCAGTTGATAAAATTTCAAGTCTGTTATTAGTACCATCAGTAATATTTAGGGTATTACCTGCCGTACTGTGGGTGCGATTTCCATCAAATGTTAAATTAGTATTGGCAAAATTTGGTGCGTGTGAAGCACTTAAAGCGTATGAAGCCGATATAACATGTGAAGCAGTTATAGCATGTGAAGCCGATATAGCAAATGAAGATGATGCTGAGAGTAATCTAGTTGTTGTGTTATAAGTTAGATTTGTGGAATTAATAGTTCTTCCAACACCATTAGATGAACCTTCAAGGCCTCCATATAAATAGGTTAAACCAGCAAAACTTCCACTAATAATTATAGATTTACTTGAAGTAGATGATAATGACGAACTTATTGCATATGATGCTGTTAAAGGATTTATAACACTAGGTTCACCATTAATAGATCCAGTCATGTTAAATGAACCTGAAAGTAATATATCATATGCATCTATTCCTGTAAAAGCATCTATTGATTGAGTAACGTGGTATGCCTCAACTAAATTTCCTGTTTCAATTCCTACTTGAGTGAGTGTTTTTGCCATATGTTATAAATATTATAAATCTAAATTAACTAGTATTGTTGTGTCAGTAACTGATGAAAGAGGTAAAGGTTGTGCTAATTTAGCTACTGCTATTAATTCATAGCTATTATTATATAAACCTATTGTTGTTATGTACGGGTCAAAATAAGAACCAGTTGCATAATCATATATTATACCGCTATTTGAACTTCCAGAAATTAAAGTTGGGTTTTGTGAAAAATTAAATTCATTTTGTCTAATAGTACATTTATATTGAGATTCATATATTGTAACTGTACTTTCAAAAGAACAAGTAATATTATTTGTATTAAATAAAGATCCAAATATCCCTCCATAAACCCCTACTGGGTAGGGAGGTGTTGGGGATCCGTAAGTAACATATCCATATCCATATAATGAATTAAGTAATTCTTCATTTATTATTGCTATTCCATGTTCATATATAATATTTCCTATATGAAAACTTGATGTTGCTATGTTACTAAATAAAAGATTACCATTACTATCATCAATAATAGTTCCATGAATATTTTTTAAAACAAAACTACCTGGTTTTAAGTATTCTCCAAATAAATTTGAAGGGATAGATAATACTCCAATTAGGGCATTTGATGAAGTTGGAAATACTCGGTTTGGTGGAAGAGTGTTTGATAAATAATTATAGTAATTTGTTGTATCCCTGTCACCAAATACAATATTGTATTCTGAGCTTGGATATTCATTATCTAGGGTAATAGCTGTTTCTAGGTCAGGGACAAAATCAGTAATTTCAAAAGAGGCTGTTGATGCAGAAGAACCTTTTGGGTCTTTTAAAAAATTAGTGTAATAAAGTTCTCTAATTGAACGATAAACTAATTGTTGGTTTTGGATATCTACAATACCCGTTGGGTTTGAACCAGAAACAAATATAGATGAAGTAATATTTTTACCTATATATCTTTCAATACTTACATTTGAATTTGAAAACGAAGAAGTTCCTTGAAAGGTAAACGATTTATTTACCTCAAAAGGTGATACAAGAACGTCAGAAGTTATGAATGGTTTGAAAATGCTCATTCATTCTTAAAAATCAAGTTTTACTCTAACTAGAGCTTCTTTTGTAAAATCTTTTAATAATGGTCTTGACATTTTAGCAACTGCTAAAAGTTCATTTGAATCATTGTACATTCCTATAGTTGTGGCATAAACTTGAGGAGCATTTATGAAATTATCATAAATTACCTCACCTGTAGATCCTGATATAAATGATGGATTTTCTGAATAGTTAAATTCACTATTTCTTGCTCTAACAAATATGTAATCAGATGTAATAGTTTCTTCTGAGTTCAAAGAAAAAGCAGCCCCTAAACTGATAGCATTAAATAATTTTTGAGGATTTAATCCATCTGAATTATTTGAGCGGCTAGGAGCAACTTTAATTGATTGAGAAATTGCGAATGGGTTTAATATAATTGTTCCTAAATCTGGGAATACTAAACCATATGAACCTGAATTAGCTACATACCCACTATTAGCTAAAGATCCTGCTGTTCCATTAGATCCTGAAATTAGTTGAAGTACTCTAGAGGAACCAATGAATGTATTTATTGGATTGTCTTGGGAATCATCTGTTAAATTAATTATTCCTCCTGATCCTGAAAGAGTTAAATTTAAAGATCCAGGAAACAGTGATTGTTTATATCTTGCTCTTTCAATAGATAATATCCAAAAATGTGATCCTGATATTACGTTAGTTCCGTTACCAAAAGTAAAACTAGCATTTTCATCTTCTAAAATCATTGAACGATATTGTCCATACATTGTTTTTGAATATGAATTTCCAGGAACAATAGTATTATATAGTTCACTACCACTTCCCAATGAATCAGCATATACTATATCAAACTGTGTTTGCTGGTCTGTAGAAGATGTATTATACACACTTATATAATAATTTCCAGCTGAGCTTGCAACTTGAGCAGATGAAGTAAAAAAGGAAGTTAAAGTAGGGGTTCCAGTTGACCATAAAGTAGAGGTAATTGAATCACTACTTACTACAAAATCCTCAGGATCAAATCTTTTAAATGACATTATATATTATTTTTTTTGTTATACTGTTTTAGTAATTGTAACTGGAATGGTTAATCTGGCCCCACTATCTAAACCTACAAATGTAATAGTTGTAACAAGTGAAGCATTAGTACCAAATAATGTATTTACAGTTGTTGCTCTTAAATTAAATTGAGAACCTATCACTGTTGTAGAAACATTAGTTCCTAAAGTTGTTGTTGAATTAGCAGTTGTAGCCGCTGTAGTATTAATTCCTATACCACTAAATGTTGACATTAAACGAACATCAGCAATAGTTGCAGAATATCCAGTAGTTTCAACTGTTTGAGCATTACCTAAATAATTTAATGTTTGAGGTGAAATTGAAAGAGAAGCTCCTTGTTTTAGTGTTATTGCAGAATACCCTAAGTTAAGTACAGGTAATTTAGCTGTTCCACGAGGTAAAGTAGCTAACTTATATTTCATGATTTGAGTTTCTGTTGGAAATGCTTCTAATAATGGCATGTTTTGAATAGCTTCACCATAAAATGAAGAACCTGATGGGTGTGTTGGATTATATAAAGTATAATCTATTTCATCATCTGCTAAAGCAAACTGTGTAATTCTAAAGGAACCATCATTTTTAGCTAAAATTTCTCTTCCTTTTGTTGTTAATATAGCGTCAACTGTGACAACTTGATTATTTAAATATCCCATTGTTTTTTATTATAAATATATCATACTAATAAATATTTACCCAATCAACCCTTTTTCAGTAAGAAGTTTAACAAATTCATCAGTATTTTTGTTTAATTTTGGAATTACATATTCTGGGGTGATGATAAATGAATTTGGAGATTCACCATTTGTAGGTCTAAAGCCTTCAAATATTATTTGTGAAGGATCATCTACATATCTTCTAATTAAAAAATGATCTAAATTAAAAGCAGAAGAACTAGCACTTATTGGAAGGTTTCTGTCAAAATGAATCTCAATTGAACCTGTTTGGAAAATACGGCCTGATCCACTATCAGCAGAAGAAAATATTTTTCCTACAACATATGTAAAATCTTCTCTTCCTTCAAATCTAAATTCATCTCCATATTGGATTGACCAAGGTAATGTTATAGGATTAAACCCTGAACCTGTTATATCTGCTTGCTTAACATTTGAGTCATATAATTCAACTAATGTTTGGTTTGATGATGTTATAATATATGGATAGCTTCCAGAATTAGCATATCCCCAAATTGAATTAATTCCTGATGAGGTTATTGGGGAGGTTGGTGAAGGATATTGAGTTATTTTAAAGGTAGAATTTGGGAAAATATCTGCTTGATAAAGTGGAGTTTGGTTTGGGTTTCCATTAGTAGTATTATAATATTTAAAAAATATTTTATATATATCATTTACTTGTAAATCAGGATTATTTACAGTATGACTAAAATATACATTTCTAGATGTGGGAACTTGAGAAATTGTGCTGGCTATTAGGGTGGTGTTTTTATAAAGTAAAATTTCGGCATCCCACCCAAAAAAGTGAGAGAGGGGAAAGGGACCTTTAAAACCTACAACTTCTAAATCTACATTAAATGTTAAATTAACTCCATCTGTTATAGCACTTGAAGGAACTTGATATCCATTAGAGCTTAAATAAGAGCCACCATATGTGCTAGTATTAAATTGAATTAAAATTTCTGTATTTGGGGTATTTACAGTCTCTGTACCAGTTTTCCCATACAATGCACTGTAATTTCCTACAGCACCTTGATCAGAAGGAACAATATCTTGAAAACTCATTGTTGTATTCCATTGTGCACTTGGAGCACTTCCTGATTGGGTGTATAAAATTGGTTCAATTCTATATCCTCCTCGAATTATATTTCTAAATTGATTAGTTGTTCCACCTTGAGTTCCTGATAATCCTAAAAGAGAAGAATATCTAAATCTGTCTCCAGAAGGGAAATTTTGTTGAGTATTAGGTAAAGAAATATCAGAAATATTAGGTGTAGAAATATTTCCATCTTGATCAATTAAATATTTAATTGTAAATGCAGAAGCATTCATTCGTTCAGGAGCCCAACTTCCATCCATATAACCATAAGCAACATAAGATTTTAAATTTTCAACTGTGGGAAGTTTACCAAAAGTACCAATATCACCTTTAGTCCATTTATTTAACTGTTGAGATGTTGATTTTGAACCTTCATATCTAGGTATAGTTACACGTTTTGAAGTATAATTTGAATCTTGTACTTTTGCTCTAGTTGCACTTCCACTTATTAATTGTCCAAAATTAACAGGTTCTGTTAATCCGGATGAGTAATCAACATCCATATAGTATGAACTATCTCTTAATTCAAAAGCATTATTTAATAAAGCATTTCCATCACTATTATAGAAATTTGGAGTTGTGATGTATGGTTCTAAAATTGTAGGTTCACAACTTGAGGCACTTACTGCTCTACTTTGAGTAATTAATAAACTACCTGATTTAACTACTGTTATGCCACTTCCAACTTTAGTTGCTGCTAAATAAATTAGATCATTTTGTAAACCATAGTATGAAGCAGATATAGTAATTAAATTATCTGAAGTATAATTACTAGAAGCAATTGTTGTAGTAGTGTTTTGTCTTTCTAAATAAATAGAAAATTTACCATTACTTCCTGAAATTATGGTGGATCCAGTGATTGATAAAAGAGTATTTGGTGTATTATCTAAAGTATGGATTCCTGAGGTTGTATTAAAGTATCCTAAGATATTACCAGATGTGGTATTCCAAGAACCTATAATGGTAGGGGATGATCCCGGCAATATAGTTTGTAATGATGGATTAGATGATGAAACAGTATAATCAAATACTTGATTAGGCCATAAAGAAGGACTATATAGTTGAACTGTATTTAATTGATATAAATAATAATTAGATTGTTCAGTTAAAATTGTTAAATTATATGGAATATATAAATTATATGAAGGAATATAGATTAAAATTTTATTTATTTGACCTAAAGCAACAGCATTGTTATTTCCATTACAATCAGTTTTTGCTATTTTTAAATATTTTGTTGAAAATGTAGTTGGATTCAATGATCCAAGAAAAAATGTATTTTCTTGAAGAAATAAAATTTCTCCATCTTGAGGGGAAGTAATATTATTTAAAAATAAATTTTCAAATGTATCTCCTTCAATAGAAGAAGTACCATAATAATGTACTTGTTTATATTCAAATTCTAAATTTTCACTTGAAAATGCTTCATTTAATATTCCATCAGTAACTAATATTATAGATCCGCTAAATTCACCGTTGTAAAACTCATCTTGGTTATCATGCAACATAAGTACTGAACCGGATGGAGTAGTAATGTTTTCGTACCAACTTTGAGATGTGTTTGAAATTGTATTAAATTGATCAAATACACCACCTGTTTGACCTCCAAAATTTTCTACAGTTCCTGGTTCATAATTGTTCCAAGTTGGTTTTAAAGTACCTGAAATATCTAAATTTTCTAATTCTATTTGTGGTTGTGGGTATTTATTTCTCTCAAGTAAATGTTGTTTAATTACAATTCCAGAAGCAAGACTTGTACGTGCAGGTACAAAATCTCTAATCATTTTGAACAATGAATTGTCAAAGAATTTAATTAAACGAATAAAATCAGTTAAATTATAATTTGAAATGTATTTTTCAAAATATTCATTTCTTAATTGATCCAATGCAGGATATGTAACTGCTGAGGATGATCTTAATCTTGGGTCACCAATAAATTCACCTATATTAAATGAACCAATTTGGGACATTATATCCTCATTAATCTCGTTTTGTGGTGAAAAAGCTACCTCTAAATAATTAATATTTTGAGTATAACTTTGAGACACATTTGCCATTTGAGATAATGACATGAATGGAGATAAAGTATCTCCCTCAGGCATTACATTATTTTCTATTCTAATTTTATCTGAAATAGCGTTTCTAATACCTGCTATTGGTTGGTCGTAAAAGAAATATTCTGTGTTTGGGGTAAAAACTGGGGTTTGATTAAAATAAAAATCACTATCAGTAGCAAATGATTGAGTAGTAACCCAAGATCCTGTTACTTTAGGATGAATTGACTTAGAACCAGTATATAATTCACCTCCTAAAGATGCTCTAAATGCTAATTCATTTGAGCTGTTATTTAAAGAATTTCCCTCAATTGAATGAGGATTCATAATATAATCCTTAAATACACTTTCACTTATAGGATTAGTATAATATCTGATTTCTTGTAAAGAACCAGAAAATTTATTAAATAAAGAACCCGTTGAGAAATATATTATATTAGTTGAATTCCAACAATTATAAGATGATGTGATTGATGAAGAACTATAAAATCCTAAAATTGTATTGTTATCTCCTCCTTCATATATTTTATCCCCAGCATATAATTTAAATCCATTACTTCCACTAGTAAGCATTACTGACCACCACCCTTGATTAAAGAATGGTAAATAAAGACTTGATGATAATGTTAAGTTTGAAGATGAAGGGTAAAATGTTAAATTAGCATATTGGTAATAAGGGTCAATGATTGAACCAGAATATGAACTACTAGTTAATCCTGATCCTGTGTATTGTAGGGTTAATTCTCCTCCATTTAATCTAAGTAAAGATTGGGATAGGTTAGTTGGAGGAAACTCTTCTGCTTTAAATCTAAATTCTATAGTTGAAGGTTTATTATTAGGGGAATTCCAATTAGAGTTTAAAGTAAAAGATGATGATATATAATTTGTTCCTTCTGTATAAAAAGAATAATTAAATTCATTTTGCCAATAATCCCAATCATTTGAATTAACTTTATCTTTTCCTCCAAATTCATTAATACGTAAAATGGTATCAGGAATACCATATGAAGTAATAAGTGCGCGTAAACCAGGTAAAGTACCTTTTGATTTAAGCAGGTATGGCAAATTATGGTATATGCGTTTATATAGCGATTTATTTACATCATCCAACGGTGTAAAGTCATTTGATGCTGAAATAAATTGGTTAATATATTCAAATCCAGAGGGGGTAGGTAAAGATCCTGTTATGTTTGGGAATGGAAATAAACCACCTTGAGGGGTTAAACCTAAAAATGCTGTATATAAATCATTGTTTGAAAAATTATTTTGATATAATTTAACTCCAAAATCACGAATTGCATCTGCTACTATATCTTTTGAAACACCATATTCTAAACGATTATCATTATCGTATTTTTTAGTTATTTCTTTATGATATACCCAAATATTATCATAATGTTGAGCAACCATTTGAACAAATAATTCATATTGGTAATTATCTGAGTCATCTCTTAAGTATTCTGGTATTGAGTAAAGTAGATTATCTTTATTTTCATTATCATATAATGATGCTGAAAGTAAAAGGCCGCCATAATATGGACTATATTCATTAGTACTTCCTATCCAAGATAAAACAGCAGTACTATCTGATTTAGCTAATTCATATGGTTTTTGAGTAGTAGTTTTAGGCCAAGCAATAGAGCTACTTTCATAATATAAAAAATAATCATAACCATCAAAATTAGTTATAATATTATCTATTTTAGATTGATAAATACTAATGCTACCACTTACATCAGAATTAGAAGTATTATTTAATATTGATATTGATGAAGAATATTGCTCAATTACTTGAATTTTATAATAAAAGTTTCTTAATCTAGTTTCAGCTGAGCTGAAATGAGTATATCCTTCAAAAGTAGTATAATCAATATTTACATCTATTTCTTTTTCTTCAAGTAAACTAGCTAATTGTTGTTGAGAACTTGTTAGTGATGTAGTAATTAGATCAATATATGAAAGTTCTGCTGTAGAATTATTTACTTGATCTTTTATATTAAGATTAAAATTTGGACCTTGAATTGATGTAGTATCATTTATTTCAAAAATAGGATCATCAAATGTTACTTGATATGCTACTGATTCCTCAATAGTAATTACTATCCAACATTTAGAATTTAAATTGAATTCATCTGGGAGTGGTTCGTAAAGTTTTACTAATATTGTGGGATTAGTAATATCCTGAGATTCAAGGACTATATTATTAGCAATTAATAAATTGTTATCTCCAAAATTTAAATAAAAATCTAAAAAATAATTACTATCTTGTCTTTCTTGAATAAACGTATTTGTTTGTTCAATTAATGAAAGTTCATCTAATATAGTACTATCTAATCTGATTTCTGTTCTATCATTTGATATTTCAGATATATAAAGTTGTTCAAGATTAGATCCTATTTTTTTATCTAAAAAATTGTAATAAGATATGTATGTGCCTTGATCGAATCCTGAATTAGATAAAGATTGAGAGGGATCAATTATTATTTCATATAATTCATCTGGATTATTTTGAAGATTATTAAGAGTATATTCTCTAAAATTATACTCAGTTAAAAATAAATTTTTATTTAAATCATAAACAAAATATTCTATACAACTTTGAGAATTAAAAGTAGTACCAATTTCAAATGAATTTATCAAGCTTGATTCTTGAGATTCATACATTTGGGTATTAAAATCTTGTATATTAACTTGAGTAATTTCTGCCATTATTGTGGGTTAGCTATAGTTATTCCTGTTTGTAATTCTATAATCTGTTTTTGAGCATCAAGCAATTCCGTTCTTAATTGAGATATTTCTGCCTGAAGGGCTTCTATTTCTTCTTGGTTGGCTTCAAAATCTATATATTCACTACTCTGTTTAATTAAATATTCATGTGAATTAACAACTCCTAATTCAGGTATATCATAAAACATTTCATTATACATGTCAAAAAAATCATTTACTGTTGGTTGATTTTCAATTTGTTCATTTATAGGTTGAACCCCTAATTGAGAAAAAGAAGTATTAATTACTTTTTCATACTGTAATTTATTATAAACTTGTTTATTAAAAGAAATATTTTCAGCCATTAGTTAATAACTTTAAAATAATAATTATCATCAAATATTAAAGTAGAATTATTGATTAATGTTTTAATTAATATTTTATAATATCTTTCAGGTTCTAATCCACTCATGTAAATATCAAAATAATTACCAATTGAATCAGAACTAATTTGAGTATATTGATCATCGAAGTTAATAACAAATTCATTAGTAGCCAAGTCTTTTAATGCATAATATGAAGAAGTTGGTAAATAATTTAAATTTGTATATAATGAAGATGTTTGATATACTCTAGAAGGATATAAAGGACTTACATTTATGTAAAATCTATTAACACTTTCTGGGGTAAATTTTTCCGGATTTTCAGCTAAAGACATTTTTAAATTTGTAGTAGTAACTACTGGGGAAGATCCTGTAATAATTGAGGAGTAATCTCTCCATCTAAATTCTAATTGGGGAGGATATATTGTATTAGTGTCAACACTATAATATTTTAGTATAGGTTGGATGTTTTGGTTAGGATTAAATTCTTGAGATCCGGTTAATTTAACTAAAAATCCATAATTTGGAATTGATGAACTATACCAAGTATTTACTATATTACTTACATCTACTTCAATATCTTTTACAGTGCGTAAACTAAATGATTCAGTAACTTTAAAAGTAGATCCAGTATAAAAATTACCACCCCCAATACTTACATAAGTAGAATTAAAAGAACTTGTAAAATAATATCCACTATTTGAACCACTTGTTAGCCAATATCCTGAGCTTGATATGGAAGGGTAGTACCAAGATGCCCCATCTGTTGTTTGAGGGGAATCTAAAAAGTATCCTGTTCCATTATTCCACTGTTGAGCTAAAGTTAATATTTCAATAGAAGTATTAATGTTTATTCCTTCAGCGGTTGCTATAAAATTTTTAAAATATACTTTATATGGATCTCCCGAGATTTTATTATTTATAATATCTTGGATTTCTAAAGTATCAAATTGGGTTAAAAATCTTGAAGCACCGGGATTACCATCTAAATTTAGAGTATTTGTGGTTTCACAAATAGCATCTAAACCAGTGTTCATAGAGGGATAATTAGAATATAAGGTAGTATCCTTTGTAGGGAAAATTTTATAAACAGCCATTTATAATATTTTATTATAAATATACAATTATAAAGGAACTACTCTGCCTTTTATATCAGTATCAGGATATCTTATTTCAAAAATACTAGGATCTAGTGAAGGATATATTACTTGATTTTGTGTAGCTGCCGTTATATCATATGCATATGGAGAATAACCTTGGGTTGAACCTGCTTTATTTGTGATAGAAACATCTTTTACTGTTTGTACTCCCTTAACTTTATCTAATAATATATATAAATCTCTTAAAAAGAGAGGTTGATTTAATTGCCATTTATCTGTATTAAAATAAGTTTTTAAAGCATTTATGCATGTTAATAAAACCTCATTATTGTTATATTCTGGGAGTACTATGATTTCAAAATTAACTCCGATATTAATTATGAAAGCATCTCTAATTTCAATATTATCACCAATCATCCTGTATTGAGATAAATAAGTTCGTAAATTATTTTTTAATGTATTAGTAGCATAATCTAATTTCCCAGTAGAATTTAAAGATAAAACATATAAATTTAATGTTTCAATAGTTGAAACTTGATTATCTGTTAATTTAGGTTGTTCTATGTATGCTTTAGAAATAGATCCATAATCAGAAGGCATACTTAAAGTTCTAATCAAATAATCATCTGCTGTTACTGAACGTTTTTGGGATGCTACTGATGCTAAAGTATTTTGCCTGATTTCTTCTAATGTGTCTCCACCTTTTCCTCCAGAAGCAGCTTCAGGATTTGTTGCAATAAGTGAAGAAAATATGTAATTACTAGTATTAGGATTTAAATTATTTTGAATAAATTGAGGATTATTTCCATTTAAAGAAGATAAAGTATTAGCAGGAATATTTGAGCTAACTCCTCCTCCTGTTAAATATCTTACGGTTAATGTAGTATTAGAAGGAGCTATACCATATGTTCCAGTATATAAAAAATTTACTGGGGAATATGCAGCTGTTAATTTATCTTTTTTAAAGGGTAAACCCAAACCTACATTATTGATATTTGGAGTTATTTCTTCTGTTGTATCATTTGGAGAACCAACTCCAAATTGAATTTGAATGTTAGTTAATGATGTAGCACGAGAAACAAATCTTTTATCAACTTTTTTTAATTTTAACATGTATGGAATATCTAACCCACTATTAGGATCATTTATATTTGTATTTTTAACACTATCTAAAACCATTTCTTGTCCTAAATGATCTACTTCATACCATTTATTTCCATCAGAATCAGTAATATCTAAAATTTTTAAAAAATTGTTAGTAGTAATGTTTATTGTGTTAAATGGTATTGGATTAGTAAAATTAAAAGTTTCTGTATTTATTGTTGCTGATATAGCATTTCGAGTTTTTTGAAGGAGAAAATATTGAGGATTACTTCCTGCTATTTGGTATACTGAGGTTATGGTTGGATCTTGAGAACTTGAGATTGAAAAATCAACTTTATCTTGAACTAAAAATGTTGTCCCATTTTGAGAAGATATTATAAAATTTTCAGGTAGTATTAAACTATAATCATAATCAGGAATATATTCACCTCCAACAAATTTTGAAGGTACTTGTTGATATATATTAATTGTAGTTTGTGAAGATATTGATAGTCTTGGTTTATATCCAAACATGTATGCTAAATCAAAAACATTTCTTGTTTGTTGAGCATATTGAAGAAAATTTTCTTGCAATTGGTTATCAAGATAAAAACTTAAAACATCTCCTACATATGCTGCTTGTTCTATAAACATCATACCAGGTGATGATGGAGAAAAATCAGTATATGTGTTAGGAAAATATGTTTTAGAATATTCTATTAATCGGTTTCTAAAATCATTAAAATCACGATTAATATATTTTATATCTCTATTTACAGCCATTTTATTATAATTGTATAGTTAAATTATCACTAATATTAGAATTAGATATTGAGTATTTTAATTGAATGGTGATTTGGTTGATATCATCATTTCTTAAAAGATTTAAAGAATTTATTATTACATTAGGAAAATATGTTTTAATTTTAGATTCTAAATTTTTTTCTAGTACCAATAAATTATCTTCAGCTATCTGTTCAAATATAAAAGCTCGTAACCCTCCTCCAAAACCAGTATTTAAATATCTTTCTCCAGGATTAGTTAAAAAAAAATTAATTAAATTATTTTTTATAGCATCTTTAGTAGTAAAATTAGATATAAAAACGGCAGGACCATTTAATGGTAAATTTACCCCAACGGCAACATTAGGATTTAAATCAACTGGGTTTATTTGTTGGGGGTTAAAGGGCATTATTTAGTATTAAGTAAACTCATAATTTGGTCCATTCCTAATTCACCTGCACCTAAATTACCATTTACAGGGTCTGTTGATTGGGGTTTAAATGGTTGTTGAACATCATTTGAAGTAAAGCTTAAAGCTGTTTCTCCTAATATGTCTTTATATTTTTGTCTTAAATCCATTGTTGGTTGTGTAAAAGATGGTTTAAAAGTTTCTGGTGGTTGGTTGGATTCCTTTATAATGGTTTTTGATGAACGAACAGCTTCTAAAAGAATATCTTTTAATTCTTCTTGAATAGCTTCTCTTACAGCATCTTTAATTAATTTTTTTAATCCGTCGGTTTTCATATGTTTATAAATATAAGGTTATTCTGCTTTTAAATCATTTTGTTGAATGTAAAATACTAATTCATCTATTAATATTTGGTCAATAGAAGAAAATGAATATTCTCCTTTTAACATGACTATGCCTTGTTTATTTCTAGCTATAGCTCTTCTACGCTTTAAAGAATTAGTAGTAGGTTCAGTTTCAATACCCATTTCAAATCCATTTACATTAATAACTACAGGAGATTCTTGTTGTGTTTGTTGTGTTGTTAAAGCTATCAATTCAGAAGAAATTTGTTCTTGAGATTGGTCATTATCTGGGGAACATTGTTGAATAAGGTTATCTAGTAAGTTTAAATATTGAAGTGCTGTAGCTAATGAGGATTTAAGTAAAGATAATGGTGAGTTTAAATTATTTATTTTTCCTTCATTCACCTTTATTAAATCTTTAGATGATTTAATTAAATCTCCAAATTTAATAATTACTCCTGCTGGGATCCCAATGCCTGGTGGGACTGAAGTAGGGAGGGTCATAGATGCTATGTCTAAAGTCGGAAGGAGTTTTTTAAGGGTATCAATAAATATTTCTAGTGGTTTAATAGCATTTTCAACAGATCTAATTACTTTAAGAAGATTATTTATTTGTTTTACTAATTTATTTTTACGATTAATTAATTTAGATAATTCATCTGAGGTAGGACATTTAGTTTGATTTTTTATATCTTCTATTATATCTTTTCCTTTTGACATTAGTTCATTAGCTTGAGTAATTCCAAAAGAAGAAAGTAAAGTCAATATCATAGGAATTAAGCGACTTTTAACATTAATTATTGAGTCTGTTATTTTTTTTTGAATAAAAAATGTATCTGGTTTTGATCCTTTAAGGAGATTTTTTAATTCATCAGATGTAAGTAATGATGAATTTATTTTTGCTTGTTGTAAAGAATCTTGAAGTGTTTCTAATTGGACTATTAAATTTTCTTTATGGGTACCATCTCCTTTAACTACGGGTATTTCTTTACTTTCATATCCAGGAGCTGAGATAATTATAGTAGATTTATTATCCTTTTTATTGGGAGATGAAGATGGTGGAATAAATATGTTTTCTGTTCCCATATTAATTTATTTTAATTAATTTAATTTATTAGTTTCTAAGGTTATTATTAACTTTATATACAATATTTGGGGATGATTCCATAGAATATTTCGGATAATTATTATCTATTAAAGTAAAAATATATCCAAATTTACCTTTTTGGCTTTTAGGTAATTTAAAGGCATATGCTCCATTTAAAAAAATTAAAATTGTTGGTTTTTTTGGAATTATTTTAGTATTATTTTTATCTGTTATCTCAAAAGATATGGTATATCCTGTCCATTTATTTTGGGAATCATATACAAAAGAATAATTTTCTTCATTTAATCTTAATTCATAATAACCATTTGGAAATGAAAATTTATCTCCTAATTCAGAAACAAGTAAATCATATATATACCCTCCTTTTATATTTTTTTTTCTTTCATCTACTGGTCTAGCAGAATTAAATGGATATATATAATTTGAAGATTTATATGGATCTATTAAAGTTGGATTAGCCATATTAATTTATTTTTGCTTGAATTGGTTTACCTGTATTTGAAGCTATTACTGTTACATTAACAACTACTTTTGGAGAAACTTTATTATTTTTATTTTGAAATTCATAAATAGCATTAGTTGCTTCTGTAAAAGCTAAATGAAAACTTGCTTCTATTTTTTTTCTTTCTGATATGGTTTTTGTTTTGTAGATACTTAAATTATCTCCTACATATGATGTCCCTGATTTAAGAACATATAAATTATTTGTTATAAATTTTTTAGATTTTTCTCTCCATTCTCCAATCCCTGCAGTACTACTAAGATCTCTCATGTGATTTATAAATCCAAAAGACATACGTCCTTCTTTCTTTTCTAGAGGTAAAAATGGTTTTCCACCAACTAAAATTTGAAGAGGTTCATCTTCATTAGTAAAATTTGGTATTATAAGAGTAACATCTTTTGTTAAAAGTTCTTGTTGTATAATTTCATAAAATTTATTTTGAAATATAATCCAAATATTATTAACATATTGTAAATCAGCTGTTGGATCTGTCATGCTATTTAGTTTTTACTTTTTTAGATGCTAAACTATCTAAACTAGTTTCAATGTTAGATAATATCTGATTGGCCGTTAATGCTATTGTATTTGCAGGACCGTTTGGGATAGGGATTCCTGCAGGGAATAATTGATCAAGTTGTAAAACCATAGTAATACTTTTCAAAAGAGATGTTATTTGTCTTAAAGTAGTAATAGTTTTATTTCCTAATAATACAGGTTCTTCTGCATCTTTAGATCCTAATCTAATATCGGACCCATCAATATAAATTTGACTTGCTTCTAAATTTATACTTTTATTTGAAGATAATCCTACTGATTTTTGTCCACTTATTAAAATGCTATCTGTTTTAGCATTTAAAACAACTCTATTTGAATTAAGTATTATCTGTGGGGAAGAGAATAAAGCTGGTTTTTCTGGGGTATTGTTTTGGTCATAAGAAGAAAAATCTTCATTTGATATATTAAATGGTATTTTTTGATAAGATGTTAAATAAATTGAAGATAAATCTTTATTTAAATCCTCAGTAATAGGAATCCATCCTCTATCATCCTTTAATTTTTCAGGTTGGCCGTTTCTAATTATTAAAATGGGGTCACCATTATTACCTGTTTCAGACCAATTATTTTTATATTGACTTAATGATTTTGCAGTACTACCAAAACGAATACTTTGACCATATCTTCCTTCCATTAATGAATCACCCATAAAAGGTATTAATGGTTTTATATTTTCTTTTTCAACAAAAGTGTTTTGACTTATATTAGTTGGACTATTTAATTCAATAGTATTATCTATTCCATCATTTACTGGGGGTGTAGGAATTGTTGGGTTATTGTTTTTTATTCTTTTCTTTGCAACCTCATCAAATATATTAGGGTAAGCATCGTGATGTGGATGATTCCAAATTCCTAAAGGTTTTAAATAAAAATATGACTCACTACTAGTTTGTTTACCCATGTTTTTATTAGGTAAACTTATAAGTAAAACTATTTCATTTACTAAAGGATATGTTTTTAAATGAGAATCATATGGTAATGCATAGTTTTTAGTCCCTGTCCCTGATTGATTTACAAATTCATAATATATGGCTCCTATACCACTCCACTCTCCAACATTACTAAATTTTTCATGTTTTTCATCTAAAACTATATCAATTACACGAGCAGCAACTATCTTTCCTTTTAAATCCCCTATATGAGATTTTATATCAGAAAAATTTCCTCCACTACTATTATTAGTACTGTTAGTATGGGAAATTATTCCCGTCTTCATTCTTCCCATTATTCTTTAGGTTTGAATTTTTGTACTTCATTTAATAGTTGCTTTTTTTCTTCTTCAGTCATACCAAAACTATCATCTTCAGATTTACCAGAAGCTAAAGCACGTTGAACAATTGTAGCCATTTTAACTAATTGTTCATCATTTTTAATACCTAATTCCATGTATTCCTTTATTAAAGGAACTATTAAAGTAGCATCACCAATATCATTAATTAAAGGTTTTAATTCACCTATTAAAGCAGATATTTGAACTTCTTTTTTCTTTTGATTATCATAAATTTCTTTAAGAAGATCAGAAAACTTTTTTTTACCAAAAATGTTTGAATCTAGATTATTCATATGATTATTTTTGGGTATAAATATAAAAGATTATAAGCTTTGAAAATTAATATACCCTTGATCTAAATAAAATAAATAATTCTTTTTAAAAATATTATTTAGAATATTTGCTATTTTTGTAATTTTAGGAGTTTTAGCATCTGGAATCATTTCATGGATATAAATGTAAAGTGCTTTTTTATTGAAAATATCAATTTGATCTCTTTTTCTAAATAATTCAAGAATAGCATCTGCTATTTTAGCATCATATTCTTTTGGAAAAATATCATATATGTTAAAACTTACATATTCAACATATTTGTCTATAAAATCTGAAAGACGTTCATTTGGGTCAGATAGTTTTGTGTCGGTTGAATTTAATGTATATGAATGAGAATCATCTTCTGTTAATTCATCCACTGATACTTTGGTAACTTTGCTTTTATAATTTTTATCATTGTATAAAATACACCATCGTTTAACAATGGTACCAAAATAAGAATATGCTTTAGATCCTTTACTAGGATTAAATAAATGGATTTTTGAAAGTAAAAATACTATAATTTCATGTTGAAGATGTTCTAAATTATCTACCTCAGTATGATAAAATTTAAACGTATGTATTATATTTTGAGTTAATTTAAAGAAAGCATAATGTATTTTTTCTTCATATATTTTACTTCGTAAATCTGGGTTGGGTGTATTATTATATAATACTATTGCATCTTCAGTTTCTTGGGTAAAATAATTCTTACTTTTAGCTTTCCTAGCCATTTTAGTTGAATTTTCTAAGATTAAATTCATTTAGTATATTTTGGATTTCTGTTATTGATTTAAATATAATTCCAACATCATCGTCCTTTTCAAATATACCTGCACGATCTACTTCTTTAATTTTTTTCTCTGAGATTTCAATTACGCGGGATAATCTATCTAAGTAATCTAAGTAACCAGAAAGAATATCTTCTGATTTTTCTTGTTTTTTCATCAAGTTGAAAGTCGTGAATCCTAGAATCACAACTATCATTGATAAGGTACAAACGGCAACTATTAATCCTATCATATGTTATCTAATAAATTTTTTAAACTATCACTCTTAAATGAACTTAATGCCTTTTCTTTTGTTGAAGTTTTTTTAGACATGTTTGGTTTATTCCCCAATGTAAAACTTTTCTTTCCGGCATCCACGGACTTTTTACCTTCTTTTAATTTAGGTAACCATTCACGTTCAAATTCAATACGTGCTGCCATTAGATCAGCCTGATGTAATATAAAAGGAAGAGATGTTCTAGGTTTTTGTTCTGGCATAAATGATGAAAGATATTTTTTATTTGCCTCATCATATAAACCATCATGTGTTTGGATAGCAACCATTTCATTAAATGTATACTGAATACCATGAGATTGAAGTAAAAATAAACCTCTATCTGGAACTGAAGCAAATGGAACTTTAGTATTAAACATGTAATCCTCTCCTAATTTTTCCTTCCTCCAATTATCTGTCTGGGGGATATAAGAATCTTGTTCTTCATCACCCATCTTCCCTAAATCATGGTTTAATGCTGAGAATACTAATTCTTCAATAGTAAAGGTAGACATATCACACCCTTCATCTTCCCATAATGTAGATTGCTTAATAGCACATCGAATAACGCGTAAAACATGTTCTACATATCCTCCTGGGAATGCATTATGATATTCTTTTTTATGCGCGGCAGGCATTAACATTAAACGATCAGAATATTGATTGTAAAATTCTAGTAATTTATCTTTACGAGGTTCTGAGATGTATTCCTCAATATAAGATAATAATTCATTCCAATTTGATTGGATTTGTTCGGCGGTAAGATTCATAACTTTTATTTATTTTAATTAACTATTAACTTCTCTTTCTACAATTGATTGAGTATCATCTCTTAATTCAAGAATTTCATTCAATATTTCACGAGATACTTCTACGTTTCTTTCATTCAAAGCATTTCTCATTCGTTTTAATTTTCCTTCAATAGACTCCAAGCGTCTCAATACTAATTCTTTATATTTCATTTTTATTTATTTACTTATTTTATTATAACATTTATATTCTAAACATTTTTAAATTAAAATATAATTAAAGGTAATAACCTTCTTTTAGGTAGGCACGTTTTCTTTATCAAGTAGTGATTTTTTTACAAAATCTTGTATTTTTTTAAGAAAAGCACATTTCTCAAAATCCTCCATTCTTTCAAAATATCGTAATACAATTTCAAGACATCTAATGAATTCATCTGAGGAATTATTTTGTAAAGCTAATTTCCATTCTTTTTTCCTAGTACTACACTCAGAAATCCAATACCAAGCCCTATTATACATCATGAAATCTCCAGCTTCATCAATATCTTTCATACCAATATCAGATTTAGAGGTTGAAAAAAAATTTAAAACTTGTTTTTTAAAGGTTAAACCTTGAGATATCATTTTAATAAACATCCCAATTTTAAAATGGGGTGTTTCCTTAAAAGCCTCTAATTCCTTTCTAATTTTTTTATCTTCCTCGTTACTATCAGAAAATCCGAATAATGCAAATATACCTCCCAAATTCATACCCTTATATGTATGTATAATTTTTTAATTGAATTTACGTATTAATTAGTTGATTTTAAATGATTTATCTTTAATTCTAAATCTTCAAGTTTATTTTCAATAACCTTAATAGACTTTTTAAATTCATCATAAACCTTAATAGGATTAATAAAATCAGGATTTGCAGGATGATATTTCCACATTTCATCTAAAATATCATAATCACCAATAAGTTGATTTTGAAGTAAGATCATTTTATTTTCTAAATCTTGCAGTTCCATGTCTACAATTTGATTATAAATATTTAAATTTTTATTAGACATATTTCTCTCCTATTTGTTCTATAACTTGTTTAGCTTCATCTAAAGATATTCTAAAAAATTCTCTTTGAGGATTTACTCTTTGTTTTTTAAAAAATTTATGGACTTCTTGCTCTATACGTTCACCTTTAAAACATTTATAAGCCCATTCAACTTCATATCCTATTGGTACACCTGTTCCTCTTGAAACTTGAATTGCTCTATCAAATGGATCTTTTCTAGTATAACCTATTTTAATCATATCCGGAATAACGGGATTAGACAATATATAAACCCATTCATCACCTTCCCTGCCTATAAATAGACCTCGTTTTTTACCCGTGTAATACGTTATTTCGTCCCATCCATCTTGCCCTTCTTGAACCAAAAAATATGTTGGTGGATTATTTGAATAATCTTCAGAACAAGGAATAAATTTTTTAGCTTCTTCATGTGTAATTCTTTCCATTTTAAAATCTAGCTTTAGCACCAGAACCTTTATACCAAGGTAAACCTTCTCTTGTTTTTAATGCCTCTTTCCACTTTTCCTCCGTATATCTAATTCCATTAATATAATACTCACGTAAACGCTTATTACCTTGAGGTATTAAAGCGGGACCCTCCCAATTATGTAATTTACCATCAAACATATACATTTGAGTACCATCAGATGTTACAATCTTTTTAGAGGGTTGATAACTTTCATTTTCCATTTTCTCCATAAATTAATTCAATAAAATATTTTTCTAATTCAAACGGCTCGGAATATTTATATATTCCATAACATGCTAACCCACATCCCAAAACAGTTAATACGGATATAACACTAAATGGAATAAACCCCATTATTGTTAAAATAATATCCATCATCCCTAAAACTATAAACAATAGAAAAGTAATCTCGTGTTTGCGAATTTCACGATTTAATTTTTTTAATTTTTCTTGAGCGTCTTGTTGGCTCATATTTTCCAAATTTTCTAACATAACCTTTATTTTAATTAAATGATTAATAATATTAATTATTACTCTTGATTTATGGGGTTAATATACAAAAAAAAAATTGGTTAACCACGGACTTTTTAACCAATTGGTGCTTCCCAAGAGGAAGTTACGTTATTCCAAAATAAAGATACTATATTCCAACTCCCACTGGGGAAGAAACCTTCATCTATAGTAAATGAATTTAAAATACCTGGACCATTTAATTCCTCAGGGGTTAATGGAGAGTTTGAATCAACAGTAACTGTTAATGGTCCTGTTCCTCTTAGGAATACATTATCTATGTTTATTGGGGTAGTTGGGGTGAAATCAAAGTTTGAATTTCCCGGAGGTATAACAGCTCCTAAAACATATGGAGAGGTAACTATTCCGTTAGGGCTAACTTGAACAAAATTATCAATAACACCAATTATGTTTTGTAAAGAGGATGAATCATATCTGTTTTGAGAGTTACTAACAGTTTGGATTACAAAGTAAACTGATCCTTCTGAGGTATTAGAGAATGTAAAAGTTGACATTTATCGTTTTGTGATAAATATCTCAAAAAAACTAATTATAACAGTAACTACAATAGCTATTATTCCTAAAGGTAAATATAATAATTTATTTAACATTATCCAAACATTAAAAATCCTATGGCTATACCTGCAAGTATACCTATTAGGTTTCCTGTAAGGTATTTTATGTTGCTAGATTCTTCTTCCATTTGTTTGGCTTGTTCAAGAACTTCATAGATACATTTGCCTTCATTCTCTATTTGGTCATATAACCATTCTACTGCTGTTTTCATTGTTCTGATTTAAAGGTTTCATTATAGTATTGTTCACCATTAGTTAGTTCATATTCACCAGCAAGAAATATTGCTTCGTCAAAGGCATCAATTATCTGCTCCTTCTCCATTTCTTTTGCTTGTTCAAATATTTGAATTTCTGATAGTTCACACTTACCATTAACAATTTTAATTATTTGGTCTTGAAACCATTCTACTGCTGTTTTCATGTTATTTGTTGTTTTAATATGTTTTAAATATACGTATATCCCTTATCGATGGCACGCCTTTTTTAAAGAGAAGAATTTTGGTTTTTGTGGGTTTTTGTCCCTTTTTGCATTTTGGGAATAGGGTACAATTGTGGGGGATAACATGTTTGATATATAATTATATACAATATCGATGCGTAAAGATCGTGTTCGATCTGTGAGTGTGTCTAATCACCGTTCCTCCACACCACCACCCGTATTGACAACGGCGCGCGTGGGGCGATATTACCATACATATACCATATATATACCGCGGTACCGCATCAGGATTACCACCCTTATACTTTAGACCCCCCACCAAACACCAGAACCACAGTCTCACCATCTCACCGGCTCCATGGTCTGTGACCTTGCCACCACACCATTTTCAAACCAGTAAAACGCCAATTTACCCTCAGGTGTCAATATCGTGATTGTGGCTTGATCGGTTAAGCACCCATCGATGTTTTGGATGC
>Ga0181349_1000212_pt1 | contig 24215 bp, 4 predicted proteins | sample Su13VDMM110SD_FD_130106 | JGI IMG/M metagenome (GOLD analysis project Ga0181349, IMG submission 130106) | Freshwater viral communities from Lake Michigan, USA - Su13.VD.MM110.S.D | ecosystem: Environmental > Aquatic > Freshwater > Lake | place: USA: Michigan | collected 2013-07-16 | reverse complement strand
GATCTCTTCAAATAAGTTACTATAAGATTTACTACCTTTCATTGGAGGAATCTCCATAAGCTTCTTAACAAAGCTAGCATCTGTAAAGATGGCAGTCATGAACTCATCTAAGTCATACATACCATACTCTCCTTGTTTACTATCAGGATCGTATGCTGGTAAGAACTTAAGTGCATGGTCATATAGTTTTCTAAACTCCTTTGTAGCTTCTGAGTTAGAACCAAGTTCATTAGATGTCAATGCATGTATTATCTCATGAACCAACGTAGGCTCAGATCCCATACCACGAAACTTAGAACTTGAGTTAATCTTAATAGTATTAGATCCAGGATAGTATAAACCTGCCACAGTTCCCATTCTATCATCAACTAATTCATCAACAAGTTCTATGTTAACGTTGTTAATGCTTACATACTTTAGTAGGTTCTGTGCTAGTTTATTTAAAGGATGATTACTGTTAGCAATCTTCTCTAAGATCTCAGAACTCTTAACTACATTAGAATCAGGAAAGTACTTGTTCTTTAACTGTGGATCAGTCTGTCCTCTAGATGATTGCTTGTTAGGCAATGCTCTTTCATGGATGAATATCTTATAACCAGAAGGAGTCTTCTTTACACTGAATGAATAGTTTGGACTCTTGTTCAAAGTATCTACAAACGCATTAACCTTTTTAACTTGATCAACTGTTTTGTAAAGAAATGTTTTAATAGCACCCTCGTTATTTAATAGATTATATTTCTTATATAAAGCTTCATTACCATTTAATACTTTGATGTCTCCAGGAGAAACCAACTTAGATATATCTCCATCATTAGTATACCAAAGGTAATAAGCCATGCTCTCACCTTTTTCCGCTACTAACTTTTTCCAAGAATCTAAATTTTTATTAGGACAAGTCGCCATATTAAATCAATTTAACAGCCATTAACTTTTTGCATTATATCACCTATCATTTCTGGGGACACTTCTAGAGCTTCTAACATCTCAGGATTGATCTCTGAGTATGCATAAACCTTTCCGTTTATCTTCATGTAGCTTGTCTCAAGTTTAGCAGGAAGATCGAAAGATGGTTCATCTAACATAGAATCATCTAAGTTATAAAAGTTTTCTGAATTATCATCGCTTACGGTCAAAGTATTTGCAGCTCTAGACATACCAACATAGATTAATGAGTGTTTTTCACTACCCACTAACACATCACCGTTGTATAGTTTAGACGAAGATCCCTTAGGTAAACTATTAGCATCAAAGAATGCATTCTTAATAGTGGACCCTTGAGACTTGTGTATGGTAATTGCATGACCTAAGTCAATGCCTTTCTCAACAGATAATTCAGAGTACTTTGACTTGAGTTGATAATGTTTATCTGCATTATACTTCTCCATTCTATCAGTGTCAGGATTGTAAATATAGTCATCACCTAAATCAATCTTTGACATATATCTAGATACTTCATCTAATATTTCATAGAAGGTAAACCAGTCTGATGCAAATCCACTAGAGACAGCTCTGCTCTTAGCATTATATACAGATCGCATCAAAGAACTAACTTTTGTATTGTTAGTTTCCATATCAGAAACTTTGATATCAGAGAACACAAATGTATCATTAGGGCTAAGTTGATAATATCCTGTTGTGAAACTTTCACCAATCTTTTCAACACCCATCTCTCTAAGATTAGCTAACTTCTTAGAAGTTGCTGTAATCTTATACATAGATCCGTCCTTCTGAACATTCTGTATAGTGTACTGAATACTATTAGCGATATCACCTTTCTCGATTTGTTTACTACTATATCCTAAATATCCAATGATAACATCGTCCTTCTGTAAGTCTCCAGTTCTACCTAGTTCTTGTCTTATCTTTTTATTGAATTCTCTTACAGCATTATTTGTGTAAGCAATCAACATAGTTTCTTCTGGACCGTTCTCGATAGACTCAGCAAGTCTAAGATTGAACTCACTAGATTTTAGATACTTCAATACATCAGTATTAGGAACTTTAGGTATCTTGTTGTTAACATTATATCTGATGGCTGTAAGAACCTTTAGTATATTGTTATCACTAGTACGTTTAACTTCAGTAAGCTTAACCTGTTTGAACTCAGAGAAAGCTTTACTAACTTGTTTTGCATCTGGATTATTTGAAGTAACCTCAGGAATCTGTGAGATATCTCCCATGAAGATAACCTTAATTTGCTCACCTTTGATTGCGTCCTTTACAACATTAAAACTTTCAGAGCCAAGCATTGATACCTCATCTATTACAATGATGTTGTTTCTAAGAGCAAGTTTTTTAGTTAACTTTTTAGTCATAGCCGCAACTCTTGCCCCTCCTTTTGCTCTTGTGCTAAATGAAGAAGCAACTGTAGCAGGAAGACTCTTATTACCAGTCCTCACTGTAGCAAACGCAAGCTCTGCCGTAGCAGCATGTGTAGGTGCCATATAGTGAAACTTATATCCAGCACCTAGATAGTTCTGTAAGTATCCAATTACAGATGTCTTACCTGTACCAGCAGGACCTTGTAATGTGATGAACTGACTTCCGTTACGATCTGAAACAAAGTCATTTAATTCCTCAAGAGCTTTAACTTGACCTTCTGTCAAATCAAATGCTGTGTCAATAGTCTTACCTTTGTAAGAGAACTTGTTCTTCTCTTGTGCAACAACAACTGGAGTTTGTTTAGCTTGATCTAATGCTAACCGTTGTTTCAAACCTTCTTGTGCTTCTTCTGGACTGTTGTATTCTTCAGCAAGAGCTCCATCTTCAGCATACAGAACGTCGTTTCCAAATACTTCAAATCTAGGTTTTACAGTAGGAACAGAAACTACTGGTTCAGTAGAAGGTTGATTAAATGTTTTTTGATAAACATTACGAATAGCTTGTAAAGATTGATCTATTGCTTGCGTACTACTAAGTGAGCGACTACCAATACCAGCAAAGTTTTTAGTTAACTTTGGGGTTTCTGTAAGTACAAAATTCTTAATAGTATAATCATATATATGCCAACCGCCTTGTGTAGCATCAAAAACATAAACAGGTTTACGTTCATTAATAGCCATCTGAACAGCATAACCTGTTCCTCCTTTTACTAAAGGAACTGCAGCAATACGATCATCATCTAATTTATCAGAAGCTTTTTGTCCTGGTTGTTTAATGGTACCTATTGCGTAAATTGCATCAGCATATTTAACTTGTGCCCAGTTACGAATGATATAATTAGATCGTGCAATTTTATTTGCAGAATCTTTAAACATTATTCTCATAGCATCAGTAGCTTTATCTATTCCTTCATTATAATCAGCCTCAGAAATAGTTACAGGTTTAACTCCTGCATTTCTTAATTTGCTTGAGTCTAATGTGGTTGCACCAGGTTCTCTATAATGATTATGATTTACAACTCCAAATTCTCTACCTATTTGATCCCATTCTGTATCAGATAATACTGCCCCACCTGAATGATTTGTATATTCTTTTGGTTCAATTGATCCTTGCGTAGATGCAGAAGTTACAGGAGTTGCTACAGGAGCAAATGGATCAATGTTAGGATCTTCTGGACGAAGAGCATCCTCTGAATATGGTTGAGATGTATCAACCGCATCATTAGTTGTTTCTTGTAACTTACCTGTCAACATTGCAAATACTTCATCATCTGTTAATTCAGTTTCTATTTTAGCTGTACCATTTTCTAACAATGACTTGCTACCGTTTGTAGGATATTCAAATGTGAACTTACCGTCACCATACAAGTTTACAAGCTTGTATATGTATTCCTTAGGGTACTTAGGATTAACAGGAACGTTCATCAATGGCTTACCATCAGCTTTGACTAGTTGATATCCGTACACATATGTAAAAGGATTATCATCTTGTTTAGAAGCTATTGCAAATTGTTTAGGAGTAATAGTTTGTCCAGTTTGGAAGTCAACTTTATCAGCACCTGCTTCAATTACTCTTGGTACCATAATTAACTCAGCACCAGATCCTATAGTTCTTTCACTCACCTTAATAACCATTCTACCAATCTTATCATTAATAATTGATGGTATAAAGTGATTATAAGTTACTTCTCCTGAAAACTCATCTATTGAAAATGATGTTTGTATAGGTTTAGCAAATGGCATTACCTGAGGAACAATTGCTGAATCCTTGAAGTTGTTTCTTTGGAATAATACATTATCCTTGAACGGTCTAAACGTATCATCTATTTTAACATCTTTTACTAAGTCCGTAACAATACCAGCATAGTCCTCACTAGGAATAATATTCTTGATAGATACTGATGTGCGGTATGTTCCTTGAACAATAGATAGTTTAACTAATGCATCATATAACTCTGATGTATTAGGATCATCACGTAATCCTCTCATCATGTCTGTATACATATTAATTTCAGCAGCACCATCTAGCTTACCAGAAAGTTTAATTGTCTCAGGAGCACCTTTTCTTGCACCAGGAATAATCTGTAGATCTTTTAATATCTGAATTTCAGGATAGTTATCTTTAGCTATCTTAAGTAGGTTTGCTGCAGACTTAGGTCCACTAGTTAACTCACCCACTAACATATCTTTCTTAGACTGAATGATGTAGTCTAGTAAAGAAGCAGATAACTTCTCACTAATTGAATCACGATTCTTTTTAGATATATATTTATTCTTATTATAATTAGCCAAGATGTCACTTATAAACTCTCTGAAGTCTTGCTTGTTAAACATTAACAATGTGCCAAGGGCAATGTTAGACTTGTCTAATGCTCTTTCTAATGATCCTAAATGCGTAGTATCCAATACAGCTTGTGCAGAAGATATCTTAATAACTGTAGGATCAACCATAGTCATTTGATTCTCTGCTTTGTATTGCTTTGTTCCTAATTGCTCAGAGCTTCTAAAGCTTGTAGTATCAAAAGTTGTAGCTTGTGTAAGTTCTGTTAATCCATTAGCAGCTCTCAACATTTGAACAAACTCTTTAAGAATGAGTTGTTGCTCAGCATTCTGCTCATCACTTAACTTCTGTACAGCATCTTGTGGAGCATTAATGTAAGCAGAAATATTATCAGAAAGAGTGTCTACGTTATACTTTGCACCAACCTTTTGTTTAGCTATAGCTGATGCTGGGAAGTCTTCTATTGCTTCTGTAAGCGCTATAGGCTTAACTATAAGAGAGTTTAACTTCTGCTTATTGTTATCTGCTTTTGTAACAAACTCTTTAATGATGGGCTGTTGCATAAACATTGCTGCATCCTCAACAGACACACCTGCCCTAGCTAAGAACATCATTACATCTACAATCTCAGAACTGTAAATAATCTTAGTGATATATGGATCTTTTGCAATATCCACAATAGCATTAATGTATTGTGATAAGTTATCAGAGATGTATCTACCTTTTGAATCCTTTGTACCAGATACCGATACAAAACCATTCTCATTTTTATTGTGAGGAAGAGTTAATGTAAACTCAGCATCATCAACAAACAATCCTGCCTTCTGTCCATTAGAGTGTCCAGTGATATGTAGAGCAACTCTACCTGTCCATGCCTTACCTGTTAAGAAAGCATTTCTTAAAGGAGTCATGTAGTTTCTGTCTAACGTTCTGTTTAAGATAGTTGACTCGTCATCTTTCAATAACCCATCAATATCCTCAGCAAGATCCATTAAATCTTGAGTATTAGTCACTGCAGTGAGACGTTCAAAGTTCTCAGGCAATCCTAACAAACCATCTATAGCAGCATAGTATCTGTTTTCCAACGCTCTTGTATAAGCATTGTTAACAAACTCTTCTTTAGTTGTCTTCTCCTCTTGTAGCTTAGTAAGCTTATCAGATAGGTTTTGTTCTAACTGTGTATCAACAAACTCACTACTAGATACTCTGAACAACTGATCAATAAGGCTCTTCTCTTTTGTAGCAATCACAGAATCAAATACATCAGCATAGAATTCTTTTGTTGCCTCCTCACTACCTTTCCACTGGAATACTTTAATCTTACCCTCAGCATCTTTATATAATGACTTAAGGTACATGTTCAACTTATCTATATCAAAGTCAGATCCTGCTTTAGTTGTAATCTCAGCTGGAACAACAACGGTCTTACCCATGAATGCAGGAAGGAACCCAGCAATCTTTATACGCTCCATTTTATTTAAAGCATCTGTAGGAATACGGAAACCAACACCTGTCAAAGCTTCTTCTAAGTTATCATTTAAGAACTTGTATACTTCTTTTTCAGTCATGCCTTTGAACAAACCTTTTAAGTGGCTTGGGAAAGGAATAAGAACTTCACAGTATCCATCATCATACATCTTTAATGTACTATCTGTAAGAACTACTTCACCTTTTTCTTTATCAGATAATGCTTCATATTCTTTCTGAGATATCTTTTGATATACTCCGTCCACCTTTCTAGCAAGAGATCTTCCTTCACCAGACTTCTCCCACATAGTAGAAGCAACTTGTACAGAAGACACACCATTAACTTTAGGAGAACTGATTCTCTTATCTATCATAGAATAAAGAATTCTCTTAATCTCTATGTAGTTAGTGGAAGACTCAAAAGGAATATCAAAGTCATTAGTTGATTCGTTGATAGTGATAGACGCTAATGCATTCTCAGACATCTCTCTCTTCAACATCTCTGCTCTTAGTCTCTTAGATACAATATTCTTATCTTCGATTACATAACGATTACCTATATCAACAATACCTAAGTCACGCATAAATATCTCAACACCATTATCATACATTGCAGACAATGCTTCTGTGTGTTCTTTAACAGCAGCTTCTGCACTTTCTGATATAGGCTTACCGTTATCATACATGTCCATAGTAGCAATCTTAGTAGGTTGAGATCCTAAGGTTGTACCATTACCAGCATTGTAACTATTCTCTACCTGTATACCGTAAGAATCCCATGATACATCTACAATAGATCCTTTACTAAACTTATCAGGGTTTAACTTCTTACCTTTATATAAACTATGTAACTCTTGAGCTCCTGCTTTTCTACCAGACTCAGTAACTACATAATCAATGTTTTCTTTAAACATCTTAATAAACAAGTCCTCAAGAACTGAATTTTCTACAGCCTCATAATATATAGGCATCTGTGAGAACTTATCTAGAACAAGGTCAATGTATTTCTTTCCATACTTACTACCAGTAACAATAGGCTTTAGTTCTTCTGTGAAATACTCAGGACGAGGTTTATTAATCAACTCAGCGTCGTATGCTTTAAGTGCTTGGTTAGTATATTTATATACATTCTTTGCAGCTAGTTTATTTCTAGCATAAGACATTTGCCAGTTGTGAAAAGCTTCAGCTTCATTTGACCATTGACCATTCTTATCTTTAACTTCTCTGTAAGCAGTTGGAGCAATCCAAGACTGAGCATCTGCTTCATTAGTTAATGTTTTGTTACCGTACAAAGCTCCTGCAATATTGATATCACTTACAGTGACAGTCTTTAGATAGTCTTTGTATTGGTGATATCCATAGTCTTTAGAAGTTAACTTAATACCACCGACAGTGTTTCTGTATGATGTATAGAAGTTATTTAACTCTGGGAAGTTTACACTGAATCTTCTTGGAGACAAGAATGACTTGATACGTTTAGTAATATCTAAGATCACCTTGTTACCTTTAGTCTTAACAGCAAACTGGAAAGGATCTCCAAACAATATCTTATGCATCTCTATGTTATTGATTACATAGTTAGCATTAACAAAGTTCATAAGATTCTCTAACTCATTACGACTTAGGTTATTCTTGTTTATATTTACACCTTTCTTTGCAGCAAAGTTTGCATCAAGCCCTTCAAAACGGTAGTTACCTTCTCCAAGATCAATGATATCGTTCGTTTGTTCAAGTGATTTGATTGATTTCTGAGTAACGTTGTTTATATACTTCAGTATAGCATCACGAACTTCTGCACCTTTAGCATTAACATATACTTCGATAGAACCATTGCTAGCATTATCAGCGATCATCTTATTGATCTCGTTTAGCATAGTTGGATTAGTATCCTTCAAGAAGTCTTGGAAGAAACGTAACTGCTTCTCACGACCATTCATGTTTGTTAGATAGTCTCTATTTTTAGAGTCTTTAGCTAACGCAATGTCATCTAATAAGTATCCTGAGAATATAGCTAGTATATCATTTTCCCATCTACCAGTCTTGAAGTTAGCAATAGGTATAGTGTTACCAAGAGTCAATGCCCATTCTCTAGATCCATCAGCAGGAATTAACACGTAGTAGTTACCCTTTACGTTCTGATTGATTTCAGTGATAGTTCTTGTACCTATGTTTAAATCAGATATAGCTTGACCTTTGTCTTTGTTAATATCAATCTCACCATCAACTACCTTAACGTTAAGTTGAGTCTTTGTTCTATTACCATCCTTATCAAAGAACGCTCCTCCTTTAGCAAACACTTGAGATCTCTTAGAAAATACATCATTTAACTGAGGCATCTTCTGTAATAGCTCATCGTAAGTTTTTACAGAGTTAAAGTAGTATTCAAACAATGAAGGCGCATTAGAATCAGTAAACACTTGTTGTAAGTTGCCTTCAGAGTTAACTGTAGTACTATCATAGTTGAATGAATTAACTCTAGCATATAGTTCTGCTAATCTTGTTAATCCAGTACCAATACTTCTTTGTGTCTTACCTCTTTCCTTCTTAAAACTAAGTACCTTATCAGACTTTATATCAAGTAATACTTTTTGTACAGCTTCTCCAAAGGCTGTCTTCTCATCTTTAGTAAGCTTAGAATATGTATCTTCACCAAATTCTATACCTAATAGTTTCAACAATCCTAAGTTGTTATCAACTGTACCAGCTACAAGAAGAGGACCAACCTCATCTCTCACTTCATATTGTTTGTTCTTGTAAACTACAATACTACCCTCTTTACCAGCACTTGCAATAATGTTATTAACCCAATTGTTCTCAACAGCTTGAGATGCTTTTGAATAAGAAGCAGCCCCTACAGATCTATCGTTACCTCTTAGGTATTGTACAAGTATCTCTGGCTTCTGCTTAGTAAATACATCAGTGAAAGATGTTAACAATCTATAATCATCTGGAGTCTTGTAGTTATTAAAATCTATTCTACCAGTATCCATGTTACCACCAAGTCTCTGAAACAATTGAACATAGTCAATGTTGTTTCTTGCTAGGTCATATAACTTAGCAATGACATCTTCAATCTCACGAGTGTTAGCTAACTTATCCGCTAGAGTGATATACACTTCTCCTGGAGGAATCAATTGCTGTCCTCCAGTAATTGGTGAAGGTGCATACTCAAGTTTACCTCTCTGCTTCTTCATTCTAACAAGAGAACCAGTGAGTAACTTAATTGCGTATGGAGCAGACTTCTTAAAGTTTACAGTGAATGCTTCAGCAGCATAGTTTCTACTAGTTACATTCTCATCGTTAATTGTAAACTCTCCTGTTTCTGAGAACTCAATATTAGATGATATTAGGCTTTCTTTAGTAAGCGTAATCAAATCTTGTATCTGTGTCTCGCTCAAAGGTACACCACTATCTAAGTAGTCTTCAGCAATTACGTTGAAGATAGCATTAGCATCCTTCTCAGACATGTCAAACAATGATGCATTAGTAGCTTTGATTCCTTGGAAGAACGTAGCCTTCATGTCTTGAACATATTCAAATGCTTCAACAGCAGTTATGTCAGCTACACGTTTATATCCTTCAACATCATCTTTTCTTGATTCAGGAAACACTTGATCTGCAAACTTAGCAGAAGCGATGTCTCTGAATAACTTATCTTGTAAAGATTTATTCTTTGCAAACGAGAAGAAGTTCATGATTGCCTTAAACAATCTACGTAACTTCTCGGATAAAGTCTTAGCTGGTAGTTTACCTTTCATAAACTCAGCAAAGTCGTCAGCTCTTCTCTCCTTAATCATTAAGTCTGTAACAGTAGGATCATTGTAAGCATAAGTCTTTCCTGACTCCAAGTCTACAAATGTTCCAGGTCTAGCTCTGAACTCAGCATTTAATGCTGCAATCTCTTCTGGACTTAAGAAACCTTTCTCTACATACTCGTACGATTCGTGATACTCTGTTCCTTTAACAGCCTTACTAACTATACTGATTACACCATTGACGTGTTTACCCCAAGCTTCTCCACCACCACGAACTTGTATCATGTTCTGTAAGAACTGATACTCCATGTTAGGTAGATTCTTTGCAACCCAACTCTTGAAGAATTGTACTTCTTCCTCATTGATACGTCCTGCAGCTTTATCTAAAGGTGATACTTTTCTGAATCCTGTGAATCTATTCTTTCTACCAGCTAGTCCACCTTTTTGATTTTTAGGTGTAGTATCAGGAGTAGGAAAGGGTGTAGCAACTGGTGCAGGCGTAGCAACTGTAGGTGTAGCAGAAGGAGTTAATCCTAAGTCTGCTCTCATCTTATTCACCTTATCAGTGTTAGCAACCATCTTATCTAAACTTTCACCAGGTAGAATATTGATGTTGTTATCAGCATCTATAGTAAATAGAAGAGGTCCCTCAGTAGTTGGTTGCTCACGTTGCACACCATCTCCTGCATTTACTTCTCCAAATAGTCCATCAAGATATCTAGCAGTAATTATTTGTGACATCCTTGCCTTAACAATTTCCTCATTACTAGATTCATATGTTAAAGGTACAATAGGTGCAGGAGCAACAGGAGCAGGGCCAGGAGTTAGATTAATCTTAGGTTCAGCAACTGCTGGCATGTTAAACTCAAGATCCATGTAAGCATACTTCTGCTCATAAGCATAAGGTACAGCATCACTAGGAGGAGTTACATTGATAGTTAGAGGAGTCTCTCTAGCAGATCCATCTGGATTACTAGAAGCTAATAAGTATGATTGGTAATTAGGCCATTCACGCTCAACTAGTTCTCCATTAGACATAGTGAACTCATAGAACTTATCAGATGACTTCAATGTGTTACTATTAACACTGAAGTATACATCCTTTAGATCACTTACTATTTCTTTTTCTTGTTCAGCTATATCAATCAAGTCGTATTGCTTAGTACCAATAGTCAACTTACCTGACTTCTCATCTAAGAAGATTTGATTACGTGCAGGATTATCAGACTTCTTCCAGAACAATACATTTTGTAAGAACTCAGTGTACTGATTCTTTAACTGGATATTTCTATTGTTAGCAATATCATCTTGTACAAGCGCAGAGAACTTCTTCAATACTTGGAAGATAGTCTTTGCTTGATTGTCTGTAAAGTTTGCATTCTGTAAGAACTCAAGAACATCTCCAAACTTTAATACAGTACGTCCTTCAGCAAACTTATATGTCTGACCGTCTGAATGTGTAATACCACCTTTTGTGGAAACTTCTACTAGTCCATTAGTTTCTGCAATAGTTTGATCATCTATACCAAGTACAGCCCCAATCTTATTACGTTGAATCTTACCTGCTATTCTATCAGGAAATCCTCTAGATATACCAAAGCTAAATGTAGTAAGTGAACCGCTTGGATCAAATGGAGTAGTAAGTAATGTGTTGCGATAATCTTTCCAACCCTCAGCAAAACGTTCTGCTGATTCTTTCTCACCCACTCTATATCTAGGAACCTTTCCATCTTTAAACTCATCCCAGAAAAGAGATGTAGTAGGCATAGTGGCAAATACAACCTTAGCCATATCTGCACCTGGTTGACCAACAATTACGTCTTTACCATTAGCACCTTTGATTCGGTTACCATCTTTATCTACTAGATATGTTTTACCTTTATCTTGTTCAACAAATACTGCAGCAACAAATCCTTTCTCTACGTCATTCAACATAGCATCAGTTACAGGCTCACCTTCGTATCCTATTTCAGCAAGACCCTTTAATCCATATTGTTCTGCAAACTTACCTGGCACTAACATAATTCTTATGTTGCCACGGTTCTTGAAGTTCTTTACATTGTTGATGAATGTATTGTATCGTGTTACAAAATCAGGAAGACCTTTACCTTTATAAGCTTTAGAGAATCTAGAAGGTAGTGTGATTGATTTGAAGAGGTTCCAATCAGGCTTACGTGAGATCTCTGGATCGATTGATTCATCAGGCTCATTACCTGTAGGAAAATCTCCTGAGTTGCTTGAGAAGCTTTCTTGAGATTCTTCTACTTGATTACCGCTATTAACTAACTGGTCTCTCTTATATGCAGACTTAGCCATCTCTTCAGCATACTCTGCAAATCTCTCATTGAACAATCTTTCTACCTCATCGCTAAGCTCTTGGTTATCTAATGAGTTAATGTAATCAAGTTTGTTTTCTTCAGCCTTAATGTTTAAAGCTTTGAACTTAGCTTTTCTAGATACAGAAGCTATGACCTCATCTAATATCTCAGCTACTCTAGGAGAAGCATTATCGGCATCAGTGAGTTGATATTTCTTAAACTGGAAAGGAGTCATGAATTCAATGTCTCCATTAGGAGTCTGCACTTCAAACTCACCACCTAAGGTTTTAGATAATACTTTAAGTTTAGGAGCTAACGTTAGTTTGTTTCCATCTCTTAAGAAGCCTTGAGCTAAAGAATACTCTTTACCTACCTCAAGACTTTTTACTTTGTATGTTGTCTTTCCTTGTTCATTAACTACAGCTTGTCTAACCCCAGCAAACTCAGGCGATTTCTCTGTGTCTTTTGAAGTGAAATAGTTAGGATCGGTAACCATCTCATCATATTCTGATAAGTATAGTTTCCTACGACCAGACAGTTCCATCACTTCAGATAGGTTTGTCTTTAGTTCGTCCTTAACAGTTTTGATTGTATCTAAACTATCAATATATTCTTCAAGAGAATTAACTTGAGCAAGAGATTCTTTAGTGGCTTGTTTGTTTGATTTACCTTTATTGAACATTAAGTCCAACACCTCTGTAGTAGATACATTATAGTCACTCAGTAAAGTATTTATTTCAGGGATACGTACATCATAGTCTGCAATCTTAGATGCAGCGTATACCATTTTATCAATAGTTGAATCGTTATACTTACGGCTACCATCTTTATTAGTTTCACCTGCATATTTTAAATGAGTAGATTTATATAACTCATTAGTATATCCAGCTACTTTTTCAAACTCGTTTAGTCTTTTTTGGAATGACGGAACGTTATCATTAATGTTACCAATACCTTGAGCTTTCAACTCAGCTAAACCTTGTTCTGTCATAGACATTCTACGAAGTTCGTTGATGTCTTCTTTAACCATATCGTATCTACCGTACTTGATACGAGGTATAAGGTAGTTATGCATTTGATCTGCTTCAAGGTCTTTTGCCTCAAGCTTGTCACCACTCAATACAGCGTCTTGATGTTGTTGTTGTAATATGATGGCACGATTCATGCTATTCAACTTATCAACAAATGCATCTTTGAAATCTCCAGCTTTAGTAATATCTTGTAAGAACTTCTCAGTGTTTGACTTTGTAGCTTTTTCTTCTTTGTATGTACCCATGGCTTGCATAGGTCCACCTGTCAAAGCGCCTAGTAACATTCCCTCGATACCTTCTTTATCAGTAAGAGTTCTTTCTAAGCCATTTAATACACCATCAATTAAGAAGTTAGCATCACCTGTACGGTATGCTTTATTGTAGTAGTTTTGAGACCCCACTTGTAATGCATATTGTAATCCTTCTTGTGCACCTTCTTTAGGATCAAAGACATATTTACCTACGCCTGTAATTTTATCATACACTTTACCAAACTTAGTAGTAGGTCCAAGATCAGCAAGTCCCCATACACCGTCTCTCTTTACAACGTCATCTACTTTACCCACTAAAGATGTAGCAGCTTGACGAGATGCTGAATAGCTTGATCCTAACATCTTAGGTAACTGTAAGTTCTCAGTGAATGCAAGTATAGCAAGATTTCCTAAGAATGAAGCTTTACCTATACTACTAACATTACTATCAATGATATCTAGATCGTTACCTTCTGGCATTACACCACCATGAGAATCTTTATAATCTTCAATTAAGTTTTCACGTAATGCTTTAGATGTTTGTAATGCTTCAAACGAAGCTTCACCTCCAGAAGAGTATGTTGCAATAGCATATCTTCTAGACGCATCGTTAAATGCATTAAACTTATTAGTGCTAGTTGCTATCTCACCAAACGCAGACTTAGCTGCTGATTCACCAAGCGCAGCTGCATTAGCTTCAAGCTCAGCGATGTTACCTATCTTAGAAGCTAATATCTCATAAGCTTTTAAGTTCTCTGCAACACTCACTGCTCTAGCTGCGTTTCTTAAATAAGGAGTAAACTTTGCAAATGCTTGAGACGCTTCTGCTAACGCTGCTCCTTTTGCTAGTCCTTTACCTGCCATAGCACCAAGTTTTAATAACCCAGCATTAGCAAAGTTACCACCAACCATAGCACCTACAGCAAAACCAGCATTCTTTACAAACTTATCAAATAGAAAGTTTGTAGTCATCCAGTTATCAGTAGAGTACCATTTAGAATCTTTCTCTATATCAGTGTAATAGTTTGGTAGAAGTTCATTATCAACTTTAGCATTCCACTCATCTAAAGCATTCATTACTGGGTTATCCCAGATAGTAGAAAGCTTGCCAGTAAACGGAGAAGCAATTAATCCACCTAACGCAGCAAAGCCACCAGCTACAGTTGTAGCTGCTAGGTTAGTTCCCTTAAGTGTACCATTAAGTGCTTTCTCCCAACCAGATTGTCCATAAGCATTAAAGTCTTCTTGGCTCTCAAGTGTAGGATTATATGTAGGATATCTTTTATTAGCTGCAAGCTCAGCATTACTTACAAACGCTCCAACAGTTCCTGTCTTTGTTTGTGATGCATACTTATTTAACTTATCAAATACAGAAGGTGTTTGAGATAAATCAGGAGTAGCAGTGGCAGATCCCATGGGCATAGATGTATTTTGTACACCACGTGCGTCCACTATAAAATCTGGAGAAGAAGTATCTTTGATAATAGGTCTTAGATCTTTGTCAAAATCTGGCATTGCTTTATCTTTTATAGATTTTTAATTTGTTCTTTCCAGGCATCTGGAATACTAGGATTTGAAAGATATAGATCTTTTATGTCCTTATTAGTTAATCCTTTTATAAATTCATCAGCGCTGCTTGCATTAAGTTTACGATCTATTGTTAATGGATATATCTCACCTTGTCTATTCTTTACACTTAAATTAATGTATTGTATATCAGGAGAGTTAGGGCTTCTATGTAGATCAGCATATGCGTTTATTCCTTGTGTTTGCATACTCCAAGGTTGATAGAAAGATTTATTAACGTCATTAGTAGGATTAGTACTATAGTTTCCGTTAGCTATTTGTATCTTATTTATATCTTGATTGAATGCGTTTAGCTCACCTGTAAGTTTAGGTAGTTTGTCTTCTTGATCTGCAGATAAAGGTATAATGATTTGTTTACCGTCTTTAGTTAATATCAAGCTTTGCTTACCTGCATAGTTTAGTTTTTGATACTCAATCTTTTCTTTACCTTCGCTACTTAACCATTCACTAGCTGTTTTTGCATCAGAATTAGAAAGCATTGCTGATCCTCCTTTTATACCAAGACCATCCATGCTATATTTTGATAAAGCACTCAATGCAGCAGCTTGATAAAATGGTTTAGATTTTGGATCAGTAACAATGCCTGTAACAGCAGGAACGTATGTACCATTTGTTGTAGATAGATATGTTGACTTAGCACTGTTTAACTCTTGAGATAACTTTGAATCAGATTTAACTAATGTATTATATTTTTGTAGCTGTGCACTAATAACAGCATTACCACCTGATTGTTCTAACTTACGTAAAGCTTTTTCTTTTTCAGTTAATCCTAAAGTTTGATCTCGATCACTACGTAACGATGAAGCACCAGATGCGCTACTAGAAGGGCTTCCAGCAGTATCAAGATTATAAGGGCTTGTTGTTTTACTTACATAGTCAAACAACTCTTTTGGAGTATATGTTTCTGTTCTACCATTAACAGTTATGTTTAACGGTCTGCTATTTTTTAATGAATATTGTATCTCATCGTTTCTTCTACGAAGAGATGGATCATTTGCTAACACTACTGATTCAGCTCCTGTTAATTCTCTTTCTTTTAAAGCTGCAAGTTGTTCATTTTTAAGAATACCTTCTATTGCATCTGCTTGCCAAGGTTGAACTTTACTAACATCCTTTTTATAAGTCTCAATTAATGCTTTAGCAACGTTAACGTTTCCTCCACCTAATTGTTGCATTGCTGTAAGATTCGAGTTCTTTAATGCAAGTACGTCTGAAGTTATTGCAGAAACAGGATCAAGTAAGTTCTTAGTACCTTCACCTAGTAATGTTGTGAAACCACTAGCCACTCCAAACTTATCCTCTAGAGCTTTTTGTTTGTCAAGGGTTAGTTTATCTCTATTAATTTTTAAATTCTCTCCAGATATCCAATTACTATATATATTCTGTCTCTTTGTTTCTTGAAGAGATTCTCTAGATATATCTATTCTTTCTCTTTCGAACTGAGCTTGTAATAATGGATTAGTTAATAACTCTTTAACTTTCTTTTCCCAAGAGAACGCTGAAGCAGTTTGATCAATGGCTCCTTCTTTGTAGAAGTTAGTCTTCACTGCATCTAAGTTAGAGTCTGCTAGTGAAAGATCGCTTTGTAAACTTTGTTTTAGTTGTAGTCTTTTATTAGATAAAGCATTAAGGGATTTTGTAGCAAACTCTTTTTGTACAGGATCTCCACCAACTACAGTGATTGCTTGGTTGATCATCTTCTCAGCGTCATCCAATTGCTTCATCTTAGTATCATAGTTAGATGTTAAGACGGACTTCATAGCATCTGAATCAATTCCTTCAAATCTATATGTAGCATCGATCTTTATCTGATTCATATCATCTGGAGTGAGCGATGCTCTAATTGCATTCTCTATTTGATCTGAGCTAATACCTTCTTTAGTGATACGAGTCATTGCTGCGGCAAGCTTATCTGAATGTACTACTCCTTTATTATCTACAAATTTCTCATAAGCAAAGTCTTCAGACGATGCCATAGGATGAACGGCTTTAATAACCTCATTCCATTTCTTACTAATATCTATGTATGGGCTATACTTTCCTCTAAAGGTTTGTCCCACTTCATCTTTAGATAACCATGCGCTAGCTTGTCTTTCAAAATCTTTAACATTAGCGATAGATGATTTACCAGATTGGTAAGCATCATCTAGTTTTTCTTTTTGTTTCTTATACCATGCAGTGGAAGCAACAGCGTTTTGTATATTAGGATCTTTAATGATTTGTGTAGCCATACCGCCAACAGAATTAACTAGCTGTTGGTTAGAGAAGTCACCACCTGCAACAACCTTTAGATTGTTACCAAGTTGATTCATTTTGGATTGTAGATATGATTTATCTGCATCATGTGCTACATCCATTCCAGCCACATTATCAATGTAAGCTTGGATCTTTTGCACACCCTGTTCATACTGTGCTTGCTTTTGCATACCAACCTTTGCCATAGCTTCAACAGGCAGTTGAGCTACGTAAGGGTTAAATTGCGATATTGCGTCGGTGAATGAAGCCATGAGTTAGTATAATTAACAAATATAATTTAAAATATATCAATTATACAAGACTAACTAACAGAATCAGTTAATCTTGTATAACCGTTTTGATTAGAGATTCTTGATAGCTTTTACGATTGCTCCATTTCTACCACTCTCATCAGACTTTAATTTTCTAGTACCGATGATGTTACGATTCTCATCATATGTATATCCGTATCCTGATGCTAACGTTCCCTTTCCTTGATTCTTTGATGAACCTAATCCAGGAGCAAACGATGCCATGTACATAGGGTTCTTGTACGCTACACCTTCTGGTGTAAAGTTGAACGCAGGATACATGTTCTCCATAACAGTCACTTGCTTGTTCTCAAGCTTGTTCTGAGCAATCTTATCAGCAATAGATTTAGAAATCTCCATAGCTTGTTGCTTAGTATTACTCTTAGCTTGTGCTTGTCTAACAAACTGTTGATCTAAGATTGCTAAGTTCTTCATTTGAGCATCATTAAGTACAGCAGCGTTTTGTTCTGACACACGTTGCTTCTCAGCTTGATTCATTCTGAATTGCTCTCCTAATATTTTATTCTTAGAGTCTGCTACTTGACCAAAGATAATTGAAGCAGCTTCTGGATTGTATGCGGCCATCTTCTCAGCAGCACGAGACTGTGCTGTCACTTCGTTTAATTGATCTTGTAAGCTAATACTTGTAGCCTGTGTAAGCATTGGGTTATACAACTGTGCAGATACAGGCTCTTGTTGATTCATAGCCATTGCTAACATTTCAGGAGTTAACTGACTAGGATCAAGAGGACGAGCAGATGTAGGTCTGATGAAAGGATACACACCGCTTAATGCTGTCTGTGCAATTGTTTCCCAGTTCACTCCACTATCTTCACCAGTGATACTATTAGGATCATGACCAAAGTCTCCAGCAGAAATAGATTTATTCATAGCACTAACTGGCTGCAGTGTTTTAGATGCTGCATATCCTGGAGTGATTGGAGTTAAAGGAGCTATATCAGACTGTTGTGTTTTATTCAATAAGAATTGATTCTGCTCAGCAGTACCTCTGAAGTTAGGAACACCCATAACTTTAGCCATGGCTTCTCTTTCTGTAAAAGGAATCTTTTTAATAAAGTCACTAACAGAGTTAATGTCAAATGATTTCTTAGGAGCACCTGGTGTAGATGCTTTTGCATTAGATTTTATTGCTGCTTGTGCAGGCTTAGTAGCTGCAGGCACTACTGGTTTAGCAGTGGAAGCAGGAGCCGCAGCACGAGCAGGAGCAGCAGCAGGCTTACTAGCAGGCTTTTGTTCTTTCTCAATTCGATTCCAACCTTTAAAGTTTGGATCTGTCTTAGGTCTAAACCTTTCATAAAGATCATCTATCACTCTTCCTACAGGAGTTTTAGAACTAAGAGAAGTACCAACATCTGCTTTACCAAACTTGCCACCAAATTTTGCTATATTCTTTTCTGCAAGCTTAGCACTATCTAATCCATACTCATCTGCAGTATCAAGAATAGCGTTCTGTACAGCAGATGTTGAAAGCTTCTTATCAGCAATACTCTTTAGCTGCATCTGAGAACCCATTAACATTGCTTGACCAGAGTTGAATGACAATTGATCAAATGGATCATCTGTATTAGAACTGTTGATTAAGTCAAATGACTTATCCATAGTCTTATTGTTCTTAGCTTCTTGCTTGCTTAAGTCAGCTATATATCTTTTAAACTTCATACCTTTAGCTTTTTTATCTCCAATCTCATTAGCTCCGTAATCAGGGATTCTCATGTTACCAAATACAACTAAGTTATCTTGCTTACCACCATCTTTCATCACCATAGCTGGTTCTCCTCCTTCTACTTCTACACCATTCTGTCCATAAGAAACAGGCATACCACCATTGTCATGTGAAGGTCCTCTAAACATTACTGTCTCTCCACCATTTGGTAAGAATGGATTATAAGATATTGTTTCAGCTGCGCCACGATGAACTTCTAGATCTCCACCCATTGCCATTTGCATACCGTACTCAGCTCTCTCTGTACTCATAGCTCTCTCGCTAGGAGGAGTGTAGTATGATAGGTGTCCGCCTGCACGTAATGTATCCATCATAGGATCTGGTGCTAGTAAGTCTTTCATACTGTGCTCACCAAATGATGCTATCACTTGTGGTTGCCAGTCATGACTCACCCATCCTCCATCTTCCATAAACCCTTTATTGGTTTGCTGAATATTTCTAGCTCCTGATTGGAATGCTAAACCTTGCATGTTTTGATCTAACTTATCTTGAGCAGCTTGTTGTTCATTCTGATCTTGTGCATCAAATAGTCCACCAATGAATCCACCAGCAAGACTACCTAACGCTGTACCTACACCTGGAATAGGAATGAATGATCCAGCAATACCACCAAGAGTAGAACCAATTGTAGAACCAGGTCCACCTTTACCAGAACCTTTACCTGCAGAAGAACCCAATGATCCACCAATACCACCAGCAATGCCAGCAAACGGATCAAGATTAACTCCTCCTTCAGCTCTCCTCATCTTTCCACCTTTTCTATACTGTTTAACATTACTATCATTTAAAGGCTCATATCCTAGATCAGTATATATCACATCGGGGGCGTATGTGTTTTGTATCTCTGCACCATTCTCAGCAGCTAAGTAATTAGTACGTGCTCCTAAAGGATTCATACCACTAACTTTTGAATCTTCTGGACGAACGTAACGTCTCTTTGATAACTCAGGTGTAGATGATTGTGCTTGTAACACTACATCACTAACATTACCGTACATCTTTGATTTAGCAAGATCTTTGCTTTGTTGATCGTATTGTTGAATTGCTCCAGCGATTGGTCCAATTGCTCCAGCAGCTTGACCAGCTAAACCTTTCCAATCAAAACTTCTATCAGGAGATGTTCCTGGATCAGACAGTTTAGTTAGTCCAAAGTCTTTCTTAGTTGATAAGTTAGTCATTTCAACTTTAGGCATAGCAGGAGGTTTAATCAATCCCTCAAAACCACCAGCGGCTTTCTTTAACTTCTTACCATTCTTACCAAAAGCAGAAACAATCATTTCAGGATCAATATTACCTAAAATATCAGCTATTCCTCCTTGATTAGATTTAGAAGAGGCGTTAGCAATCGCTTGCTGAGAAGACAATGCTTCACGTCTTTGTTTTTCTTGAGGATTAATTCCAGTGACAAGAGCTTCTGTGTTACTTGTTAAGTCATCATAGTAAAGTGGTTGATTAGCATTAGGAGTTGTAATGTCTCCAGCTATCATGTCACCTACTTTAGCTTTCTTTAACTTTGCTAACTGTTTACCATACTTCGCCATAAAAGCTTTCTCTGTAGGAAACTTCTTGTAGAACTCTTGTTCGTTTTTAACTTTAGCAAGTTTTAATATTTCAGCTTTCATATTTATCTAACCAGCCCCCTGGTTGTTTTGTGTTGTAATTAGTAAAGTTAGTTAATTGATCCAGCTTTGTCAACTGTCCACCTTGTTCCATCTCTGGTTGATTTGCCACAGCGGCAGCACCAACTCCTACAGCAGCAGGAGCAACAAGTAATCTATTCATAAGATCAGCAGCAGCTTGATTACTATCAAACATCTTGAAATGGAAAGGATGTATTTTATTTTGTCTGTTAGATCCAAATAAACTTATTTCTTCCCAATCCTTTGCAGTAACTTTTTGATTTGGCTTAATATCAAAAGCATTTCTTATTTCCATAGTTCTAGCATGAACTTCTGAAGGATTAGCAAAGTAAGTTACTCCATAATCATTTTCTCCCATTATTCTACGTATATCTTCGTCACTATGACCTGTTTGTTCTAATTGACGTCTTCGAAGAACAACTCGTTGTACGTCTGGATCTAAGCTCTGTAAAACATCAACATCATATCCTAAAACATTTAAAGTAGATTTTCTTAACCAATCGTGCGTACCTTCATGAACTGTTGTAGAAGCTCTTTCTATTTCATTCATATCAGGACTCAGAGAAGTCCAATTTCCAAATCTCTCATGATCAGGTTTATCGCCAGGCATTCTATGATGTGTATAACTTACTCCTCTATTACTTCCATGTACCATTTCACGATAACCTTCTTTACTAGCAGTACCTTTTGATGTAAGATCTAAAAAGTCTTTAGCTTGTGCTTTCAAAGGATACGCTTTAACATTAGCTGTATAATTCTTTAGTCTATCATATGCCTCCCGACTTAAATTACTCATGGTATTAAGTCCAAAGTTTGAATCAAAAATGTCATCAATTTTTTGTTGAGTAGCAGGATGATCTACCCAGTTTTGCAACCATTGATTACCCTCTTCTATTGATTGTTTTGCTTTAGGATTAAACCTTCCTTTAGTTTCATTTACTAAACTAGAAAAAGAACCTCTTGGGGCTTTACCAGCAAAGATGTTTAAGTTTTCAAGTTGAGAAGGATCAGTTACTTGACCAAAATCAGAAACCTGATCTGCAGCAGATACTGCATTTTTTAAACCCATGTTTCTTATAGCAGAAAATCCAGCAACGTCAAGACCTCCAAATGCTGCATTTGTTAATGCACTTTTGTAATCTCCAGCCATTGCATCTTTACCTGCAAGATACGCACTACTTCCTGCACCTAGTCCAGCGCCTATAGCACCTAATGCTGGAGCAGCTGGGCCTGTAAAAGGAGCGGCAACTTCTAAACCAGCACCTAATATTTGTGTAACGTCAGCAAACTTTTTAACACGATCATCATACACACGTTTATTTTCCATAGCCTCACCTACGGATTTCCTAACTTCAGGAGACATTCCTTTTTGATCATAGGCAGATACAGATGTTTGTCTTCTAGCTAATTCTTTTTCTCTAGCTATTCTTTCAGAATCTGCTGTAGATCGGTAATTAATTGCAGGTGACTTTTTAGTTTCATCAGACTTTGCAACATTCTTATCAAACTTTTTAGGATCCTTACCTGTATATAAATTACCACCCTTAGCCATTGATCTTGGTTTCCAATCAAGTCCGTTCTGATAGTACTCCATCTCTGTACCATTCTGTGCAGAAGCTTTTGTCTTCTTAGCATACTTACCATTGCTAGGAGCAGGATCATTTGTACGTGCGTACATGAATCCTACAGCTCCTGGCATAGATCCTCCCATAGCCATCTCAGGAACATTCTGACCTACCATTGGATACATAGAACTTCCTTGTCTAGTCATGTGTGTATATCCTGTTCTAGGATCTACCACTTCTCCATATGCACTTACTTGTGGTATTTCTGTAATAGGCTCTTGTGCATAGTTTCCTTCCATAAAATCTATTGTAGATTGTGGTGTAGGTTCTGGCTTATATTCTACAGGTTGTGTAGGTTTTTTAAAATGTCCAAAATAACCTTCATCTTTACCAGACTTAGGAATATACTCAACAAGGTTAGGAATTAAACCAGTTTTCTTATCTTTCCAAAATGCTTGTTCTTTTTTTGTCAAAGGTCTTGTTTTACTTCCTGGTGCAAAAGATTGACTAAATCTATTTCTTACATCTAAACTGTCATTGTAAGCTTTTAATCTAGGATCTTTTTTATCTGTAACATAAATAGGTTGTACTTCCCCACCATCTTTAAACTGTCCTCCCCATGCAGGAGAATAGTTACGTCCTACGTTACTATATCCATCACCTTGGAAACCTGGTCCTGCAGAAGCATTAGCATCATTATAGTTAGGTTGTATTGGACCACCATCTTGATATTTATCCAGCCATCCACCATCTTTCATTGTGTTGTCTTTACCACATATGTGACATACGTTTGCATCCTTCTTACTGGAATCTGATTTACTCCAGGAATGACCACAAGAACATTTGACGTTACCTTTCATTATTTGTAAGAGATTTGAGAAGGTGCAATAATAAACTGTGATACTAAATGAGCATCAGACGTGTCATCTAAGATGTGTCTTATCAATACACCTTTAGCTCTCATTGTATCTTTATTGAATGATCTAACACCATAGTCCATGTTAGATTGGTTTAACACTTTATCTATAGACAATGATTCACAACTAGTTCTGAATAATGGATGAGTCTTGTTTACAACCACATTCCAGAATGTGTTATACTGATAGAAACTATCACTCTTTGTGAATGTAATTGTTTTACTATCTGTATTGTAAATAGGATAACTATTGTAAGCAGCTAAGTTATTCATTGGCTTAGGAACCAGTTCCAATAATCCTGTACACTGTTGACCATTGTATATGATCACCTTATTAAAGTATTGATCATTTGTTTCAATCTTAGCATTTTCATTAAATACACCATCAGGTATAGGAAGATATCTGTATGCCTTAGTAAAGTCTTTAACGTTCTGTAAGATCTCATCTTGGTATTCATAGTAGAATGGATACTCAATAATATAAGGTTCTATGTTTCCATAGTAGTTATTAGTTAATTTTGTATCAGTAAGATGTCTCCACAATGTTCCTGTATTAGCTATTACACATGGAGTATTTTCAAGAGCTGCAATTGCTGTAGCACTTAATTCAATTATATCTTTATGTAAAAAGAATTTACATTTACCTAATGATTCAAGAATAATCTCTGTAGCATTGTAAGGAACGTAATACCAAATACCATTACACAAATCTTCTTTGTAAACATTGGTTTCT
>Ga0181349_1000211_pt1 | contig 24334 bp, 32 predicted proteins | sample Su13VDMM110SD_FD_130106 | JGI IMG/M metagenome (GOLD analysis project Ga0181349, IMG submission 130106) | Freshwater viral communities from Lake Michigan, USA - Su13.VD.MM110.S.D | ecosystem: Environmental > Aquatic > Freshwater > Lake | place: USA: Michigan | collected 2013-07-16 | reverse complement strand
GTGGTTTGAAGTACTGTAGCACCATCAACATTTAATGTTGTATCTAAATCAGTCGCACCCTTTACATTTAACGTGGTTTGAAGTACTGTAGCACCATCAACATCTAGGGTACTATTGAGTGTTGTAGCACCATCAACATCTAAAGTACTATTAAGTGTTGTAGCACCATCGACATCTAATGTACTATTAAGTGTTGTAGCACCATCAACATTTAATGTTGTATCTAAATCAGTCGCACCCTTTACATTTAACGTGGTTTCAAGTACTGTAGCACCATCAACATCTAAAGTACTATTAAGTGTTGTAAAACCAACAACATTTAAAGTTGAATCAAAATTTACTAAATCAGTTACATGAAGAGATCCGATAATATCAAGAGTATCAGTTGGTTGAGTACTTCCAATCCCAACGTTTGTCATTCTATAAATAGAACCAATACTATCATAACCCCAGAAATCTTGAGTTTGAATATCTGCAATAAGTGTTGGATTAGTAGGATTTGGTATAGGTTTTATTGTTGTAGTTCCTATACCAAGACTATTAATTCCTTTAAAATTTAAAACTGTAAAAGATTGTGCAGCACCAACAATAGGGATATATGTTCCATTATCTTGAATAAAAACACCTTCACTAAACTCTGGCTCAAAAGTAACCCATCGAATTCCAGATTCGTCCCGATTTAAAAATGATCCATTTACTCCAGGAGAATTTACAGAATCATAAATGAATTCCTTAATTTTAACACTTCCATTTACATCAAGTCTTCTTTCTGGTTGAGTACTTCCAATTCCAACAGAACTTCCATATCCTGCAGTTATTATTGTTCCTCCAACACCAACATTTAATTTTCTTGTAGTTAAAATTCCTACATTAAGATCATTAATAAAAATATCAGTTAAATCAAGAACACTCCCACTAAAAAATTCTTCAATATTGCCAGTTTCTTTGTTTACAAATAAAGGAAGATTCGTATTTATCATTATTTTATTATCTTTATAATTTTATTTATTATGACATGTAGATATTATAATTCTTATCATTTAGGAAAGTTACAGCTATTCCAATCTTTTGATTTTCAGTATTTAATAATATAATAGCATTATCATACCCATATTTACGAATTTTATAATCACTTCTTTGATCTCTTAATACATTTAATGCTGGTATAAGATATTCTATCGAATCGATAATTGTCGAAGCAGTCGATGCTGCAGAAACTGTCGATGCAACTAAAGCGTCTGCTGCAGCAATTGCACCTGCACCTACGATTGATACGCCATAAGATCCCCCATTTTCATTTGGGGAAAATACATTAGAACTTCCTGAGGGAAATTGAGAAGTTCCAATATTATAAGTAACAGGAATAGATTGTACTATTTCAATAAATGATCCAATCCCTAAAGTAGTAATATCACTTTTTACCATACCAGTTTGAATTCCAGTCACATAAAATAATTCTGTACCAATACCAATGTAATCTCCTGAAGACACACCAACAGTGCTATTATTAATTTCATTTACTTTTAAATATAATCTTGGATTTACAATTACGCCAGTTTTTAAAGTAATATAATTCCCATTACGCAGTTTAACAAATTCTTCACCAGAAAGAATTTCTGGATATTTTGTTGATAAACTTCCGATACCTGTTATTTTTTTTACAACATCAAAAGTCGTATTATTAGTATGCTGAACTATCTGACTTTTATCAAATCCACGATATTCTCCATTTATTCCAAAACCAACAAAAGTTCCAGCAACTCCTGCAACTCTAAGTATTTCAGTATTAGCAATTAAATATGTATCAGGATAATTGAATCCAGATACATTTGTAAAAGATGCTCCAGTAGATCCAATTCCATTTACTGTTATTCCTCCAGTAAAACTTAATGTGGTAATGCCAATAACATTATAATGATTAAGAGGAGAAGATATTAAATGAGTTTGATTAACCGTACCTAAAGAACCAAACCCAACATTTATAAGATTCAAACCAACAAAATTAATTTCTTGAGTTATACCTACAGTAGTGATGCCAGTTGTAATTTCAAAAGGTTCTGGATCTGTAAAATTATATTCAAATGATTTTATACCATAAAGAAATTCTGTGGCAATTCCTGCTTGATATTCTATTAAATCATATTCCCCATTAGATAATAACCCCCAATCCCTATCAGATCTAATTCCTTGAGAAATTCTACTTCTATATGCATTTACCTTCGCATTAATTAAATTATTTGCTTGCTCTATTGATTGAATTACAATTGTATCGACACTAAAGATAAGATTATTAAATTTTACTAAAACATTATCATTTTCTGGAATAGGGCCTTTATCTTCATCATCGTTTTGATTTAAACCACTAATACTATCAATATTAGTTTCAATTGTTTTTGCTAACAAATCTAAAATAAATTCTTTATTTTCTGCCATAATTATGTTTTTATATTATTGATAATATTTTTTAAATCTTCAATTTGTTTTTGTTGTTCTTTTATTGCTTCTATAAGTAATGAAGTAATATGTTCGTAAGAAACTCCTTTATAACCATCAGAATTGGTTACAACAAGTTCTGGTACAATAGTTTCAACTTGTTGAGCAATCACACCTATTTGATGTTTTCCTAAATATCCGTAATGTTTTTTATTTATAAAGTCAAATTCAACTCCTTCTAATGATAAGACTTTATCTAATGCATTTTTAATTGGTTTTATATTAGTTTTAAGTTTTTCATCAGATGATGGTAAAGTGTCTGCTCTGTTAATTCTTGCAGCAACATTTCCACATCCGGAAAGAGTTAGAATTTTATTGATTGTTACATTTTTATTAAATGTAGATATTTTATTTACAATTAAAACACCATTAACCATAATATTACTATTATTAATTTTTAAAGATGAACCAAAAGTTTTTATTATTTTTTTCCCAGTTATTGAAATTTCTTTATCAGATAAAATTTGAAACAAGATTCCAGCTTCAATTTTATGAGCATTTGCATTAGCTCGGATTCCAACTCCGTCGTATCTATTTACTAATCCTGGAGCAGGATTTCCTTTCTTACTAATTGTAATAGCATCAGCTAAAGGTCCAAAAAATTCTCCACTTATATTTAAAGGATTTTTAATTACATCTATACTAGGAGGAATTACACATATCATTGATTTTGTGTATCTTTCTGATACATATCCATCAAACATACCACCAACAATTAATGGTCCATTGACTGCACATATTCCAGGCAAGTCTGGAGATGGTCCAGGAATTCTATGTGCAGGATCTGTTGGTCCAACAAGTAAAGATTTTTCTACAGATAGTTTAGGAAAATTTGACATGATTAATCAAGTTGTAAGTCAGAAATACTTTTGATTGCATCACTTGCAGCAGTAATTGTTCCAGCAGCAGCATCAATCGAAGTTCCAGAAGTTGCAAACTGTGCTACAGTATTGAAAAATTGTGTGCTTAAATCTAAAGCTAGTGAAGAATCAATCACCATACTTATACACTTAATTTTAATACTATCTTTTGAATTTACTTCAATTTGATTTTTTGCTTTAATAATAATATTTCCATGAGGATCTCCTCCAACTGCACTAATATGAATGTTTCTTGCTTCTAGATGAATTGTTCCGTTTGGTGCTTCTATTTTAATATCACCATTTTTTGCATGAATCCATTTTGCAAGATTAAGAGGATTATTTCCATCATTATTTGAAGGCATTTCATTCCCAACAGATTCATAGGATGTTTTATCACAAACAACTACATGATCACCGTCTTCAAAAAATCCAAATCCTTGTCCTTTGTTTGTAAACAAACCATAATCTGCTTTACCATGAACTGGAATAGATGTTCCAGATACTACTCTATAATAATCACATATTTCTACATTTGGTTCTTTTTTCTGATTACTCATCTCTGCACACAATCAATGACTTGAATAATCTTAGTAGGATCAATTTGAATATTATTAACATCTTTAAGTTTAGTGAACTTAATTACTGGAGTTAAAATAGCGCCTACTCCAGTAGAACTATTTATTGTTACATCAGGTACTCTTGTTCCTGTTGGATTGGGAAGTTTAATTGAATCAAGTCCGATAATAATTCCATTTGGACCTACAACAACTCGCCATTGCCCATCACCAGAATCAACAGTATCATCTGAAGAATATGCAATTCCTCCACTATTAATATGAATGAAGTCAATTTCTGGAATTAGATTTTCTGTGATTAAATTTGGTTGTGGAGTTGGATTTTCTCCAGGAACTACAGCAACAATAGTATTTAAATAACCAGATCCTGAATTGATTACAGGTACTGCAACAACTATTCCATTTTCTACGATTGCAGTGCCAAGTACAGATCCAGATCCGTTATTGCAAGAATCTTTTAAACTTACAATTGGAGATTCGGTATATCCAGATCCACCATTTATTATATCAAATCCGAGAACTTGCCCAATATCATTAATAACTGCATTTGCCACTGCTCCAAGTCCACCACCACCAAGAAATTGAACAGAAGGTGGACCACATTCAAAAAGATTAGAACAATTTGAAGAGTCTGCAAAAATACTACTAAATGATGGAATTGAAGAAGTTGTTGGTCCGTTATTCATGCAGAATTTTTCATTGTCAGATTTGCAAGGAGATTCTTCACAATTTAAAAGTGATTTAATAACATTTGCAATTCCTAATACTTTATTAATTATCCCATTTATAGAACCTAAACTTCCACCTAAAAGCACATTGATTGCAGAAATTATTGGATTGAGTAAATTAGAAATAATTTCAAATACAGTATTAAAAATTGTATTGATAAGTGAGTTTACATTACATATTAAATTTGCAAACAATTGATCTAGTAAGTCAGTAATAATTTTTAAAACTAAATTAAATAATGATTTTACTATTTTCTTAAATAAACAATATAATGCACTTGTTAAAGTTCTAAGTTTTTTACCTGCTTCTGCTTGTTTATTTTTTGGAAATAAGTTATCAATTAATTCGTTTACTTTTTTTGATATTACTTTATATAATTTATTTTGACCATCTTTAATCAATCCAGAAATAGTTTCAGTAATTTTTGTTGCAAGAGTTTTTATTTTATTATCGAGGTCTATAATTTGACCACTTACATAATTTACAAACTTACCTTGATATTCTTGAACTTTTGATAATGTTTTTTGGAGTTCAGTTATTTGTTTTGTAATCCTACTAATTTCATCTTGTTCACACTTTTCCACAGGTGTTGTGCAATCATTACTTTTTTCAGAAAATACACATGCTGCTCGACTTATATCTTTTACTTCTCCACTTTCACTTCCAACCACAGTTGTTTCTAATCCCGGTTTTTGTGCTTCTGAAGGAGTGATTGAAGTTTCAACTTTAGTTACAACATTTTTACCGCCTTTAGGATCTGGACATTTAGTATTCTGTAACTGTGGATTATCTACTCGTTTAGGTTCAAATGGTTTATACTCTGAGCTTTTAGAATTTTTAATCTTACTTGGATTAGTTTTTGCAATAACCCCAGAATGCTTATAAAATGATCCTATAATAATTGGTTGTTGTCCATCATCACCATCAAGATAAAACCCAATTACAGTTTCACCACCTTTATATTGATGTGACTTTCCACTTCCAAGAGTACCATTTGGTTCCCCTGAAGGTATCATAATATGTGCCCATGGAAGATTTTTATCTTCAAGTTGGTTTCCTTCTCCAGTATGGTTTCCCATGATTCTAACTTTTACTCTATCATAATATACAGGATCGCCAGATTTATTTGATTGTAATTGAATTTCATCTGCAGTACTAGATTTTAATTCGGCAACTTGACCAATCCACCAAGAAAAACCATCTCTACCTAAGAAGTTTGCTTTGTTTAATTGTAATCTAATATCTGTAGATGATTGATCAAGTAACATGTTAGTTAGTTATAAATTCGTAAGAGTCTTTGATGAGTGATAAACTTGTAAATGCCTTTCTATTTAAATCAAATCTATGGCATAAAGATGCTATAACATATTTACCACTTGCAGTGGATTCCATATCTTTATTTCTGCTAGATGATGGTCTAGGTATTTCACATTCAATTAATTGTCCTGCTCTCAAATCAGTGTTGCATGGTATAATAATATTCAATACTTGAGAGTATAATAAACTATATCTTACGGCTGACTCCGCTTGGTATTTAGGTAAATCCTGAGGGTTATCAAATTTATTTGCTGCAGTTAATGCTCCAGGATCTAACAATTTAAGTGAATACCTAGAAATAGTTTCTTCTAACTTATCTGGTAGTTTTGGTGAAGAAGATGAATCATTAGAAGAATTTTTAGTTTCTTTGCCAAACTTTTCCTTTAATTTAAATCTAATTGGAGTAAATTCTTGAGTGAATGCATTGTAAAATAAAGATTCGTTAGAATACATTCCACTTCTCAATGATGTCATAATATCATTATTTTTTGATATTGCTGACATAAGAATTTTAAAATTATTTTCATTTGCTCCAGGATTTTTTCTATTTTCTTTTTGAGAATATATTTGAGAATACTCTCCACCACCACCAGTTAATAAATTATTTGCACTTAAAAAATTATATCCATCTTGAGTTTCATAAAAGAAAAATCCTGGAGTTCCTTTATCTTCTGGAACAGATTTTGAGCACAACCAAATTATTGTTTCAAATGGTCTTCTAGTCGTTGCAACAAAATTATATTGATTAAAAGTTTTATCTACTTTAATATTTTTGGTGGTTTTCAAGGATTGAATAATTTCTTTTACAATATCACTAATTTTTTTGTTAAACTTCTTAACTATTCTTGTTGTCTCATTTATTACAGATTCTTTAGAAACTAATTCTAATACATACAATCCTTGTCTGCCAGTCTTATCAGCAGATATACTTCTGATACACATATTCTCAATATTTAAATTGGAAAAATCAGGAACACTTATATCAAAAGATACTATCTCTCCTCCAACTAATTTAACTTCTTCAGTTCCATTTTTAGTCACAATTTCTGTAGCAGAAAATAATACCTTAGCGGTAATCGTTGGAGAAAGAATATCTTCAAAATAATCTAACTCAATAATTCCTGGTTTCAAATTGATACTTGTCAATTCAGAATTTGAGTTAACTGGTGTTACAATAAATTCTTGAATTGCATATTTATTTTCTGCCATTTAGTTATACTGTAGCAAATTGAAGTTGTTCCCTAGTAATGCCAGAAGAAGCACCACTACTACTATTTAACATACTAGAAGAAGTACTACTTGCAACTTGAACAGGTTGTTTTGAAGTATTTTGTGTTGTAGAAACCATAGGATTGGGTTTATTTGCTGGAAGTGGAGTTATTGGTTTGGTTTTGGGTTTTGGAGGTTGTGCTGTACTTTGACCGCCACCCCCTATTCCCAAAATACTTCGTACTTTAGCAGATCCGCGATACTCTATAGGTCCAATTGCACCAGACCCACCCCATTGAGTACCTGGAACATCAAATGCCAAATTTTTACCATGATATCCACGATTTCCTTCTCTATATTCACTACCAATTTGAATTCCTGCTGCTCTTAGTGCTGTTTTTGCTCTTTCTTTATCCTCAACCGTATTGCAAGCAACGTGGTCATGATAATTAGAACGTGATCCATGACCTACAATGTCAACATAAAAATTTCTTCCATCTCCTTTATAAGTTACATCTCCAGTAATATATTCAACTATATTAAACATTCCGGAACTTGATGGGATATATTCAGTTTCAACACTTCCTAAAACTGCAGTACCCATTGCCACTGTTGCTATTTTCTCAAATATATTAGGTTCTTTTTTTTCAACTTTTGTTGGTTCTGGTTCTGGTTGTGTTATAGCAGTGGACGTAGATGTGGATGTAGTAGATAATTTTGATTCAACTAACTTTTGTTTTTCTTGTTCTATATTATTAATTGCTTGATCATATAAAAGTCTACTGTTTCTTTTTATTGAACTTATTTGTTCTAAGTGATATTGTCTATCTTCAGAATTTAATGAGTTTAAAAATCCATTAAATTTTGTGGTCATTTTTTCTATTTCTACTGACAAATCTAAAGCAACATCAGTATTAACTTCAGTTAGTGTTTTTGCCATATTATACTATATTCAATTCTTTTAAAGCATATGCTAAGTATAAATTATCTGGGTTTGTTGATGAAAATCCACTCATATCTATTGCTTGACCTTCAGAATATGATCCGCCGGAAGATCTTGGTGGTGGGGACTGAGATATCATAATTGGTGGTGATTGAGAACCAGTTTCTGTTGGAGTTATTTTTTCTGAAGTAATAGGTTTTGTTGCAGAAGCAGAAGCAACAGCAGGAGAATAGTTCATAGCACTTTCTTCTTTTGATAATTCTTCTCGTGTTTGTTGTGGTGCTGCTGCTACAGTTGAGGATGCTGATGCTTGTGTTGATCCTGGTTTTGTTGAGGTTATTGGATCAGTTCTACGTTTCTTAGTTAGTTGTTCATAAATCCCAGCAGTTTGAGGTCTCCAACCAGGAGACGCAGTATTGTATCCTGCATCAACTAAACTTTTTAATATTTGATCAGCACTATTTCCTTTATAGTAAGGTTTCCACAAACGAACATGTGCTGCAACACCTTCATCAAAACTTTTATAAACTGCATGTTTTTGATTGTCAGCACCAATTACATATCCTGCGGAACCAGTACCAGTTTGTCCAAATGGATTTGTTTTGTTACTTGCAAAATAAACACTATTGGGATTTTGTAAGTATCCAGTTTCTATCATAGCAATAGCGGCAGTAACCTCTGGCGCTGGAGAACCTGCCTTTTGTGCTGCTGCCCTCACAGATCCAAATGCTTCACTATTACTTTTTGGGACTGGTCCAGAATCTACTTCCTCACCCGTATACTCACCTTGATCATTAGCACCAAACATACTACCAGCACCAAGACCAACAGCTGCAGCAGTGCCAGCAATAAATTTACTTAAATTTATTCCACTATCTTGCTGAGTTTCTTCCTTTTCTTCCCCAGTAAGAGATTCTTGTGGTTTTGCATAAGTCGCTAAAGATTTTCCAACTCTTTCTTTACTTAATTTAGTTTTATTTTGTTTTTGTAAATCCTCAGTAAGACGATTCTCTTCTTCTCTGTATTTTCTTTCATTTTTTAAACTTTTAATTAAATCAGTATAAGATGTTGAAATTGAATCGATATCAAATCTTAATCCACTAAGAACTCTTTCAAATCTAGAATCCGAAGTAGATTCAACTACAATTTCTCGTTCTCTAATTCTTTCTACAGATTTTACCTTTTCAATAGTATTATTTTTATCTTCAACACTTGTAGCAACAACATCAAGTAAAGATGCTAACTCAGGAGCAGCAATAAATGATGGTTTAATTTTTTTAGTTTCATTTTTATTAACTTTTACATCAGCAGATGATAAAGTCTTTCCACCAAAAAATCTTGAAATGTCAATAACATTTGTTTTTTCTTCTTGTTGCTGCTGAACCTCAGCCATTTTGTTTCTTCTCTTCCAATTCCTCTATGTGTTGTTTCAAAAGTTCAAGATAGATTTCTCTTTCCCAAGGAATCATATTTTCTATTTCAGTCAAAGAATATTTATGATGTTGCATCAAGGCAAAATTGATTCTGAAGTAAGTCTCCAGATCCTCCTTTGCCAGGCCTAGGCGAAAAAATCAGATAACCCTTCTAAAACTAGAGTATTTTCGACTTTGGTTTCTGGGTTCATTACTTTAAGTTCATGACTTAATTTTGGCATTGTCTTAAAGAATTTTTCAATTTTTTTATAATCTTTTGGACTTAAAGTATCAATCCAGTCTAAAATTTCCTTTTCAGTGCAGTCAGATGCCACCCAACAATCTTCTTTATTATAAACCATGTCTATACACATAGAAATTAATTTAGAAGATTTTCTAAATTTTCTGATGATTTGTTTGTTAAATCAAAATTATTATTAATAAATTGCTCTAAAGATGGATACTTAAGTTGAATCGTATATCCATTATTAATTTCAATTTTATTAGTATGATCTTCTACTTTATTAACTTTAATTTCGTCAACGTAAATAGTTACTGGTACTTTTGTAACACCATCATCTCCACATGTAACTATAAGATCAATGGATTCCCCAATTGCCTTTGCTCTAATATTTAAAAACAAATATTCAATATCAAAAATTGGTAATTCTTGGACTATAATTTCTTTTGTTAAAACACAATCAGATATAACTTGTTTAACTGCAGATGTAATTTGTACAACATCTCTTGATTCTAAAGCAATAATTAATATTTTTTCTTCTTTAACTAAAAATGGTCTAAACTTAATTTTCTTTTCATTTGAAGGTAAAACAAGTTCATAGATTGGAGTCGCAATTGTAGGTAATGGCATGTAAAATCAATGTCAATGATACTATTTATTACAATATTCCAGAGAGTATTAATGAAGGTGGGCCGCTAAGTGGATTATTTCTTTCTATATTAAGACCAGACGGAGTTCTTCTTGTAATATACCTCATATAATCAAAAATTACGGTGTATCTTAATACCTCAGATCCTTTGTAAGATACAGGAGATGCTACAAGATCTGCAGGATACGCTTGAATAAATTCGTATGTCAAATAAGATGAATTTGCAACAGAAGATGAGGATACCGCTTCAAGGTCTTTTTCAAATTTTGTTACTAGAATATGTTGACAGTAATCATTGGGATATTTAAATCGGTAGATAGCAGAATTATCGAAGGCATTTTTATTATTCTGTTCTCTTCTAGTTGATTCAATAATATCACCATCAAAAGAAAGAGGATTTATAAAATTACACCATCCTTCAAAAAATCTTATTATAGCATGATCCTTATCAACATAAAAACTTAATGATAACTGAGGAAGTGCCCTCAAAATAGGATAACTTTCTCTAATACCTTGTCTATTTCCAAGAACTTCAGTTTTTTTAAATGCAGGTCCTGGTAAAAGTGCTTCAGAACACAACAATTCAATTTTTTCCAATCCATCTAATCCATCAGTTTCAGAAGCATCGAAAATACCTGTTTCCTCTAACCAACCACGTAATTGTTGATTTACTGGAAAAGTTATATTAAAAAAAGTAGTTGTAGATACTTTAGAAAAAGTATTTTTTACACTTTCTATCGTTCGAGTTAATTTTCTCGGATCAGGTTCTGTATAGAAAGGCATCTAAAAATAAATAGGTAATAGAACCATAGTATGTATAAAGATTATGAGGCAGTATTATCAAGGAAAGTATAAGGTAAAAAACTATCAAAAATATAAAGGTGATCCCACAAATGTAATTTATCGTTCTTCATGGGAACTGAAATTTTTAAAATATTGTGATGATAACGAAAATGTTTTAGAGTTTGGTAGCGAAGAAATAATTGTTCCTTATATGTCACCACTTGATGGAAAGATTCATAGATATTTTCCAGATTTTTATATAAAAGTTAAAGAAAAAACTGGAGATATAAAAAAATATTTGATTGAAATTAAACCAAAAAAACAAGTTATTGGTCCAACAAAAACTCCTAAAAGAAAAACTAAAAGTTGGGTAAATGAAGTTCGGGAATATGCTAAAAATCAAGCAAAATGGAAAGCAGCAGAGGAGTATTGTTCTAATAGATTACTTGAATTTAAAATACTCACAGAAGAGGACTTAGGAATATGAGTGATGCACTTAAGGCTTCTGATGAAATATTGGCAAAAAAATTTAAAGAGTTTGGAGGTAGATTTGTTTCACAAGAATGGTATCGAAATGCCATGTTTGAGGCTTTGAATAATCAACTACAAGAAGATACCACAGATTTAATAGACACTTTTGGTTTACAAGTTGGAAAATTTTATTTCTTTTCATATTCAGCAAAGTTTCCAAATAGATATCCATATTGGGATAGATATCCATTCGCACAAATATTAGAAGTTAAAAGTGATGGTAGTATTTTAGGCGCTAATATTCATTATTTAAATCCATCATATCGTCAAAGTGTTGTTAAAAGTTGGTTAAATAGTTCAAATGTTGCACCAGAGGTTTGTTTACATACTTATATTAGAACTAATATGAGTAATGTGGTAAGAGTTCCTGATAATGATATAATCGGATTATCAGGTAAAGAATTCATTGTCGAATCTTTTGTTAATAAAATTGGACAAACGATATCACCAGCCAAAGTGTGGGTGGGGTAATAAATAAAAGTGGAAGATATGTCTAAGTAATGGCAAGTCAAACTAAAACTAAAAATGAGACTTTAACTGTCACTGGAATAATTACTCCTGGCGGAAATAATGGAAAGGTAAGTGTTTCAAAATCTGGATCGAATGTTGGTCTCATCATAACTGCACAAAATCCTGATAATACTTTCTTAAAACATTCAGAAGCAGTTACAGTTTCTCAAAATGCGCCAAATCAAACCAAAATTAATGCTGCACTTTCAGCATCAAAATCTAAAACAACTCTACAAGGTGTTGTACCAGAAGTATCATATACTCAAAATATAAAATCAACACCAACAGGAACTCCAACATCTACAACAAATGAAATTCCTGCTGCTAACGCTCCATTTGATCCAAAAACTTTAAATAATGGAGCTGGAAAAAACACTGGAAAAGTTTATCCGTTTCCAGTTGATATGAATTATAATTCAGCAGGATCTCAAGATCATATTAGAATAAGGGCATTAAAATATAAACCATCACAGGGAGAATCAGGATTAAATTCAGTTTTAACAAATGGTATAAAATCAGTAAATGCAAAGTTACCACCACCAGATTATGAATATGAAGGTGAAGTAATTCTTCCAATTCCAATGGGAGTAAGAGATGCTTCATCTGCCAGTTGGAGTATGTCAAAAATGAGTCCTATTATGGCAGCAGCGGTTGGTCTTGTAGCAGATCCAGCAATAAAAGCAATAGGAGGTGACATGGCAGGGGCTCTCAAAGATTTAGCAGCTAAATTTAAAAATACAGGCGGGGCATTTGGTGAGCAAGGAGCTGACTTTAGACAAATATATGCAGCAGCAGCATCATCAGGACTCATTAGTCAATTTGGTTTGGGTGAAATAGAACCTAGTGATATTTTAGCAAGGACAACAGGTAAAGTTGCAAACCCCAATATGGAAATGCTTTTTAGAGGTCCAAACATGAGACAGTTTGAATTTCAATTTAAACTGGTTTGTCGTAGTAAAGACGATGCAAAAAGAATTCGTGAAATTATAAAGTTTTTTAAATTACAAAGTTTACCAAGCGTAAATAAAAATACTAATTTAATCAATAGTCCTAATGTATTTTTTATCCGATATATGAATGGAGATACTCGAATTAAATCTTTGCCACAACCAAAAATTTGTGCTTTAATAAACTTTGGAATTGATCACACTCCAGATAACATGGGATGGGCAGCATACGAAGATTCTCACCCAGTTGCAACTGCATTAGTCATGTCATTTGCAGAATTAACTCCACTCTTTAAAAATGAAATGGTAGAAGCATTCCCAGAAGCAGACGACGTAGGTTACTAATATGGCATACTTTAAAAGGCTACCAGACTTAATATACCCATCATTTAAAAAAGATATATCCTCTTTTGATTATATAAAAATCAAAAATTTATTTAAAAGAGCAAAGTTACGTGATGACTTTTTAAATGTTTTTAGTGCTTTCGAAAAATATTCAATTATTGGTGATGAAAGACCTGACAATGTATCTGAGAAAATATATGACGATCCTGAATATGATTGGTTAATTCTAATAGTCAATAATGTTCAAAATGCAAGAACAGATTGGCCGATGTCCCAATCAGACTTGAGTAGTTTTTTATCAGAAAAATATACATCTCAAGAATTAAGTCAGATTAATCATTATGAAACCAGAGAAGTTAGAAATTCTTTAGGTGAATTAATATTACCTGGAAAATTAATAGTAGATTCAAATTTCACTCTCAAATATGTCGATTTAGGGACAACAACCACATATTCATCATTAGTATCCGTAAGTAACTTTGAATATGAAAATTATTTAAATGAAGAAAAAAGAAATATTGTTATTTTAAGACCAGAATTCGTAAAACTTGTGGAAAAAGATTTAAAGAGAATATTCAAGTATGAACAATCTTCCGAGTTTGTAGATCAAAAAACTATCAAGACTTATAATCCTAGATTCTCATAAAAACCTACAGACAAAAAAATGGCGGGAATTTTTTTCCCACCATTTTTAGTTTTAAAAACTTATTTTGAATTATTCCTCAGCAAGTTTTTGAAAATATGAAAGAGTATCGTCTTCAGTGTCATTATAAGATGTAGTTGAAGCAGAACTCAGAACTTCCTCATTTTCGAAAGATTCATCAGTTTTAACAACTGGTTGCTTCTTATTTCCAAGGACAGTATTAAGTCTAACTTTTAATTGATCATAGGTTTTGAAATTATCTGGACTTATGAATTCTTTGAGAGAGTTACACTTCTTCCAAAGTTTTTCAAGATCTTCATCTTCCATCCCATTCAAAACAGAAGAACTTTCAAACTCAGACTTATCATAGTTTGGATAACCATCTGCCATGCGAACTTTCAATTTAAAATTAGCACCACTCCAGAGATCAAATGCGTCAGTAGGAGATTCATCCTCAAATTCAGGTTTTAGAGCACTTGAAATCTTCTCAAAGATTTTCTTACCATATTTAAATAAAAATACTTTGCCTTCATTCTCGGGATGAGTAGGATCTTTTACAATATAAATGTTTGAAAAGTATGTCAATTTACGTTTACGACTACGAACAACTTCTTGATCAGATTTATTTCCTGTTGCCCATAATTCAGTATTAAGTTCTCCAAGAGGATCTTTTTGTCCAAGTGTAGACAAAGAATTTTCAATATACCATCCTCCAGGGCCTTGAAATGCATGACTCCAAACTTGCACATAAGGATCATCTTCACCCTCAGGAGAAGGTAGAAAACGAATTACTGCATAACCATTACCAGATTTATCGCGTTCAATTTTCCAGAAGCGATCATCACTCATTGAACTGGTCTTGTTCATTTTTTCAACTTCTTTGACCAGTTTGGCAGTAAGATTGCCTAGACGAGATTGCTTCTTAAGTTCAGCAAAAGACATGTGTGTTCTCCGTATACGATGTGTACGATGTGTTTACTTGTTTATTTTAACAGGTTACTGCTCAGGTGTCAAGACCTGATCAAGAATAATTTTTTTATACTCACCTATTGCAATATTTAAAAAAGGTGAATATTTTTCAAGTTTAAGTCCTACCGTTTCCCAAACTGGATCTAATAATACCTCATTAAACTTTTTCCCGAACAGGAATATTTTATCATAGATGACTAGGGTTTCTATACTAATTTTCCCGCTCAGGAACTTTTTTAAAATTATGGGATGAGACCCATTTTTACATTCAAAAATTTTATCTAAAGAATTTTCAGAAAATAATTCCTCGGTTTCATTTTTAAAAATGTAAGTTAAACTTTGATTTCTTTTTTTCCAACTGCTGTAATTTGTATCTCCAGAATGTATAATTTCCCCTATCCATAATCTTTCAGGATCGGAACATTCAACAAAACTAGAAACAAAATATTCTAATATTTCAATATTAGTTTTTTGTCTAGAAGTTTTCTCAAAAAAATATTTGTCTTTTCTTTTGTTAAAAGATTTTATTGTAGTTTTTATTTTTCCACAATATTTAAAATAATCGTATGATTTTTTTGTAAAATGATTCTTGAGGGATAGGTAGCAACAGTACACCTCAAACGGTGTCATATTGGCAGTTTAGCTTTCGTAGTTTTTTTCAAATAATTTAATGTAATTGCTTCACATTTAATTCTTTCTTTTAATGGTTTTGAAATCAACTTTGAAACATTATCTATTTCAATACTATTTTCTTTACAATAATGTACTATAGATTCAATGTAACTTAAACTCGTAGATTCTACAAGATTTTCAATATCTAAAGAGAACTTTGTTTGACTCATAAATTTATCCTTTAAAGCATTTTCAATTTCATTTTCCATATGTCTTTAATTTGTCAGAGACAAATTCCTTGATATAACCTGTTAATAGTTTAATATAATACATTTTGTCTCTTTTGTCAAATATCTTAACAACTCCAGCAGGAGTTACCATAATTGTAATGAGTTTCTTGACAGGAATTCCAGTCAATTCAAAGTACATACATGCATAAGCAACTTCTTGAACAAAATATTGCTCAATCCATTCTTCTCTTTTAATTTTAGTTGATGTTTTGAAGTCTATAACAGCAAGTTCACCCTCATACTCAGCGATACAATCTACTCGTCCAGCGATGCCAAGAACTTCACTAAACATTGATCTTTCAATTGCATGAACTAAACCAATCTTATCTAGATATGGTTTTGTAGCATCAAACATAAGCATGGACTGTTCATCATAATTCTCTTTCAAATTGTTTTCTAAGTAATCTTGACACACTTCATGAAATTTTGTTCCACGAGTAGTTGCAAGTTTACAAATTTTATTTGCTTCTTCTTCTCCAACTCTTTCACGCCACCCAATAAAAAAATCTTTATTTTTATGAGAAGTGACTGAGGTAATTGAGGGAAAGGATTCCCCAGATGGTGTTGTATAAAACCGAGTCCCATCTATTTCTCTAGACTTTAATTCAATATCACCAAGATGATTTACATGATTAAACATTAGTACCCAAGATTTAATTTGTTTACAAGATAAGATTTAACTAAACCAGAACGAACAATATCGTTTACACCAAACTCAACAGATTCAAACTCAGGCATTGCTTGAATAATTTTCATGAAATCATGAATTCCATTTTTCTCATGATTCTTAATCAAATCGCTTTGTGTAATATCACCACAGAACATAATTTTACAATCCTCACCAACTCTAGTAATAATAGAATCTAATTCATGAAAATTTAAATTCTGACACTCGTCTACAAGAATAATTGATCTATTAAAAGTAGTGCCACGTAAGAAAGAAGTTGACCAAAAGCTTATAGTTTCTTGTGATTTAAGATTAGCATACAGCATTTCAAAAGAAGGATCATCTGGCATCTCAAACATATACTTTACCATATTTTTATATGGTATCTGATAAAGTGTTGCCTTATCATCATGATCACCTGGAAGAAATCCAATCTCTCTTGTGGCAACAAGAGATCTAACAATATAAATTTTTTCGTAAAGACTTATCTCATTTAGAACTTCTTTTAGTGCATTGTAAAGAGTAATAAAAGTTTTACCAGTTCCTGCTGCACCATAAGCAAAAAGCATTTTACCATCTGAGTATGCGTCAAATAATAATTTTTGATTGTCTGTTAATGGTTTAATGTCAAGGAGAAAGTCTGAGTTAATTGGTTTTTTTCTTCTCATTTGTTTAGCACTCATACCAATTCCAACTGGACCTGAATCTTTTTTTCTTCTTGTTGTCATAAAAAGTTATAAAGTTTTAATGTTTGAACCTGGCATTTTTTTAGCACGATGTAGAACATCGTTCCATCCAGGATGGGATTTTTTTAATTTGTTTTGCCAGTCTCCAACTTCTCCAATACTAGCACATCCTTGTGACCAATCTTTGTCCCAATCAGGATTGTTGTTTTTCCATTCTTGATAATCTGATATTGACATATCAAATTCTTTAATCTCACCAGTTTCTCTATTAATAACAGGATAAGTTGGCAATGTTAATCTCCTTTTCTACACATTATATATTCCATTCATCAGAACCACCAAGTGCTTCATAACAAGTGGGAAATTGTTCTTCAAATACTGCTTTGCAATCTTTAACAATATCCATATGTTCTTTCTGAGTTCCTGATTTTTCTCGAAGAGCGATATATGTTATCCAAGAACGCACTGAACCCGTCATGTAGAGGCGTGTAGGGGTCGCTAAGGGCAGTACAAACCTTGCACACTCTTTTGCTACTCCTTCTGCCAAAAGATAATTGTAAGTGTCTTGTGCGTCCTTGAAGAGATCTCTGATTATTTTATTCATTGCGAATACTTTTTCTTCATCAAGATCATTGGTAGAATTCTGACGATTCTTTATGTCTTGACGACGAAGTTCTGGAACAGGAATTTCTGATGCCAAAAGATTTGTGTCAGCATAACGTTGAGAGAATTCTTGGAAGGTGAAACTTCTATGTCTTAGTATCTGGGCTGCTATACCACGAGTAGTTTCAATCTCCAAACTCATATGGGCTTGCTCAAACACAGACCAATGATTATGTTGAATACAGTAACGTAATAACCCAGCATAGTTTTCATTGTTTTGATTACTGGGATTAGAAACTCTGGCAATATATGCCATTGTCTTCTCTGCGTCTGGTGTTACAGTAATCAGTTTAACTTTCGTATTCATACTTTAATAATAGGTAAAATAAAATCCCCAATTATATTATAAACCAGGGATTAGAATTTGTCAATTATAAAAATTTACTTTTTCTTTTTTTTAAATTTACTAGAAACTTCACCTTTTTCATACCCAATACCGTCACCATCATCATCAAACCATTTTTTTGGTTTTACGTATCCTTCACGCACTAGGTATGCTGTGATTACATTTTCTTCTTTTTTAAGAGTTTGACTTAATAATGAGGGGTTACCAAAAGCAACTTTATTTTTAGTTGCTTGAGTTATTTCCGGTTTTGGTTTTGCACCAATTGAAGCATTAGGATTTTTCAATAAACTTTGATTTCCAGAATCCTTTCCTAAATCTTGTGCAAGAGTTGGACTTTGAACTGAAGGAGTCATAGGCATTCTAGATCTCATATCCTGCATTATTGGATTCTTCTCATCGTAATAAGGATTATCAGTTTGTGATGTTCCTCTAATACGATCTTTTTCTGCTTGAGCAGCTGCAAGTTTTGGATTAGCAAGTGCAAAAGTTGATCTACCTGTTTCCTCTGCACCTTTAACATCACCAGACTTTACTTGTGATTGATAATTACTCAAACCACCTTTAATCTTATCTGCTGTTGATGTTGTTACAGGAGATGCATTTGTAGGAATTGGTCTCTGTGGTTTTGGTTGAAGAGTTGGAGTACTGGTAGAAGCAGGCGGTGTATTTTTAGCATAACGCTCTTTATCTCCAGTACTAAATGGAGTAGGTGTAAATTTACCAGTCACCTTATCAAGTTTACCCTCCACACCATCCTTTTTCGAAAGAACTGTTTCTTCTCTAAACTCTTTATATGGTTCTGTCCAAGGATTTGTCATCTTATTGTTCTTTTAATGTTATTATTTATTTGAAGAGTTATTCAACCCATTCCAAAACTACTTCTCATAACCAGGAAGTTTTTGTGAAGTTGCTGATTTAGTAGTGATTCCTAGTCCTTTAGTGTATGCTTGAGTATTTTTCAATGCTGTTCTGTATTCAGTTTTTGCTGCTTGTTGTTCTGCTTCTTTAGAAAATCTACCAAGATTAAGTGCTCTACCAACATTAGCAGTTAAAGTTGTATCCCTAGATGCAACCGAAGGTCTAGCGAGATAAACTGATTTACCACCCTTATATGCAAGATCTCCTACACGTTGTTGTCCGGTTTTGGGATCACGAACTAGTTGAGTCTTAGCAAGTTGTACAGTTTTTCTTCGTGAACCTACTCCAGTTGACATAAATCCAGTTCCGTCTTTATTTTGACTAACTGATGTTGGACCACCAATTCCCGTTAAAGCAGATCCTTTGTTTGCACCATATGTGTTTGCTTTTGCTGCAACTTGTCTGGTATCTCTAATTGCTTCTGTATCATATGCTTTTCGCATCCCAACTTTATCTTCCATTCTTCTATATTCCTTAGCCCTAGTATAACCAATTTTATCTTTAAATGCCTGGAATTGCTTTGGCGCATACGTCCTAGCGACATCCCTACCAATATCAGCGGCTACAAATCCATAACCCACTGGACCTGGAATAGCAGATCCATATCCTAATACTGCACCAAGTTTATCGCCCCTTGCTGCTGCAAGTGATCCCGCTGTAATCCCATAAGCTTGCTGAAGTCCAGGTACAAATCTGGCAAGTTTTGGTGCAAGTTTTGGTGCAAGTTTTTGTAGAATTTGTTTTTGAACGCCAGGAACTGCAGATGAAAGTCTGCGTGAAGCCATTGCACCACCTAAACCACTTACTGCAGCACCGCCATAATTTCCTTGACTTGTCTGATAAACTGCATCGGCTGCACCTGCTACACCAAGACCACGAACAGCACCTCTTCCAAGTTGTCTGACTGGTTTTGGAATATTAGATGCTTTTGGTTGACCTGGAATTACTTGATTAGAACTTCCAGCGCGAGTTCCTGGTTCTGCTTTTTTTGGAACCTCTGGTGCTTTTAATTGTTTACTTTGAAGTTCAGCATCTGAAATTGCTTTATTCAACCTTTCTATTTCAGCAGGGGTAGTTGCACCAGCAAGTTGTTTTTTAAGATATATAAATTTATTATCAATTTGTTCAACAATAAATTCATTAAACGTTTTCATATTAGTAATTACGGTTCTTCTTGATAGTATTTATCTAAAAGTTCGTTTACAGTTTTTTCCGTTCCATCCATGACACGGACTTGATAGATAGCAGAACGCATATATTTTTTAACATACTTGTATTGCTTTTTAATAACTGCAATATGATCTGCATTCAATTCTATTTTTAGTTCATTTTTTTCTTCTGTTATCTGATTTTTCAGGTTCTGCTCCATAAGTTTTGGAATTGGATCTTCCATTGGTCCAGTTAATTGATTCGATTCCATTTCCAATTCTGTCATAATAAGTGTCAAAGATTTTTGTTCTTGAATTAGATTGAACTATGTCATGCATTAAGCAATCATCAAATTGATATGTAATAATATAAGTATTTTTAGGTAATTTTGGGTCTTTACTTACATTATAGTTACAATTCTCGATAAGAATCATAACACCGTTTTTTTTATTTGTTTCTTTATCCGAATCAGACCATATTAAATTTTTAATTTGGTGATCTATTGACTCCCCAGACAATGGTTGGGAAGGCTTCGGAGACAACGTTTTGCGTGATTCTGTATTTTTTTCCAAGTTCTTTATCCTTTACTAAACATAGTACTTCTGCTTCAGACTCATGAATACCTTCAAGCATTTGAATGAACATGAGTTCTTTTTTTGTCTTTGAAAGATCATAGTTCCCACCTTCGACGAAGTTGTGGAACAAACGATCTTGTTGATCTAATCGTGTGTGTTCTGTACCAATAGGAGCATCATTTCTAGTATATGGAACTTCTCCATTTGGGATATCACTTTTAATACTTGGATCAAAGTTCCAAATTAAAAGTTTTTTAAGTGCAGATGTTTCATTGTCTTGAAGAATCTGCACCTTCTCCTGTTTTGTTTTTGCATTATGGGTCTTTTGCAAAATTTCAGAAATTAAAAGTTTGATCATATCAGTTTGTTAAAAAAAAATTACGTTTCTTCGAATTCGGAAGGGAACTCATCAGGTAGGAAATCTTCAAGTCCTTCATAATGAAAGGAAATTAAACCGTCGGTAAGTAAATTACCATCTTCATCATACATCTCTGGGTGCATAGAAAGTTTTGCATCAATTCTTTTCTTGATGTAATCTCTAGCAACCCATACAACTAATGCGCCTACAGTAAAAGATAAAATTGAAAACAAAACAGAGAATGTGAGTGTAACAATTATGAGATCCATACGTTATTCCTCTTTTTGTGAGTTGTTTATATTCAAAGAAAATTTAAAGTAAACAGTGAGTTCTTTTTTGAACAGAGAAATCACTTTTTCGAATTGCAATAGTATGATATTTGGTTTTTGAGGGACTCTCCTACTGAGTATAAGTTCTATACCTCTATTTATCCGAAGTTTTTCTCTTTGTGTAGGGTTTTCTTCTCCTCTTAGATTGTTCATATTTTTTTGCAGATTCAATAATTTCTATTAAATAATCTTTCATCTTTCGAACATCAGGTTTACTAAATTCAGGATATGCTTCTCGTAAAAAAGAATTTCCCCCTTCTAAAAAGTCTTCAAATTCTTTTATTTGAAATTGTATTACTTTAATAAATGGACTATTATTAAATAATTCAATTTCAGTTTTTGAAACATTTTCATGTTCTAGATATCTAGCAAAATTAAAATTGAATTTTTTTTTAATAATCACATCATCCATCACTTCATTTAGAAGATATGTGATTTCTATAGAAGTTGTCATTGAATTACTTTTTGTTCTCGTAACCACTGAATCGTTTCGTTGCATCCGCCTAAAATTTCTCCATTACAAATTATTCGAGGAAAGGCTGATCCTTCACCAAACTCATTATAGAACTCTTCTTTCTGAAAGTCAACCCCAAGTTTATAGGTGACGAAATTTTGCTGAGTCAGTTCCAGAACCTTCTCTATCTTATCACAAAAAGGACAATCATCTTTTGAATACACCACAAAACTTTTCATTAAATACCTCTTTCTACAATTGTTACACGATGTTGTTTGGATTGAAATGCATTTACTAAAAAATCACATGCAAGTTGTGGATTTGTATGAGTACCACAAGTAAAAACGTCCACAGCTGCATATTGTTTTTCAGGCCAGGTGTGAATACTTAAATGAGATTCTGCTAATAAACAAATTGCAGTAATTCCTTGTGGCGTAAACTCCATAGAAATTTCTTCTAATAAAGTTGACCCAGATATTACAATTGCTTTTCTCAAAGAAGTCATAATATATTCTTTGCAGTTTAAATATATTTCATTTGCATTGCAAAGTTCTAATATATAATGATTTCCTAATTTTTCCAATTCACATCTGATGTAAATGAAATTGTATTTATGGATTAAACACATCTAGATTTTATATTATAACATATAATTATCAATTTAATTATATAAAATATTTCTTCTTGGTTTATACTTGTATAGATTTGAATTCGTTTGTGGTTTCATCCATTTCATTATAACATCATGTCGTTCTTCTGTAAAGAAATCTTGTTCGGTATACCACTCTTCCCAATCTGTATGAGACTTAGAGTTATTACATTTCTTACAACAACACAATACATTTGTAAGAAAGTCACTACCACCTTTGGATTGTGGAACTATATGATCTATTGTCAGGTATTCTGTGCTTCCACAGTAAGCACATTTATGCTCCCATTTATCTTTAATTGATTGTCTCCACATTCTTTTTGCATCTGATGAACTTGTTGCTTGTAAATTAAACAAGTAGTCCGAAGAAGAATTATAGATTTCCATTCAAGAAAGCATTTGTCATTATTTATTCTTATAAAAAACTTTTTAGAGTAAAATTTTTGGGAGATTTTTTTCCCCCATTTTTGGAATCACTATTCTGTTTTATCATAAGTTATTGAGGATATCATAAAAAAGAGTTCTTTTGGAACTCTTTTATTTATTTTACGTTGTTAAAATTAATTTACAAATACGTTTACAAGTTTGAGTAGTATCATCACATTCTATTAAACATTGAAAATAATCGTTCATATCATTATCATAATCTTCTCGCATCTTTTCTTCATCATTATTAAGAAAAGAAAGTTGATTGAAAGAAACTAAATTATGCATCATAAACTCCTAGTAAAGAATAAAACTTTAAAACATTTGTTATTTCATAAGCACTAATAATTCTATCATTATTTATGAGGAAATCCACACATTTGTTACATAAAGATACTATGAGTTTAATAAAATTGTTGATGATGCCATTTACATAAATCCTTTTAATGTTTTTTGTTTTGTTTTTTTATCTAAGACTTCTGCATGACTTAGAAACATATTTGCAGTTTGAAACCAAGTTGCTTGGAATTCTTCGTGGTTATTAAATACCTTGAAACTACCGTCAGTATAAACTAACTTATAGTCGTGACGGTCATAAGGTTTATCACAAGTTTGTTGAAAAAATTTAGGTAGTCCAGTCATTACACGATCCTCTGGTTCTAATTTGCCATGCATAAAACTTTACAATTCAGTGGAAAAAAATAGGGGTCATAAGACCCCTTTATTATAACATGTTTTTAGATCAACCGATTGCGGGTGCAGTAAGAGCAACAGGAGTTAACTCAGAAGCAGCAAGGTCAAGTGGGAAATTATGAGCATTTCTTTCATGCATAACTTCCATTCCTAATCCAGCACGATTAAGAATATCAGCCCAGGTGTTTACAACACGACCCTGACTATCAACGATAGACTGGTTAAAGTTGAATCCATTCAAGTTGAAGGCCATCGTGGATACACCAAGAGCAGTGAACCAGATGCCTACAACAGGCCAGGCAGCAAGGAAGAAGTGAAGTGAACGTGAGTTGTTGAACGAAGCATATTGGAAAATAAGTC
>Ga0181349_1000210_pt1 | contig 24347 bp, 31 predicted proteins | sample Su13VDMM110SD_FD_130106 | JGI IMG/M metagenome (GOLD analysis project Ga0181349, IMG submission 130106) | Freshwater viral communities from Lake Michigan, USA - Su13.VD.MM110.S.D | ecosystem: Environmental > Aquatic > Freshwater > Lake | place: USA: Michigan | collected 2013-07-16 | reverse complement strand
TTCGGGAGCCTTTTTTCTTCATGCCCTGTTGGCTGTATCCATCCCAGCACTTTTCATCCAGTTGTTGTTCATTGGTTTTCTTGTTGGCATTGATGTAGGCACGGTACACTGCGGCCTCTGCCGCTTTGCCTGCAGCCCGGGCTCGTTGTTCCATGGCCACTGCGGCCTGTATCTTGTGTGCATGACTTCGACCACTGTTTTTAATTTTACTCACACTGGCCCGAGCATCTTCTACCGTGGCAAACTTGAGTCCGGTAATGGTACCTTGAGGATTCTCATCTGTGTATAAATCACTATGTTTCTTTGAACCAGCAGGTTGTCCTGGTTTCCTGGCCACACGACCTGCCTCATCTATATCTTCTTTGGTGTTTTTCACACAGTTGGGATATGTTTTGCCAAACATCTTTTTGTTACCTTCTTTGTGATAACCTTTCCAACAGGCTTCTAATATTTCTCTATATCTCATCGGGGTGTTGCCTCTGCAGAACGATTGTGAGCTTGAATAAACTCTCCGGGAATTGAACAAGTTGCATCGTATTTGGCTACCTCACGGTCCACATACTGCACAATGTCCTGTCCGCGACGTGTGATGTATTCGGTCCTGTTAACAACCCGAGTTTCTATACGTGTGTTTTCTTTTGCTGATTGTTGTTCAACAACTCGTAGTTTTGCTTCTACTTCAGCCACTCGCTCACGCCATTGTTGTTCCACAGCAACCCCGCCGCGGAAATAAACACCCAGAGTCAAAAGTGCAACGCCCAGGATCTTGAAGGGCAACTGATATTGTGATACCAAGGGAATACGATGAACAAAGAACCCGGCAATGGTCAACACAACGCCTGTCAACAGCAGGATATTGCAGAACCATAAAATTAATGCATCAGGAAGAAAATGTAGTATCCACATGCAATTATTTAGCGTGGATTTGGCTTATTCTAGTCCCATACTCCGACGGATTTTGGTGCCAGATATGTTTGTGATAGATTCGTCGAACTTTTCTTCTGCCATTGTGTAGCCCACACCGCGACCGTATCCAATATGAGTAATATTAGGAACTACCAGTATTTCGTATTGTCCTTGATACAATGGATCAAGGTCTCGTTTAATAACAGATTTAACTTGATCAATAGCAAAAGGATTTGAACCTTGCCATCCTTGACAATCACGAATCATAATGCATACTTGCCCTGTTTTTTGTATTAGTCTATCAAATAACGCACGGTGTCCGGCGTGCCAAGGTTGCCATCTTCCTAATTGTTCGACAGTTTCTTTTTGCCAATCAAAAGTGGGTCTGCGACGATTTTCAATGATGTGCTCGCCCACAAATTCTACCCATTTTTCAGCGGCCTGTTCTGTAATGCGGAAGTCATAAACTTCAGGCGGTATAAACATTTTATTGGTGTCTTCAAAACGACCTTTTTCTATTGTGTCAATCCAGATAGTCCAATCTGCTTTGAAATTGTTACGCATTTCTACCAATGGTGCCACAAAGTCCACAATACAATAGTCAGTGTTGGCTTCGTCTGCTAGATCTCGCATGCGCTGACTTTGACGTATGCGTCCTTCAGTTGAAAAGTCCCAGTCATTGTACTGTCTGCGCACTTCGTCGGCATTGAGCCAGGCCACTGTGACTTGGGCGTCAGCAATAGGTATAAGACTGTGCTCATTGATGGGATCCATGTGCTGTTCAAGATACTTTTTTAATCTTTCAGCAAGATAAGTTTTGCCCGCGCCTGGCAGGCCCATTATTAGAATGCGTTGGGGTCGTTTCATGTGTGTTTCCTTGAAGCGTGATGTGCAAGATCATCTGTGGGATGATGCTTGATAGGGGTGAAATATTTTGTATTAGCATCCGTTGCTAGTATATCTTTGAGTCTAGGATCTGTGGTGGCAATGGGAAAGGCCAATTGTTGTTGGATATTTTCTAGATATCGTTGCCCGTAAAGATGCAACATTTCATAACTTAAAAACACAGGTGCAACCAACTGATCAAACTCGGCCAGTGCAGTGGCCAGGGTGGGTGCGCCACGCACACGAGTCTGTTGCATTTGCACAATGTTTTGATCCCTGCCCAATACTGCAAATCGGACACGCAGGCCTGCTACTTGTAGTTTGGTAACAAATGATTTAAAATCGGGCACGGTGGACTGGCCATTATTCATGTAGGGCACACTCATGCTGGTCACATACCAGTCGCTCTGCGCCCATTTAAAATAACGTAATTGTTCGGGATCCTGCCAGTACTGGGCAAATGGCTCTTGATCATGACCTATCCAGTAGTTGTTTAACAGTGCTGACCATCCCCAAACTTGCGGATGCAGAGCAAATATTTTTGACCATAAATGATTGCCTGAGCCTTGCGGCCCTGTCAGGATTAAGATTGTTTTCATTCTTTACTTAAATCAATCCGGCTCAGCACAGGAATAAAGGCGGCTCTTAATTCATCCATGTGCCGTTTCAGGCCTGCAGGTGTTAACTCATCTTCTGCATAAAAGATAACGTTGGCATCGGTGTATTCCTTATACTCTGCTGAGCGTATGGCAGAGGAGAATTGCTGTTGATACCATGCCACAATGTCCCGATCAGTGCCTGCAGGCAATTGAATTGACCAGGCGGCATATACGTTAATGCCAGGGGTGACTGTGTTTAATAGCGGTACATTTGGAAACTGTGCCATTTTTCTAGTGCCAGTAAATCCAATGGGTTTTACACGGCCCGCATCAATTAATGCTTTGGCCACTGCAATGGGCACAATACCAAACTCAGTTCCTATTTTACCGTCCCATTGACCCACACTCTGTAGTGCAGGAACAGGACCGTTAAACTTGATGCTTTTAACCACATCCTTGTTGCCACGGCCCCGATCCATCAGGTATTCAAATGCTGTACGGTGTGCGCCGCCACCAATAGCCACGTTTACAGCACTGGTGGCAGTACGAATCAGACGCACAAATTGTTCAGGTGTGTTGACATCACTTTTGACTGCGGCCACTAGCACCAATGGACTCTTGCCCATGGTCAGCACATCAACAAATGAGTCGTAGTTGTATTTCTTTATTGATTTTTCCCAGATGTCATTTGTTACATAACTGCTCATGTGTGATGGCAAGTTAATGGTGTGTCCATCCGAGGTGGCTTCCAAGAATTTGTTGTTAGCAATAACCGAATCTGCCCCAGGAATGTTTTGCACAACATAAACAAAGTTGGGATTGCGCTTCTGCACAATTTCTGCCAGTTTGCGAAAGGCCATTTCGTTACCCGCACCTGGGGTATTACCAATGTATACAGTGACTGGCCGTGTGGGCTCCCAGGCCCATGCCATGACAGGTACTAGCAACGCGGCGATTAATAATTTTTTGATTAGCATACAGACTCCTTAAATAGTATTTGAAAATCTAACTTATATATCAAAATTCCTTATGAACACTAAAATTTTTAACCTAATTACAAAAAATTTGCAACTTGCGTTTAATTTACCCAAGTATGCCGCAATTTCTATTGACGCTGATACCCAGGTACAAGACTTGCCCTGGACTCCTGCACGTTATAGAAAGTTCAAGGACGCTGTGGAAGCAGAATTGTCGTTGCCTTGCGATTATGTGGGGACATTAAAAAGTGTTGTAGATGATCTCTCTGAACGCTATATCCTACGTTTCTTCGGTGAAATATGGAAACCCAGGACCGGTGACTATGAACACACAGGTTGGGAACTGGCTGATGAGATCAATCGGTTAAATCCCCAAAAGGTCCTGGATGTTGGCTGTGGCTATCACCCATTTAAAGGGCGTATCACGAACTTGATTGGAATTGACCCTTACAATAACTGCGCAGATTATGAAGTGGACATATTGGAGTACAAAGTCAAACCCGACAGCCATGATGTTATTATTGCGCTGGGATCAATCAACTTTAATTCACGTGATGAAATAGAAGCAAGATTCAGCCATTGTGTGGATTTATTAAAAACTGGGGGCAAGTTCTTTTTACGAGCCAATCCGGGTATCACACACCGGACAGGCCCTTATGTGGAAATATTCCCCTGGACTTTTGAAGTAGTAAATGAATTTGCTGAACGATACAATCTACATTTAGACACCTACAAAAAGGATGCCAATGACCGATTGTATTTTGTTTATACCAAACTTTAATAGCCAGCCTTGGCTATTTCTGCGCCTTTGTTGAAACTGTTGCTCTGTGACGCTGTGCTTACACCGCCACGTGCCTTTGACCATCGATAGCCAGCACGGTGTCCCGAGCAGTCTTTGGTACAAGGACTCATGCCCATAAAAGTAAGTTCTTTCAATTTCTTCATGCGCTTTTTTTCAGTGACGAATTCGTTGGCTCTCATGGATTTAATTTAAGTCCCATGCTCACGGAAACTACAGGTTGTGTACGCTTGACGGATTGTTGTGGGGGTATGGTAAATTGTGTTGGTACTGCTGTGGCATTTGGTACAGGTTGTGGACCACGCCGGAGCGGCTGATCAAGCGGCACAGACTGTGCAACAGGTGTTTTGATCTTGGTCAGTGCCGAAACTGGGCGACCGGTGGCTGTTCGTCTTGTCATTTTTTGGGTTGCACCGCTGTGGGCATGTTGCGGTACACACGCCGGGCAGGATCGTACTGAGTCTTCAATGGACCAAGTCCTGCCAACTTTTTCACACGTTTGACCATGTCTTGATAATCATCGCCGTAATCGGCTTCGGGTGGCTCGGGCTTCCGGTTGCCTTCTTCCAGATCAAATGCTTTTTCGTTGCTGGCCACAGTAGATTGATTGTGACCAAGAGTTTCTGCTCCGGGTGCTTCTGCCATGCCTTTTTGATACGCAAGTTCAGTACGGTTGGCCATTTGCTGTCGGAAGTTGTCTACTGCACCGCCATCGCCAGAAATTGAGGCGCCCTCCGCCATGCCTTTTTTGTCCTTTTGTGCTTTTCTTTCAGCGGCTCTGCGGGCAGTTTCTTGCGGTGTCACTTTTGCACCGTCGTAGTAATACTTGGCACCGGCGCCGTCTTTGGCTTTGTCGATAGCACTTCGTGCTTTTAAGCCTGCTATGGCTTTTCTGAACTGTCTGGTTGTTTCTATATCATCATCAGTATAGCCTTCCGCCATGCCTTGTGATTCAAAATTATCTATATTTCTAGAAACTCTACGCTCACTGCCTTGAGAAGGGAATCCTGAACTTTGTGATTGCGGCGCAGGTCTTCCTGGGGCATACTTAGATAACTTTTCAGTGGCTTTTTCTCTAGCAATAGTCATCCACATTTGTTGTTGTCTGCGATCAATAGGCTGGCCACGTGTGGCAACTATTTGTTCATAGATTGCTCGTGCCATTTCCTCTATGTCTTTATTGTGTTGCACACGAGGATCATCTTGACGCATGTTTTGGAATTCTCTTGAAACATCAACAGGACGTGATTGTGCCATTGCAGATCCGGCCGCACCTGCCATGGCTGCCGCACCAGCACCCTTTAAGAATCCTCTACGGCTTAAATCTTCATCGATACTTTCTTTTGGCCTACAGTCAGGTACCTGCCGACCACCTTTGTTTTTCATACCAACTTGTTTGTGTGTGTCCCAGCATTTTTCATCCAGCTGTGCCTCTGCTACACCTTCTGATTTGTTGCCATAGTTGCTGGCACCTTTTTTGCGACACTGTACCAAGCGTCCTGATGCATAAGCACTGGGCCATACTTTTGCACTGGCCTTGACCTTGTAGTAGCAGGCATCTTTCTTTTCCATCAGTTCTGAATATTCAACCACAGGTCCACCGCAGTGTGGACATTTGTGTTTTGATTCTGTAATGATATCTTTTATGTTCATTTTTTAGTTCCTTTTGTACTGACATTGATGGCTGCGCCTGAACGATTGGCGTCAGGATCTTTGCGTCGTTTTCTAGCCGCCGCACTGGCTCGCCCTTTTTTGCCCAGTGCATGTGCCTTGCTCTGCGGCAAACACTTGGGCTTGCCTTCGGATTCAGATCCTCGAGCACAGTCACCGCGTATCTTGCCATCGGGTCCAAATCTTACCCATTTGTCCTTGAACCAGTCTCGGAGATTTTCGTTCACGGTTGGATTGGCATGTGCCTCACACATGCCACAGGTTTCACACACCATTTCCATTTCAACTGATTCGTTCTGTTTCTTCTTGCCGGCACAGTGCGCCTTTTGTGAGAAACCTCGAGGGTGGCTGCAATTGATACTGCTTTTGTATTTTTGACTCCACTTTTCAAATACAAATTCACTTGCTTTCATACTCATCCTTGAATATTCTACGGAACTGCTTGACATGCTCAGTAGGCTCAATGTCAAACACCATTTTAAGTTGGCTACCGGCACTTAAATATGCGGCTATTTCTTCGTCATAGTGTAAACGATAGTCTAGTTTTTTACGCAGAGTCTTGCGCATGGTTTTGTAGGCAGAATCTTTCTTAAACTCGCGCATGAGTTTATCGACCGCCCGGCGATATGCAGGACGCAGATAATACATTGCGTGGAACAGTTCATGATCATCAGTTCCGGCGGTATTACCAGCCACGCCAATGACGGCATATGGTCCGCGTTTTAAAGATTTTTTAACTGTGTTTACTACCAACTGCTCGGCTTGTCCAAGTTTGCCCACACCCTTAAGCCACGAATCAAACGATTGATCAGTGATGTTAAAGCCATCCCAAAACTTAAAATAATCCACGCTACCCAAACGGTCAACAAAGTTATCTAAAAAATCAGCCATGTCTATGTCTTGTGCTGTGCTGCCAGCATAACGATTGCCTTCGTAGTATTCGGCCATACGGAAAAATGCTCGTGTTAAATCAGGTACAGTTTTAAATCTAAACATAATGCATTGATCAAACGGGCGACTCACAGTGAAATCACTGCGGCTTACACGGTTATTTTCTTTGCTGTCAAAGTAGTCGCGAACCGTACGGGCTGTCCAACGTTCTACTAAAAACTCTTGCGCCCTCATTTTTTCTTACCTCGTCTCATATTTAGTTGCCACTGTGCCATCCTGCGGCGTTCACCTGTGCTGGATCCAGCAATCTTTTCCAGTTGGCCCAAGGTGGCTTTTTTAGGAATTCCCACTCGCTTGCTCAAGCCTTTGCGTCCAGGATTTTTGCCATCCGCAAAGTTCTCTGCCACACCTTGCTTCTTATAGTAGAAACTATGAACATCTGTTTCTGGATCATACTTGACAACTAAATCACCGACAGTAAATTCGTCACCGTGTTCTTCGACCATGTTAGCAAAGTTATTAACATCACCAAAAATATGTTCAATAACATCATCTTCTGTGCAATTACCTTGATATGATAGATTGGAATCGGAGCCTTCCGCCACACCCGGCTGACCTTGTGCCACTGCCACATACGCAGGACCTGTATAACCTTCAGGATACCGAGCAAAGTGCTGTATTGTTCTATGCCAACCTTCTATTAAATCATATCCATTGGTGTGTTTGGCCATGATAACTGGTTCTTTACGCACACCACCTTGTTGTTGGGCCAGTGCGGCCTGTGTAGCATGTCTTTCAGCATCTCGTGGAATTTTCATACCCATATCACTACTGCCGCCGGCTCTGCCTTGGAGTTTTCTTGCAGTATCAGCATTCCACATATTCATGGTAAACTTCATGTCTGGTACTAACTGCCATTTGGTATCAACAGCCAATCCCTCACTTTGAATTTTTTCCATTATACCATTTTTAAGTTCAGTGTCTGGTAAATTACTAAAATCACCTTTGTTAGGCACCAACCAATCTTTGAGAACATATTCAGGCCAAGTGGGCAATAGACTCTTGACATATTGTAATAGTCTATCTCTATATTCGATTAAAAATTCACTGGCTCGCATATTAACTCACAATTGGATAAACTTCAATTGGGTCATCTAATCTTGATTGACGTGCCCATTGTGCTGCCACTCTGTTGGCATCTGCTTGATTGTTACCTACGCCACCAAAGCGATAGACTTCTTCGCCGGTACTAGCAACAACTACTCGCCAGGAACCTGTAAATGTGCCCGGTGTGGCTGGCTGTTGCTGTAGCGGCACCACGTCCGGTTGCGGTACCACATCGTTTTCTTCCACTGGATCAACTTGATAGTTACCGTCAAAGTTATGTGTCTCTGCCCATACTCTTGCCAAGTAATTGGCTCTTGTTCTTGTATTTTCTGCAGGACGGAAACGATATAATTCACGATTTAATCCGTCAATCATTTTCCACTGTCCAGTTGGGCTTGTGGCAGCACGACCCTGGGCTATTGGCATGTCTATATCAACAATTCCAACTCCACCGGTAGTACGTATACCAAACATAGCAGTGGCCTGGCCTCGTTGTAGGCTATGCGGACCGTGTTCAATATAATCATTGAGGCGAACCAATGCCTCTTCATCATTGGTAATTCCATCAGCATCCTCTACTGAGTTGCCAGTCTGTTTGTTGTAGATTTCGTAGCGAACAGTTTTTGCAGATTGTTCATATGGACGCATTGGCTTGGCAACCAACGAACTTCGATAGTTAGCCCAACTTGGATAACCACCAATGGCTTTTTCAATTGCTTCTTCTTTAGATGAGGCAACAACTTCTATACCAGCATTGCTGTTTCCAGGACTACGAACACTCCACCAATATTTTTCACCGCCTGTTGGATCTTTCTTCAACTTGCGTTCCAACTGTGCCTGCTTAACAAAACTACGCAGTGCGGCAGCAGGAATCTTGCCTGCTACATATTCACTGAAGTACTTGATGGTGTCAGAACCTTTAGCATCTTGTGTCAACAACTTGTACAGTTTCTTTAGATATTCTTCACGATACATATCAGGGTTCAGTGCCGCACTCATGGCCACGGTGAATCGCAACAGTGTGTTTTCAATCTGATCAAAATTTTGATCCAACCAGTCACCACCGGGTGAGCGGAATTCAATATGTCCGTCTTTGGTGTTGATTGATGTGTACTTGCTGGTCACACCCGAATGAATAGCCTTACTTGCCAGACTGTCCAAGTTGCCTTTCATTTTGTCTAACAAGCGTTCTGCTTCGTCAGGTTTTTGACGTACCTGATCACGTACCATTTTTATTGCTGGTTTGGCGTAGGTATTGCCAGCACGACCAAATAAATCCAGCACATATTCGTCGCCCATTAGCAGGGCCAACTTAACAAAGTCCAAGTTTTCTCTGCTGTAGTTGGGCACAGATATGTTGATGTGCAGGCCTGTTGAATCGTTGGTGTAGCATCCATATACCTTGGCCCACTGTTTGACCTTGTTCAAGTCACTTAGTATATCGTCAATGGGCAAGGGTGGGCTCACAAACTCCAAACCCACATCATTAGAATCATCGGCTTCTAAACTGCCATCGGGTTCTACTAGATAGTGCTGTGCTGTTGGGCTGGGTCTTTTTACGCTGCCGGAATGGTAGTTGCCACTGGATTGAACAGGACGGTCTATAGCATTTTCAAACTCTTGTGCTATATCTTCGATGCTGGCTTCGCCACCACCCTGTTGTTCAAAATGGGGCCAAGTCATGTTGTATTCACGTTCAATGTCTGACATGCGATTCAAGTCTTGATCTTCTAGCCATTCTGCTTCTTGATCAGCATTGTTGTTGAAATCTTCTTGTTCGGCTTCACGTGCGGCATCATACCAATAGTTGCCGTAGCCTTCAGCAACAACTTTTTCGGCAGCATTGCGATATACTTGTCTATCGGGCTCTGGGTATTCACCGTAATCGCCGGGTTCTATACCTAGTATTTCTGCAATTTCATCTGCACTGGCGTTTTCTTTAATGTAGTTGTAAACAAATTCAACTTCGTCTCCGTCCCAACGAGTATCAAACGACTCACTTAGCCATTCGTAATATTGATCCTGCATCCGGTCACGCAGTCTAGTGACATCGCCGCGGCTGTTGTAATCTCCATCGTAGAAGAAATCATAAGCCTCCTGTATGCTACTAACACCTTCATCGTAACTGTAATCGGCTTCCATTTGACCGTCGTCATCGCCGCCTTCCACATTGGGCACAATCATTTCAAATTCCATGCCGGCAATAGCACCGGTCTTGGCAGCTTCACGACGCAGGCTACCTGTGCTCATGTTGATTTCAAACAACTCGTCTTCGTATATCAGCGGCAACTGCCCAGTTTCTTTAAACTCACGCAGTGCATTGGCCAAGCCAGTCATTAACAATCCCGGTTGTCCTTGACTGTTGGTCTTTAGTCCTAGTTTGTTTGCTTCCTTACCTACAGCACCTGGGCGTACATCTCGAGTCAAGGCCATGCTAAAGCGTGGATCCTTTGCCTGCTTCTTTGTGGGAATATATCCTGAGCTTTCTTCCAGCGATTCATCTGCAAAGAATTCAGGATGCTGTTGCGCATATTCACGCATGAGCACACCAGCTTTTGCATTGGCTTCGTTTTCCCAATCACTGCCAGTTTCTCCTGCATGGTCAGGCACGTCACTGACTTCGTGCTGGCGTTGATGTGTGAGTTCGTGTGCCACTGTGCGCAGTATGTCCATGACATGACGACCAGACAGACTCACTTCCAACAGGTTGGTTTCATGATTGTAACGACCAAACGTTTTGTTGCGAGCACTCCACTCAGGATCGCGCTTGAATTTTATTGTGGGCAGTTGTTCTATGCCCAACTGTTCAACACAGTAGTTGACAAAATCTGTGACTATTTCCTGCTGAGACTGTGCAGGTTTTTCATTCAAGAACATCTGTGTTGTGGGACTTACTCCGTCCCATGAAGCACCAACATCTTCTGTGGCTTTGAATCCGTAGGTGAATCTAAATGGTTTATCAATTTCGATACTGCGTTCTTTAAGACTCAGTGCTCGATCTTTGGCAGCCGTTCTAGCATCATACAACTGTTGTATCACACCCTGTGAACGCAACATTTTGTACGCAATGTTTTCTGGACCCAGTTCACCGTGTTGATCAAGTCCGGCTTGACGCATCTTTTTAATCTTGGCAGCAGTGTTGGTCAGTCGTTTTAGATTGCCAGATTTCACTGCTGATTCAATGCGATGCTTGATCACATCGTACTTGCTCTTGACCGCAGTGTCGTTTATTGTGGAACGTTTCTTCAGTGGAATGTTGATCCAGTCGTCATTCAGCACACTGAATATGCCTTGACTCACTGCTGATTTGTTGGCGTTTTCCACATAGAGTTCTACATCGTAGCCACCAATTTTAATATTGTGTGTTTCGTTATACTGAAACTTTTTAGCATCAAACAGCTCGCGATACACTTCACTCACATCTGCTTCAGGCAAATCAACAACCAAGTGTAGATCAATGTCACTATGTGGAGTATATGTGTAACCAGCATTGCTGCCGGACAAGGTAATGTCCTTGAGGTTTAGATCAGTAAGTCCAAGACTCTGTTTAAAGTCTTCAGCAATTTTTAACAGCGTGGCCCGCACCTGTGGGCGCATTTTATTGCCCTGCCAGATACGTGGGTTCAACTGTTCATTAAATTTAACAGCATCAGCAAGGTTGTAGGAATCTAGTTCAGAAATATTCATGATTGTAATATTTAGCGCAAATGAAAAAGCCACTGGGCAAAGTGGCTTTTGGAATCGGAATTAAACTAGCAGTTTATTTCTTTTTGCTGGCTTTTTTGCTTGATGCCAACACTTTGGTTTCTGCCGGCGCAGGTGCCGCGGCAGCTCGTGCGGCAACTTGTCGTGCTTCAACCATTGGTGTAACATCAGTGATCAGTTTCTCTTGTGACTCGTGGGCAAATGTATATGTGCCGGTGTGGCGTAACAGCACACGTTTGTCCACCCAGATACGACCGCCTAGGTCACGCCAGTTTTCGCAGAATGTCCAGTCTTCGCTGTAGTAACGGTTTTCACGCACTGCTGTGTCAAAGTAGGTTTTCATATGTGGATTAAGTTCCACTGGCAGGCCAATATCATTGATAAACGGCTTGGTTGCTGGATGTGCGTTTATCTTGTCAAACACATGACGCTTGACCAAGAAGAAGCCTGTGCCTGTTTTACTAACTTCTTGCAGGCCATCTGCACCTTCTTCTGCACCATCAAATCCGTTAACACACCATTTGATTGGCAAGGATTTCATTGGGTACAATCCACCGATAACATCAACATCACGGTTCAACAACACCAGCAGATGCCATGGTTCCCAGCCAATATCAGCATCCACAAACATCAAGTGTGTTGAGTCGGGATTGGCCAAGAATTTGGCCACCATGGTGTTGCGAGCACGACTGATCAAACTTTCGTTTGTGAGTGTTTCCATGGTCCAGTCGATGCCCAGCTGCCGTGCAGTGTTTGACCATTTGATAAAACTCATGAATGTTGACTCAGTCAACATGCCACCGTAACACGGCATACAAATGTGAACACGGGTGGTTTTCAAGTAGTCAATGTTTACTTGGATTTGCTGATTACCAGTGGGAGTCGATGCTGTGGGGGTTTCTGTTGTGGGTACAACATCTGGCATTTTGCCTGTTACATTTTGTTCTTCAGCCATGTTTTCCTTAAAAAGTTAGTCAGATATTTACTACCAGTTGCCTACCCAGGTTAAATTTCTACGGTGATTAATTCAAATTCGTCGGCACGTTCTTCATAGTTAATGTAGCCACGTGGGTTGCACAAGATACGTGTAGAACCAATCCGGTAATCAAATGGGTGATGTGTATGACCGTGTGTCCACAGCCGGATCTGCGGATGATCTAAGATATAATCGTTCATGTCACTACTGTATCCGCCGTTCATAATTGTATCGTCAGCATACCGAGGATGTGTGCTCAATTTGCTGGGACTGTGATGTCCGCAGACAACAAACTTTTGGGATGGGTTACCTTCGATGATTTGCTGAATATAGCCTCGGAATTTAACATGTTCTTCCATGGCATCTTCAGGACTAAATTTGCCAACACGAGTTTTGAATTCGCCTTGTTGTGTTTTAAAGTGTACCGGGGCAGTGCTGTTGTCAACACAACGGAAGTCGTTCATCATGCTCTTCATGTGATACAACGTTATGCCATCACCGTTGTTCATGTCTGTCCAAAGCGTTCCGCCAATAAAAGTAACATCATTAATAACTTTAATTTCTTTTTCTAACAGATACATGTTGGGCAAGTAACTGAGCACATCTTTTAAGTGCGTTTCTGTGCGGGCAAAGTCGCCGTTGTAATGCTCATGGTTACCCATGATGTAAATCACATGTGGGAACTGTGCAGAACATCGTTGCATAAAATCGTGATAACGATTACTGCGGTAATTTGGACCCATAACTCCATACGGATCACGCTGTGTGATATCCTGGGCCACAAGAATGTCACCAGAAAGAATTAATACTTCTGCGTTGTTGTTGTTGGTTAGGTCTAAATCACCAAATTCAAGGTGAACATCACTGGCCACTGCTATCTTCATACTCTGTACTCCAAGTATTATTGATTATATGTTTTTTCGTCTATGTAATCAGGGTTGATGTGTGCGAAATCAGCGTGGACGCTGTTTGCTTGTTTTTCTAATTGTAACACATTCTCCAGCCATTCCACAACCTTGACATTGCCGAATTGCCTGGCTTCGCGAATGTATTTTTGGGCCTGTTCTGAAATGCCTAATTTCTTATCAAACACTGCACGAATTGCCGAATCCGGTTGACCGTACAAGTCAGCAATGACTTGATCCCGATCACGGTCGTTGCCTTTGAGATACATTTTGCGTATTTCCGAAGCAGAGTTGGCATCAACTCCATTTACTTGGAAGTTGATAGTGGGAGTGATCACAACGTAGCCATGTTTGGTCATGGGCTTTATTGACTTTTTATTTTTAGGCAATGGTTGTAGATACCCGGCGGTGCCATCTTTTTTAGGAGCAAAATTAAAACGTTCTGCATCTTTAGCACTCACAGCAAACACCAGCACTGTGTTGGACTTTTCTTCATCGGGCACAGCACTGGTAATTTCAACAGCTTGATATGGATTTTTTACGCTGACAATGCGACCAGCCGGGATACCCAGTTTGGTCATCATCATTACTTTGTCGGAGTAACTGAACGGACTTGTAACAGGTGCTTGTACACCACTGGTGGCAATAAAAACACTGTCGTTGCTGAACTGTTTGTTCAGCCAATCGTAGCTGGCCTTGTGACCTTTGTGGAATGGGTGAAAACGTCCTGGGTAAATTACTAGATAATTCATTATAGCATATTTATGCTTACATGTTTTCTAGTAGCCACAGGTACATTGGTGTAGTGAACCGTAAACTAACATGGCCATTACAGCCCATATCTCCAAAGAATTTGTCTTCAATAGGTGCTTGTGATCCGTTTAAACTGTGATGGTACACACTTTGGTCAACAAACACCTGACCCAGTTCAATCTCATCAAATGCTACGTTAGCAATGGACAACATTGCGTCTACAGTAATATTACCGTTGTCATCTACAACTGTGTGCTCCGGAGTTTTGTTTTTCATTACAAACTTAAACTCGTGCTCAGTTTCATCATCGAGAATTTCTAAACTCACAGGCATTGGTTCTGTCACGTGATCAATTGAAAGTAGCAAAACATCATCAAGCAACACTTCAAATCCCAGCATGGCGGCATAGTCAGAGGAGGTGAGGTCAAAAGAGACTGTTATTTTATCCATAATTATTCCTTAGTACGAAACTGTCACACTGTTGATGTAAGCAAGTCCGCTTTCGTATTCTTCAAAGCTGGTTACCACTGCTTTTAACCAGGAAAAATTACCGGTCAAATTAACAGGGTATCTAAAGTCAGTTGCAGGTGTAGATCCATCACCATATTCAAACACAGTAAACCAGTTGGCATCAGCAGGATCAAAATCCAGTGTTGCTTGCAGGGTTATTTTACCCGGAAAGTTTTCAACAGTGATAAACACAGTTTCTAAACTGCCTTGCCCTTGATAGTAGCCCACTGCTTTAACAGGATCGCTTTCAAAGTCAACAGTGCTACCATCATAGTTGCCGCTTGGTGTGCCGGTCACTAGGTCGCTTAGTAATGTCAACGTTGTGATAGACATGTTATGCTCGTTCCGCTTCTACCACAACACCTGTGCCAGCCAGTTCTTCTGCCACGCTTTGTAGGGCTGTAACAATGTCAGCTGTGGCAATTTCGGTGCCAGCATCTGTATCTCGGACCAATTTTGATAGTTTGATCACAACTATTTCTTCGTGTATTTTTGCCATAGTATATTACTTATGCTTTTATGATCTGAATTGTGTTTTTTATCAAGCCGGGATATACCAAACTCAGCATGGTCATCCAGCCAGTATCTGTGTGATCCACAAAGTAATACGATTCAGTCCAGCCGCGCCAGCTGATAGTTGATGCCCAGGACTTTAATCCAGGACTTAATCTGATACCTTCTTGATTCCTTAGTAGTTGACCAATTGATCGTTTTTGTTGATCGTTTACCACAACTGATCGCAGGTATGTGCGATGTGAGTATGCAGATTCTTTAAGACGAATAGAGTCTCTGGGGCGATCAATCACAGCTTGTGTGTATGCTGGATATTTAAGGCCTGGCACGTGATCAATTATCTCTGTGAACAGTTCGGGCTCATTGGCGTACACACGTATTTGGCCATGCTCTATTATTAATTTATGCTGCCGTTTAGTATTGATCAACACGTCACACATGTTGTGTAAATTTTTTACTACATCATCTGTGATAGCACGATTTGAAGAATAGTAGTCATGTAATCGACCTATCCATTCTTTGCGCACTGACACAACATGATCAATTGCGGCATGATCAAGTTTGCGCATACAACCTGCTTCACGCAGGCTGCCTGTCATGCAGTATCGGTATTGATCGTAAAACAACCGATCTTTACTGACATTATTGAATGTTGGGTGTAAATTGATCAATTACAATGTATCCTTCGTCGTTGACGCCTGGACCGGGCACAGTCAGCAATGATGTGGTTGCGAATTCCACTGCATCATTGACCATACTGGCATGAATTGCACAGTCAGCAATTTGATCAAACAAGATACGCTTACTGAGTGGTACACGGATCAGTTCGTCAATCTTGCGACCCAATGGGCGAGCACCCATCTTGGGATCGTAGCCTTTGTCTGCCAACATGTCAATCACATCTTCAGCAAATGTAAGACGGATGTTCTTGCTCAACAGTGTTTCTTGTAACTCTGCTGTGAACTTGACCACAATCTTTTTAATAGCTAACTTGTCCAACTTGTTAAACTTACACACCTTGTCAATGCGGTTACGCAGTTCCGGCTTGAAGAACTCTTTCATAGCACGGTCTTCTTCGCCGGTCTTTTCTAACGATTGGCCAAAGCCAATGTTGTTGTTTTCATTGTCTCTGGCACCTAAGTTACTGGTCATAATAATGATACAGTTCTTGACATCCACTGACTTGCCACTACTGCCGGTAATCCGGGCTTCATCCAGCATCTGCAACATGATGTTGACCACATCTGGGTGTGCCTTTTCAATTTCGTCAAACAACAGGATACTGAACGGGTGCTTGGAAATATCGCTGATCAACTTGCCACCGCCCACGTTGCCGTCATCAAAGCCCACGTATCCCGGGGGTGCGCCAATCAAACTGGCAATACTGTGCTTTTCTTGGAACTCACTCATATCATATTTCAGCAGGTGCATGTCCAAGTTCTGTGACAACAGTTTGGCCAGTTCTGTTTTACCTGTACCAGTTGGGCCTAGGAACAAGAAACTGGCCACAGGCTTTTTAGCATTGCCAATGCCGGAGAAGTTGATGTAGATGCGCTCTAGCACAGTGTCAATGGCTTCGTCTTGTCCGTACAAGAACTGTTTGATGTTACCTTCCAGCTCGGTAACTTTGGTACTGCGTTCGTTTTGTAATCGATCCAGTGGAACTCCGGTAACACGACTGAGTTGCGCCATGATCATGTCACGGTTGATGGTAACTGTGCCCAGGTCTTTGACACGCTCACCAGCACAAGCACCATCCAACAGGTCAATTGACTTGTCGGGGTTCTTGCGATCATGAATGTAGCGTCCACTTAGTTCCACAGCCGCTGTCATTGCTTCTGTGTCAATCAGTACATTGTGGAATGTTTCTAGTCGTGGGCTAATGCCAATTAGAATTTGCTCTGTGGTGTCTGAATCAGGCTCACCAATATTAACTCTGTGGAATCTGCGCATCAGCGCACGATCTTTTTCAAAGCTCTCGTAGTATTCTTCCCATGTAGTTGAGGCAATAACTTTGATGTTGCCTTTGGTAATTGCTGGTTTGATCATGTTGGCAAAATCCAAACTGCTGGAGCCACTGGTGCCTGCACCCATCATGGTGTGTGCTTCGTCGATAAACAGCACACAGTTCTTTTTAGTTTCCAGTGCAGAGATAACGTCCTTGAACTTTTCTTCAAATTCACCACGGTACTTAGATCCTGCCAACAGCGAACCAATCTCTAATCCCCAAACTTCGGAACCTTTAAGAAACTCTGGAACACGACCTGCGTTGATCTCCTGTGCCAGTCCGTCAATGATGGCAGTTTTGCCCACACCGGGATCGCCTACCATCAGCACGTTGGCCTTGAACTTGCGAGCCAACACAGTGATCATTTCTTCCAGTTCTGCGGCCCGGCCAATCATGGGTTCTAATTGTCCGTCGGCAGCTCGTTTGCTTAGATTTGTACAGTGTTGATCCAGGATTTCGTTTGCAGTTTCGTTGCTCAGCTCTTTAGAGGCAGTGGCATGATTTTTCTGATAGAACTCAGCAAATTCAGTTTTGTGAACGCCATACTTCAACAAAAAGTAATGTGCATGGCTGTTGTTTTCTGCCATCATGGCCAGGTACAGATCCAGCAATGTGATTGATCTGCGTCCGGTAAACAGCACCTGTGTCAGCGCACGATTAAACATGCGCTCAAGGCCATTGGTTTTGCGAGGTGTAACATCTTCTTTGCTGGTTATTAAACTAACCTGCGCTAGAATATATGCACCGAGTTCTCCTTCGAACTGTTCAACGGCTGTGCCGTATTTCACCAACAATGCTCGAAATGGTGCGTGTTGAATCATTGCCATCAGTAAATGTTCGGTTATCACATAAGCATGATTGTGAGCTTTTGCAATGGCCACAGCATTGTTGACAATTTTTTCAATTTCAGGATTATTTTGCATCGGTTCCTTTTGTAGTTCGTGTATATATTATTATACAGCAATTTGTTTTATATATCAAGTGATACTTGTTCGTTTTTGTTGTATCATGTCCAACAGATCTTGTGGTATGTCTTTGGGAATGACTGCTTGTATTTGCACAATCATATCCCCGGGTCCGGTTCGCCCGGGCAATCCTCTGCCACGTAAGCGTAGTTTGGCGCCAGGCTGTGTGTCTTTTGGCACAAGAATAGTTATTTCGTTGCCCAGCAGGTCTTTAACTGTGGTTTCACTGCCTAGTATAAGATCCCAGATGTTTACTGCATGTTCGGTTAACAAGTTTGATCCTTGTCGGCCCCAGGTTGGACTGGCAGCAATTCTAAAAGTTATTACAAGATCACTTCCGTGTGGTCCAATGCCCCGGTACTGAACACTGTCACCATCGTTGATACCCATGGGAATTTCTATTTCTACTGTGGATGCGCCAATACCGATTGTACGTTTGCCACCTGTTACTACATCTGCCAACGTAATAGTTAAGTTTGCACGACTAACTGCGGGCTGTTGACGTTGCTGACGCTGTCCAAACTGTGCGCCAAACACGTTAAAGATAGTATCAAAATCAAACTGTGGACCACCAGGCTGATTAAAGTTGTTGAACTGTGGCCTGGGATTGTCGTATTGTTGTCGTTTGGCGCTGTCACCTAAGGTATCATAAGCGGCTTGTATTTCTTGGAACCGAGCAGTGTCTCCGCCTTTGTCTGGATGATGCTGGCTGGCCAATTTACGGAAAGCCCGTTTGATTTCATCTTGGCTAGCAGTTTTGGCAACACCCAATGTTGAATAGTAATCTATCATGTAAAAAGTCCTGTACAGTTAATTATACAGGACTTGCTGGGTCGGGTCAATTACTTCTTAACTGGTACATCCGTACCTTCCAGTTTCTTGTGTTGCTTGACTTCTTTGCAGTTTTGCTTGACTTTGCCTTTGGCATCCTTGACTGGTTGGCCTTGCTTATCCTTGACGTCAACACAGACTCGTTTGGTTTCTTTCTTGGGCTCGTCGGCATGGACAAATTGACTACCTACAGCTAATACCAATGCTAATAATAGTTTTTTCATGTTTATCTTTCTGGAAACGGTGGAATCACAGGTGCCGGCTTGCCACCAAATCCTGTGGTTACTCCAGCTGGTGCGCCAAAGTCGTTGCCAAAGTCGTTGCCAAATACTGTTGGTGCTGTTGGTGCTGTTGGTGTTGTGCCCCAGGACTGTGTGACTGTGGTGGCAGTTGGCGCACCAAATGCACCAGGCAGGGCCTGCCCAGTAGCAGTGGGAGGCACATATGTTGTTCCAGCATTGGATGGTAGACTAATTCCGCCATTGTTGGCTCCGCCAAGTTTTTCCTGTGTGCGACCATAGGCAGCAATACCCAACACAGCACCCATGGCAATGTGATACAGTCCGGCACCTTGCAGAGTCAACGGTTGCCATTGTGTTTGTACGCTGCCGTGAAATAAACTCTGTGTCAAACTCCAAAGAATTGGTGCCACTACAAAATCAAATATACAAGTGATCATATAGGTCCATCCCATCATGGGACGCCACTTTGCGTTCATCCAGTCTTCTTTTTGTTTTTCTGACTGTGTTATTTTTCCTGACATGGTCAACTCCTTGTGGTATCAGTTTGGGTTGGTGATGTACACTGTAGAGGTTGCTGGTTGCACAGCACGAGCATTGCCATCAGGGAATACAGTTTTGAACTGCGTCACCTGTGCTAGAGACAGTGTGATTGGTTGTCTAAACAGCACCCAAGAAACAATTTGTGGATATGCTTGTTGAGTTAGTTGGCGCTGTGGATTGCCCCACCACGGACGACCGTTAGCAGGATCGGTAGTTGCAACACAGGTACTGGCAGCACCCAACGTGCCAATAGATATTGGTGCAGTGAGTCCACCGCTGTATCTATAGCTTGGTGCTGTGTTGAAGTTGGCCATGCCCATCATTGATGCAATGTTAAAACTCACTGTACTGCCAGAATCTGCACCACTGGCATTGGCAGCTGGAATTGCGTTGAACACCGTGGCCCAGGCTGCATTTGGTGTGGAACCTTTGCCAACCATGCGTTGACCCAACACCAGCAGGCTGTCTGCGTTGCACAGGCCATAAGGACCGGTTGCATCGGCCAGTTTGAAATAAACAAAGTGTACTTCCAGATCAGTCACTGAATTGTTGACCCAGTGTTCTGCAGGTCCATGAAAGTGAAACTCTAACAAACAGTATTGAGCACCGCCAAATGTGACACTGGGCGCACATGAGCCGGCGTTGGGATTGTTGAGTTTGTATGTGCCCCAACGTGTGTTGGCAACAGGATATGCATTCACACCGGCTGTTGCAGTTGGCAAGGTGCAAACATCGCCGGCCGCAGTGTTACAGAATAGACTATTCAATGTGTTTTGTGTTGTAAAAGTAAATGTAGCATTCAATCCACTGTAGCTAGTAAACTGAGCAGGACTGCCTTGAACAGTGGTTGCTGTGATATTGATTGGTGTTTGACTTTGAGCTGTGGCCACTAATGGTGCCAAGGCCAAAATAATTGTTGCTAAAAAATTTGTCTTTGTCATTTTGTTAATCCTTTCGAAATGCGGCCATGACGCGGGCCTGTATGCGTTTTGCAAAGTCGGGCTGTGGAAAATTCCACCCAACAAATGCTCCCAATGCTAACCAAAATAGTGTTTCTAACATGTTTATGCTCCTAGTATATGTAATGCGTGTTCGGTGTGTTGAATACGATCTTCCAGTCCAATGTAACCACCATTGATGGCTCGTGTTAGGCCCTTGGTATCGTTTGCATCTGCAAATCTATTCAAGTTATTTTGTTCCCAGAAGAAACAAGCACTCTGTGCGGCACCTTCGAATGTGGCCAGATACTCAGCAGCCTCTTCTATACTGATATCTAAACTTCCTGCAAAGAATGTATAGTTGTCTCGGCCTGTAAGTTGAATCAATCCACGTCCGCAGTATTTATATCCATCGCCAGATTCTTCGTCACCGTTGCCCATGCGATTGGCATAGACTCTGTTGGCAATTTTTTCTGGGCGTTTTTCGTACTGCTGTGCCAAGTCTGCTGTGGGGAAATACTTTTTAAATGTAGTCATCAAGCTGGCAGCTCGGTAGTTTAAATTTTCTTTGATAAAAACAAAGTTGCCTGACTCGTGTGCGCACTGTGCCACAAAGTGTGCCACACGCAGGGGTGTGTTGATTTCATAATCATCCAGCAACTGGTCTAATGCTTCGTGCCAGTGCGTGACGTAGGGATTCTTGACCATTTGTTTTAGTTGGTCCAGTGCTAGTATACTACTCATTTAACGGCTCCTTCAAATATATTTTTTTGTATTCGATACCACTGTTGCCATGCATCTGCCTTCACAGCGCACTCATAGTAGGTGCCATAGTTGATTGTGACTGTTCTAGCAATGTCACTCAGCACAGGTGCATCTTTTAATTTTTCTAAGTTAGGGCAACGTTCTAAAGCGTTTAGTCCAGGCGGCTCCGGAAAACGTGCAGTAACGGGTACTGGTGTTGAACATCCTGCAAGTGTCACAAGTACGACTAAACTGGCTATGACACTAGTGTTGCTCATTTCTTGTATCCTCGACCTTCAGGAGCCATTCCCCAGGATGCGTCTTCGGCAGCTTTCCGGGGCAATGACTTGTAGTTGGACTTTTTATCGGCACCGTGGAACTCTCGAGCAACATCCGGGCTGATGCCAACTTTCTTGGCAAACTTGGGATTGTGTGCTGCCGCTGCCATTGTACGGAACTGTGCCTTGCTTACAGACTTTTCGTCTAGTTGTTCTTCTGCCAATCCACCTGCCTCAGCATCTTGCGCAGCCATCTTGGCAGTTTCTTCATCACGGGTGGCATCTGCTGCCTGCGATTCCCAACTGTCTGGATTGTCTGCTTGATCTTCGACCATTGCTGCCGGCATTCCTGCAAACTTTTTAACAATGCTGTGCGGCAGTCTTAGTCCGTATTTGAGATTCAACTGTTGCTGTAACACTGCCGGGTTCGAATTAGAGATTGCTCGCACAGCCCCGTCATGGCCTCGTACTTTAATTGTGATCGTTTTACCATCATCCTGTACTGATACTATTTCAGGCTTGGGTGCCGCTGTTCTAGGTTCTTCAGTTACAAATTCATTAGCTCTCATTTCTTAGGTCCTTCTGCGGCATCATTGTGTGCCTTGACAAATTCTCGAGGTATTTCACAAACGCCGCCCGGCATGAACTTGGTGTCGTATTTAACTACTTCGCGGTCGACATATTGCCGAACAACTTCTGTGCGTCCACGAATGTACTTGATTGTTTCTCGGGTTTTGGTTTGTATTTCTGTGTTGGCAACAGCAGATTGTTCTTCGGCAATTTTTAACTTTGTTTCAACTTCTACAACTTTTGCTTGCCAACGATCATCAGCGGCTTGTCCGCCCAGCATCCAGGCACCAATGACCAACAACACAACGCCTGCTAACTCAGCAGGTGTTCGGTACAGGGCAATACCGGGAATCCAACGCACTGCTTTGCTGGCTAAAAATAACCCAAACCCGCCTGCGGCAGCGGCCCAGGCAACAAGTACAAAAATAAAATCCGGAATTAAACTAAACATCCATGAGAATTGCGACATACTTGTCCTTCATATGGAAGTATTTAGCGAACAACAAAGAGTGTGCGATTTAGGAAATTACTTTAATCCCATGCTTTTGCGGATCTCTGTCCCGGATATGTTTGTAATAGATTCGTCGAACTTTTCTTCTGCCATTGTGTAGCCTACTCCGCGACCGTATCCAATATGAGTAATATTAGGAACTACCAGTATTTCGTATTGACCTTGATACATCATGTCTAAATCTCGTTTGATAGCGTTTTTGACCTGATCAATTGCAAATGGATTTGAACCTTGCCATCCTTGACAATCACGAATCATAATGCATACTTGCCCTGTTTTTTGTATCAGTCTGTCAAACAACGCACGGTGACCTGCATGCCAAGGTTGCCATCTGCCAAGTTGTTCAACAGTTTCCTTTTGCCAGTCAAACACAGGTCTACGACGATTATCTACAATGTGTGCGGCTACAAACTCGCCCCATTTCTCACTGTGCTGTTCTGTGATTCTAAAGTCATACTGTTCGGGAGGAACAAATGCCCGGTTAGTGTCTTCGTATCTACCTTTGTCAATGGTATCAACCCACACTGTCCAGTCTGCTTTGAAGTTGTTGCGCATTTCCACAAGTGGTGCCACAAAGTCGCAAATCACATAATCAACATCGGTCATTGTGTCTGCCAGTGTTCTCATGCGAATACTTTGACGCATGCGCCCTGCTTCTGAAAAATCCCAGTCGTTGTATTCTTTACGCACATCATCGGCGTTTAACCAACCTACCCGTTTCTTTTCTGCTTGTAAGTGATCTACAATGTGTTGTGCCAGATATGTTTTGCCGGCTCCGGGTAAACCCATGATTAAAATACGTTGTGGCATGTTATTTCCATTTCTTTGAAGTGTGTTGTGCTAGATCATCTGTGGCATGATGGGCCACAGGTTGAAAGTATTTACTGTTGGTATCATCCACTAGAATATTTGTCAACTGCAGATGTGCAAAATCTATTGGGAATTCCAACTGCTTTGCAATCTGACGCAGGTAATCTTCTCGGTACAGGTGTAGTAGTTCATAACTCAAAAACACAGGATCCCAGGTGCGTAGCTTTTCGTATTCAGCAAGTGCAACATCAACAGTGGATTCGCCGCGTACACGAGTTTGTTGATAGTTTAGTATGTTGCAATCTCGCCCGATCACAGCAATCTTTACACAGATACCCAGGCCCATTGCTGTGGCAGCAAAACGCACAATGTCAGGCACTGTGCGTTCTCCGTTGAGCATGTACGGAGTACTGACACTGGTGACAAAGTATTCACACTTGCCCCAGTTGAATTCTCTTAACCGATCAGGATTTTCCCAGTACTCAGCAAAGGGTTCTTGGTCATGTCCTATCCAGTATTCATGCAACAACTTATGCCATCCGTATACATCTGGATGCTGTGCAAATATTTTACTCCATAAATGATTGCCGGATCCCTGTGGGCCTGTTAAAATTAAAAGTGTTTTTGACATTTTATTAAAAGTATTATGGGGTTATTCCTATGCTGGTTAATAACTCATTGGTATGATGTTGTTTCCATTTTTTTAACAACGC
>Ga0181349_1000209_pt1 | contig 24389 bp, 8 predicted proteins | sample Su13VDMM110SD_FD_130106 | JGI IMG/M metagenome (GOLD analysis project Ga0181349, IMG submission 130106) | Freshwater viral communities from Lake Michigan, USA - Su13.VD.MM110.S.D | ecosystem: Environmental > Aquatic > Freshwater > Lake | place: USA: Michigan | collected 2013-07-16 | reverse complement strand
TTTCACCAAAAGAATTATTTGGTGAGGTAGTAGAAGTTGAAGAGCCTTTAATTGTTGAAGAAATTGTTGAAGAACCAGTAGATCCATATCTTGAAGAGATTGGTGCATTAAGGAATGATTTAGAACGAATTTCTTATATAATTCCAGAAGAAACTGATTTAACAGAAGTCTATCAAGATATTAAAAATCTTAAAAATAGAATTGATAATCTTCCAAAACAAAAGAGTTATGATGAAGATATTGAATCTATTCGTGAAGAACTTGCAAGAATTGAAGGTAGTATTCCAGTACCTGAAGTTTTTGATCCTTCTGACTTATATGAAAATATTTCAGCACTTAAAAATAAGTTAGAGGAAGTTCGTTCAGAAATTCCTATAATTCCAGAACCAATTCTTTATGATTATCAGTTAGATCAACTGAAAGAAATGGTTGTGGATGTGCGTAATAGCATCCCAATTGTTCCTGAAATTAGATATTATGAAAATGATCTGAATGAAATTATTAATGCGATTGAAGAAGTTCGTTCGGAAATTCCAGTTGTACCTGAAATCAAGTATTATGATGATGAGATTTCTACAATTGAATTACGTCTTGTAGAAATTCAGGAGTCAATTCCAACCGTTAAGTATTATGATGATGAACTTGATATTCTGGACCAAAAGATTGCAAATGTTAAGGAATCTATTCCAGAAGTAAAGTATTATGATAAGGATGTAAAAGAACTCAGGAAAGAGATTACTTCTGTTAAAGAATCTATTCCAGAAGTTAAGTATTATGATAAGGATGTAAAAGAACTCAGGAAAGAGATTACTTCTGTTAAAGAATCTATTCCAGAAGTTAAGTATTATGATGAAGATATCCAAGGTCTAAATGAAGAAGTTCAAGATCTTTATAAGAAAGTCTCATCAATCAAGATTCCAGACCAAGATAAGTATATAAGAGAAGTTAAAGGTTTATATTCATCCTTTGAAGAGAAAAATCATAGACTTCTTGAAAAGATTAATTACCTTGAAGAAGTTTTTGAAAAGTTTAATGAAGAAACTCTTACTGAAGGATTACTGGATGAGCCTCCCGAAGTTAAGAATTCTGATCCATTAACACCATTAGACCAAAACTTTGTAACTCTTAATCAACTTCAAGAGCACTATCGTCTATTCATTAATCGCATTCAACAACAACTTTCTACGATTGGTGGTGGTGGTGAAACTCGCCTTGAGTTTCTTGATGATGTTGATAGAAATAGTGCAAAAGTTGATGGTAAGTTTTTAAAGTATGATGCGGCTAGTGGTAAATGGGTAGGTGCAGTAGGAGGAGGGGGAGGTTCTCAAACACTTGATAATACTTTAGGACTTGGCAATACTTCCAGTCTTGGAATGTCTGTTGGACTAACAACAGTAACTAAATTAGTTGTTGATCCTATCGGAAGTGGAACAACATTTACTGAAGATTTGGTTGTTAAAGGTAATGCAAGAGTTACTGGTATTCTTTCAATTGGTACTGGAACAATCACATTAGACCCAGAAGATAATGCAATTGTTTTTTCTGATGTAAAGATTCGTAGAGATCATTCAACGGGAGACATTAGGTTTTTAGGTACTAGTGGAAATTTATCTAATATTATTGCAAATACTGTAGTAATAGGTTCAGGAAATTCTTCAGTAAGCATATCAAATGTTAATGGTTCTGTAGTATTTACTGATGCTCATAATACTGTTATTAATAGTATAGGCAACATTGGCGTGTCTTATGCTGGTTTTGTAACTGCTTTAGGGTTTTATGTCGGTTCTACTCAAGTAATAAATAGTCTTGGGCAATGGGTTGGTGCAAATAGTGGGAATTTCAATCCAGATGGAAATACCGCTACTACCACAAATCTTGACGGTGGTATGCCAAATAGCAATTATGGTGGAATACCAAATATAGATGCGGGGAGGGTTTCTTAATCATGGCAGTACAATTACAATTTAGAAGAGGTACTGCATTAGAATGGACGAATGCAAATCCAATTCTTGCGGAAGGAGAACTTGGATTAGAATTAGACTCTAATAAATTTAAATTAGGTAATGGAAATACTCGCTGGAATAGTCTATTATATACTAGCACATTTAATATAACCAAAGACACTTCATCAGACATTGCATATCCAACCTATGTTACTGGGCTTGGAGTTATTTCTGCAGGAATTTCTACTGAAGGTTTAGTTTATAAACCTTCTTTAAGCAATATTGGAATAGGAACAACAAATCCGACATCAAAACTTTGGGTTAATGGTAGTGGATATTTTTCTGGAATTGTTACTGCAAAAGAATTTAGTGGAGATGGTTCAAAATTAACTGGTGTTACTGGATTAAAGAGTAAATCTTCAGAAACAGAATCTGCACAACCACAATTTATTACTTTTGTATCTACATCAAGCACAACTGATGTAGGAATTTCTACCAATAATCTTGTTTTTATACCTTCTTTAGGCAATCTTGGAATCGGAACTACAAATCCAACATCAAAACTTTGGATTAATGGTGATGCACTTGTTACTGGAATCTCAACACTAGGAACAGTTAAGATTTCTTCTGGTATTGTTACTTCTACTAATAGTGGTATTGTAACCTTCTATGGCGACTTTGTAGGAACTGCAACAAGTGCGACAAATATTCCAAATCTATCTGGAGATGTAACTTCCAATAATACAGTTACGACGTTAGCAACTGTAAATTCCAATGTAGGAACGTTTGGTTCAAATACTTCTATCCCATCAATTACTGTAAATGCAAAAGGACTTGTAACTGGAGTTACAACTAATTCTATTACTGTTGGTGATGGTCAACTTTCACTTGGAGTTTTTGGTACTGGTCTTTCTGGTTCTGCAACATTTACAGCAAACCAACAGAATAGCGCAATATTCACTGTTACATCAAATGCTACAAATTTAAATGTTAACAACACAATTGTTTCTCGTGATGCATTTGGTAATTTTAATGCAGGTATAATTACTGCATCACAATTCTTTACCGGATTAACTGGTATTGGAATTAACACTGATACAATTTCTGGACCACCAATTATCTTTATTGATCCAGCAGGAGTTGGAGATAACACTGGTGCAGTAAGAATTAAAGGTGACTTATATGTAGATGGAACTCAATTTGTTGTCAATTCTTCTACTATTGAACTTGCTGATTTAAGAGTCGGAATTGCTACGACAGTTGCGACAAATCTACTTCTTGATGGTGGTGGAATTGGAATTGGTTCTGCTAATATTCTTAAAACTTTTACCTATAACAGCGCAAGTGATTCATTAAAATCTAGTGAAAATCTTGATATCAATACTGGAAAAACCTATAAAATTGGTGGATCTCCTGTAATCTCTTCCAATACATTGGGAAGTGGTGTTGTTAATTCTTCTTTAACTTCTGTTGGTACACTTACCAACTTAAATGTTGGTAATGTATATTCCACCGGAATTATAACTGCAACAGACTTTAACTCTGCATCTGATATTAAACTTAAAGAAAATATTCAAAAGATTGATAATCCAATCGATAAAATTGTCAAAATTGATGGTGTTAGATTTGATTGGAAGTCTGACAATAAACCTTCAATGGGAGTGATTGCACAAAATATTGAGAAAGTTCTTCCTGAATTGGTAAGTGGTGAGGATAGTAAGACAGTTAATTATAACGGTATCATTGGTCTATTGATTGAGTGCGTCAAAACTCAACAAGAACAGATTGATGAATTAAACAGACGACTTGATGACTTGACTAAATAAATTATATTACCCAGTGGAAACACGAAGACGGTAGATGGCAATTAAAATTTCAAATACTACTATCATTGATGATAGTAGAAATATCGTTAATGCTGGTGTCGTAACTGCGGGTTACTACTATGGAGATGCGTCTAATCTCTCCAAAAACTTTCCATTAGTAACGAATGTTTTATATGTTGCAAAAAACGGAAACGACGCAAACCCAGGAACAAGACTCTCAGAACCAAAGGCAACTATTGCATCAGCAGTTGCAGCAGCAAAAACATCAGGAACAACAGCAGGAACTGTTATTAAAGTTAGTGCTGGGACTTATATAGAAAATAACCCAATCGCACTTCCAAACCAAATAAGTATTGTAGGAGATAGTTTAAGAGAAGTTAATGTAACTCCAAATAATCCTGGAGACCTTTTTTATGTTGGAACTGGAAATTATATTGCAGAGATGTCCTTTGTAGGTGCTGCAAATAATGGAGCAATAGTCTCATTCAATCCAAATGATCCGAAATATATTAATCAGTCACCATATATTCAAAACTGCACCAATTTTATTCCAAATAGTATTGGATTAAGAATTGATGGGAAGAATGCACTTGGACCATTAAAATCAATGGTTCTTGATAGTTACACTCAATATAATCAAGGTGGTATTGGTTGCTCTATTACCAACGAAGGATATGCTCAGTTGGTTTCGATGTTTACCATCTGTAATGACATTGCAGTATATTGTGGAACTGGTGGTGCTTGCGACTTAACAAACTCCAACTCATCATTTGGTAATTATGGATTTATTGCTGATGGAGTAAGTCTAGTAAAATACACTGGTATTATTGCGAGTAATACAAGTGCAAATAGTGATAGTTTTTCTTTAAATTTAAGCACTCCAATTTTAAATATTACCAATGCCTCCTATGATAACGCAACTGGAATTTTAACCGCTTTTACTTCAACTCCGCATAATTTCTCTGTTGGAATGGGAGTAAGTATTTCAAATCTTGAATTTACTTGTCCTTTTGAACCTGGATCCAGATTTTACCCAAGAAGCGCACAAAGTGGTGGAAATGGGCATGTTTTTGAAATAAAGACAGTTGCACCAGGAAGATTTGTAGATTCATATAATTTAATTCAATTAAATCGTCAAGAAATTATTAACACTTCATTTGCTGAAATAGCGATTCAACATCCAACATTCTTAAATCCAAATATAGATAAGTGTAAGAGAGATCTTGGATATATTGTTGATGCAGTTTCAACGGACGTTAGAGACTTTACTAGTCAAAACACAATTTTAGCAACAAAATCATATTTTGATCCAACAACAAATATATTACTTACAAATGGATTGCAGGGAGAAGTTCCACAAACGATAACTGCTTTTAATAAGGTAAGAGATACTATGAAACTGGCAATTACAAATAATTTGAGTATTAAAGATTTGTCTATTACTGGGGATCCTACAAATACAGATCCATTATCTTGTTCAAATGTTAGAAGTAATATTGATAATCTTGTTGGAATTATTACAACATTTATTGGTCAGGGAAATCTTACTGGTCTTCCATCAGTCTCTACTGCAAGTACAATATTTACAATGAATATTGGTATTGCCACCCAACCTCACACTTATGTTCCCAATACTGGAACCGCAAATATAAATGTAATTCGTCCATTTGATGGGCAAGTTGTTTATTTTGATCAAAAATATTTTTCAGTATCTAAAATTTCAATAATCAATCCTGGAAGTGGGTATATCACAAATCCTACAATCACAATTGATCCACCATCTACTGATTGGGGAATTCAAGCTACGGCAGTTGCTCAAATTGCTGGTGACACAATAAAAGAAATTGAAATTGTTTCAAATGGTAGAGGTTATACATCACTTCCTAAAATAACGATTAGTGGTGGTGTCGGCATAAATACAGCAACAGCAACTTTAAAGTTAGATCCAGTTTATTATTCCATTCAAAGTTCTACACCAGTTTCTTCTGGTATTTGTACAATTACAGTGAATGAAAACCTACCATATTCTGTTAATTCTGGAGTTTCTGTTCCATTCTTTAAACAAAGTAGAGTATTGGCTTCTGGGCATTCTTTTGAATATATAGGTTCTGGAACAGAAATTTCAAAGTCTCTTCCATCAACTGGTGGAGTTCAAATACAAGATAATGAAACTAATTCCACTGATGGTGGTTTAGTTGTTTTTACAAGTACAGATCAATCTGGAAACTTTAGAATTGGTGATGGTGTTGTGATTAATCAAAATACCGGAACTATCTCTGGTACATTTTATTCTAAAAGTTTGTTTTCAACAATGACACCATTCATTCTAGCATTAGGAGGCGCAGAATAAAATGGCATTAGCACTTAACGTATTTAAAACTGTTACGAAGGTTGTAACAACAAACGCAGCAGCAATTTATACTGCACCGGTTGGATACACTGGTGTTATTCTTCTATCACAATGTGCAAATATTGGCTCAGATACTCATACTGTTTCTTTCTCACACAAAAGAACAGTAGCAGGAATTGCAGTAACAACGGAAATTCTTAAGGATTTTCCAATTTCTGGTAATGATACTGCAAATCTCTTACCTGGAAAACTTGTTCTTGAAAGTGGGGATGTTCTTATACTCTCTGCAAGTGATGGAATTAATATGAAATTTATTGGAAGTATTTTAGAGACACTCAACTAAAAATGGCAAAATACACTAGCGGAAGACAAAAAAATATAAAAGTTGGTATTAGTTCTTATACCGAAGATAAAACAGTACTTGAAGTAACTGGTAAGGTTGGTATTGGAACAACAAATGCTACTACAAATTTGGATGTAGTAGGTAGTACAAAACTTCGTGGTCGTCTTTATGACCAAAGCAATCAAGTAGGAAGTGCTACGTCTGTTCTTTCTTCAACTGGCATTGGAATTAGTTGGGTTAACGTTAGAGATATTGCATTACAAGGTATTCAAGGCACTCAGGGATTACAAGGTCTCCAAGGTAATCAAGGTCTTCAAGGTAATCAAGGCACTCAGGGATTACAAGGTCTCCAAGGTAATCAAGGTAATCAAGGTCTTCAAGGTCTACAAGGTAATCAAGGACTTCAAGGCACTCAAGGTCTTCAAGGTCAACAGGGAACACAAGGTCTCCAAGGTCTTCAAGGCACTCAGGGATTACAAGGTCTTCAAGGTCTACAAGGTAATCAAGGACTTCAAGGACTTCAAGGCACTCAAGGTACTCAAGGTCTCCAAGGGGATCAAGGAACACAAGGTCTTCAAGGTCTTCAAGGCACTCAGGGATTACAAGGTCTCCAAGGTACTCAAGGACTTCAAGGTAATCAAGGACTTCAAGGACTTCAAGGTACTCAAGGACTTCAAGGAACACAAGGTCTCCAGGGAGATCAAGGCACTCAGGGACTTCAAGGTACTCAAGGACTTCAAGGTAATCAAGGTACTCAAGGACTTCAAGGAACACAAGGACTTCAAGGTAATCAAGGTACTCAAGGACTTCAAGGTACTCAAGGACTTCAAGGTACTCAAGGACTTCAAGGTATCCAAGGTACTCAAGGTCTCCAAGGGGATCAAGGAACACAAGGACTTCAAGGTCTCCAAGGTACTCAAGGTCTCCAAGGGGATCAAGGAACACAAGGTCTCCAAGGTCTCCAAGGAACACAAGGTCTTCAAGGCACTCAGGGATTACAAGGTATCCAAGGTCTCCAAGGAACACAAGGTCTCCAAGGAACACAAGGTCTCCAAGGGGATCAAGGAACACAAGGTACTCAGGGATTACAAGGTCTCCAAGGAACACAAGGTCTCCAAGGAACACAAGGTACTCAAGGACTTCAAGGACTTCAGGGTGATCAAGGTGCTCAGGGATTGCAGGGGACACAAGGTACTCAAGGACTTCAGGGAACACAAGGTACTCAAGGACTTCAAGGTCTTCAGGGTGATCAAGGTGCTCAGGGATTGCAGGGGACTCAAGGACTTCAGGGACTTCAAGGTCAACAGGGAACTCAAGGTACTCAAGGACTTCAGGGAACTCAAGGTACTCAAGGACTTCAGGGAACACAAGGTCTTCAAGGAACACAAGGTCTTCAAGGTCAACAGGGAACTCAAGGACTTCAGGGAAATATAGGACTTCAAGGTGTTCAGGGATCAGGCACTCAGGGAACAAAGGGTGATGATGGTAATTTCAGTGGAGCTTCATTTAGATATCAATTTATTTCAAACATAACAAATTCCGATCCAGGAACTGGTAAATTAAAATTCAATAGTGCAATACTTTCTTCCGCAGTAAATCTTTTTATTGATGATTCTGATGCAGATTCAATCAATCTTGATACCTTTTTACAAACAATTGATGATTCAACTTCTGCAATAAAGGGTCATTTTAGAGTATCAACTCGTAATGATGCTACTAGATTTGTATTATTTACAATTGATTCATTAGTAGATAATGGTGGATATTATGATGTTACGTCATCTTATGTTTCCGGAAGTGTTACAACTTTTGTTGATAATGAAGAAGTAGTTATTACATTTGCGCGCACTGGTGATAAAGGTGACAAAGGAATTCAAGGAATTGATGGTATTCAAGGTCTCCAAGGTACTCAGGGATTAAGTAATCAAGGTGCTCAAGGTTTAAGTAATCAAGGTACTCAAGGTACTCAAGGTCTTCAAGGTCAACAGGGCACTCAAGGTCTTCAAGGTCAACAGGGCACTCAAGGTACTCAAGGTCAACAAGGAACACAAGGACTTCAAGGAACACAAGGACTTCAAGGAACTCAAGGAACACAAGGTCTTCAGGGAGACCAAGGAACACAAGGTCAACAAGGAACACAAGGACTTCAAGGAACTCAAGGACTTCAAGGTCTTCAGGGAGACCAAGGAACACAAGGTCAACAAGGAACACAAGGACTTCAAGGTACTCAAGGCACTCAGGGAACACAAGGTGCTCAGGGACTTCAAGGTACACAAGGTGCTCAGGGACTTCAAGGAACTCAAGGTACTCAAGGTCTTCAAGGTCAACAGGGCACTCAAGGTCTTCAAGGCACACAAGGTGCTCAGGGTACTCAAGGTCTTCAGGGACTTCAAGGAACTCAAGGTACTCAAGGTCTTCAGGGAGATCAAGGAACACAAGGTACTCAAGGAACACAAGGTACTCAAGGAACACAAGGACTTCAAGGTACTCAAGGAACACAAGGACTTCAAGGACTTCAAGGTCGTGTAGGAGCTGCAGGATCTAGAACTTATAATGTAACAAATAATGGTTTTAGTAACTATATTATAGATGGATCAAGTAATCCAACTATAAATCTATTACGTGGATTTAATTACACTTTTAATGTTAATGCTTCCGGTCATCCATTTTGGATTAAAACATCAGCAACTACTGGAACTGAAAATGCTTATAATACTGGCATAATAGATAATGGAATAGATAATGGAACAATAACATTTGCAGTTCCTTTTAATGCACCAAGCACCCTGTATTATATTTGTCAACATCATGGTAATATGGTTGGAACAATATCAATTACTGATATTGGACCTCAAGGAACTCAAGGACTTCAAGGAACTCAAGGACTTCAAGGCACTCAAGGACTTCAAGGCACTCAAGGAACACAAGGACTTCAAGGACTGGAAGGTAAGCATCCTGGAGTAAGGTGGACATATTCAAATGCCACAACAAGTGGAGATCCTGGATCAGGTAAATTTAAGATTATTAGTAGTGGTGGTAGCCTTCCTACCACAGACATATACCTTAGTTATATTGATACTGATAATAATGAGGTTACTTCGTGGGTACAAACTTGGGGCAATACTAAAAATAGTCAACTCTTAATTTATGGTTCTGATGATGGCGGACAAACTTGGAACAAATCTGAACTTAATATTTACATTGTTAATTCTGTAATTCAAAGTAGTCTCCCTAACAACTGGGGGGTTACTCTTTCAGTAACAACTGTATATGCAAGTGCCAATACACTTGAAAATAATGACATTTGCTTTATTAGTTTCAATTATGGCGGTGCTCAGGGTGCTCAAGGTCTTCAAGGTAGTCAGGGACTTCAAGGACTACAAGGTCTTCAGGGTAGGCAAGGTGCTCAAGGTCCTTTTGGAGTTCAGGGGGATATAGGTGACCAAGGTGTTCAGGGTACAATAGGAGTTCAAGGAAAAATAGGAGTTCAAGGAAACATAGGTGCTCAAGGTGTTCAGGGAACATTTGGCGCACAAGGTTCTCCGGGACAAGATGGTCAAGATGGTCTTGTTGGACCAAAAGGTGATAATCAAGGTACGCAGGGAACTACTGGATATGTTGGTACTGATGGAGTTCCTGGTGCAAAAGGAGATGCAGGTGCTCAAGGAACTGCTGGAAATCAAGGTACTCAGGGATCTTTTGGAATTCAAGGAAACCTTGGTGTACAAGGACAAGTTGGCGATCAGGGTATTCAGGGTACACTAGGATTTCAGGGCACAATAGGAATTCAAGGTCGTCAAGGAGGTCAAGGTCTGCAGGGATTAGCAAACCAAGGTGTTCAAGGTTCTCTCTCTAACTTCCAGGGAACTCAAGGACCTCAAGGAGTTCAGGGACTTATTGGTCAAGGAGTTCAAGGATCTGAGGGATACAATTATATTATCTTCAATATTGGTGGTCCTCAAATTAGTAAGTATGGAACAAATAGTTTTAATGTTCAATCCAATGCATATGGAACTAAATTAACAACTGCAAATGGATTTACTAAAGCAACATTAAGTTTTCAGCATTATATTGGTTTTTGGGAAAATGAAACTCGCATTGGGGTAGGTGCAACAACAACTGGGGGCAATTATTACCATTTCAGGACAGCTAGTGGTGGATGTTATTATGGTGATACTCTTCTTGGTTATACAGGTATTAGTTATAATAATCAATACAATACTGGAAACTGGGTATTAGAAGTTACTGATTCTGGTGCTAAATTTTATGCCGGAAATAGATTAGTTGCAACATCTCCAGTATACCATAGTGTTGGTACTAATTTATATTTCCTGTCAGAAATGTATGGAAATACTTTTGGCAGTACCACATATGATAATATTGTTTATCTTCCTACAGTACCAGTTCAAGGTGTTCAGGGTACTCTTTCCAACTTCCAAGGAACTCAAGGTGCTCTTTCCGACTTCCAAGGAACACAAGGACTGCAGGGGTTAAGTAATCAAGGAACACAAGGTACTCAAGGACTTGATGGAAAATTTGCAGGACAAGGTGTTCAAGGAGCCCTTTCTAACTTCCAAGGTACTCAAGGACTTCAAGGTCTCCAAGGACTTCAAGGTGAAAGAGGTGCTCAAGGTACTCAAGGTGTTCAAGGACCTCTTTCCAACTTCCAAGGAACTCAAGGTCTTTCTGGAGAAGGTGCATATTGGTCAATGACTGGGTGGTATTTTTCTGGAAACCTATATGGTTCTGGCAGCTCAGTTTCATCTAGGGCAATGGCAAGTGACAGTGTTTACAAAACCAGTTCTAACGTATATAGAATTGGTGTTGGTAATGGGGGTTCAAATATATATCATTTAGCTACTAACGAAACCTTTTCAAATTTTACAGCAACAGTAACTTTTTTAAGCACTGGTTCAATCTATCCTCAGGCTCAGTTTGTGGGAGTTTTTGATACAAATGGGAAAGTGTGGTATCATCAGTTTTCAGGTTACTATGGCAATTTCAGCGTATCTTATAATTCATCTATAGGTACTATTGATGTATATACAACTAATGGAACCTTAATAACCAGTATTCCAGGTCCGACCACTAGAGCATCATTCTGGTTTGGATTTGTTCCATACGATAATAATTATCAAACAATGTCGCCAATTAATGCGACTGTAACCATATTCAGTCAGGGAGAGACTGGTCAAAGTGCGGAAGGTTTTTCATATATAACTGATTTTATGACTAACGCTGGAGTTAGTCAGAAAAGAACAACTTATACTGGAATTTATAGGAATGGTTCATACTTTAAAAAAACTGGTGGAAGTGACCAAACTTATGATGCTAAAGTTTCTTCTTTAATTGGATATAGAAATGGTTGTTATGCATCTCACGATTTCCTTAATGCAGCAACACAATCTGAGATATACAACTATTCATCTCCTAATGGATATAATGGAATCACAGCAAATCCAGGGACGCCTGCATATGGATTAACCACAGCACCATACTCACTGTATGTTACTGGTTCACAACAGTATGGTTATACTGTAAATTCTCTAGGATATACATCAATCAATTATTGTTGGAAATGGGATTATAATTCTGGATGGTATCCTGCAATATATGAAAATGGAGTTTTGATATATTCTGCTGGTGGATCTACTCAGGCTTCTAGTGCCTATTATGCCCTAGGAGGTACTACTGGTTATCAATCAACATCAATACATTATGATGGATATAATATCAGATACTATATCAATAGTACTGTTGTAAGAACTGTAGCAAGAGCAAAAGGTTCTGCATTATTTTTTGATGCATCTCTTTATTATTTGAATACATTAGTAGGTCCATTTAGATTTGGAACTGCTCCAGAAACAGGAATTCAGGGTGCTCTTTCCAACTTCCAAGGAACTCAAGGTCTTCAAGGTCTCCAAGGACTTCAAGGTCTGCAAGGTCTTGATGGAAAATTTGCAGGACAAGGTGTTCAGGGTGCTCTTTCTAACTTCCAAGGAACGCAAGGAATTCAAGGCACTCAAGGAATTCAAGGCACTCAAGGCACTCAAGGAATTCAAGGCACTCAGGGATTACAAGGTCAACAAGGTGCTCAAGGACTTCAAGGTGCTCAAGGTCTGCAAGGTCTTGATGGAAAATTTGCAGGACAAGGTGTTCAGGGTGCTCTTTCTAACTTCCAAGGTACTCAAGGACTTCAAGGACTTCAAGGTCGTCAAGGAGTTCAAGGACTTCAAGGTGTTCAAGGAGTTCAAGGACTTCAAGGTGTTGCTGGAGATCCTGGATTTTGGACAGCAAGATACTTTACGACTTCCACAAGCAGTTACTATATTAGGAATAACATCTCACTTTCCGGTGCGACAGAAACATATGGTGATGTTGGTTCTGTTCAAAATGGTTTTTATGTGAATGCCACTAAAGTCGGTATTAATAAATGGAGATTTCCTTCAAATGGCAATTCAAATAATCCAAAGGCATTTATTACTACCACTGAGTACTTTACCGCATTTAGGGCAACATTAATAATTCCATGGCCGATGCAGTATTATTATTACATGGGATTTGGAGTAATAGGTTCTGATAATATTCCATACGGTATTGATCTTGCTTATCATTCAAATAATGTTAGAGAGGGAGACACAATTATTATTGATTTTGATCAGTTTGGTAATTTGACATTTACAAATCAAACTTACAATAACCTCTTAATTGCTTCATTTGTTGTAAATAGTAGTTCAAAAAGATTTATACTTGGAGCTTCAACGACTACCAGCTGGGGTAATCCTCTCTATCATGATTTTACACTGTCAATAACTCCTAAAGGGGAAACAGGTGGAAGTATAGATTTTCCAAATGTGACCAATTTTATGATTCTTTCTGGTAGTCAGTACACTCCTAGTACTTTTTCTCAAAATGTAAAATCACTGGGGGTTTATGATGGTGGAGTATATTTTACTAAAGTAGGAGGAACTGATGGTTCCTATGATGCCCGTGCTTCATCAAAGTTTGGATATACTGATGGATGCTATGTAACTCATACAATATCTAATGGAGCTAGTACTCAATTGGATTATAGTTATCTTAGATCTCCAACATATGGTTACGGAAATACTCCTTCAACAACAATAATCCCGAAACTTGCCTATGGATTGGTGGCAAATCCGCACATATTAAGGAGTGATAATTATTATAGGTCCGATCAGCAGTCTTATGGTTATGTACCATTAACTACCACATGGCAACAAATTAATTATTGTTGGAAATGGGATTATGACACTGGCGTTGGTGGTTATTATCCAGTAATATATGAAAATGGTGTTGTTGTAGTAAATTACAACTCAATTTATACATTGATCTCTGCTGCATATAACTCAGGAATTCCATATATTGATTCAACATCAATATACTATGATGGATATAATGTCAAATATTATATTGGAAATATTTTAATTAGGACTGTAGCTAGATCTGTTGGAAATCCTCTATATTTTGATGCATTTCTTTCAAAAACTAGTGATAAAGAAGGTCCCTTTAATTTCCAACCAATACCTAAGGCAGGTGCTCAAGGTGCTCTTTCTAACTTCCAAGGTACTCAAGGAACTGAAGTTCAAGGTCTCCAAGGACTTCAAGGTCTCCAAGGACTTCAAGGTCTCCAAGGACTTCAAGGTCTCCAAGGACTGAGTGGATTATTTGCAGGACAAGGTTCTCAAGGTCTCCAAGGTCAACAGGGTACTCAAGGACTTCAAGGTCTGCAAGGTGTTCAGGGTCTTGATGGTATATTTGCAGGGCAAGGTGCTCAGGGTCTTATTGGTTCTGGACTCTCCGAAGCATTATCAATTGCATATTCAATTGCTCTATCTTAATACATAAATACTCAAAAATAGATAATATTTGAAATGGCAAAGAAATTACTTCCTAATTATGTCTTTACTCCAGGATCTGCAAACACTGGAACTATTGTAATTACTGGAAACCATCCGCTACAAAGATTGCTTGTCATTACCAATACTACTGTTGGAACAATAATTTATAACTTTGCAGACCAGAATAAGGGTGGATCTGTATCATATAATCGAAATGAAGATAAGACAACTATTACTTTAGAATACGATACTTCATCAATGAATAGTGCAGACAAACTGCAGATATTTGTTGACGTTGAACATCAGCAGATTGAATTTTCAGAAACTTTTATAGATCCAGTAAGTAAAATTAGAGTATCAACTCCAGAGAACTTAATTGATACTGACTTTGAATATGGTCTTCAATCGTCTAAGTGGGAAACATTAGAATTAGTTAATAATATTCCATCATTTTATGCAAGTCAAAATGACGTTGCACTACCAAATATTAATTCAGTAACATCAGTATTAAACTCAAGAATTATTACTGTTACGACAGCAGATGATCATGGGTTATCTGTCGGAATACCTATTGATGTTAGGGGATTGGCATCACAAACTGCCGAAGGAAAATATATCGTTACTAAGGTCACTTCAACAAAAACTTTTACATATCTTGCTCGTTCCGTACAAGCAGAAACAAAAGAATTATCTGGATCTTATACTGTAATTACTCCAGGTCAATTTTATCAGGGGTCACAAATTTCTATCAATGCTGGTAAGGGAATAGAAACTGATAACCAAACTCTCTCAACATTATCCGCCAGTACCGATTATATTCATGGACTTTCTGTAGGTACAAGTTTATATTTGACAAATACTGTAGCAGCAAAATTAATAACAGTAAGTCAACCTACATCATCAACAGCTCCTGATGGAAGACCATATGTTGACTTTTCAGAAACTTATGTTGGGAATGGAAATTTTGATTCCACCAAGACAGAAACCAGACAAATGACGGGAACTTATGCATTTAAATTTGATGCATCTTCCGTAGATCTTGCAACTAGTAAAATTCTTTGGGCAAATAATAATATACTAGCAGGATCCTGTGTTTTATATTCTCCACCTGCAGGAGATACTCCAATTGGTGGACTTCAAAGACTTCAAATTTATTATGTAAAAACTTCAGATGCTACTGGAATTACTCTGTGTGAAACTACCGGAGGTTTTTATGAAAATAATACTCAAATAACATTCTCAAGCAATGGAACTTATAACTACGGTAGAGGGCAAGTGCTCATATGCTATGAAATTGCTCAGGTTTATAAAAGTAATTATGATTACTATACCTACTTCTATCATAGAAATTATCAAACAGGTGGTAATCGTTCTGGATACGATATTCAAAATCAGTTTGGATATACAAATGCAACAAATACTGCAAGAGCTGGATATTGGGGGCATGGTGGAGTAGAACCCAATAGGTATATGGTTGTCCGAAAAAATGGTACATCATTTCAATCGGGGGTATTTGATAATGTTTATTACAGTACTGCAATAAATGCTAATTTTAATTTAAACAAATCTTCATCAACTCCAGATGGATACGATTTCATTGAAGACTTTAGTAGGTTCGATAATAATTATAATCAAACCGGTTATCCCAATTTGGTAGGTCGTGATCGGTATTATTTTTCATTCTATAATGTTGGTAATTATTACACTTATAACCAAGAATATCAATTTCCGGGAAATGGAACAGCGGCAACTATATTTGTTGTTCCATTACTTTTTGATCAAGAGGCAGATTCTTTCTATGCTCAAAATCACGGATTAAGTAATGGAGACTCAGTAGTAGTAACTACTATAAGTGGTTCAAATATACAAACACAAACTGCAGCAACATCTTACAACGAAACTCCAACATTTTCAACATTAACGAGTCCATTCACAGGAACTGTTACAAAATTATCAAATAATAGATTTAGAATAACATCAACTACGAATAGAATCCGAATTGCAAATGGCATATATTCAACAACTTTAATTCTTTCAAATCCAACTGCAAATACATTATATCTTCCAAACCACGGGTTTGCCACAGGAGAACAAGTAGAAATTTATGCCGACCCTGGTGGAGTAATGCCCACAACGACATCAGGTGCAACTGCCCCAGTTGTTGAGGGGTCAACTTTAACTACAGTATATTCCGTTGTCAAATCATCTTTAGATAGTGTTAAATCTACTATAGGGTCTGATTATGGTAGACTTTTATATAATACTCAGTATGCATATATTCCATTTTCAAGTCCGTACAATGGTGCATTTTTGGGAAATGGTTATGGTTATCAAAATATGGAATTCTATATGCAGAATGACTATGTAAATCTTATAAATTCTAGTGGAAATAGTATTGGATCATATAATGCGAGTCTTACCTCAAACAATTCTTGGGCAACAGGTACAGTATATGATGTACATACATCAACAGCCTTAAAAGGTAAGGGATTTAATATTATCACCAATCCGTGGTCATATAATAATTATACTGATTATCATATTGTGATACAGGAAATTCCTAATCCAACATTATCGGGTGCTACTTATATTGAAAGATTTTATAATAATTCTGGTGCATATCGGTATAATTCTTATTATGGGTATAATACTTCTAGCTTCACTAATACAAGAGCATCTTGGAATACTTTAACCGATGGTTGGAGTTACACTTGGGAAGGAACTTATTATAGACCGGCACCCGCCAATCAAGTGAATAATTATCCATGTGGACTTTTTGTTTTTAGTATCATGATTGATAATAGTAATTGGTCTGGTTATACTAGTACCAATAACTTTAATATCTATGATAATAATTATGGTATTAATTTGTTTACTGCAGGTTATGGTGGATCAAGATATCAAATTTATGGAATTATCCCACTTAAGAGTGGTGTAGATGATGGTAATACTAAATTTGGATTAACATCGGGATCTGTGACATCCGTTCAAAGTATTGTACAGTCAATTGCCACAAATATTAAAAATACACTAACTCTTCCTTCTTTTACTGTGGGAGGAACGACAACGGCAGAAGTTATATCCACCAATGATAATAGAGTTTCATTCAGAAGTGCTGATTCAAATAAAAAAACATATGATATTTCAGGATCTGGAACAAGTCCATTAGTAGTCAAGGCAAAAAGTTTAGTTGGTACTCTTGATGGATACTATAACTTATCTTCAGTAAGTTCAAATCAATTTAACATTGGATTAGATTATCAAATTCCAACAAGATACTTAAACTTTACAAGTGCAAATGTAGTTGATATATCGGGTATTGTTTATCTCAAATTAGATTCTCATGGACTAAATGCTGGCCAAAAAATAATATATAATCAAACAAATTCATCTGATAAAATACCAGGAATTACAAGTGGAACTGATTATTATGCAATTCCATTTGATGAAAATTATTTAAAACTTGCATCAACATATCAATATGCAATTAATAAAAATAATGTTGGAATAGCTACTACTACTTCAGGAAATTTTAATTTAGCAATCAACTCAATTTCTGGATCGGCAGTTGGACCAGGAATTGTGAGTGTGACATCTGATAGTAGTTTGGTTTCCGGAAATTCCAGCTCATTATTTAAGAGGTACTTTAAAGACGGAGATACTTTCACCATAAAGAATACATCTTCAACCCCAGGAACATTGGTAAATTATGAAATTAATTCAATTTTAAGTGATTCAAAACTATACTTAACTCAACCAGTAGGATTTACATCATCTTCTGCAAATTATTTGGTATTTACAAAGGCTTATGTAAGAGCAGATGGTACATTTCAGCACAGACCATTTGATGGTGGAGTTGAAATAACTTGTGGTAAATCCCCAAATAGTTCTATTGTTAGGCAGACTCGTAAGTATTTTAGATACCAGTCTGGTAAAGGTATCCAATGTTCTGTTGCAATTAATTTTAATCCATCTCGTCTTGCAGAATCTATCTACGGAACTGGGACAACAGCAACAGTAACAACATTTTATGCCCACGAATTAGTACCTGGAAATTCAGTAACAATAGCAGGTTCTGCAGATTCGGCATACAATGGGTCATTTGCCATAACTTCTGCAACAGGTTTTACATTCACATACACAACAAACACTACACCATTAACATCATTACCTGGCGGAATTATTGAATATAACATTTCAACTTGGACAAATAGTGTAGTTAGGGCAGGAATGTATGATTATCAAAATGGTTTTTACTATGAATATGATGGTTCAACAGTATATGTCGTTAGAAGGTCATCTGTTCAACAAATACCAGGAAGATCTCAAGTAACAAAGAATAGTAATATTGTTTATGGAACCGGTACAAATTATACTGGAACTTTATTCGCAAATTCATATATTGTTATTAGAGGTCAATCATATAAGATAACAAGTATTATAGGCAATACTGAATTGCACATTCAACCAGCATATAGGGGAACTTCATCAAATAATGTAATTATTACAAAAACTGTGAATACACGAGTTGCACAGTCGGAATGGAATGTTGATACCTGTGATGGAAATGGTCCAACTGGATATCTTCTAAACAAGACGAAGATTCAAATGGCATATATGGATTACTCTTGGTATGGTGCAGGTAAAATTAGATTTGGATTCAAAGATACTTATGGTCGTGTTAAGTATGTTCATGAGTTTATTCATAATAATAAACTTACTGAAGCATATATGAGATCTGGTAATATTCCAGCAAGATATGAAGTTGAAAACATTGGAACTCCCACTTATGTTCCAAGCATCTTTCACTGGGGAACTTCGGTAATCATGGACGGAAGATTTGACGATGATAAGGCATATCAATTTACTGGTGGGTCAAATACTCTTTCTTATACGAACGGTCAGGTTAATAGTGCAACAACATCTGCAGCTTCTTTTCTCAGGTCAAATTATAATCAATCTACTCGTTTATTTGATTATTTTGTAGGTATTCCATTTGCAATTTCTGTATCACCAAAATTGACTACAGGAACTCCACTATATGGATCTGGACTAACTGGACAAAAAATATCTTATACGCAGTTTGATCCTAGTTCCGTATTTGCATTTATTCTTATATCATCTTCATATAATTCTCCAGCATCTTATCCAAGTGTTGCTTCTGGATCAACTGTTTATATTGGTTCTGCCCAAGGAGCTAGCTCATCTGAATCTGATTTATTGATTGATAATATTCCACTTATGAGTATTAGATTGGCACCTTCTGTTGATAATAATTTGACCGGATCTTTGGGTGCCAGAGAAATTATTAATAGAATGCAATTACAACTCAAAGAACTTGGAATCTCATTAACACATGATTGTGAGGTTAATTTGATACTTAATGCGTCATTAAGCACAAGAAATTATACGTCAGTTACTCAACCATCACTATCACAAGTAATTAAACATAATAAAGGTGATGTTATAGTTGGTGGAACAATTCTATACTCTCTTCGTGCTTCTGGTGGTTCTGCATCTACCTCAACAGAAAAAAGATCTTCAACATCTAGTAATTTTGATCTATCCGATATTACTGACTTGGGTAATTCTATAAATGGTGGTGATGGAACGTTCCCAAATGGTCCAGACGTAATTACAGTAGCAATTAAACCAACAAACACTTCTGCGATTACCTCTGCTCAACCATTAGAAGTTAATGCCCGTATTACCTGGACAGAATCTCAGGCATAAAATATACATCTTTAATGGTCTAATATATAATAAACAACATTATATGATTGCATGAATTTTGTTAAATATGCATTAGAAAAGGGTGGAAGTATTCACCCACTAATCATTCCTTCATCAGATTTAAAGGGACCTGGACTTACAAATCCATCAATTTATAATGATAATGGAAAGATTTTTGTAAATATTAGAAATATTAATTATACTCTCTATCATTCTGAAAAAAAGAAGTACCAACATCATTGGGGACCTCTTGTTTATATTCATCCAGAAAATGATATAAAACTTAGAACAAATAATATTTTTTGTGAAATGAACGATGATATGAGAATCAAATCATATCATCGTATTGACACATCAATGTTTCCTGATAAAGAACTTTGGGAATTTGTTGGACTTGAGGATGCTCGTATTATTCGTTGGGATGGGAAACTTTATATTTGTGGTGTAAGAAGAGATCTTGACTTAATTGGTACTGGTAGAATGGAACTATCAGAAATTGAAATTACTGATAATGGTGTAAAGGAAATTGCACAGTATCGTATTCCAACACCAAGATCAGATGAAGGATATTGTGAGAAGAATTGGATGCCTATTCTGGATATGCCCTTTCATTTTGTGAAGTGGTCCAATGGCACAGAAATTGTTAGGTATGATATAAAAACAAATACTACCGAACAAGTACTTGTTACAGATTGGAAAGATCTTGGATGTATTGATTTGAGAGGAGGTTCTCAGATTCTTTCTTGGGGTGACAAATATTTTTGCCTTTGTCATGAAACATTTCTGCACAGAAGTGAGCAAGACAGAAAGGATGGTACTTATCGTCACAGATTTGTTATGTGGGATAAAGATTGGAGTAATATAAAAGTATCAAAACAATTTACCTTCATGGAAGCAGAAATTGAATTTGCTGTTGGTATGTGTGAATATGGTAATGACTTTTTGATTACATTTGGATTTCAAGATAATGCTGCTTATCTTCTCAGAGTATCTCAAGAATTTGTTAAAGATTTTATTTTTGGAGACTTGAATAAAAAACCATGAGTGTATCAATAATTTGTGCATGTAAGAATAGAAATGCACCCCTCAAAATAGCTTTATCTTCATGGTTATCATTTTCTCAGATTTCGGAAATTATTATTGTTGATTGGAGTTCTGATGAATCATTAAACGATCTTACAAATTTAGATTCCAGAATTAAAATTATATCTGCACCAAATCAAGAATATTTTAATCAACCAGAACCTCTAAATCTTGCATTAAGTTTGACAACAGGAGATTACATTCTTAAGTTAGATTCTGATCATGTTATCAATCCATATTACAATTTCTTTGAAAAATATAATATTGATAAAAATAGTTTTGTTAGTGGGCAACAATGTAGCAAAAATTATGAATTTTATAATCAAGAAAAAGATGCTTATGTAGTAGATCATACTCAAATGTCATTTAATGATCTAAGGAAGTATTTCAATTATTCCATCCCATATTATAGGCATTTGTATGGTCTTCTTTACACTACAAAAGAAAATTTAATTAAGATTGGTGGATATAATGAGAATTTGGGAGAATATTATGCCTTTGAAGATGATGATATTTATCGAAGACTTGAACTTTTTGGTTTAAATCACATTAGAATAAATTATGATCATACATTTTTTCATATTCCACATCCAGACAAAAAACGTTTAGAACATTTTAAAGCATACCATAACGACAATGAACTGAATTGTAAAGTTCATGAGGCAGTACATTCACAAGGATATTATGGAGATGAACTTGAATGGCAAACAGATTATGCAATAACACAAGCCCATATTAAAAAGAATAAGAAACTTCACCTTACAGAAGATAAAAATTATTATTTTCAATCCAAAATAAAATGGGATGTAACTAAAATTAATGATCAACTTTATGTTGCAGAAAAATTATTTACAAATAAACTAAAAGATTTTCCAACAGCATATTACATATCTCTTGAGGAAAGTGTAGATCGTCAAAAAAATATTACTGAGCAATTTTCACAATACGGAATAACACCAATTCCAATTATCTCAAAAAGATTTGCCGAATCTAATGATATTGTAACTGGAAAATATCTTCACCAATTAAATGCAGGAACAACTGGATGTTGTGTTTCACATCTTAAAGCAATTAAAGAATGGTATAATACCACTAATGAAGATTATGCTTTCTTTTGTGAGGATGACTTAAGTTTAGAAACAGTAGAACATTGGAACTTTACCTGGTCAGAGTTTGTATCAAATCTTCCTTCCGATTGGGATTGTATTCAACTTCTTCCTATAAGAGGAGATTATTTAGAAATAAAGTTGAGAGAAAGATGGTGGGATGATTGGTCGGTTACTGCATATATTCTTACCAGATCTTATGCTAAAAAAATAATTGATACTTTTTGTATTGATGATACATATAATCTTGAATTATCAAATCAAGACATAATGCCTCTAATTGAGAATATAATTTATTCTTCTGGAAAAACTTATACAATTCCATTGTTTGTGGAATGTACAAATTTTGGATCAACTTTTTCTTCAAAAGATGATACTGATGTAAAAGATGGTCAAAAAAATAATCACTATTACTCTCAAGAATTTTTATCAAATTGGTGGAAAACTCAAGGAATCAACTCTAATATTGAAACTCTCATGAACAACCAAAAAACAGAATTAGAAAAACTTCTAATCACATATGCAAATGATACCGAAAATTCAAAGATTAATTTTTTAATAGGTCTTTGGTATGAAAGAGAAGGGCATACTGCTCCTGCTCTGTCATATTTCCTAAGATCTGCCGAAAGATCTGATGATGTTAATTTTCAGTATCTTTCACTAATTAAATGCTATTTTTGTTATGAGAGACAAGGAACTAGAGATAATACGGCAAAGTCAATATTACTACAAGCAATGTCAATTCTACCAAAAAGACCTGAGGCATATTACCTAGCGTGTAAATTTCACGAAAAAAGAAATCAATGGTCAGATTGCTATTCATATGCATGTCAAGCATTAGGAGTATGTGAGTTTAATTTGGAAGCATTAGAATGTGATATTGAATATCCAGGAAAGTATGGACTATTCTTTGGTAAGGCAATATCTGCATACTGGTGGGGTAAAGGTGACGAAGCAAGAGAAACTTTTACTTATATTCTTGACAATTATGATCTTCCATATGAAGATAAAAAACTTATTCACGATAATATAATTCGTATCGGTGGTAAAATTAAAAATACTATTGATAATATTTTTAATGATGACTTTGATTGGGCAAACTTAACTTATTCGGATATTGTAACCATTAAAAGAGAAATACGAGACGAAAATGTTTATGGATTCTGGAGAGAGGTTAAGCAAAATGACATTGTAATGGATATTGGTGCTAGTGTTGGTCCGTTTGTTTCTTCAATTTTAAATAAGAATCCTCAAAAAGTTTATTGTGTAGAACCTTCCAAAAATTTATTAAAGACTCTCTCCAAAAATTGTGCCGAATATCTTTTAAATGCCAAGGAAAATCCTTTGATCTATATTAATAAAGCAATTTGCGATGAATCATTGGAGAAAGTTAATATTTTTGGTGGAGAAGATAACTTTGAAACTACTTCATTCAAGCAAATTATATCCGACTATCAAATTGAACATATAAACTTCTTAAAAATTGATTGTGAGGGTGGTGAGTATTCAATATTTAAAGATGAGAATATGAATTTTCTTTTAAATAATGTTGACTTTATGGCAATTGAAATGCATCTAAAATATGCCAGAGGCAGAGATAATTTTAAAATCTTTAGAGATAATTATTTGACACAATTCAAAAATTATAAAGTTATGTCTTGCACCACTCAAAGTATATCTCACGGAAATTCAATTGAAATTGCACAAAATATATTTGATGATAATTTTATTGAAGAATATAATTGCGAATTTATGATTTACATTATGAATAGATAATATATAATAATTTTGTAAAATTTATGGAACGTTTTTCTAGAGAAGATTTTGAATCAAAGGTTGACGAACTTGAGGAGAGATTTAATAGTGGAGAATGTTTTTATGTTTATGATGATATTGAAGATCTTTCGGCCATAATTATACCAAACTCTTTGAAAAAAGAAGAGATTGAATCAATTAAATCTAATCATTTGGATGTTGACAATTTTGTGATATGGGAAAACCTACCAGGAAAACCAGCAGCATAAATAACTAAAAAGTAATACTATGGCTATAGGTAATCAACCATCACTTACAGGAAATGTAGCAAGTAAAACTATAAGTGTTACTGCAACTGCATCCCAGACTCTTTTTACAGTCACTGGTG
>Ga0181349_1000208_pt1 | contig 24415 bp, 29 predicted proteins | sample Su13VDMM110SD_FD_130106 | JGI IMG/M metagenome (GOLD analysis project Ga0181349, IMG submission 130106) | Freshwater viral communities from Lake Michigan, USA - Su13.VD.MM110.S.D | ecosystem: Environmental > Aquatic > Freshwater > Lake | place: USA: Michigan | collected 2013-07-16 | reverse complement strand
GGGCATCTTGCACACGCAGGACAAGGAGGGCATGGTTCTTGTCGCGGACATACAGAAGATGAAGGACAAGCAGGACAAACAGGTGGAACAACTTCTGATTTTAATATATATAAATCTTCTTGGCCTGGTGGAATTGCTGACGCAGGAACTCCTGGAGGAAGTGAATTGCTGTAGTCATAAGAAGCAGCAGCCATATTTGATCCAGAAGTTGTTCCCATATATGTATTTCCTTGAGGACCTTGTGCGTAATAAGCAGTATTTCCACTTGGTCCCGTTACACTTGCGGCGGTTGGTTGTTGAAATGTTCCAGTATATGTATTTCCTTGAGGTCCTTGTGCATAATACGCAGTATTTCCACTTGGTCCCGTTACTGCTACTGCTGAAGAATTATAATTGTTTGGTTGATATGCTAAAGAATAATTTGCTTCTTGAATAGGGGTTCCTGTGCTTCCATAATACTGCATAGAAGTTGTTTCATTATTGTTACTTTGTTGAGATCCAGATAATGTATAAAATGTAGTTTCGCCTGTACTTGTTGTTATTTTTATAGCATGTTGTCCATTATAAGAAACTATTTTTGCGGAACCACCATTAGATGATGTAAAAGTTTTTGAATTTGTATTTGATACATATATTATTGGTGTATCACTATTAGCTTCGGTAATTTTAATAATTTGATTACCATTACTTGTCGTTATAATTGTTGCTGTATTGCCATTAGGACCTATAAAAGTGTTTCCATTAGTAACTTGTGATGAAGAACCGCTGTAATGGTCGTAATTATCGTATGTATTGTTACTACTAATATCATTTGATGATGCGTCATATTCATTTAATGATGTGTCATAACTGGATGTTTTAAAACCTTCTATACTACTACATCCAGCTCCTAAAAACGAACATAAAATTAATCCTAATAGTATAATTAAGAAAACAAAAAGTGCTTCCGATTTCATTGTATAATTTATATAGTGAAAAAAGTTTAAAATATAATTGATTTGAATTTAAAAATTAAATTTAAATATAAAATAAATAAAATGGATAAAACGAATAATGATAAAACGAATAATGATAAAACGGATAATGATAATAATGATGATATAATATTAATCGACCAATTCAAAAAAAGAAATAAACCTCAATCACAAATTCTAAACAAATTTTATCAAGAAAATGACAATATTATAGAAATAGGTGTTGATGAAGCAGGAAGAGGGCCGTTGTTTGGTAGTGTTTATACAGCAGCTGTAATTTTACCTAAAGATGATACTTTTAACCATTCTATTGTAAAAGATAGCAAAAAATTTCATTCAAAAAAAAAGATAGAAGAAGTTGCTAATTATATAAAAGAAAATGCGTTGGCTTGGTATGTAAGTTTTGAAGATGAAAAAGTAATAGATGATATAAATATATTACAAGCTACACAAAAAGCAATGCATACTTCTATTTTAGAAGTAAGAAAACAATATAATGAAAAAATGAAGAAACAAAATAAAACAGAAAGAAATGATTATTCGTATTATCTCTTAATAGATGGCAATTATTTTAATCCAATTACATATTTAAATAAAAATACGAATAAAATAGAAAGTATTTCACATAAGTGTATTGAAGGCGGAGACAATAAATATACGGCAATAGCAGCGGCATCAATTTTGGCAAAGGTTGAACGTGATAAATATATTGAAGAACTATGTGTAAAATATCCAGATTTAGCATTGAATTATGGCATTGATAGTAATAAAGGATATGGAGCAAAAACGCATATAGAAGGTATAAAACAACACGGAATTACAATATGGCATAGAAAAAGTTTTGGTATATGCAAAAATTATTAAAAAAAAATGATTGTTAAAAACTGAATATTAAAAACTAATAAATAACAATTTAAAATAATAATTACTATTAATGCAAAATAAAGATGCGTATATTAATATTTGATACAGAAACAACTGGGTTGCCAAAATCAAGAACTCTTGATGGCAGTAATTTACATTTGTGGCCTTATATCGTCCAATTTAGTTACATAATATTAGACATAAGTTCAAATGAAATAACAAACGTAAAAGATGCCATCATAAAAATTCCTTCAAATATAATTATAATGGAAGAAACATCTAAAATTCATGGAATAACAAATGAAATAACCGCAGAAAAAGGAATATCAATAGAAATAATGATGGATGAATTCTTTTCAGATATAGTAGATATTGATTTAATAGTAGCACATAATTTAAGTTTTGATTTAAATATGATAAAGTGCGAATTATTGCGATTAATTAAAGAAAATGATAATGCTGATAAGTATAATAGATATTTTAATGAAATCGTAAATTTTAAAAAAATGTATTGTACGATGCAAGAGTCAATTGATTTATGTAATATTGAAGCAAAATATAAAAATGGAAATAAATATATTAAATTTCCAAAATTAATAGAATTATATGAAAAATTATTTAAAACTACTCCAACAAAACTACACAATTCTTTAAATGATGTAGCTGTGTGTGCCAGATGTTTTATGAAATTAAAATATAATATTGACTTATTAGAAAAAAATAATGAAATAACAAAATTAATTTCTTGTTTAATATAAATAATTATATCAAAAAATAAAACGAAATAAATAATAATTTTTTATCTCGTTTTATATTTTATCTTTGTTTTTGGGTTTTAAGTTTTTTATCTTTGTTTTTGGGTTTTAAGTTTTTTATTTTTTATTTTTTGTTTTTTTATTTTTTGTTTTTTTATTTTTAAGTTTTTTATTATTTTTTTTGTTTTTAGTTTTTGATTTTTTATTTTGCTTGCCACCTGTATTTACATTTTGTTCTGACCACCTTTTATAATTTTGTTTTTCATCAAATGAATGTTTTCTTATTAATGGATATGATTCCATATATTCTTCATCTTTTATATATCTACAACTCATTTCAACTATATCCACATGTTCAAATCCCATATTATAAAATAAACGCAATATACGTGATAATAAAATATTATTAAATCTATTTCTTCCAGAAGTGTTATCAACATCATTAGATAAATTACTATTTTCAACATCAAAAAAACCAAAACGAGAAACAAAATTATATATCATATTAAAGTAAACATTTTTATTAGTAATATTATATGCGTTCAGTATACTTTCTGGAGAACTTGTATTAAAATCAATTAATGGTTCCGTAAGAACATAATTTATTTCATCACTAACATGTTTTGTTCCGAGTATATAAATCCCCATATTATTATTAAATTCATCGTTATTAAACGCATACATTTTATCATAAGTATAATTTCTTACATAGTTACTGGTGTCAGTTCTTGAAAATTCATATTCTTTTGAAAAATAGTCAAAGTTTTGTTTATGCAATTTTTCTAAACTTTTTTTAGGAGGATAATGCATGTTAGTGTTTGAAAACATATTTGACATTATATAATTAAAATCATTTATAGTTCTACTTTCTTTTAAAAGAGTTTTATAGTAATTAACTATATCAAGAGTATAGTCGCTTTCGTTAAAATTTTTACCATAAACACATAATCCCAATTTTCCAGAAGGATTAATTACAGTGTTTGATATTGGAACATCCAAAGGGACATTTAATGTTTCTTTTCCATGTAAAAATACAAATAAAACAATTGTTCTTAAAGGTCGTGCTTCTGGATCATTATTAATCATTTATAATGTTATATAATAAGATAATATAAAACTATACTTTAATAAATTAAGTTTTTATGCAGAACAACTCATACATATTTCATCTGGTTCATCTGTTTTTTTAATTTCAGGTTCTATTGTGAATTGTTGTGGTTGATGTTTAGCTTTTCTACGCAAATAATAAATACCTGTTTTTAATCCTTTTTTCCAAGAATAAAAATGCATAGAAGTAAGCGTGTTATATGTTGGGTCTTCAACCCATAAGTTTAAGCTTTGACTTTGACAAATAAAAGCTCCACGATCTGCTGACATATCAATAATATGTTTCATAGGAATTTCCCAAACGATTTTATATTTATTACGAATATGTTCTGGTAATATAGTTAGTTGTTGTATTGAACCCATATTAGCAATAATATTATTTTTAATTTGTTCGTTCCATACACCCAAGTGAATGAGCTCTTTCATTAAATATTTATTTACAATAACAAATTCTCCAGCTAAAGTACGACGAGTGTATAAATTACTTGTAAATGGTTCAAAACACTCATTAAATCCTAAAATTTGAGACGTGCTTGCGGTTGGCATAGGGGCCAAAAGAAGTGAATTTCTTAAACCATAATTTACTATAGAACTTTTTAATTTGTCCCAATCATACATTTCACTAGGTGTAACATTCCACATATCAAATTGTAAAATTCCTGTTGATGCTGGGGATCCAACAAAGGAACTATATGAACCTAAATATTTTTCAGGTAAAAAAATTTCTTTATCTTTTAATAATTTAAATTTATCAGGTGAATTTGCTAAATTACTTAATGTATTATTTCTTTCAATTGCTAATTCATTACTTCTTTCTAAAGCTCCATGATATATTGTCTCAAATATAAGCTTATTTATTTCTTTGGCTTCTTCTGAAAAAAACGCTATATCCATCATAATGAAGGTGTCGGCTAATCCTTGTATACCGATGCCAATAGGTCTATGTAAAACATTACTTCTTCTCGTTTTATCTGTTGGATAAAAATTAATATCAATAATTTTATTCAAATTTGTTGTAACTACTTTGGTGACTTCATGTAACTTTTCATAATCAAATTGTTTAGTTTTCTCATTTACAAAACTGGGAAGACCTATTGACGCTAAATTACATACTGCTGTTTCCTTTTCATTAGAATATTCTATTATTTCCGTGCATTGACCCGTTAAAATACCATTAAATACCCCCATATGTTTTACTGGTTCATTAAAGCAATACGTATCATCTACACGATTATTATATTCAATTCTTGATATTATTGTATAACTATCTGTATTTGAACTTATATCGGGTAAAGAAATATTAGGTAATTGTTTAGTACTAAATCCAAGTTTATATAATTTACTTAAGTCAGTAGCATTTATTAAAAATATATATGCTGTTGATGTTTTCGTAAAAACTTTATTTGGCAAACCAACAGGTTGTATTTTTGGATTAATTCCACAAGTTTGTAATAACAATTTAATATTTTTAAAAAAATCATAATTAAAAGAATATATTTTTATTCTATTTAATTCATCTATTTCTCCTCTTGCATCACAATAACCAGCAAACCATTCTAATTTATCTTTAATAGAACTATTATATGGTATATGCAAAATATTTTTAATATTGGATGGTAAATATATCGTAACATTATCGGGACCTTCATTATAGGATTCGTAATTCATATATTTTAATAAATGCTTATGTGCCTTAAATAAATAAACATATGATATATCTGGATCTAAGTAAAACTTTTTATCTTCACAAAAAAATCCATGTGTATATGGGTACAAAAACAATTCTGGGCCATCTATTACAGGAAATTCACAAGTAATAATTTTATCATTTATTTTTAAGTCTTTGGCCTCTACCATTTTAATTTTATTTTCTTCTTCTTGAATATAAAATTTATGATAAGGTGTGCACGATAATTTAGAGACATCATCTGTATATACATCCAACAAATTTTGACCTTCTCCTGTTTTTAAAATAGTTACATTAGAAAAACTGGTTCCATTCCAAACATTTACATTTTCCCCACACATCTTTTTTATTTCAATATGACCTTTATCAGTCAAAACGAGGGTCTCAGGAGCAACACACAAATTACTGGATTTAATAGTTCCAATATTTTGTTGATTTGACTTTTTATTTGCTGCGTCTTTATATAATATATATGGGGTGCCTGTTTCCATTTGTGAATCGAGAATTTTAAACCATAAGTCACGTGAATTAATTACTTTTCTCGCTTTTCCAGTTGATTCATATTCTTCATATAATTCTTTAAATTTATCACCATACAAATCAGATAATCCAGGACATTCATGAGGGCAAAATAAAGACCACATTTTATTTTCTTTTACGCGTTCCATAAACAAATCACACATCCAAATAGCATAAAATAGATCACGTGCTTTTAATTCTTCATCACCATGATTTTTTTTCATTTCAAGAAAATCTTCAATATCTGGATGCCAGGGCTCTAAATATATAGCAAAAGAACCATTTCTTTTACCTGATTGATTTACATATCTTGCGGTACTATTGAATACTTTTAACATAGGGACTATTCCATCTGTTTTACCATTTGTTCCTTGAATATGAGAACCTTTTGCTCTTACATTGTGAATATGTAGTCCAATCCCTCCAGAATATTTTGAAATTTGAGCACAATCTCTTAGTGTGTTATAAATTCCTTCAATACTATCTTCTTCCATAGAAATTAAATAACAACTTGATAATTGAGGTCGTGGTGTTCCAGCATTAAACAATGTGGGTGTTGCGTGTGTAAAATATTTTTGGGACATTAAATCATAAGTTTCTTTAATTAAATATAAACTACACGGATTATCTATGTCTCCATGAATGCCGACTGAAACACGTAGCCACATATGTTGTATTCTTTCAATAGTAACATCATTAACTTTAAAAAGATATGCTCTCTCTAATGTTTTAAACCCAAAATAATCAATCAAATAATCTCTGTTATGGTCTATCATATCATTAAGTTCCTGTGAATATTTACTCACATAATTCCATAATGTTTCGGATATAAGAGGTATATTTTTATTATGAATATCTGTAAAATTATATAATATATCAACAACATCAGAAAAAAGAGGTGTAGTATTTTTTTGGTGATTTGAAATGACAATACGTGAAGCAAGAGACCCATAGTCTGGATGTAATGTTGATAATGCGGCACATTGTTCTCCCGCTAATTCATCTATTTTAGTTGTTTCAATTTTATCATATAACTGCTCAATAACTTTCATCGCAAGAGATGAATAATTTATTTGGACGCCTGCTTCTTGTCCTAATTTTCTTATTCTTTCTAATATTTTATCAAATGAAATATCTTGTAAAGAACCATTGCGTTTTGTAACTCTCATATCAATATTATTTTCCATTATTATAAAGTGTATAATTATAATTTTAAGTTTATTTTAATAATAATATTTTTTATCATTATTATTAAAATATTAATTAAAATATTTATTAAAAAATTTATTAAGAAATTTATTAAATATAAATTATATATATGAATAATATATTATTTTTAATAATAGTTTTACTATTAGCATTAGGTCTTCCTTTACTTTTAAATACTGGTTCATTAATTAAAGAAAACTTTTCAAATTATACTTTAGAAGGTGCTAGTGGCTCTTATCCTTCTTCTGAAAATGTTGGGCTCGTCCAAGATTTTTATCCAAGAATACAAAGAAATGGTGTTTCTAATAATAGTGCAAGTAAAATTTGGTGGCATTATCCTATCTTTGAAGTTGGTTCATACGAACAAATTACAAACAATATAAGATATCCAAACAATCCAGACGAAGGAACTTGTATGCCAGCTGATTTTTGCGGAACATTTTATAAAGAAAAACAATTAAAAACAAATTACGTCCATGTTTTACCTCCTGTAAGCGATGACGGAAATACACGTGTTGGATATTTTACTACAGATGTAAATTTACCAATTTAATATAATTATAAAAATGTAAATATATTTATAAAAAGTTAAATATATTTACACACTAGATAAATACTTGTCTAATAAAACTAAAAAAATCATAAAAACTATTATTACATAAGTATGAGTTTTTACTTTTTCATTTAAAATAAATTTTGAATAAAGTATTAATATAAATGTAAGAATAACAATGGATAAAATGTAAGTTGTGATACTATCGTTTTCATCATAATAATACAACAATGGAATTTTAACACAATAAGAAAGTATTCCAAAAAATAAAGATATAAAAAAAATAAACAAAAATGATTTACCTTTTTTTTTATAATATTTGTATCCAAAAGTTGCAATTATACTAACTATTGAAAATATAATTAATCCGATAACTAACATAATATAATTGTAAGTTTTGACGTTCATAATATTATCAAATATTATTTCTGAGAGTTGTATTTTAAAAAACATTTTACTATTGTATTTTCAATGGGTTGTTGATTATTATTCTTTTTTATTTTTTTATTCGGTGCTCTATGTTCGTAACCTGTAATCCTTTCTTCTTCTATTATTTTCCATACTTTTTCAAGTTGTGAAATATTATTTTGAAACCATTCTCTATTTCTCAATATAAGAACACAGCTAATTTTTTCTAATTTCCAATAAATATTTTTTATCCATACCATATTTTTATTTTGATAAAAATCAATCATTTCTTCTTCCCATTTATTTATATCATCATAACCTACAATATTAAGTGGTTTATATAAATAAAATGGTTTTAACTCAGTTGTGTTAAAATATAAAATTACTCCTTTAAATTCATTTCGTATTTCGGCATCATTATAAAAAGCGTTAGCATCTATGTATTCGGTAAATTTTGTTTCTAAAAAATCACATTCATCCAAATCACATACTTCCATTTGAAGCTGTGTTTGCGTCCAATATTCTTTTTTGGGTATTCCAGTTATTTCACGATTGACTATGTTTTTTATTTCTAACATTCGTCCATATTTTTTTGATTTTTTATCTATATTAATTCCATCTGGTGAAGCTCCCAGAAATTTATAATGTGAGTGCTGAATACATCCAAAATCTTCCACCTTGGTATCATACAAATATTCATAAATTAAAACGGATAATGGTTCATATTTTTGACCCCAATGTAAAGTAGTATTAACATTTACCATTTTTTGCTTGTCTACATCTTCTGTACTTACTATTAATGGTTTGCATTTTTCATAAATTAATTGATTTATTGTAGATTGACTTTCAAATGCTTTATATGCGTTACTTGCTGTAATTAAATTATGTCTAAAATCATACCATTCTGGAGTTCTTTGTGTCGGTTGAGGTATATTTCGCAAATAATTGATTTTTTCAGCAATTATATCTTCTTTAATTATATCTTCTTTATTGACTATAATATTTTCATTTAAAATATTTGTTTCGGTTGGTGAATCATGCGTTTGAATAGAAGTTCTCTCTTTCTGAAAAAGAATAACATAAATATTTAATATTTCTTCTAATAAATCATCTATATCATCTTCAAGAAATTCATCTAATAAAATATATTCTTCCATTTGACAATAAATTACATCTCTAATATCTTCTAAAAGAATATCTTCAAAGTCAGGCTCAGAAATAATAGCGGGATTTTCATCCATATAATCATCCATTAAATGTAAAACTGATTCGACAAACTCTAATGTATATTCTTCTGTAAAAATAGATGGTGGATAATCAAAAATAATATCATCAATCACATCTTTTAATTGGTCTAATTGATATAAATATGTAATATTAGACATTTATATTTAAATATTAAAAAGTATTTATGTTATTTTTAATTATCATTGTCTAATATTTCATTTTCGTTTTCGGCATCATTATCAGATTCGCCATTTTCATTATTACGTAAAACGCTTTTATTTTTAATAGTAGAATTTATTTTTTTGGGAGCAAGTGATTTTAAAGTGGAAACACGTTTTTCAATATTTTTTAGAGTAAAGTGTTTGGTAGATTTTGTATAATGAAGAGCAGGAATATTTTTAATAGTCCCCGTATCTTTATCATATATTACGTCTTTTACTCTTTGAAGTTTTTTTCTTTCAAGACAATCCTTAAAAAATGTAACTAATAAATTTTCTTCTTCTTCATTTAAACTATGTTCTTTTTTATATGCTTCTACAAATTCAAGTAATTTTTGTATTTTTATTGTTTTATTTAACTTACACCATGGTTCATTTTTGTTATTATTTTTTTCATTTTCTAAAAAATTTTCTAAGTTTGAAAGGTTATTTGACGATTTTGTTTCTTTGATTGGAGTTCCTTTTAACAACATTGTTTTGTATTTGATATTTTTTAATTCTAAACATTCTTCATTATTTGTATTTGTATTTGTTTCCATACTTATATATTTAAATATACAAATATAAGTTTAACTTATTTTTTTTAAATATATTTTATATATTATATTTGTATGAATGATGATGAAGAAAAAAAAATAAATATTACGGGAACTAATAATAGATATATGATAAAAAAATTAACTAAAAAAACAAATAATACAGAAATAAAAAAACGTGCCGAATGTAAAAATTGGAATTTTTCTTCTGATATATATGAGATAGCAACACAAAAGAAGATAATTAATGATATTTCTTTAAATAATTTTGAAATTAAAACTTTTGATGAAAAAAGTAATATATTAGTCCAACAAATTAATAAAAAAATATATGGATACAAACAACAAGATATATTAAAAAAAATGTATAATGAAACAAAATTTATAAATTTTAAAAACATTATCCAAAATATGATTGAGTGTGATTTAAAATGTCGCTATTGTAAAGAAGAAATGCTTGTTATATATGATTTGTTAAGAGAACAAAAACAATGGTCTGTAGATAGAGTAAATAATAACGAAGGTCACAATTTAGACAACTATTATTTGTCTTGTTTAAAGTGTAATTTAAAAAAAAGAAGAACTTCTGATGAAAAATTTTTATTTACTAAACAATTAAATATCATCAAATATGATAGTTGATTTATAAAATAATATATAGTTATATTTTATAATGACTAAACATTTATGTGTAGTTAAAAGATTTTCAAAAAATAATAAGACAAAAAATAATAAGACAAAAAATAATAAGACAAAAAATAATAACAAAAAAAAAAGAATAACAAAAAAAAGAATAACAAAAAAAAATACCAAAAAATTTTTTGGCGGAACTATTAAGGAAATAGAAGATTTAGTTCCTACAGAATAAAAAACTATTGTATTAATGGGAGAAATACATGAACAGGAACGAAATAATACAGATTATAATATGATTATAAAAAAACAAAAAAAAATAATTGATTTGCTTAATGCTAAATACAACGGTCACATTTATTTTTATACAGAAGCACCAAACAGTATGAAAAACCGTGTCCTTAAAGATACTTTAATAAGTTCCTCTATAGTAGCTCAATATGCTAATTCACTCATGCGTATTAAATTCTCAAGTGTTGATGTGTGTGATAGAGAAGATAGTTCTTGTGATGATGCGTACGCAGATGATATTTTAGATATTTTTTCTAAAAAACCTGATGTTACTTGTGTTGTTGTTGCCGTAGGGTTATTGCATTTGCCTGAGTTAAAAAAAGAACTTAATATGAGGTCACCAGATACAAAAGTAATATGTGTTAATACAATTAGTATAGAACAACTTAAAAAAGTTTTTCCTGCTCTTTTTGAAGCAAAAAAATACGATTTTATACGATTCTTACAAAAAGATGAACCAACATTTGATTTAACCGATTCAGCGAGATAAACGTTTTTAACTGAAGTTTTACACAATAAAGACAATAAAAAAATATATAGATGTCCTATATGTAAAACGGTTACTGGAACTTACGCACCTTTACATCCTGAAGAAACCTCATATTTTTCTCATAAACATAATTGTCCAAATATAGATAAAATTCCTATAGAAAATTAATAATTATACAATATAGTTTAAAATTATTTTCAATTTTTATACAAAAATGGAAAGTCCGATTGTTAAAAATGTATAAAACTGCTTTTTAAATGAGAACAGGTGTAAAAATTATATTTAATTATATGAATAAATTATCTACTGCTTTTTTTTCGAGCTCAACTATATACGCGGATGAATCATTTACACCTAAACTAACAAATATGCGTTCATTATAGATGCTTAATGAACACGTAAATTCAATATATGAATATTTAAAAAATAAAAATGGCTTTGATAATATTATATCATTTATTACGGGATCAAATAAAATAAACGCACTATATACTTTTTCTTTATTACTATGTATCAAAAATAATATATAATTTCCCTTATATAAAATACCATTAGACGAGCCATGATAATTTTTTAAATCTTCTAACAAACATATTTCCTTTAAATCATTTTCCTCAATTGATTTAATTTGAAAAGGATATAAACTATATATTACTTTTTGTTTGTTATCATTATCAATGTAAGGCATCCAATTTTTTTCCATACAATTAGGATAACAATCAATAAAATAATTTATTTCTGAATTAATAGAATTAAAAGAAGCTTTAAAAACAGATGGATTTCCATTAATATTTAATTCAGGAACTATTGCTAACAATGTATCTTCATTTATGAACCGAATATCCTCTATACCTTTCCAATATGTGTTATGTGTTTCTTTATTATAATTTATATTTAGACTTGTAAATGTAAATATATCTAAATTTAATGGTAAATTTTTATTTATATAGCCTTTTAGCAAAAAATATGTAGATGATGAACCATTACCATAAATAGTAAATTGTTTATCTTGAAATTTGCGATAATTTATATTACGTATTAAAATATACATATCCCCATATTTAGTAATAAATAAAGATGGATTCATGCTAAATAGAGCATTTGTTTTACCGAAATTATCTCTAAAACAAGTTAATGGAATAATTATAGGACTTATATATTTTTTATCAATAATTAAAGTTTCTTCTTCTTTAAACATTTTATGTTGTTTAATATTTTTAGTTAAATAGTATATTTAAGTATTTAATTAAATAGTGTATTTTTATTTTTATTTTTTGTTTTTTATTTTTTGTTTTTTGTAAAAAATATACATTTTTTAAATTTAGTGTAATATATGGAATGGAAATGGAATAAAGGCGAGACTTATGAAAAGTCAAAAAGGCAAATACAACCTAAAGAAGAAGTTGCAATAGAAAAATTTAATAAAGAATTAGAAGTATCAGCATATTCGTCTTCACTAAATTATGACGAAAACACTTGGGATATATTAAATCAAAGTATAGCAAATAATGATTTTAAAATGTCAAATAAAAGAGAAGATTTAAATTTTAAAATGGCAGATCGTGAATTAATACAACAAACAACACTAAATCCTTTTTTAAGTCAAACAAATTATGCGGATGATGTTGGATTATTAGATAAAAAAATACATGAAATACCTCGCACAAATAATGAAAATTAAATTATATTATTATAAATTTATAATTTTATAATTTTTTTTAACGAAGACTACTTACACACATAGTATAAAACAAACGATTAACAAAGTATGCTATTAATAAGTTAATTAATACAAAAGCATTGTTTAACAACACCGTTTTATCGAATTTTTTGAAGAATAATGCTATTAATGATATACCACTTACTACAAAAAACACATATAGAATTATGGAAAGAAAATAAAAATATACACAATACTTTTTATCTAAAGGGCCAAAAAGAGTTGTCATAAAATCCGACATATTATATAAAATATAATTATATTATTATTTTTAATATTATTATTTTTAAAATACTTAAAATTATAGTTTGAAAAACAATATAATGAATGCCTTAACAAATTATACAACACAAAATGAATTGTTGCTAAATAATTTAATGGACTTCTATAAAAGTGAAAATAATTTAACAAATATGTTAAAAATCATAACAGGAGAATCAAAGATTTCCCTTAGAATAGTAGATTGGTTTGCAACAAATTATGCTAAAAAAAATTATACATTGTATTCCATTGAAGAAAATGATGGAAGTTCAAAGAGATTTAAAGTTTATTTTGATTATAAACTTAAATTAAAAGCATATCGTAAAAGACGATTTGACCCTTTTTGTAGGTGGGACAGAATAAGTATTCCATATAAAAATGGAACATGTATTGAAACAACAATAGGCCAATTAAATTTTTTTAAATGGGCGATTGAAAATAAGGTAATTGATTATATTTATGAACACTACGATGATATTGAAAAGGATATGAATAGTCGTAATAGTACATCTAAAAGAAAAGAAAATGTTGATAACAAAAAAACAAGAAAGAAGAGGGAAGAATTATCAGTTTCAGCAACAAAAAGTATTAAAAAAGAAGAAGTAGAAATAGTAGTTCAATTTCATTAGTTGTTTTATAAAAAAAAATAAAATTTTATTTTACTTTTATTCTAAATAAAATATATAACTACAATGATTGTAAAGAATTTCATTATAATATTTTTGTTTTTAAATTTTGCGGTTTCTTTTATGTCTGATATTATTTTGAATGATTTATCTACCCATTTTAATATAGTAAAGTCTCTACAGCCTTATTTTTATAAACAATCTATTATAAAATGTGCTTTTGATGCTGGTATGACTGTTTTATTTGCCCTCATGATAAATATGTTTTTTTCTTATTTTTTATTTGGCTTTATTATACCTAAAAACTTTACAAATTTAATTAATTTTTGTATTTTAGCATTTTTAATAGGATATATAATTGACATTTTAATTTATAAATTTAAGGTTTTTGGCGATCGTCTTAATGTTTATTACAAAAATTTTGGAGCTGGTTTTTGGGGAAGTGTAGCATTTGTATTTTCTATTGTTATTAGTTATTTTATACAAAAATATATATACTTATTATCTTATAATGAATACCGAAAATGAACGAATAGACATTAGCGAAAGTGATATAGGTTTTATAAAAAACGAAATATTGAAATTGGAAAATCAGTTTAAAATAACTGAAACAAAAATAGATAAAATATTAGAATTATTAGAAAAAGATTGTAAAAAAATGAGCGATCATATAGATTTTGTGGAAAACGTATATGACAATGTAAAAATGCCATTTTACTACGTTATGGATAAAGTAAACTATTTTGTTTATAGTCAGAATAAGAACATTTTAGACTGCGAAAATAATAAATAAATGTATTATATAATGAATGATTTACAAAAAAGATTTTTGTTATTTTTATTTGGATGCATCGGGACAAGGTCATTATTAGTATATGTAGCAAAAAATACAAAACAAATGTATTTAAAATACTTAGGATTTTTAGCTTTAATTCCAGCAATTGGATTTATGTATTTATTTTTAACTGGAAAAAGAAAAACAGGTCCAGAAGTATTTGGAGGTAAAATATGGTGGAACAAATTAAGACCAGTTCATGCTTTATTATATTTTTTATTCGCGTATAATGCTATTATTGGAAATACAAATGCTTGGATATTTTTGTTAATTGATGTTATTTTAGGAGTTATATCATTTTTAACATATCATTATTTTAATGGAGATTTTCCAAAAGTTTTCAAATTATAAATTTACATATATAAAAAATTTACATATATAAAAAGTTTTAAAGTTTAAATATATTTAAAAATATTCTAAAATATTTAAACTATGGGTAATTCACAATCAATACAAAAAATAAATTTTGAAGACATTCAATATGTTTTAAAAAATAATGAGACACATCTTTTAATCAATACATTATTTGATTCAGAACAAGGATGTTTAATACCAAATACTATTTCACCCCAAAAAGAAGAAGAATTAATAAATAAGTTTTTAAAAAATGGAAAAAAAAATATTAAAATTGTCGTTTATGGTAAAAATTGTAATGATGAGGAAATTTATAAAAAATATAACCAGTTGTATTCATTAGGTTTTTATAATACGTATATTTATACTGGAGGGTTATTTGAATGGCTTATGCTTCAAGATATATATGGTAACACAGAATTTCCAACAACTTCAAAAGAACTAGATATTTTAAAATATAAACCACGCAAAATATTAGATATACGATTGCTTGAATATTAGATTATTAGAAATCTATTTTTATGTTATTTTTTTTAAATAATCTAAATCTTTTAATGCTTTATGATGTAAAACCCTTGATAATTTTTTAGAATAATCTGTCACAAATAAATTGTCTTTACGATATTTTAATACTCTATTTTCAAACACTCCTATTGTTCTTTTAATTGAGTTTGTATAATCTAATTTTTCAACCATCATTGAGTAAATAATACATCTATCAACATCATACGCAGTCAGCAAATCAGCTTCCCTAACAATATGATACGCTAATTGATATTCATATAATGTAGGAAAACCATTTATTTTTACTTTTGAATAAGACATCGTAGAAATAATTTTTGTTAAAACATCTAGTTTTATGTCAGTCATATAATCTTTCATAAAATAATTAATTTTGACTAATCCTTCTTTTTCTTCCATATATTTTTTATCACACATATCGTGTAATATTGAAGAAGCATAAATTATATCTTTTTGGTCTTCTAAAAATGGATTATTTGTTATTTCGCTTTCATATATTTTATTAGTTAAATGAAATACTTCCATACTATGTTTTAAAGCATGAGATTCATCAATGGCATAAAATTTACTCGTGTAAATAACATAATTAAAGGCACTATTAATTAATACTCCTAATTGTGTAATTTTCATATTAGATTGATATTATTATTGTCAATTAATTTTTAAACCATATTTTTATTATATTTTATAAAATATTTATATTGATAAAGTAGATTAAAAAATTTTTTAAATGTAACCGCATATTTCAGTTTTATAAGTGCCGTCATTTAAAATTAATATAAATGGTTTTCCACAACCATATATTAAATTATTTTTAATATAATAATCACATATATTTTTGGGCGAATGTGGATCTATTTGCTTTTTATCGTTTCTGAATACTCCATGTCTAAATATTTTACAATTTATCTCTTCAATTATAATAAATTCATTACAATGAGGACAATTTACAATAAGAGGAGTTTTATTTGTCATTAGTTTTTATTTTAATCTTTTATTATATTTTTTGGTTTTTATTATTTTTCTTTTTGTCGTTTTTCTTTTTATCGTTTTTCTTTTTATCGTTTTTCTTTTTGTCGTTTTTCTTTTTACTGATTTTCCACCAATAGTTGTTGATTCTTCTTTTTCCGAACTGGATACAGATTTTACCTTTACCATTGGATAATCATAATTTTTTAATGTAGATGTAGATTGTTTTGAACCTTTTATATTTTTACATGCTATTAGTGAATTTTTTATATTTTCATAAAAACTATCAATATCAGTTGGATTTAAATATTTTTTATATATTTTGTTAAATATATCTTTTGCTCCGTTGGTCACTATTTTACGTATCAAACTTGCCGAAATACTTTCAATTGGCACATCTTCTTCTGTTTCACTTAACATTTTAAACAATTCTCCTGGTGGCAAATTTTTAAAATACTCCATATTTTCGTCACGATGTAAGATAACACCATCAATAGAGTTAACATTTGAATTTTTGTAATAATATTGGTCTGTTATGCTATCAAGCATATCAATTCTATCACTACCTAAAACCATAATTAAATTGAGATTTGTTCCGCCATTCCTTATATATTGTCCGACTAAATTAGATATCGGAGTAAATGGTGTTGGTTTTCTTAATTGTCCTGGTTTATCTTCAACACATATTATATCAACACCAACATCATAACTTTTGCTCTGTATTATTTGCGATAACCAATATTTTTTTTCCTCACAAGTAAGAGGGTTATCGCAATTTTGTGTTTTAGATAATATTAAATATACTTGAGTTATATTTATGGATTTAGCAACACCAATTAATGTATCAATTAAATGTAAGTGACCAGGTGTTGGTGGATTCATTCTCACAGAAGAAAAAATTATTGTATTTTTATTTGTATAATTTATATCTGGATTTGGTTCAAATATATTTCTTATTCTACTTTTTTTTTCTGCTTTATCTGTTTCAGTAGTTTCATTTGTTTCGTCAATAGTTCGTTTTTCTTTTTCAAATATTTCTGCTCTACTCATTATATTATAAAATAATAAATTTATTTATTTTACTATTTCTTTAATTTTTTCTATCCATTCTTTCAAACATTCTTTATTTTCATATATATCAATATTTCCATTCAATACTAGTTGATTTTCACAAACACAATCAGGTAATGTTTTGTCAAGCATATTTTCATGATATGTATCACAATTTTTTAGATATTCTAAAGGTATATTACTCTCTCCTGTTCTTGAACGCTTAATTATTCTATTAAAACATATGTCTGGATCAGTCTTTACATAAATAATATGATTGACGGCACATTCAGATATAAATGTTTCAAACCATTTAAGATATATTTTATAATTTATTAATTCAATTTTACCTATATCATATAGCATTTTTGCGAAAACCATTTTATCTGTATATAAACTTCTTTCTGTAATAAAAACAGCCCCAGGATTTTTTTTAATACAATCTTTTAAAAGAGAAAGGCGGGATATAAATGCCATCATTTGAAAAGGAAATGAATATTTTTCTTGATTTTCATAAAATTTTTCCAACATAGTAATACCATTTTCGTCGCGAATTGTTTCCCATTCATCAACAGGTTCTTTTAGGAAAACAATATTTTTGTTGTCTTTAAATTCATCCTGTAATTTTGATAATAATGTGGATTTTCCTGATCCGATGTTTCCTTCAATAGAAATAATAGTATTCATAATAACAATAGTATTTACTTTAATAAGTTTATGCGATGTGCGTAATATATTAATGTTTTTTGTTCTAACTAATATTTTGATTTCATTTTTTTATTTAAAAAAAAATTGAATATAAAATAAAACTTAAAAACAATGTCATAATAATTATATATATTCAATACATCATATTCAAAATGGACCTTAACCAAAGAAAACTTAACAAATCTGAGTGGAATTCTGTTGAGATACCTGTATCAAAAGCAGAAATAAGCATATTAAATTTAATTACTAAAGGATATAATGACGTAAATATTCGTATTAATGATACTAATTCAATTTTTATGTTTTTAAAAATTGAATATAGTGAAAAAATGGAAGATTATCTTTATAATAAATATCTGAGCCAACGCGGAGAAAAAATTCAGGCACAAATAAAAACATATTTTAGTGATTATAAAAATATCAAAGTAGATAGTAATGCTAAAATAAGTTCTGCCGACAAAATTCGTTTAGAAAGAAATGACGAAAATACACTTAAAAAGGTAGAAGCTTATGAATACATTTTGTTTGACCACGCAGAAAATATATTGTTACATAAGGGAAAAAATAATATTAAGCTCTTTACATTTCATTATTATACGCTACACCAATTAATGAAAAATAATGTATATAAAGTTAATACTCATGTTTTAAATATTTGTAATAAATTATTAGATCTACTTGTTGAAGAAATACAAACTATGACGATAATAGAAAATGCGGTTGAATTCATTGAAAAAAATGAGTGTTTGCTAAAATATAGTGACTTAGTTTTATATGAGCACCAAAAAGAAATATTTACACTCAGCAAAAATAGAAAACCCAAATTAATTTTATATATGGCACCTACTGGTACTGGAAAAACCCTAACACCTATCGCTTTATCGGAAAAACACAAAATAATATTTGTTTGTGCTGCACGACACGTTGGATTAGCATTAGCTCGTTCTGCTATTTCAGTAAATAAAAAAATAGCATTTGCTTTTGGATGTGAAAGTGCGAATGATATTAGATTACATTATTTTGCGGCAAAAGAATATACAAAAAATAAAAGAAGCGGTGGAATCGGTAAAGTAGATAACAGCATAGGAACTGACGTTCAAATAATTATATGTGATATTAAATCATACTTGCCTGCTATGTATTATATGTTAGCATTTAATACACAAGAAAATATAATTACATATTGGGATGAACCAACTATAACTATGGATTATCCAATACACGAATTTCACGAAATAATTAATAAAAATTGGAAGGAAAATTTGATTCCAAATTTCGTTCTTTCATCAGCAACATTACCGAAATTTCACGAGTTAACCGAAACTATATCAGATTTTAAAAATAAATTTCCTGAAGGTGAAATTTACAATATAGTTAGTCACGATTGTAAAAAATCTATCCCAATTATCAACAAAGACGGATTTATAGTGTTGCCACATTATTTGAGTAGAAGTTATGAAGAAATATTAAAAGTCGCAACACATTGTAATAATTATTTAACTTTGTTAAGATATTTTGATTTAACAGAGGTCGTAAATTTTGTGTCATATATTATCAGAAATTCATATTGTATTAATAAAAAACTGGCGTTAAATAGAAATTTTGAGAGTTTGAATGATATTAATATGAAAAATATTAAAACATATTACATAAAATTATTACAAAACATACTTCCACAAGCATGGGTAGATATATATAATCATTTTAACAGAAATAGACAGCCTAGAATATTATCTAATGAATCAGTTGATACGAAAGGAAATAAAATAACCAAAACGAGAAGTGTTGGACCTGGTATAAGCGTAAGCAATGGTATAAGCGTAGGCATAAATTCTTCCAACTCAAATGAAGGAAGACCAATTTCAAGATTAGCAAGCGAACAATTAACACATACAGGAACAGCCGCCCCATTAATTGGCACATCAGCACCTTACGTTACGACAAAAGACGCATATACATTAACCGATGGTCCAACTATATTTATATCGGATGATATTGAAAAAATAGCTAAATTTTGTGTTCAGCAAGCAAACATTCCATCTTTAGTTATGGAAGATATAATGAATAAGATTGAATATAATAACGCACTAAATGAAAAATTGAGCGAAATAGAAAAAGAAATTGAATTTCAAACCGAAAAAATAGAACAAACAAAATCATCTAATGCTTCTTCAAAAGATAGCAAGAGTTCTTCAAAAGATAGCAAAAAATTTAATAGAGAAGTTGATGATGGCGTAGCAAATACTGGAAATATATCAAGATTAAAAGAAGAATTTAATTCTATACGTAGCATGATTAAGTCTGTAACATTAAATGATACATTTGTCCCAAATAAAAATCATCATATAAAAAAATGGGCGGAAGAATTAAACTCTACCAAATCATTTACATCTAGTATTAGTGAGAGAGTAATAAATGAAATTATGTCTTTAAGTGATGTAAATGATATGTGGAAAATATTGTTAATGATGGGAATTGGAGTTTTTATTAATCATAAAAATATTCGTTATACTGAAATTATGAAATCTTTAGCTGACGAACAAAAATTATATATGATTATTGCGTCAAGTGATTATATTTATGGAACAAATTATCAATTCTGTCACGCATATTTGAGTAAAGATTTAGATTTGACACAAGAAAAAATAATTCAAGCAATGGGAAGAATAGGAAGAAACAATATTCAACAAACATATACATTACGATTTAGAGATGATGCACAAATATTAAAATTATTTACGTCAGAAACTGATAAACCAGAAATAATAAATATGAACCTATTGTTTAATAGCCGTAAAGTTATTTGGCAAAATAATAGTTATGTATATCAAGAAGAATAATTTTTAAAAATATTATAATTAAAAATAATAAAAAAATATTACAATTGAAAAATATTAAAAAAATATTATTTTTTTTAATATTTAAAAACTATTTAAATAATTATATAATTAAATGGTAACACTATTTGAAAAAAGATATAGTAAATTTAATAACAAAATAACAGATGATTCAATTAGCGAATATTTTGGAATAAAAGACACAAACTTAAAATTTAAGTTATTTAAAAAAAATGATAAAAATGAATTGTACTTTAATATTTATTATTTAAAACCACAAGAAAAAATAAACTTTAAAATTGTTCCCAATGAAATTAATGATATTATTTATTCATACTTAAATGATTACATAGATATACAGGTTAAAATAGATTATAAAATAGATTATCCTTTTGATCACCCTGTTTGGACTTTATTACATTTTTCATCTAATATTAACTCACCATGGGACCTACACGATATATTTAGTTTTTTTTTAAATTGTCATAATAACCAACACATTCGCGACTGGTCTCCAGCAACTGATATTGAAAAAGATATATTAGATTTTATAAGGAAAATAAATATATTTGAGTTTATTTATACTTTTTAACATTTACTACGAAGTGAAACGCATATTTCTGCACCTGAATATTCTATCCAATCTGTTAATGTAAAAAATACAAAATCATCAGGTAAAATCCAATCTTTGAATTGAAGTTGATAATGATTTTCTCTTGGAATTCTTGCTAATTCATGTCTCCAATTTTTATGTGTGAATTCTTTATTCATAATATTCAAAAACTCAATTTCAGTATGTTCTCCAGTTTTATTACAACCAATTCCAGTATAAAAAATTTTCATATATTTATTATAAATCACAAGTATTTATATTGTTTATTCGTTTATTCGTTTATTCGTTTATTTGTTTATTCGTTTATTCGTTTATTCGTTAACTTGTAATAATTCTTATATAAAAAGCTACATTGTAATTAATGTTGCCATATTTTTCTCTTAATGAAGTATTAAAATCTTGTTCCAGTGCGGGTGCCTCTTCTGGATTACGTCCATTTATATTATTATATTGACCTATTTCAACTATTTCAATATCATAACCACTATAAATGTCAAAATCATTATATGCTTGATTTTTTATTGTTTCAATAAAATTTTTAATAGTTAAATTTGGTTTAAACTTATATGTTTTGGTTTTTGTTGTATAAGCTAATTTAAAAGTAAATTCAATTTGTTGAATTGCGTTCATTTATATAAAAGTAAAATAAATGTATTAATAAAAAATATTTTCAATTTTATTATTTTTTATTATTTTTAATCATTATAATATATTTTATTATATCAATATATAATAATGCCTATAGGAGAAGCAATCCCAGAAGAACAAAAGTTTTATGAAAAAGAAAACAATGAAATGAAAAATAATTTATTAAATGCTTTATCAAATTTAATTAAAACAACAAATGACGAATTAATTAATATAATAAATGAAGAAGACATAGTTCTAAAAGATATTGTCATTTCTAAAATTAATGAAATAATTGATATGGTACCGATAAATTTATCAAAAAATATAATTAAGTTAGAAAAATTAATTCAAATAATAAATAAAGATGATTTTCATTTAATTAATATTAATAGTTATTCAATAAACAAAGATGAAAATAACGTTAATTTTAGTACTAATAATTTTTTAAAAAAATATATATTATCTTTAGTTAATGAAATAAATAAAGATGTCCCAACAAAAACATCAGGAGGAAAAAAAACAAAGATAAAAAATAAAAATAAAAATAAAACCAGTAAACATAAAACCAATAAAAATAAAACCAGTAAACATAAAACCAGTAAACATAAAACCAAAAAATAATGTAACTAGTAAATTATTTTACATAAAATATTTCCATAATTTTTAAAATTATAAAACCAAATGTAATGTTGATTCTTTTTGGATATTGTAATCAGACAATGTTCTTGCGTCCTCTAATTGTTTTCCAGCAAAAATAAGACGTTGTTGATCGGGTGGAATACCTTCCTTATCTTGAATTTTCTGCTTCACATTATCAATAGTGTCACTTGGATCAACTTCAAGTGTTATAGTTTTTCCAGTCAATGTTTTGATGAATATCTGCATTTATAATAAGTAAATATTAATAATTTTTTATATAGTTTTTATTAATATTTAATAATTATATTATGTTTTTTAATTCAAAATGTATTTTACAAAAAAATTGAAATCCTATTATTAGATTACATTTAATTTAATTACTTAATTGATGAGAACTTGTATTTTAAATATAAAATGAATTTATTTATATTATCACTTATTCAAAAAGAAATTGCTAAATATATGATGGATAAGCATGTAAGCAAAATACTCTTAGAAGCAGTTCAAATGTTATGTTCTGCTAAACGTGTATTAGATCCAGAGGATGAAATAAATGACAGAATATATAAACTTGCACACAAAAATCATCCTGTTACTATTTGGTGCCGAAAGTCACGCCAAAATTTTATATGGGTATTAGATTTAATTGAAGAACTTCATAACGAATGGAGATATAGATACGGACATCCAGAAACAAAATTTCATAAATCTTATCTTGTTGCTCTAATATTGAGAGAAAACATTCCAAGCGAAGATAAATTTGATGAAACTGGTCTCACACCTTTTGCTCTTGCCATGCCAGATAAATATAAAACGAATGACCCTGTTGAATCATACAGAAATTATTATATGTCAGAGGAAAAACAAAAAATCGCCTCTTGGAAAAAAAAAAGAGAAAGACCCGAGTGGTATGTTGTCGAGCAAAAAATATAAAATTTTTAGTAATTGTATATTTATATGTATTTAAAAAAAAATTGAAATGATTTTAAACTTATTGTTTTAAGTTAGCTTATATTCTTGTTCTCTTCGTATTTAATACTTTAAATTATTCTTCCTTTAAATTTTAATTAACAAAATGGATATTATTGAAGAACATCCAGACCTTATAAAATTTGATAATGATGGTTATTATAACAGGCGTATGCAAATTAACTTTGCACATGATGTGCTATTAGAATTC
>Ga0181349_1000205_pt1 | contig 24463 bp, 36 predicted proteins | sample Su13VDMM110SD_FD_130106 | JGI IMG/M metagenome (GOLD analysis project Ga0181349, IMG submission 130106) | Freshwater viral communities from Lake Michigan, USA - Su13.VD.MM110.S.D | ecosystem: Environmental > Aquatic > Freshwater > Lake | place: USA: Michigan | collected 2013-07-16 | reverse complement strand
TAGTACTTAGGGCAGGGTTTTTCTTTATCCGGCCTTAGTATAATGGATAATACAGCGGTCTTCTACACCGTGAATATGGGTTCGATTCCTGTAGGCCGGACCAAAATGCTCTTGTAGTACAAAGGCAGTACAATACATTGGTAATGTATAGACGCTGGATCGTTACCAGCCTGGAGCACCACTTGACACATTGAAGGAAAGATCATATAATAGTCGTATGTACAAAGTAATAGAAAAACAAAGCTCAACAGAGTTTGCCAATTTGGATTTGGCCCTGGCATTTGCCAAAGAATTAAATGTGTTCGTTACCATTCAAGGTGGCGAATTTGAAATTGTAGGAGTATTTGGTGTAGACAGCGTTAAAGACGGTGTATGCCCAGATGGCGTTAAATACGATTGGAACAAGGCGAGCCGCATTGGCCGCGTAAAAAAGGAAAGATAAAAACTAGATGGCCAAAGAAGATATTATTGAATTAACAGGTGTTGTAGAAGAAGTTCTGCCGGGCAGTATGTACAAGGTTAAAATTGAAAATATGCCCAATCTGATGCTGTGTTACACCAGTGGCAAACTCAAGCAACACAAGATTCGTATCATTCTAGGCGATCGAGTTAAAGTAGAAGTTAGTCCTTACGATCTATCAAAAGGTCGTGTTTCTTATAGATTGTAAAAATATCATGGAAATTTCAAGAGCAGAACAAAGTGTTATAAAATATAACCTAGAACAGTATCGGTTGGATCAGACTCGTATGGAAAAACAACGAACTGAAGAATATGCCAAAAAGATCGAAGAACGTAGAATTGATCAAATGATTGCAGATCGAGTATCTCGAAATCTTCGATTGGATTTGGACAAAGGTCGTCATATTGATTTAGAATGTTAGGAGCATAAAATGAAAGATCGTGTAATACGAGATGGGCTGGTAGCTGTAGTCTATAGTCCAGGATTTGGAGCAGGATGGTACACCTGGAATACACAGTATCCTGAAATACTATTTGATTCCAACATAGTAACATATGTGGAAACACAACGATGGAATGAACTCAAGGTCTATATGGAACTAAAGTATCCGGATCTATATCTAGGCGCTATAGGAGATTTAACAGTAGAATGGATCCCTGTAGGATCCCAGTTTAAAGTTACAGAGTATGACGGCAGCGAATCTCTAGAATATAGAGACAGCGAAAATTGGTTAACAGCTTGAAAGGCACAAAATGGCAGGCAAAGCAAAATCGGTTTATTTGACTATAAATCCAAAAGGTGAATTTAAAACGGTATTCCACAAGATGTTCTTTGATGCCAAGGCATACAATGAATATATTAAGTCGGATGAATTCAAGGCCAAATGGCCTGCAGAACAGTTTGATTTTGTAAAAGAAACTTATTAATGAAAGGAGGCAGATATGCCCAGTGTATTCTTAGTAAGCGACACGCACTTTGGACACACAGGTGTATGCCGCTTCACTCGTAACGATGGTGTTACAAAATTACGTCCGTGGGATGATGCAGATGAGATGGATGAAGCCATGATCATGGCTTGGAACGAACGGGTAAAGCCCACTGACAAGGTCTATCATTTAGGTGACGTTGTGATCAACCGCAAGTCATTAAAGACATTAGCTCGCTTAAACGGCGACAAGGTATTGATTCGAGGCAACCACGATATCTTTAGAGACGATGAGTATCGTATGTACTTTAGAGAACTTAGAGCTTATCACGTGATGAACGGTATGATCCTTAGTCATATTCCGTTACACTCGGATTCGTTAGGGCGGTTTGGTGTTAACATTCACGGTCATACTCACGCAAATCGTGTGCGTAAGGCTCGTGGTGTTGATGCTAGAACTGGAGAAGTTTTATACAGCGATGAGAACGATATTCGTTATCATTGTGTATGTGTGGAACAGACTCCGGATTTTGCTCCTATCTTGTTTGAAGATGTGTTAAAGCGTATTGAAGCAGAAGGTGGTGCAGTAGGCTTTAAAAGCGGTAACGGACCCACAATGTAATTATAGTATTACTTAAATAGGACCTTCGGGTCCTATTTTTTTGACTCTGTAAAGGGTATTTAGAAAACTACCAACGGCATAAATAATATAATAACAATAAAGCTCCAGGAGTTTAAATATGCCTTTACAGATTCGCAGAGGGACCACTGCACAACGACTTGCAATCACACCATTGACTGGCGAGCTGATCCTTGATACTACCACCGGACAATTATTTGTGGGTAATGGAACCACATTAGGTGGAGCCACTACTACCGGTATTTCTACAGAAGATGCAGCAGATGCAGCAGCCTCGTTATTTACATCAGGATCGCATTCTGGAATTACTTTTGCTTATAATGACGCAGTAGGTCGAATAGATGCCACTGTTACTGTGACAGCTACAGGTCCCTTCGATGGTGATTTAACAGGCAGTGTTTTTGCTGACGATAGCGGTCTGTTAGTAGATGGAGTTAGTGGTAAAATTGTGGGAACAATTGATACCAATAGTGTAACTATTTCTAAGGAAGTCAACACTATTGGATTAGATTTCCGTAGATATATAGGATCTGTAGGATCTACAACAATTACGCCTGATACCGCAATTCTTGGTGGAATAAATTTTTACGGACAATCCGGTGCCGGCGATAGCGCATTAGGTGGTGTCGCTGCGTACATACAGAGTTTTGTCAATGGAACACCTGCTGGCGGATATGTTCCCGGAGCCATAGACTTTCACGTTCAACAACTTGACGGCGTAGATAATCCTATCTTAAGACTGTTGGGTGGGCAGGGTTATATAATTTTAAATGAAGCTGTACGACTTAACTCAGATAAAGTTTCCACAGACGGAATTCAATTTATGCTGCGCCAACATCATAGTACTGTTGATGCAAATAATTTTAGTTTTTATAGAGGTAGAGGAACTGAACTGGCACCTGAGGCCATTCAAAACGGTGATGATATCATAGACATTGCCTTTGGTGGATATACTGCTTTTGGAGTATACGGAATTGGAGCATCATTATCTGCTATTGTAGATGGCACTGTGAGCACCAACGTTGTTCCTACTAAATTAGTATTTAGAACACACAACGGAGTATCAAGTGCAGAAAGAATTACTATCGATAAAACAGGTGCTTTGCTTTGTACACAATCTATTCTAACAAGTGCAGGTGGTATTGGATACACCACTGGTGCAGGCGGCACAGTATCTCAAGGTACTAGCAAGAGCACCACTGTTGTTTTGAGCAAATTAACAGGCGAAATTACCACATTCTCTGATCTTTTGGCAGCTGATAGTAGTGCGGTCTTTACATTAACTAATACCCTTGTTACTTCATCCGATCACATAATAGTTTCACATATTAGCGGAGGCACTTTAGGTGCATATAATATCTGCGCAATTAGCGGAACAGGAAGTGTTACCATTACTATAAGAAATATTACCGCTGCTGGCTTAACCGAAGCCCCAGTTCTAAAATTCACAGTTATCAAATCAGTTACATCTTAAAATAAATTCATCAGATGTAAATATCTGATGAATTTAAAACATCCTTTGTTGTCTAGTAAATATGGTTGCTGGGCAAGTCTACCTTCAAAAAAACTGTTTTCATCAAAACTTGATGCATTAAAGTATGCCAGTCAAACTAACGAGTCAATCTATTTTTATTTTCACGATCATATTTGGGATAATTTTGATAGAACACTTTTGGGGAGAATTCCGTTATCTACACTGTACAAAGAAAGAGCACAACAGCTGAGAGAAAAGTATAGCCATTTAGTTTTACATTATTCCGGCGGAGCAGATAGTCACAACATCTTACATACATTTATTACTAATAATATCAAATTAGATGAAATCAGTGTACGTTGGCCTAAACCTTTAAGAGACGGAAAGTTTTATACCCCAAATACCAAAGACACGTCTGCTAGAAATGCTGTCAGCGAATGGGACTTTGCGATTAAACCAACACTTGATTGGGTAGCTTGCAACAGACCGGATATTAAAATAACTATTGTAGACTATGTAAGTGATCTTGCTCAGAATCTAACAACCGTCGAACACATAGAATCTAGAATCGTTTCAATGAATGTTAATCGAGGAGGTTTTGCAACTCTAGCAATGTGGGTCGATCCAGCAACCGAAATTAATATTTCTCAAACAACTGTTTCAAATACTGCACACATATTCGGAATAGATAAACCCATTTTAACGTTAAAAGATAATAATATCTGTGTTCAATTTATGGATGCTGTTTTTGAAAATTCTTTAATTCCAGAAAGTAAAGTAGAAGAAAGAGTAGAACCATTTTATTGGAGTCCTGACTTTCCTATATTAGCGTTAGAACAAGCATATCAATCGGCATTGAGTTTTAAACATAGTAAAGAATTAATGTCATTAATTGAACACTCAACAACTCTTACCCCATCAGATATGTTAAAAAGATTTGAAGAACAGAGCAACATACAGAAAAAAATACTATACAAAGACTCGTGGAATATAAATACCTTTCAAGCAGGTAAACCAAATGTTGCGAGGAGCGATTGGTATTTTTGGTTATACGAAAATAAAGAATTAGAACCGTTAAGAAATAATTGGACACAGGCGTTTAATAATTTAATAGAAGGTATTGATCAAAGACTGTTACTCACGGCCTCTTTTGAAAATTTATCAATACCTTCCATTAGGCCAGTTCGAACTAAACCGTTTCCTATATTATCGCTAAACTCACAATAAGCTGAGGTATTTTTCTTTCTTAATACATAAGTGTATAAATTTAAATTAGAGGTATCATGATCAAAAAATTATTTTTTTTATTAGCTTGTTTTTTAATATCAATATCTGTGTATGCAGATCCTTATAAAACAATTCCAAAAACTGTGCAGTTTCTTATTCCCTACGGCCCAGGCGGAGTGGTAGATGTGCAGTATAGACATTTTGAAAAATTCTTAGCCACTAAGGGAATTACCCTAGTTGGGGTATACAAGCCCGGAGCAAACAGTACTATCGCTGCTAGGGACCTTATGGATAGTCCCAAGGATGGGTCAGTCCTTATGTTAAACTCTACCAGTAATCATTGGCTTGCAGAGCAAAGAATTGGTAAAAAATTTGCAGAGCCAATAACAACCACAGGCGGGAGTACTAATGCTATCATTACATATCCCGGTAGTAAGTTTGAAAAGTATGATGAGTTTGTTCGAGCATTGCAAGCCGGAGATCAAGATATTAAAATTGGTTGGCATTCAGTAGCAAGTCTTTTAAATATTAAACAGATGGCTGACAAATTAAATGCTCCGCAGCCCCTAACTATTCCCTACAAAACGTCCACAGACTCTAGCAGAGACGTAGCAGGAAAACATCTATCAATGGCCATTGTTCCGATGGCCACAGCCAAGCCCCTGTTGGATTCAGGACAAGTTACGCTAGTTTTTGGATTCTCCCCTGGTAATGCCGATATGCTTCCGACGGGCACAGTTGATATTAAAAAACGAGTAAAGGGTTGGCAGCACGGTGAATTATTTTTTGCTAGCTTACCTGTAGGTACCAGCGACAGTGTGACTAAAGCGTGGAGCGAGATTTACAAAGAATACCTCAATTTAAAAGATACCGACGAAACATTTAAAAAGAATTATTTCAGTAAAGATGTAGGTGGACCAGAGTATGTCTATGACACTGTAAGTAAGCAGGCTGAAGCATTGAAAAAATATAAAGTAGAGGCTAAGTAATGAAACAAATAGATTACAAGCCTAGACCGTGGAAAGCAGGGGTACTACCTCCAGACGATGCTAATAGACCTAGATGTCGAGTGCTGTATTGTTATGATGGTGTTACTGGTATGCCCGATGAAGACGAAACCGATTCAGTTGATTGGTTGATTGTTATAGGTTACGAAACTAAGGAATAATATGGAACCAAAAAACTACGAAGCTAGAGCAAAGTATAAATCATTACCACTCGACTTTCAATATCAAGGTGCTGAAAAATATGAAAGTAATTTTGAATATATTAAAGAAAATTACAGCAGTTATCACTTTGACAAGTGGAAAAAAGAAGAAGAAGGTGAATGGTGGAATCAACTTGGACGTTTTGAATTAGACCCATCTATTGACGAAATGCTTCCTTGGCTAATTGAAAAATCTAAGGAGGTAGGGTGGAATGATCTATCTAAGATAGGAGCTCATCCTGGATTTCCAGGCGGCGTCAGTCCACTATATTCTCAAGAAGAGTATGATAGAGTCGCCAGCGGAGTAGAAACAGACTTTGTACAAATGGTTCCTGAACCAGATATGGTTAACATTCCTGCATTACAAAAAATGGGAGAGTACTGGAAATTTAAAAGACTGCGGACACGAGTACACGTTCAGTTTCCAGGTCAGTTGTTTTCAACACATGTTGATAAACTATGGCACCGAAATCCACCAGCACCCCATAAAATGTGTAGGATGGTTATTTTCTTGCAAGATTACGAACCAGGCCAGTTGATGGTCTACGGCAATTCTGTATTAACGCAGTGGCGCAAGGGAGATGTACATATTTTTGATACCCTTAACATTCCACATTCTACCGCTAATATGAGTTACAGTCCTAGAGCCGTGATGATTATAACCGCAGCAAGAACAGATGAAAGTGATGAAATTTTAAGAAAGTGTACAGCTGATACTATACATCGTATATAAATTGTTTTAAAATATACTCGTCGACTTCAAAGGCCTCTAGGACATTTGTTTTAGGGGCTTTAATTATATCAGTTAGTAGATATTGATTAGTAGTACTGATACCCCAATTAATGTTAGGACTAACAGCCGCGCAATGTAGTAGAGATGATGTTGCTATTCCGGTCTCTGCCACTTTTGCAGAAATATTAATCTCCATCTCTAACTTGTGAGCTATGGTAGCTGCTTCAGCAACATACAACGGTCCGCATAGTTTTATATTTTTTAAATTGATACCCTGTCCAGCGTTTTTATTTTTAATTTCGATAATTGATTCTTTACTAGAAACAGATTCATCCATACATATAGGAATATTTAATTTTAAAGATGCTGTTTGATCGATATTTTCTAAAGGCTGTTCTAAGAATAATAAATTTACTGATTTTATTTCTTGTATGTATAATTTTAAATCTTCTATAGTTAGTCCAGTATTTGCATCAACACATAATTGAGAGCTGCTTCCTATGATCTGTCTAATTTTATGGGTATGATCAATTTCTTCTAAGACAGAATACTTTCCAATTTTTATTTTAAAGAAATCAATTCCATTGTCTCGCATAACCCCGGCTTCTTCTAAATCTTCTTCTAGGGTTTTATTACCCAAAATTACCATACTTTTAAAATTGTCTCTCCGCTTTTCTCCTAATAAACTGTGGAGTGTAACACAATGAACTTTACTGTAGAGATCCAGAAGAGCTGAATTCATTGCAGACTTTGCTCCTGTATTTCCGTAGACTGATTTGTTAATTAACGAAGATAATAATCGATAATCTTCTATAGATTTTCCAATTACGATTGATTTAAAGAACTTTTCAACAACAGCCTTCATCCCGGGAAGTATATCCCCGGTCATTCTAGGCGCAGATGCTGCTTCTCCCCATCCCACTATTCCGTTAGATTCAACTCTAATTATTAAATTTTCTGCATGAGTCAAACACCTGCCTGACATATACATGGGTTTTTTTAAAGGTATCGAAATTGGAATGATTTTTAAACTATCAATTTTAAAGTTCATACTATTAATTATGCAGATAAATAACTATGGGATTTTTATTAACGGAGAAAATAACAATGGCATATAGAGTTCTAAGCAGATATCACAGACCGAGTCCATCAGTTGAATGGCACGTTGGTAAAATATATGATCAAGCATTAAGCGATCAAATCGTGGAAATGATGTATACCGAGTTTCACGGACAAAAAAATAGAACGGTATCTGAACCAGATAATCTTACATTGGAGATAGAATTCATTTGGAATAGTCAAGCGGTGTATGAAGATTGGGCAGGACGTTCTATTATCATACAACAACAGCAATTGATTGACAACTACAATACATCTGTAGGCGTCACTGCTGACCCAAAAGAAAAAACAGAAATTTAATTTTCCCCCCAAGGGTTGTCCATCATAAATACTTTCCTCATGGAAAGATATAAAAATTGGATGACCTTTAGTTTTGACGGAGTAAAAAATTCTTCAAAACAAACTAATAAATCAGTATTATCCCTTCATTTTGATGTTCCCGACGACACAAAAGTTATGTCGTACCACAATGCATTGAAAGAAAATGCAAGAGCTATGAGGGATTCATTTGCTGAACCATTTGATGTTTTGTTGTCTGGGGGCATAGACAGCGAAGTTATGGTTCGTACTTTTAAAGATTTGGGTATAGCACATAATACATTTATTTTTAGATACGAAGATGATCTAAATATCCGAGATATTAATTCTTCAATACAAATCTGTCAGTCTCTAAATATACCTTACAAAATTATAGACTTCAATTTATCTAAGTTTTATGAACAAGATGCTCTAGTTATATTTGAAAAAACTTTAGTTCCGAACGTAGCTTCCTTGTCTAGAATTAAATGGCTAGACTACCTAGACAATATTCCTGTATTTGGGGAAGGTGAACCGTATTGGAAAAGAGACTTGAGCGGAGATTATACAAAAAAATCTGATTGGTCTTTACATTTGAGCGAAAGAGAAATGTTTATTTCTCTAAATGCTCATTACATTAATAGGCCAATAATAGGAGAATGGTATCAATATACTCCTTATATTATGGCACGTTATTACCAAGAACCGTTGATACAAAATTTGTTAGACGATAAATTAATAGGTAAAGAAAGCACGTTATCCAGTAGATTGCCCTTACATAGGCAATATTGGTCAGATATTGTAGAAAAATTAAAGCTAACAGGCTACGAAGGACCGACAGGAAAGCCGTTAGAAAATCCTCCTAAATTTTTTAAAAAGTTTTATTTAGAAAATCAAATGGGGAATTTAACCAATCTTAATTTTACCTATTCTATTAACGAAGCAAACAAAATTTTTAACCAGGATTAAAATGAAAAAAATATTATTAAGTTTCATACTTTTATTTTTTGGCCTAGCTCAGGCTCAAGAAACTATAGTTGTAATAAATGCACAAGGGCCTACACAAAGCATGACTCCTCAAATCTTTGCCCTAGTAGACGAATCGAATAAAATACAAAGCAAATATAAATTCGTTATGGAATTTAAGGCAGGTGCTTTTGAAAGTATTGGTGTTCGAGAAGCAATCGAGCAACCAAAGAATCGTGTTGTAACAATTACCAACAGCGTAGTCGAAGCTGAGAGTAGAGGATTAGTAAATCTAAATAAACTTGAACCGATATTCAGTCACGGTAGTGCTTGCTGGGCAGTTATCACAAACTTCAGTGAAAAGAACATGCCCAGAGAAATTACTATAGGCGGACCTGCGATAGGTGGTGCGGCTCATTTAATTGGTTTAGAAATTGGTAAGAAACATAATGTTCCTGTAAGATATATTGTATATCGAAGCAATGCCGATGCACTTATACAAATGGTGTCTGACGACAACAGTGTCAACATGGTTGTTGATCGTGTGATTAACTACAAACAGTTTGTTGGGAAAAATTCTAGGCTACAGATCTTAGGTCTAAGCTGTCCCGAACGTCATCCAGACTTGCCCCAGATCAAAACACTAACTGAACAAAAGATTGTAGCACCCTACATCTTCCATTTTACTATGGCATCAAAAGAAATGCCTAAAGAAACTCAGGAAGATATTGCAGCAATATTTCAAAAGGCCACATTAAGTTTAGGTAAAGTCAAATTGTTTGAGCTGGGGGATTTTATCAGTCCTGTCTTTTTTAAACAAGATGCCAAGACACATTACAATAGCAGTATATCTTTACTGAAGTCTTTTAGAGAAAAGTACCAAGCTGAAATTAAAGCTAGTAGTAATTAACACCAATCTACTTTATAACTCATCAAGCTGTTGATAAAGGAATCGTCAACAGCCTGATTTCCTATTCTAATCATATTGTAATCTGTATCCATTCCTAGCACTGGATCAAACTCATTGAAATTTTTCCTCCAATTTCTTCTAACAATATTGGGTCCGGATACGATTTTAATCTTGTGATGTAGGTACCACTCATCTCTATTAAATTCGTAGATGTATTTTTTGGCGGCAGTTTTATAAAGTCCCTGGGTTGGTCCAATTAATTTTTCGCCGTTGTTATTATTATTCATACTCCATAGTTGATATTCATTACTGTTAAACCACTGAATAATACAATCAGTGATTAAATCTTTTTTATTATTGTTTCCAGCAGAATAAATGGTTGCTGGCCTCAAACCGCAGTGTATAAATCTTCCATTAAAAATAGTCCACCAAAAGAAGTCGTGTAAACTGTGAATAGGGACATTAGCAGTTTTAATATTTTTTACAATCTTTTCATAAAATATTTCTCCAAAATTTTCATCATCTTTAGTTAGTCGGCCCATCGAATTATCTAAGACAGATCTCTGTGCAGATAAAGATGAAGCTCCGAGTTTAAGATTTCTATTAAAATGCGATATAATCATGTTTTTATATCTTTCATACGGAACATCTGCATTGGATACATTGTTGTAAAGGAATTTTAGTTCGTTGTCGTTACTAACATATTCCATTCTTGGATAGAGTTTGTTCCCAAGCTCTGCTCCAAATATACAGTCGCCAGTGTCGGCTACTATCACGTAAGCATTATATTTTTCTTTGTACTCGTTGATTAGCATGGCCTCTGAATCTAATATTTTAAAATTTCCTCTGATGAAATTATTATAAAAATTAGGGCTTTCGAGTGCAGTATCGCCGCTCATACAAACAATTACTCTAGATAGTTCTTCCTTGGATAAATTTTTTAGAAGAGAAACCAACGCCACAGAACTATCAATGCCCCCGGACCATTGCATCATCATTGGTCTATCTGTGGCCTGTATCAACTTTTTTATACCACATGCACGTAAATCTGATACTTCACTAAAATTAAAATTAAATTTAGAATTGTATTCAGGCATTATATATTGCGGCTCGACAGCAGTTTTAAAAGGATCGGACCATTCACCCTCTCTAAATATATAGGATTCTACTCCTACAGTCCTAGCTAAGTTAAAATAAAATCTCCCGCCAGGAGATAAATTATCCACATGTTTTGATAAGAGATTAGAAAAACTTCTATAATTTGGTGATACTTGTTTATAATAAAATTCAGTCATTTAGATATCTATAAAAGGTTGTCTTGTATTGTAATAAATTTCTAGGAAATATACTTTCTGGGTTTGCAAATACTTTGTTAAATTCCGCTAATGCTTGTTCTTTATCTCTTGCAAGATATAAAATTCTTTCAATGCTTGGGACAAAACCCTTATCGGCACCGGAATCATCCGGTAACGAATTAATATCGGATATTTCTAACAAGAATTTAAAATAAGATCTATCAGACGTATTAAGGAGAGCATCAGTCATCTTTAAAGCATAGACTGATCTTAATACAAACAAACAAAAACTTTGATGTCGTTTTAACATAGATAAATCTACATTTATTGGACTACCTTTATATTCAACTACTGGATTGGAAGGTAATATCAATCTCGGGTATTGAGTAGATAATGGCAATTCTGGTGTTGACATTGACCACAAAAAACAGTTATCATTATCAATGCCAAGTTGATCTCCGATATCACAAATACAGATAGATAGTTTTGAAGATAGTAGTTTTGCTGCCAGGTGTGCAATCCACAGATCTTTTTCTAAAGCAATAAACCTTTCTATGTCGTTTAAGTAAATGGCGTACATAAAATTATACCTCTCCGATTAATTCAATTCGCAATTCGCTCACGGTTCTATCAAATGCGCCCCTGTAAGGTAATCCGCTATATTTCTTAACTAGATACTGTTCCATTTCTTGTGCCAACGTATCAATCTTTTCAAATCCCGTTTGTTTTTTTCGATCAATTAAATCAGGATACGCTTCTCTGTATCCAAAAATCTTTGTCGAACTTGATCCCATCTTGCCGTGGTAATTATCATTTATAAGATTATTAAACCACTTGGTATTTAAATATCCAATTACTAATCCAGGAGTCCATTTGAACCACTCAGCAATACCAGGCTTATTAATCTCTCTTAAGAACTTTGCCCAGCTTATATCGTGCTCCCAGCATCTATTCATCCATGTGGCTGATTTAGAATAATCAGCAGACGTGCGCCACGGTGTTAGGTCACCGTTGCCTAAGATAGGAAACCCATCGACTAATTCTAACAACCTACAAAAAGGCAATGCTTTTGGTCTATCAATTTGTGACAATTCAGATATTCTTTCAGCATCATTCTCATAGAACTTTTGAAGATTGAAGTCCATAATCTTATAATCTACATTCAATATTGAACAGATAGTTACAGCGTAACTAACATCGTATAGATTGTAATCATTCTCATATCTTGCTATTATGACTTCGGGCTTCGCTCCTATTTCTAGAAAAGCTCGCAGCATTATTTCACTATCAACACCTCCACTAAACATTATGACAAGTTTATCGTTGCAATGATCTAGAGTACTAGAAGCAGCCTTTAACAGCTCATCTCTGAATGTGCCAACTGGCCCCATAAATCTAGTAAACTGAGTTGTAAACTTCTTACCGGTTGTTTGTCGACCGAACAGTTCATCGTCATAACTCCATGAGTACCAATTATTTTCACTTGAGTACATAATTTTTATGGGAATAAACAATCTACAGTCATATTTTTCCAATTATTGTTTTTTGATCCAAATAGGAATTAAAATTTTCTATATTATTATCAATAATATTCAAAGTTAAAAAATATCTAATTTGATCTTCTTCAATTCCTCTAACATCATGCAGTTGGTCGACTTTTAATAAACACCATTTATTAGATTCTATTGGTAATGTTTCTGCTACTATATTACCGTCCTCGTACCACCTAATAGTAGTGTTATCTCCGCCTGTGGTAAAATAATAATTTAACGCCCAGTTTCTTCCTTTATCGACATGTTTGGGATGTGTGCCCCAAGTCTCTTCTCGTTTCCATAATTTTTGATACGTAGTAACATTCAACAGATTTGATTTTAATTCGCTGGGAATAACACTATATAATGAGGAAACAATATTTTCAACTAGCCAACCGTTAACTTCTTTTGGTAAAAAGGTAGCACGATTCATTGGACCACGATAACTATTTAAATTTTCAAGCCTAGGATCAACACCGATCAATTTGACATTCTCCATGCATTGATCAAAAAACTTCTCAGGTATTGTTGGCAGGGTTAAATATGAAAAGTACATAACAATATTTATAGGGCAATATGATAGTCAAAAAAATTTTCTTTTTAGTTCTTTGTATCTTTATACACGTGGCTAATGCACAACCATTAGAGTTCACAGTTATGCATGCCCCGGGCGGAGTTAGTGATATTACAACAAGATATATTACTAAAAATTTAGATAAAAAATATACAGTGATTAATCGACCGGGCGCATCTGGTAAAATTGCCATGAGTCATGTAATGAATGAAAAGACCTTGCTACTGGCTACTGTGGTTCAAGTTTTTGTTACCAACCCTATCAATTTTAACGACCTAAATTATGATCCTAAAACTGATTTAGAAGTGCTGGCCACTATAGGAATTATGCCATCTGCACTGCTCTGCAATGTAAAAACAGGAATAACATCCTATCAAGAATTTATCAATACTAAAAAATCACTGTCATTCGCTGTGGGTGGTTACGGATCTTCTGAACATATTGCCACCGAAGTATTGCTATCAAAAACTAAAAACAATCACATAGTTGTTCCTTATGCTCAAGGGGGGAACAGATCTGTATTAGATTTAATCGGCGGCCATGTTGATTGTATGTTTGGAAACTATCCAACAGTTAAAGCCTACACCGACCACGAAAGTTTAAAATTATTATTAACTAGTCATGCTGTCGGATTGAAAACACCGACCTGGGAAAGTTTTTATAAAGAGGTATTTCCATTCCAAAGTTATCTTTCAGTAATTGTTCCTAAGACCATGGATGAATATACTAAAGATAAAATTACAGTTGATCTAAAAACAACATTTCAGTCAATGGAATATAAGCAAGGACTTGTAGACCTTGGATTATTTTTAAAATCAGATACTGATAGGTCCAAGATTAAAGAATCATTAAACTATAACGACAACATTAGAAAATTTATTTTAGAAAATAAGATCAAAACAAAAGATCAATAAGGTGTTTTGATATTTCCTATCAGATATTTTTTAATGTACATTTGCAATCCGTCTGGCTGATTTGAATCTGGATCGTGGCGTAAAAACGGAGACAGAGAGTTTTTAATATAATTAACACCTTCGTACCATATTGCATTTGCCTTTGATCCAGCAGTCCCTTCAATAAACCAGTTGTCAAATTCACTGTACCAATCTTTAGTTGCTTTATCAACCTGAAACCAATTGTCGTCCCACGTTGAAGGATACACTACTTTTCTCAGTAATCGTTCGTGATAAAATCTTACAGTTTTATAATCAGTTGTCCTACTATCCCAATATTGTTGATAATTTGGATTTTCTTCAAGCCAACGTTTAATAATGTGACCCTGCTTAATTAGTAGTGGAACACAATCTGGACTCCAATAAAAATATTCAAGAACACTATTATCATAATCTTTAATATGGTCTATAATGGTAACCATATTAGCTGCTCGATCGTTAAATCTTAACCAGAACTGGCCTTTGTGTATAGCACTTTTAGGTTTTTCAACACCTAGTATAATTCCAATTTTCTTTTCTTTATCAAATCTTTTTCTTACTTCATCAAAGTATATGTAATTAAAACGAGTTATTCCGATAGGATTCAACGCTTCTCGTTTCTGCATCACCCAACTTGCATCGCCTGCTTTTAATAAATCATCGTTAACGTGATCTGTTAAATCACATATTGTAATTTTTGTCCTAGGTATAAATTTTTCTACTTCTTTTAATCTTGGAATCGTTTGAAGATAGTGTTCAGCACCTGAATTTAGACTGGAAGTATTTGTAGGATCTAAAATAGTATAAGGCTTCCAACCTTTCTCCATGGTGTTTATCAGTAGTTCATCTAATAATATACCTTGTCTAATAAAACTCATTAGTATATTATGACTATCTGATCCGCCACTATAGCTTAAAATAAGATAATCATATTTTTCTCTTAACTCTCTTACCCGCTTATCATATAATTGATCTAATGTTTCTTCGGGTTCTTTGGTCCAATCATATAGACCAAACTCTAGATCGTTAAACACCCAGTCAACAGGCTTGTTCACTTTAAGAGAATGAAAACAAGCCTGTATTTTTGATTCAAATTCTAAACCATTACAGGTATAATAACCTAATGTTCTGTTAATTAACATCTTTAACTAACCATTCTATAATATCTTTCACGGGCATTATTTGTTTAATATGATCTATTCCATTTCCTACATAGATGCAACCTGAATTTGTTCCGTTAATTCCAGCATGTAAGGATTTAGAATTGTTATCGTCATCTCCGTCTAGTCTAGAAAACAGCAGCCCTCTACAATTTAAAGGACCAATTAATTGTATATCAGCTGATGTAGAATCTAGTATTCGTTGTTTAGTTTCTTTTGATACACAACTTTCTTCAGACGCAGCAAGCACTGTTCCAATACCTACAGCTAGTGCAGCTCTATCTATAAAATATTTTACCTGTTCTGGAGTACCTATACCGCCATTAGGAATAATTTTAGTTCCTATTTTTTCTTTTACAATATCATACCGCTCTTCCAAAGAGCCGGCGCCGCCAAACGATCTGCCTGCAGATAACGGACCTTTAAGTATAATAGCATCGAACATAGAAAACGGAATAGACATCGTAGTTTTAAACATTACACAAATGTTGTTAACGGACATATTTTCTATATGCGTTGTCAATGCTGGCCAGGAATTATGATCCAACGGTCTAACAAATAATTCTATCAATCTTAATTTGTTTCTTAACAGGAAATTAATTATTGGCTCGGCCATAAAGTGTTCCCAGTGCATACTAAGGACAATTTCTGTTGAGCTCGTGGCATCGATAAATCTTTTTATTTCTTTTTCAAACCAAGGAAAATTAAGCTGACCATTGGTATAGTAGTTAAAGATCGATAAACTAGGAACTGCCCCTGCACGACTAACAACTATTGCAAGATCAACATCCGATACTCCATTCATAGGCATAGCTACGATGGGATACTTGCTATTGAATTTCATTAAATTTTAATTAATTTAATTACTAGTGCCGAAATATCTAATTGCCATCCTTGACCTGTACTATAATTTCTAGGATAACGATGGTGATTGTTATGCCAGCTTTCGCCCCAGCTTGGCACAGACCATAACCAATTGTTTGTACTTTGATCGCTTAGATTATAAGTTCTAAATCCGCCCCACCAATTTGGTTTGTGTCCAATATAATTTACTAGATTACTCATAAATGCTGTCATAAATGCTGGAGCCCAATGTAAAAATATCATTAGATAAAAGCCGCCAACAAGATATAATAATACACTCCATGCAATAATAATACCAAAATAATATCTATGTAAAAATTGATGAAATGGATCTGTAATCATTCTACGCATTTTCCATTTTGTACCTGTATCTACTTCGTGTTCGTAATCGAGTGCAAAAATTTTAATACCTTGGTGAAGAGGACTGTGTGGATCGTTAACTTTATCGCTTTTTAAATGATGGTTAATATGTATAGCAACCCATGCTAACGGACTACCTGTGCCTGCAAAGCAACCTAACACAGACAATACTTTAGTCAATAACGGGAATGTTGTATAACTGTTGTGTGTCAATTGCCTATGATAAGTGACTACAATCCCCAAACATCCGTATAAAAAATAACCAAGCAATATCAACAATAATGCATTAGATGATATGCTGTATATTCCAAAGGCTGCTATAGTACCTATCAATGATATTATTATAGATATTTGTGCACCTTTTGTGCTACTTACTAACATTGGAGATATATTAGGCATGTGATTTCACGAACTTTGATTATAACATTATTTAATTTTAGTTATTTAATCATCCACGCATAGTCGTGATATTTTAAATAACTAGCATTAAGCAGATTTTCAAAATCATTAGCTGGGTTTCCGTATATCGCTACTACACCTTTGCTATAGTTAGGTTCATATACAGAAGAATGTTTTATTGGACCATCTAAGTAATAAAAACTATTAGTGTCATCTGGAATCTTTAAATTATAAGAAGTAATGTCATTTGTAAAAGTCCACACTGGCTGTTGGTAAGTATTCCACAAGAATGTTCGTATGCTTGGAGTATTTCTTATATTATCACTGTGTGGAAATATTGTTTCTAAATTTTCTATTACTCTAATAAGTGTAATTTTAAATTTAAAAGATTCTTGAATCTGTCTACATATATCCATTACTGTTGGATTCTGTTCTGCATAAGGTGCTCGATAATTAGTAGAATAATCATGAATTTTATATAAATCTAAACCACGCCATTTTAAAGGTGTTGCGTTATGATTTTTAGTGGCCTTATGCATAACATCAGCAGACTTCCAGGCACTCCACCACTCGTCCCAATCATTAGGAACAATTTTAGGTATATCTAACGGACAAACCAATATCATTTATTTTTGAACTTATTTTTTATAGACTCAAAGGATTCTTCGATTGATCCCAATGATAACACATACCGCACTTCGTGTTCACTCTTATTTGATACACTATGATATTGTTTAGTGTTTAGCAATACTAATTTATTTCGAGTGTATGGTATAATTTCTTTATTTTTAAATTTGTTGTCGTATACCAAAGCATGAAAGTTGTTAGAATTTTCAACCATTAACATATTAACTGCGGCAAATCTCTTACTGTCTTTATGTACTATATAATTCCATCCTGGATCATTTTTAAAGAATCCAGCATCGTCGATCTTAAACGGCATAACATCTTGAATTAAGCTCTTAAGTTCTTTACTAATATCAGAACGACATTGACCAAATTTACTAGTATACCAGTTTGCTGTGTTTAATTCTTTATATAACTGGTCGATAAATTTAAATTCTAAGTCTATATGATAAAAAAAATCTTCTAAATTTTCTATCATGTTTTTTTTCTAAAAATATTAATAAAATATCCAATCGGGTCAACCTCCCACCATTTTATTTTAGTAGTGAAATTTCCAGGATTTTTATGATGATTATTGTGCCATCCTTCACCCCACAGTATTAAAGAGATGAACCAATTATTTTTACTAGTGTCTTTGGTTTCAAAATTTCTATATCCATACGTATGTGACAAGAATACAAACAAGTCAAGTGCAATATATGACAACGTAAATGGTATCACATAGAAAAAATAAAATACAAAAGGAGATATCATTAGTAATGCAATTGACCAAACTATAATAAACAACAAGTAATACTTGTTGATATTAACATGCGGTTTACTTAACAAATCAATTATAAGACGTTTATTAATAGTATCACCGTATTTTAATAGATGTGGGAAGAATATTTTCCATCCCACAGTGGTTGGGTCGTGCGGATCCTGTGATGTATCTGCAAACTTGTGATGTGTTCTGTGGACATATACCCATCCTAATGGACTGCCGCGACCTGCAACAATAGCAAACCAGGTACATATCCATTTAAGAATATCACTCTTAAATTCAAAAGAACGGTGTGAATAATAACGATGTAGCATCATGCTTACACCTATGCCGCTATATAGTAAATATCCCACTATTACATATGCCAATGATTCCAAAGTGAAATCAAATATAAAAAATCCAGCAATGGTCATTACTAGAGAAACTAGTTGAAGAATTGAAAGATTCTTGGCGCTGGCAGCAAACATAAATATATTTATCATGAAAAATATTCCTCAATGAAGATTATACGTTATGATGACTTAACCAATAATATTGAGTTTTTTGATTTTTTAAAAACAGAATCACTTGAGGTAGATCAACCCGCAAGTGTCAATCTTTGGGCAGAAAATTGGAAAACAAATGCACATACTTTACCCTATATCTTAACTAAAACTAAACGCTTTGATGGTATCAACGGTGAGTTTTATATACTATACGACAACAATACAATCATAGCATGTGGTGGAGTTTATATTAGTGAGTTCAATAAAGATATTGCTATTGCAGGGGTTCGCACTTGGGTGAACAAAAACTATCGTCATCTAACTTTAACCAAAGATTACTTACTAGTTGAGCATAAAAAATGGGCGGTGGGTAAAAATATGAAAATGATAGCATTATCATTTAACAATTATAATAAGAATATTATACAGATTTTCAAACGAAACAGATTAGGCGAGAAGCCAGGTAGAATCAACAGTCGTGAACCAAAAAATATGTTCTACAATGGATTGAATGAAGTCACGTTTCCAGTTACTATTCAATATACACCCCAATGGGTTATATACGAAACAATTGATGATACCTTTGAGTTTGATTGGAAAAATATAGCATATAAAGATTGACCTTGTTGATCTTTTAGTATAATATATACATATGGTCGTGAGTGGAATTGGCAGACCTCCCGCTGGTCCCATAGGCCAGAAAGGGGACGGGGCGTAGTCATAGACGTAGCCCTTGTAGGTTCGAAACCTACCGACCATACCAGGTTTAAGCCCTTACAAGCTGGGTGGCTTATAAGTATTAAAACATAACTTTAAGGAAATATATTATGTCAACAACAGTAGAACAACTCAAAGCAGACTTCGAAGCATTCTTGGCTGAGGACGCAAAGTTTACAGGCGGCAACGGTGCAGCAGGAACTCGTGCTCGTAAAGCACTTCAAGAAGTTGCCAAGGGTGTTAAAGCTCGCCGCAATGAAATCACAGAAGAAAAGAATACTCGCAAAGAAGCCAAGGCCTAACGATGAGCGAAAAAGATCTCGACGATATCATATTTGATGATATTGACATTGATCTAGGTGATTATGGTGCTGCTCAGGCAAGCACCATGATTGATACTTTAGATACCATTACAATTACTGGTCTATCAGATCAATATTCTAGTATGAATACTATAACGTTACCTAGTAGCAATACCTTTACCTATAGTGGTAATACTATTACAGGTAGTAGTGGACAGTTTTATACAGGTACAAGCGGCAATAACTGGAATACTGTAAATACATCTCCAAGTGTTAATATCAATAACGCCGGTATTGATATGGCCGCTGGCACTGATATCAAGGTAGATGGTAAAAGTCTAAAAGAGTTCATGAACAAGATGGAACAACGATTGGCTATACTTGTACCGGACCCTAAGAAACTAGAACAGTTCGCCGCACTTAAAAAAGCCTACGAACACTACAAGCTGATGGAATCGCTCTGTCAAGAACCACCCAAAGAAGATTAAATATATGGATGTTAAGCTGGTATCCTATTCACAACCCACTGTGGAATTTAGAGATCTGGGCCTCTCAGATGCGCAGGAACTCATTGCGTATTGCGCCCGTGTCTCCAACCCAAGCAACCAATTTAACTCTGAGACATCAGAGAAGCTTATACGATACTTGGTCAAGCACCAACACTGGAGCCCACTCGAAATGGTCTCCGCCTGCGTTGAAATCACCACCACAAGAGACATTGCTAGACAGATCTTGCGACATAGAAGTTTCAGCTTCCAAGAGTTCAGTCAACGCTATGCTGACCCAACTAAAGATCTCAAGTTCGTTACAAGAGAAGCTAGACTGCAAGATCCCAAGAACAGACAGAACTCAGTCGAAGTGGAAGATCAACTGCTACAAAACGAATGGTACAGATCTCAACAACGAGTCATCTATGCCGCACAACGAGAATACGAGTGGGCTATCAAGAATGGCATAGCCAAGGAACAGGCTCGTGCTGTGCTACCAGAAGGTCTTATCGAAAGCAGATTGTATATGAACGGCACTCTGCGTAGCTGGATTCATTTTATTGAATTACGTAGTGCTAACGGTACACAGAAAGAACATCAACTGGTTGCATTGGCCTGTGCCAAAGCTATCGCTGAGATATTTCCAATGACTGAAAGTCTAGTACAATGAAAGAACAAACTGATCAGTTTTGCAAAAACTACGAGATACAAATTGTAGATGATCAAAAACGGAGGGCTAGATATCACCCTCCTAGGTATTTCACAGATCCTCTGCGAGCTGATATTGTTAGCAAGGATTTTGTAGAATATGAAACAGAAAAAGTCTTCACCGTTCAAATACCCGAAAGCCGCTTTCGTGCTCTAATAGAGATGGAACAGAGATTTTTTGGTCGTCACAATCACGGCTACAGTGACGCTGATATGTTTGCCATGCTTATGGAAAAAGAAAGAGAAGAAAGTTGGCATAGACAATCTAGCGCAGCGGTGCAAAAAGCCTACGAACAATATAGTCTAATGCTCAATCTAGCAGGATTCCAAAGAAAGATTTAAATGAAAACCGCAATTGTAATTCCCGCGAGACTTGCAAGCACTCGCTTTCCAAATAAAATGCTATGTGATGTCGGTGGACAAACTCTTGTTCGTAGAGTCTACGAACAATGCTTATCTACAGGACTCGATGTATATGTTGCAACAGACAGCGAAGACATTGCTGCTGAAGTATCAAATGCCCTACTGGTTTATGATTCTGAAAACGGCACAGCTCGTATTGCCAAGGCCATAGATCAAATGCCTCATTATGATGCCATAATCAATGTGCAAGGTGACATGGTAAGGGTACCTGTAGAGGATGTAAAAAAATTACCATCTCTGCTCAATACCTACGATGTTGCCACACTAAAACATCCAATGGCAGACAATCAGAGACACGATCCTAACACCGTCAAGGTAATTTCTTCCGGTGATGAAGCACATTGGTTCTGTCGTGCTCCATTAAAATATGGAGATTGGCATTACGGTATCTATGCTTACAGAATGGATGCTCTTAAAAAATATCTAACACTCACCGTCTATCCCGAAGAAAACATTGAAAGCCTAGAACAACTACGTTGGATACAAAATGGTTACACTATTGGTATCATCGACGCAGGAATCGCTGCTGAAATTAATACTCCCGAAGATTTGGAATTGTTCAAAAAACAATCCTCTTGACAGATTTCTAGAAAGACTGTATAATTACTTTACTAATAGAGAACATCATGGCACAACACACACGTTACTGGAGTTGTACTCCTTTTGCAGATTGGCTTCGCGGCACCAAGAAACTCAGTGCGGGCACAGCCGAAGAATGGGACGACTGGACTACTGCGGCACAGATGAAACATAATTTTCGTTACTGGTTAGCTGAAGAGGGTCTAGGCTACATCCAGGATTTTGTAACTTGGCCCGTTAGAAAGATCTACGATGTTAAGTATTACATCAATAATAGGTGGGTTTCTCGTACTCATTCTCTCACCGCTCATTCTCGTGATATTAAGCCTGGTGCTTGGCGTGATGTTGGCACTCGGTTCTTGCCATGCCTATTTAATGAGTTGGTGGATTTTGTCGAAATCGAATCCGCATGGTCGCACATCGCCTGGGGAGATAAAGAAGCTCGCGCAAAGTATGATCCTCCCTTTTGGGCTAGTGGTTGGTTCCGTTGGCGTACTTGGCGTTGCCCTCAAGCAGGTATCGATCATCTTGACTGGGCAATGACACTGACTAATACTGACTGGTGTGGGCCAGAACATCCAGACTACGGCAAGCCAACTGGACAAGCAGAACGTGCTCGAGAAATCAAAGAACTTTATGTATGGTGGACTGTGACCTATCGTGCTCGTCCCGATCCCTACGATGCAAGTGGTTGGAGTGAGTACTGCGAAAAGGTCCGGATACTCAACGATGGAAAACTGTTTGGCAGCAAGAAGACTCCGGAACTTGAAGAACTCAGCACACGATCACACGAACTGCTACAGAAGATTGAAGCTGAATATGAGGCAGAAGATGAAGCTATGATGATCCGTTTAATTAAAGCAAGAGATAGTCTATGGACATGATAGCTGAAACTCCAGCTAGGGGTATTTTAAAAGTCAATGAATGGGGCACCTCTAGGATGTATAAGGTTGTCTGTGAATGTGGCTCCGATGATTGTACACATACTGTTGATATAGAAGCAGAAGACACAGGCGTAACTGTAACCATTTATACCACAACTAGAACTAACTTTTGGTCTGTATCACGTTGGAAACATATTTGGACATTGTTGATCAAAGGTCACATAGACTTTGAAACCAATATACATTTGTCAGAGCAATCTGCTCTCAATTACGGCGAAACATTAAAACAAGCTGTGCAAGATGTCAAAAATTTCAAGAAGCCCTGAGCGTCACACCTTCCAAAAAGAAAAATACATAGAACGCTGTAAGGAAGAGAGCAAAGAGCCCGATAAAGCATATATTAAAATGTACGAAGAATATAATTTTGATAAACTGATCAAAGAAGAAGATCCCGAATGGCGGAAAGATAATATGGAATATGATCTTCGTTCTACCGATTGGATTCTGGATAAGGTTCGTGAAAGTGATGTTTATGCTCAAAATCTCTACGCTTCAATGTGCAATAGAGATTTCATCAAACACGATGTTATTCCAATCTTAAAGAACCAACGCTGGTCGTGCAGTTGGAGATACGCCGGTGGTATCGTGGCCGATATGCAGGGCAAAGGCGATTACATTGATTGGTATTGTAGCGGTATTCGCGGCGAGCGACTAACCGAAGAAGAATTTCAAAAACTATCACTAGAACAACAAGCCAAGGCAAAGGAATACGATGCCTATGTCGGGGAAGGCGTAGTCACTGATGAGATTCGCGAGGATCTATTTCGTCTAGGCTGGATAGTCCAAGACGATGGAATGGACGACTAACTAAAAGGAGAAAATAGTCCAAAATGAACTGGGAACTTTATGAAGTATGGGCCGAAGAGGAAGACGGTCAAGAAGAGTTGATTGACACAACCAACAGCCGAAAACAGGCTTTTGAAATGGCTCAGGCTCAATTAGATTTGGGTTATCATGCCAGCATTGTGTATTTAGAAAACGAAGAAGGCGATCTGGAAAAGGTCAAACGATTTGAACACAGTTGACAATCTTGATAAATGGTGTTATACTATAAGTATTGTTTAACACACTGGAGTGAAAATGGCTACTAACGCAAAACATTTGGCAGAAGTTCGTGCAAAGAAGGGTCGTGACTTTAGCCCAAAATGGGAAGGACACGAAACCTGGGATACCAATCAATTCTTGCGACAATTCCATTCTGCTATGGCTTGGTATCGTTTGGAAAGTTCTGCCAAGGAACTTAAACCCAAAGTGATAGATTGGATGGGGCGCCAGGGCTGTACCAAAGAAGATATTTCTGCATTTAAGAAAACCAAAGACAATCGTTGCGGCATGACCATGGGTGCAGTTGC
>Ga0181349_1000200_pt1 | contig 24916 bp, 42 predicted proteins | sample Su13VDMM110SD_FD_130106 | JGI IMG/M metagenome (GOLD analysis project Ga0181349, IMG submission 130106) | Freshwater viral communities from Lake Michigan, USA - Su13.VD.MM110.S.D | ecosystem: Environmental > Aquatic > Freshwater > Lake | place: USA: Michigan | collected 2013-07-16 | reverse complement strand
GTAAATCTTTAATATAGTCTTTTAAGCAAGCGAGTTTTTGAAAATTTGATGTTTTACTCATAAATTTGATTTTAATGACCTTGGCCTACATAAGGCTTTTTATAATTTTTACTTAGTTTTGAATTTGACATTTTTGTTTTTGCGTGTACTCCTTTACGTCTAACTTTTTTCTTTTCTTTGTAAGTAAGAGTGGATGCTGCGGATTTTACTTTTGCTGCCATTTTGTACAGTTTTTAAATTGTGTAACCATACATAACCCAATCTAGAATAAGTTTAAAAACTTACCGTTTGATTTTTTATTTTTTAATTTATCTAATTTATCTTGATTTTTAAGCATTTCAGTAGCTAATTTTTCTAAATGTTTAGATTTAGTTTTTTGGTAATCATTTACTATTTTATCGTGCTTTTTATGTTTCATAATCGAGAAATAAATTCACTTCCATCGTCCATTACTTTTGGAGGATCGTATAAACCCAATTTATTCAATTGTTCTAATTGAAAATCATCTAATTCCCACTCAACCGCCTCAGATGTATTATTTTTAGGAACTGAGTCTTCAATTACTGATAGATCATTTGGGTTAAATACATCTTCTACCATTAAAAAATAATGATTATAACATAAAACTTGTAAATTATCTAGTCTATAATTTTTCTTGTTTTTATCTTTAAAATGCAATAATAAAGGTATTTTATAATCAGTTACTCTGCGTTCGTGGAATTGACATACATAGCACTCTTCTCTTAAATACCCAGCTTGAAATAAGCGTTTTTTAACTTTAGAGGGCGAATAATTTGTCATCGGGATAAGACCACTAATTAAGTCATCTAATGGTGGTTCTTTAGTATTTATTCCCCACTTCAATATACCTTTACCTTCCTGATTTAGATGTTTATCAAATAAAACTACTCCGTTTTCATCTTTGTAGTTTTTAGCCCATTTTTTATAATGAATGTAAGAAACATTTAACCAACGAGCAGCTGCCCTGTTGGATTTAGTTACACCCATAGCAGCTATTATTTGTTCTTTTGTAAGTGGTTTTGCTAATGGCATTATTCAATATCATCAATCCCAAACCGAGTAATAGTATCTTCGGTTTCGTCTTCTTTATCAAAATCAACTATTTCGGCTTTGCTTTGCCCTTTGGCTATTTTATTTTCACTTTCTACATACCTAAAATATTGTTTTTCACTCATAATAACTAAATCATTATAAGTATGATCACCTTCGCCTAATTGTATTGTTAATCCGCGTTTACGACCTACCTCAGAACAATTAACACAGCATTTAGTATTAGGTATTATTTCAAGTCGTTTGGGGTGTATTAATTCCCCGCACGACATACATTTTTTATTTTCCATAGTATTTAAATATAATTATAAACTTTCAAGTAGCAAAATTAATTCATATAAATCTTCACTAGTTTCTATAAGGTGGGGGTTACCATTAGGATCTGTTATTATTTTTTCTTCTTCTTTTTCGACAAAGGGGTGTTTATAAATAAACCAAAGTATAAGTTTAGATAATTCTTTATCAAAGGTAAAATTAATTAAACTTTCAATAGACTCAGCAAATAAGGAGTCCCAACTATAAAAATTAATATCGTGTTCTTTTTGTAATAATATAGTACGTTGTATAGCTTTTCTATAATTGTCTATAAAACTAACAAAGCAATAACGCTCTTGATCCTTAGAATTAACAGATTTTCCTTGAATTTCTATTTTAGTTCCTAAAACCTTTTCAAAATATTCCTTAAAATCCCGTTTTGGATTCATTTTCTATTTTTTTAATTTCCCACAAACTTAAGAGTGAATTAATATCTATTTTTTTAGTTATAGCAAGTTTTTCTACTGCTTCTTCTTGGCTGTAGGCATTAATTACACCTAATTTTTCTTTATTCTTATCGTTTTTAGAATAATAATAATACTGACTCATTTTATTTTTTCTTTAAGTTTAACTAATTCGATACACATATCATAATCCTCTTTTTTTTCGTAGTGAGACAGTATTTTATCTATAAGAGTTTTATATTCATCTTTTTTTACTATAACTTTATAGTTGAAATCCCCCACTTCATATAAAACACATTTAGCTTTATTTTTAACAATTGCTTGTTTTAAAGGTTCAAATGTATTTTCAATTAAGAATTGGTTTAATTTACTATTTTCAACCATTTCTTCCAAGTCTTCTTTACAAGAATACTCAAAATTTAATTTAATGGGATATGAGACTTTATGTTTCATGATTATAAATATTTCAGATTATTAGTAGGGTTATGTTTTATATAAGAACCCCACTTATATTGGGCATATTCGTGCCCATTTATCTCAGCTTTATTTCTAGCCTCGTTATTAACAGATACAGAAGCAAAATGGTAAAAATGGCAATTGTAAATTCTTATCATATTCATATTTGATAAATTGCATTTCAAAAAGAAATCCCAATCTGCTACCATCCCATTTTCATAGTTTTCATCCCACCCCCCTAATCTTAAATAATCTAATTTAAACATAAATATAGGGAGGGTGCTACCATTAAATTCTAGATTGTTAACTGATGTTTTGCTTTCATATTCCCAGAAATTATCTAGATTAAATTCATCTATGTTTCCTAAGTTTTGAATATGGAATTGAGGAAACATACTAGGGTTAGGTTCAATTTGATTGGGGGTAATTACATAATTTGGTTTTAGTTGATTGTATAATTTAGTATCCCAATTTTTGGGGAAAACGTTATCATCATTTACAATTAATATTCTGTCGTGTTGGGCGTTATATACTCCTAAATTAGTACCTCTACATAAACCAACATTTTCTTCTAAATTTAAAATATCAATATGTTGGCTCCATTTTTCTAATATTTCTTTATTTAAATCATAAAAACCATCTACTACTACTATTATTTGGTTTTTGTTTTGTTGGCCTTCAATTGCAGAACGCAAACATAAATCTAGAGTATCGGGTGATTTATATGTTGGTATAATTACAGATAAGAGCATTTTTATTTTTTACATTTCTAAATAAAAAGGAACGAGAATAATTACTGGGATCATATTCCATTCCAGTCTATTAATGGTGATAAAAAAGATACCTCACAATGTGTTGAATATCCTGGTAGGGGTGATATTAAGTTAGATCCTTGATTCCATAAATCTATAAATTTTGTATGATCATATCCGTCATGTGTATGCTCAGGACTACAATATTTCATATGGGTATCCCAATGTTTTTTAAATGTTTGCCACTTGCCGGCATACGTGTTACAAGTTGATGGAGTAGTTCTCCAATGACTTGTTTGTGTATGTAAAATTTTTGATTGCAAATTATTATACATAGGCAAAAAATATTTATCAGGGTGATCATATAATGTAACATAATCAACATCAAAATTATCAAATGCTTCCTTTAATATCAATTCCCAATTAGGACGATGCATGTAATCATCTTCAACTATATAAATTATATCACCATCTTGCGGATTTGAGTTTTTAATAGTTTCAAGACAAAATTTAAAACTAGCAGCATCACTACCCCCTAAATATTCAATTATTTTATCATTTCTATTAAATTGAAAATGATGATTTTCTTGCGCCCCATCAAGTAATATAGTTAGATCTATATTTGCTTTCTTAATAGAATGGTAACACTTTTCATAAGAAAACCATTCAGGTCTTACATTTTGTTTTCTATTAATAGCACCATTCCATTGTCTTAAAAAAACTTTTATTTTATTCATGGCAAATCCATTTATTACTTATTAACGTTTTTATAGGGGATAAATCTTTATCTAATGGTTTTCTTGGATATAAATGTAATGGAATTTTTTCTAATTTCAAAGCCTCTATTATAAAAAATAAAGATGTAACCACAGTATGAATTTCACTTGCTTGTTCTAATACACCACACCAATCTAATAAAGTAAATCCTTCAATATAGTTCTGGTAGATTATTTTTAGATCAGTTTGAGGTTTAATATCTACTTTATAATTATATTCTGGTCCAGCAAAATTATTATTAACAAATATAAATTTATCATCTGATGATATATTTAAATATTGTTTTAGCTGATTTTCTTTTTTTGTATTTCTATTAAATTTTAAGGTTTTCCATAACTCAAGATTAGCTCCTAATAACATATATTTAGCTTCCATACAATCTTGGGATTGAGGAATTAACGAATGGGATCTATATAAAGGTATTTCTATATATTCTTTATAGTCTGAGGGGTTAAATTCAGAAGTTTTTATGAATATTAGATTATCTATATTTATGTAATCTTTTACCCAGTAATAATGATCAACAACCGGCCAAATAATATGCTTAACATCTAGTTGAGCAACTAAAGGAGATAAAAATAAAATGTCACCAATCCCAAAAGGTTGATTAATTATTATTTTCATAAATTTGTATTAAATATTGTTTTACTTTTTCATTAAATAAATCAAAATCTAATTTGTTAGCAACACTCCCCCCGGCATGATGTAATACCTTGACTTTTTTATTATTAAGTATTAATTCATTATCAATTAACTGAATATCCATCCAGCTATCCCAATGAGTATTATTCCCGTATAAATTAGATATACCATAATATATATTTGATTCTATAGGATCTATAATTTTAGTTTTCCAATCTGGGGCTATTTCATTTAAAATAGATTGTTCTTGAAAAGGCATATCATTACCATACGCTATATTTCTTTTCATCCAATCTTCTAAAAATAATTTATTAGTAACAGCTACTAAACCTGCGTTTAGGTATTTTTGAGGATCTAATCCTGGATTAGTTATATAATGGTCTTTTCCGGCTTGGTTATAGTCATTGTTGTTTCTAACTCCTATAATATCAAATTCTAAATTAGATTCATTTAATAATTCATCTAGTTTACCTACAACCATACTGTCAGCATCAAAGTGAACTACCATATCATAATCATCTATTAGTTGATATGTTACAAAAGGATGAACTGTATTCCAATTAACATTTGGATGGATTGAAAATAATTCATTTAGTTGTTTATCTCCAAAACAATAAAAATCAATCTCAGGATGAATTTTATTAATAGATTTAGTTAATTTATCGGCTCCAACAGAGTAATACCAATTATCTGATACATGTGTACAAAATGCTACCTTCATATATTATTTATTTTTTAAAAACAGCTGTTAATATATTAGAGTATTCTTTATTATTTTTTCGAATAGTATCTTCTATATTAGATGTGTGTGTACATGTGTAACCTAATTCTAGCATAAAATTTATAAGACTTTGTTTATTAAAATGCCAAAAATGTTCATCTGGTCTCCTATGTTTCCAATCATTAAACCACTCATCTGAAAAATAATGACAGTCAGGTAAAGATATTACTATATATTTTGTTTTTAAATTTTTAATATCATATATACTTTCAAAATGCTCTAGTACATCATAAAATGTAACAACATCAAATTCTGACTCGTATATGTTGTCAATAAACTGGATATTGGAAGGTAATTTATAATTTGAAACATCGCTGCCATAGCAACTAGGAATAATATTTGAACACGCCTGCAAAAAAGAACCATTTCCATACCCTACATCTAAAACAGAATTAGGTATATAACCTAAACTTCCTATAAGATGACCAAGCCTTAAATAAGACATTCTATGCGTAATTTCACCATACGCATCATAACTTTTTATTACATAATCCGGAGTATAATTAAATTTATTTTTTATAATTTGTTCAATAACTCCATTTTCATGTTTTTTGTAATTTTCTAACATATTTTTTATCGTTTTAAGTTTATATAACAAGGACCATTGTAATTGAATATTTCATCTAATGTTTGATTAATATTATCCATTTCAGGCCAATATGATTTAATATTTTTAAAAGAATTCAACATTACATCTCTATCTTCTTCAGCCCAATGACTAAAACCATCATGAGAATAATCTTTGTCTCTACCCGATCCTATTAATTTAATATTTAATTTTTCTTTATTGACATAATTTCTAAGTAATTCAAAAGGACGATATAATAAAAATGGAGTAATTGAATATGCTATTGGTTTTTTCCCCTCATATGCAGCACCAACACACAACCCAATCATTAGTTGTTCTGATGCTCCGCAGTTGATGAAATTATTTGGGTATTTATCTTTAATATTATCAAACATACCATAACCCAAATCAGCTGTAATTAATAAAATAGAAGGATCTTGTTCTATTTTAGATTCTAAATATTTAACAAATGTTCTTCTCATTTTTAGTATAATTTTACAATAAGCATATTTACACTATTTACATATTCTAATGATGTAATAATATCTTTATATTTTATTAAAAATACATCAATAGCTTCTTTTACTCCTGGAAGGGTTATATCATCAAATATGATTCCACTGTTTTTCTTTTCGTTGTGTCCAAACATATTTTATTTTTATTTATTTATTACAGTATAATGTGCCGCTAAAGGCGTTTCAAATTTAATAACTTCATTTACATCAGTATAATGGATGTTTATACTTGGTAAAAAAGCTTTTAATCTATTAGTTAGTTTTTCAGTATCAACTGGTTTATAAGCTGCCCATCCATTCACATTGGCATGGATTTCTATATTAGATATGTTTTCTTCATCAATAAAACGTAAAGTTTCCCAAATACTTCCCTCAGCACATTCACCATCCGAGATTAAGCAATATACATTTATATTAGGGTTTGATGTAGCTATACCCGTAGCTATTGTTATGCCTAAACCTAAACTACCTGTTGAAACATCTATAAAATTTTCCAAATCACGCTCCGGATGTATACCATGTGTTTCTAATAAATGTTCGGCATCAACATTATGAAAATGTTCTAAAACAACATATAAAGCTAATCCTGCATGTCCGCTAGATAACACAAATTTATCTTCTGGTTTTTTCTTACTATATATTTTAAAGATAATAGGCAAAGCAGTAAAACAACTACCTAAATGAGATAGATTATGCTTAATACTAATTTCTAAAATTCGTTTGTTTAATTTATCTATAATATTTTTCATATAATTCTTTAAGGCCGGTTTCTAAAGTATATTTAGGGTTAAATTTATATTTTGATTTAGCATAACTTATATCAGCTACCCAATTTAAACTATCATATTTATTAAATATATTATCTATTTTTTCATATTCCAAACTAGAGTTAAACATATTTTTAATAATATTAAATACTTCTAAATTTGAATATTGAGTTCCACTCCCAAAATGTACTATATCTCCTTTCATTAATTCTTTTTCTGAATAAAGAACTGAAAGTAAACCATCAATAAAATCGTCAATATGGATGAAGTCATGTACCCCAAGGCTTATTTTAGATGGAAGTTGGTTTTTAAAATTTCTAAATAATGTTGGGATCAATCTATTTTTAGGTTCATTTATTCCATAAACACTAAATGGTCTTACTGTAGATATGGGTTTATCATATTCTCTTGAATATCCTTGGCATAATAAAGTTCCTGCTCCTTTTGTGGCTTCATACATTGTTCGAGGTTTAAGGAGTTCTTTTTCAGATATTGGGTAAGGAGTATTCCCATATTCTGATGAAGATCCTATATTAATAAAGGCTTTATAATTAATGTCTAAAGTTGTTTCTAATAGCCAATGAGTCATTAATACGTTTGATTCAAATGTTTTAGATGAATCTTTTATTTCAGCCGCACAATGTATAATATAATCAGGATTGAATAATTTAATTTGATTTGGAAGGTTTATATCATATTTCCATTCTCGCCCAATAGTAAGAATATCTCCATCTAATCTTTCTAATAAAGATTTTCCTATAAACCCAGTATAACCTGTTACTATATATTTCATATTTTTTCCCCCATTACCATAAATGCATTATTTAAATCAACCCCCGATTTAAATATATTTTTATAACCATTGTCATTCATATAATCAAAAATAATTTCTGGGGTGAATATATTTAGGTGTTTTCTATTATTCCAAGGTCTCCAATATTCTTGAGAATAATCGGGTAAGTATAAAAATAATACTCCACCAGGTTTTAATTTAGAAGTCCAATAATTTAACACACTAACCCAACTGTTTAAATGTTCTAAACAATGTGAGCTAAAGATATAATCTAAATTTTCATATGGAAAATTCAATGCATCATATCCATTAATAATAGGATCAACAGGATAAGCTCCGGGAAACGCCCATTCATTTCTATTACACCCCACATCTACTCCTTTTCCCTTACATACATGTTTTGCAAATGAAATTGCAAATTGAGAAGCATAACCTTCAGCTTGAAATTTAGGATAAATTTTGTTTTTATAAGTTATAGTTTCTATCATAATTTTTATAACGTATCGTAATAATTATTTTGTTTTTCTTGTCTCTCAATTGTTTTTGGGAGGGTCAATTAAATTGTCTTTACCACCTAAATTAGTGGTTAATATTAAAAATTTATTCATATTTCTATTATAGGTTGGTTTATATATGGATAATGACATATCCCCTCAATCATAATATTTTTATGGCTAGGGTCGTGTATATTATTATTCTGTATGAATAATAGCAATATACGATATTCTTCAGGGGGAACCAAATGATATTTAGAAAGTTTATTTCTTTCTATACATTCCGCTAATAATGCTTCACAACTTCTAAATCCATATTCCCAAGCTTTTCCATTATAATCAGATATGTTTTGAACTTTATTATAAATTTCAGTTACGTGATTTTTATCATTTAAATAATCTGTTTTAGAAATATTTATAAAATAAAAATTAGTTTGAGGATAAAAATCTTCATTTATAATCTTATTAAAATCAAAATTGTAGGAAACCATCCCCCCATATCCAATTCCATTTAAATAGTAAAAATCAGCTTCTTCAATTTCTTTATTTAAAATTGATTCTTGAACAATTATATCATTGGCTGATTTACATAACCATTCAATATTATTTTCTTTACAATAATCAAAAAGAGCATCATCTAAATCACAGTACCCAAAATTAGGCCCTCTATTATTTTTTAAATCTATAATAACACATTCCGGGAAATATTTTTTCCATAATTGAGTATTTTCTTCTACAAATTCCGGATAATTTTTATAATTAGTAGCAATAATAATTTGCTTATATTCTTTTAAAATTGGTAAATTATAAAGAATATATTGTTCAAGGGTATATAAATCTTCTTGGGATGATATATATCCTATTGTTCCGTATGCTGATCTATTAATTAATTCTTTTAATAACATTATTTAATTTATTTATGTTCATTGAAACATTTAAGGGAACATTTAATGGGGAACTAATAGGAAAGGTATTAAATTCATTTTTAGTTAAATCATACCAAGTTTTTACATTTGTCCCAACATTGAACACCCCTGATTGATCCAGAGCAATTAATTCTATAATTAATTTAGATATTTTATCTACATAGTCACCATTTGTATATTGATTAGACCAAGCTTCTTTATATGGGAAGGGGTATGGTTTATGGGAGGTCCTAATTATTAAATAATTATTTGATTTTAATTGTATATGAGCATCCCCTAGTAATTTAGTATAACCATACCATGTTTCTAAATGAACCGGAACATCTTCTTCAGACGCCTCTGATTTAGAATTTGAATATATGTAATCTGTAGATATGTGAACCAGTTTTTTTCCGGTTTCATTACAAAATGTTACTAAAGTATCAACAAATTCATAATTAATTTTCCAATGCAGTTCTTTTTCATCTGAGTAAGTATTTGTATTGGCTATGCAATTAATTACTGTATCGTATGAACTAAGTTTGTACATCCAACTATTAAAATCAAAAATGTCTATCTTATCTTTTTTACGAGAGATATAACCCCAATTAGTTTGTTTAATAATTTCGCTTCCTAAAAGCCCATCACCTAATACTACTACTTTCATTTAAAAAATTCTTTGATTTTATCACAGACATAATCTACATCCTCGATAGTCATTCCATGGTGGGCACCTAACAAAAATCCATTTTTCATAATAGTATCTGAGTTGGTAAATTCTTGTAGATATTCTCTATAAACAGGGTGGCGTGTTACGTTACCCGCAAATGTTACTCTTGTTTGAATGTTATTATTTTCTAAGAAATTAAGTAATTCATAACGTTTTTCGGTTTGCAAAGGAATAGCTAACCAATTTGGCTTAATTGAATCATCAGGTAAAACCAAATCACCTACACCCTGAAGATTTTCAATATAACGTTCAATATTTTCTCTTCTAATTTGTGAGAATTTTTCAAAACGATGTAATTGAACTAATCCAAACGCAGCATTCATTTCACAAGCTTTCATATGGTATCCTAATACAGAATATAAAAATTTATGATCATAAGGAATACCGTCTATAATGTGATTAAAACGATCATCCATAATCTCCGAATCATCACCCAAACGGCCCCAGTCTCTGTATTGTAGACACTTAGTAACATACTTTTTATCATTGAACATTACCATACCACCTACACCACCGGCTGTAATAACGTGTGAAGCATAAAAACTAGTTGTCGCCACATCTGATTCTAAAGTTTCAGTAACTGTATCAGCTGAATCTTCAATTAAAATAATATCGGTTCGACCTAATAATTTAATTTCTTGTTTTAAACGTTTCCAGTCTGGTTTATTACCAATTAAATTAGGTAACATAATTGCTTTTACATCAGGAGTGATAGCTGCTATTATTTGATCAATATTAGCTACGTAATCATTTAATCCTACATCTACAAATTTAGGCTTGTAACCTAATTGAATAATAGGAGCTAATGTAGTTGAAAATGTACATGCTGGAGTAATAATTTTGCACCCTTTAGGTAAATTTAGGGAGGCAATTGCTAATAAACAAGCCGATGAACCTGAATTCACAAATATGCCGTATTTTTTTCCAAAACGTTTAGCAATTTTTTCCTCAAATTCTACGGATTTAGGACCTTGTCCTCCTAACCATCCTGAACGAAGAGATTCTTCTACTGCTTTAATTTCTTCTTCCCCATAAGATTCAAATTTATAGGGGGCATACCATATTTTTTTCATAACGTATCGTAATAATTATTTTGTTTTTCTTGTCTCTTAATTGTTTTTGGGTGATACAAAGCATATTCTTCATCCATAGGGAGATACGCAAATTGCTTATGCCCATCAACTTTTTCATGAACTTTATTTACCCACTTTATTTCAGGTACGTTTTTATAGATACGAGTTTGAAAATCCGGCCAATTTACCCACCCTTTCTCATTTACATTCCATCCCCATTTCTGGGTATGGTCTTGGGTTAATCCTTCTACGGTGTTCACTCTAGATACTGCATAAAGTTCAACTGCCGAGTTATGCTGTAGCACAAAAGGTAAATTTTCAATTAATTGTTCGTGTGGAAGTTCATCTGAATCAATTTGGAATATGTAGGTGCCTGTACATAAACTATTCAAATAATTTTTATGTTCTGCAAAATGGTTATCAAATTCTCTACCATACCAACGGTAGTTGTTTTCTGCTACTGAGTTTGCTCGCAGCCATTCTTCAACTGCTTTGCTACCATTCTTTGAGTCGTATAAAATAACAATTTCATCTTCAGTTCTTTTCCTGTCAATAAGAAAATTAACTAAACGTTGTAATTCGTTTAGTTCATCTTTTACTGTTATAGCGTAACTTATTTTCATAATTATTCAGGCAACACATCAATATACGAAAGAGCTTCGATGTAATCACGTTCAGGATAAAGTTTTAGTGTTTCCATATCCATTTTCCATTCATATTCTTTACCTTTTGATTTAAATTTAGCTTTTTCATCTTCAGGCATAGGTATAGCTTTTACAGCCGCCCATTGCCAATTATTTTTATTAGTACCGTTTGCAAATACCATGCCCTTAGAAGGTATATTAACAGTTGATGGCATCCAAATAGTTCCATTTTCATCTTCAACCATTAATTCTTTATATAGTTCAGGTAAAATTTCTATTTGCTCTTTTAAAAATTCTGAGCCACGAGTCATTATAGTATTGGCTTGAAATCCACACCCCATGCAATGATGTAATTTGATTTTATCATTTATTTCTTGCATAAAGCAGGCATCACTACCACAACGTTCACATATAACTAAATTATCCATTTGTTTCTACTTTTTTGAGTTTTGGAAGTTCTATTTTTTTCAAAGAAGGCAATTTCAATTGTACTTGGGATGGAAATTCTGGTATACTACCTTCTAAAATTTGGTTTAATTTTTCTTTCATTTTATCCCAACTAAACTCTGTTTTAGATTTGTATGCCTGGCGTTTAGCTCTATCAGTATAATTTTTATAATTTTCAAATACATCTCTTAAATAATGGCCTACTTGCCCGTGATCAACTGAAAACCACTGACTATCTTTAATAATCCAGTCATTAACTACACTTGGGTGTACTGGAGTTAGCTGGCCCCCTAATAGGATAGACATTTGGGGATCTAGAAAATCGGTATGTCCACTCCAATTTGTGGTTATAACAGGTTTTTTACATTGAGTAAATTCAAGTAGGGGACGACCAAAACCTTCACCTTTGGTTAAACTAACCATAGCTTTAACTTTGGGGTGATTATAAATTTCATTAATTTCGGCATCACTAAATTCACCGTGTAAAAGGTAAATATTAGGTAAATCTTTTGAATTAACTGTTTTTTTAATTTGATATATTTTATCCAAAATCATATCTCGGTCCATATAAGAAGAACCTACACCACTAGTTTTTAAAATTAAAGCTGGTTTTTGTTTTTTATTTTTAAATGTTTCATAAAATGCTTTAACTAATAAACTAGTATTTTTACGGTCTTCACCAAAGTCTCCCTGTATCCATGCCCCCAAATACAAATAAGCAAATGATTCGGGGATAGAATTTATATGGTCAAATAGTTCATTTTGGGGTAGTTTATCTAACAATTTATAGATATTTAAATCTACACCCTCGAATAAAATTTCTACTGGTTTTTCAAGTTTGATTTGTCTAACAACTTGGTTGGTTTGTTGATTTCTTTCTTCAAATTTAGCATTTAAAAATACATCTTTAGCATGTTTTGAAGATACAATATTTAAATCCATCTTGTTTAGACCGTCGATCCAAGTAGGATTACAAACTGTGGTTTCAATGCCTGCTGTAAATCCAATATTAAATTTTCCTATGGGTTGGAATTCATTAGGAATTGTAACTTGAGCCCAAATTTCGGGTTGGCGGGGAATTTGCCCATTTGGTAAAATATGTTTTTCTAGAAATTTCCATTCAGGATTGTCTTCTATAAAACCCCAGGGGGTTCCTCCCCACCTTTGAGGTAATATTTTCACATCGTATTTATCTAATTCAATTATAGCTTTTACTAAATCACGACTTCTCGAGGAGTATCCACTATAACAATCAATAGGACAACTAATTATAAATAACGGTTTCATTAATATATTAATTTATGGTTTAATTTAGATTTTTGGAATTTGTTGGCTTCGATTAATTCAAATTTTTCTCTTGGGACCCAAACATCAAATAATTTATCTGTGTATTGGATAAAACGTTTAGCTTGGTGTTGTGAAGTAAATCCTGCTTCATCACTTATAGCCCATTCACGCCCAGCTAATCCCCTAAATTTACGTTCTTCAGGGCCTAAATTATAAACATTTATAATTTGTTTAGCTGCATCTTCCCATTTACATCTATCATCAAAAATGTAAGGGGTTATAGGTGAGCCTTGAATCGAATGATTTGAAGGATAAACCGGGAAAGCCCATTTACCGTGTTTTTTATAAGTACCTCTATGATTTGAGGGGAAATCAGCATCAAAATTAATCCAAGTACCATCCTCAAATTCAAAGCGCATTTGGTCTTGCATGCCCCCAGTTACATTAGCTATAATAGGTACTCCGGCTAACATAGCTTCAGTTAAAGATAACCCCCACCCTTCGTTTGATGTCAATAAAATTTGAACATCAGCCATATTATACATAAAATTCATTTCTACAATGTTTTTTCTACCAGTACTAAAAATAAAATTAGTATCGCTAGAACACAAAGTTTCTATAACTGCTGTTAAATCCGTACCATTATCGTCTATAGGATCGCAATGTAATAACATGGCGCATTTGGCTGCTTTTTCTTTAGGCAATTGCTGAACAAAATAATTAAATGCCAAAATGGTATCTGGAATTTGTTTACGGCGGATATTTCGAGAATTAAAATAAACTATAAAATCATATTCCTTCCCTCCAAATAAATTCTTTTTATATTCTTGAAATTCTTTATTTTGTTCTTTATTTGGGATTGGGAAAAATATTTCATGATTTAATCCATGGGGTACATACTCTATAACTTTGTTTTTAGCTTTATCCCCTAAAACCAATTTATTAATATTTACTGTTTGTTTTGAAATACCTAATAATGCATCACACGATGCATAAAAGGCTTGATTGTACATAGGTGCAGGATAATCGTCCCAAATATTAAGATATAAAATTGGTATATGTTTTCTAATTTCGTTTTCAATTTGAAACAACCACATAAAATAACGAGGATCAGTAATTAACATTATCGCATCTGGTTTTTCGGTTTTGATTAAGTATCTTACAAAATCAGGATTACCATAACCATCAAATGGATATAAAATTACATTTGAATCTGTTATGTTTGCATTTTGGTTTGTGTCTTGACTTAAATCAAAACGCTTACCTGCTTCGGGATGTTTAATAGCTGCCCCTATACAAACCCAATTATAGTGGTGGGAGGTATGTATAACTATTTCTCTACCGACATTTCCTACTCCTGAGGGAAGTCGGATGTCATCAGTAATCAATAGAATTTTCTTTCTTTGATTCTGAGGAATATAACCTTCTTTCATAAATTATTTTGTTTCTAAAATGTTGTGGTTGTGGATGATTTTTCTAAAATTGTCGTCTGTAAGGTACAAATGAATTGCGCGATCGGCAAGTTTTTGAAATGAAAACTTATGTCTAACACACGAAACTTTAAACTCGTCAAATAATTCACTTTGTATTTTGACGCTGGTTAAAACCATATCTTTTTTGTTCATAACGTTTAATATTTAATTGTTGTATATAAATATATGGAGAGATATTAAGATAACCCCTTATCACAAAGTTCAGGTGAATTATTAAAGGGGCAGTAAGTGCAATTTTTACTAGGTAATTTAATCATAGGGTCTGTTTTATGTTTACCTTCTTGATCTAATGTTTTTTCAACAAACTCATTTATTGCTTTAGTAGTTTTATTTAATTTTACTTTACCTGAAGCTGGGGCAAATGTTTGGATTCTGCTATTAGGATAATCAGGATGGTTGTGTTGTTTGCGTTTTACAATAAAATATTCTATTTCAATATCGTCTATTGGGAAATTAAATTGTTCAGCAAAAAACTTTTTATATAAAACTAATTGCATTAATTTAGTTTCATCTGTTTTTTCTTTTTCTTTCCACCCTCTAGTAGAGGTTTTAATATCGATTAACTTTATTTTATTTGAACGTTCACAATACATCACTACGTCTATGTACCCCTTGTATAGTATGTTTTTATAAACGGGATTAAACGCAATTAAAATAGGAACTTCAATACCTGCCAACCACCATCCACGTTGACTAAAATACATTTTTTTCTTCTTTTTAAACCACTCTAAAATGGCTTTCCCATCTTCAAAAAATTCTCTTAGTTCTATAGAATTAGAAAAATGTTCTTTTTTATTTTGTTCGTAGTCTTTTTTATAATTTTCTCTTAATCTATCTTCAAAATATTCTTCTAAATTAATTCTATCAGCAGCCGCTGTACTTTGATTATACATTACATCTAAATAATGCTGTATAGTTTCGTGCATAGAAGTTCCAAATGTCATATGAATGGACACTTCTGATTTATAGTGCCCATCCCTGTACATTAATGCCCATTTATGGGGGCATTGAATATAGGTTGAAAATTGACTAAACGAAATTTGCTTTTGATAAGCGTAATTTAATTTAGTAGGGACAAATTTTTTAACCTCTCTTACTATTTGTGGTGTTTTATTTGCCACTTAAGGTTTGTTTTAATTTTTCTAGATATAATATACCATCGTGAAGCTCGTCTTGGGCATGATTAATCCAGTCTACTACTGATAAATCGGTCCTATCTAAATCGGTTCCGTATTTATTTTTACCAAATTTAGCTCTAGTAACAAATTTATCTACAATTGTATCTACAATGGAGTCTGTTACTTCTATTTCTCGGGTTTTATTTTGACTCATATCCTAATTTTGTTAAAATTTCTTTTATACCAATATCCCCTAAAATATAACTATAATTTTCTGCTTCTCCAAACGAACATTCATAGTATTTACTAATTTGTTCTATTATATCTTTTGGAGGACTTTTTTTGGTTGATTTAATATATTTTTGAAAAAATTGTTTTTTAGGGGTAAATTCACAATATATTCTATAATATTTTTCTTTTTCAGTATATGGTATAGTTTGCACATAATTTACCAAATCTATATACTCACGCGACATACTTAAAAAGCGGGTTACCATATAAGGATTAAATGATTCCCAATCTTTTTCACTAAATTTGGATACTGGAGATTTAGTATATGTAATCTCTTTTAACCAATCAAATATAGTAAATGATTTATTTTGTTGCGTCTTCTTTGTCATATAACTCTTGAAATTCTTCTCTAAGCTCCTTAGGTAGTAATTCAATTAATACTTTACCGGTTTTTACGTCAAAAAATACAGGCACCGGGATAACCCCATCTTCGGCAGTACCCGCGATAAATTTAGATACTTTACGTAAAATTACACCTTCTTGAAACACCATATTGCCTTCTGGTGATTTAATAGGAGCTGTTGCTTTGATGTCAATATTTAATTGTTGTTGTGGTTGTTGTTGTTTCATGATTTTAATTTATAATTTCAAACGGGATTGATTCTACTTCTCGACAAAAATACAACATACCATCTTTTCTAAAGGTATGAGTACATAGCCAAAGATCTTTTAATTCGTTAACCATTTCATTAGGTAAGGTTTTTGGTTCCTTTATTGCCCTATACAATTGATAATAGTTATTATTTGCTTCTATCAGCTGCCCTAGATTCATTAAATTTTCGTTTAACTTGTTCTGAGATTGGTATGGGCCCCCCTTCATCGTCTATTCTAACAAAGGTCATAGACGTGGTTAGTATAATAGCTTCTTCTTCTTTAAATACATTGTATGATCTAACTTCAACGTCGAAGGTAGCGGATGTATTTCCTATATCATTTAATCTGCTGTATATTTTAAGTAATGATCCTTCTTTAGCTGATTTTTTAAAAATACACTTATCAATAGCTATTGTGACCATATTTTTAGAATGACACACCTCCATAGCATAGGCGGCCACAGCCGCATCTACCCAAGATAATAATTTACCCCCAAATAGGTTTCCGTGAAAACCTAAGTCCATCTTTTTAATAGGGTGGGTAGCTAAAAGTCTCATTTTATATCTATAAGTTTTGAAATTAAACTCATAGCATTTATTTCTTTATCTATACGAAAATTAGCTTGATAAGAATGTTCATTGATATAAACTGCTACACTACCCTCTCTGTTGGGGGCATAAGCCGAAGCATTATCGTATAAGTATCTAAATAATTCTTCGAAATCATTTACACCTGAATCTGCTATAATTTGTCTGATTGCTTTCCAGTCGGGTTTAGATTGTTTTAATTCTTCAACTATTAAAGCAGTATAATTAGATGACACTAATATTGATTCGTCTAATCTAATTTCACTTTCATAAGTAGATAATTGAATCGTATTAAGCATTTTACGTAAATCAGGATAATGTTTATTTACAATACACTTAATATCATTTATTGTGTGTAAAATATTTTCAGTATCAAGTATTTTAGATAGATGCTTTGCTACTTCTTTTTTAGAAGGTGGTTCAATTTTTAATACTTGACAACGTGACTGAATAGGGTCTATAATACGTTCAATATAATTACAAGTAAGTATAAAACGTGTAGTGCGGGAATAGGTTTCAATTACATTGCGTAATGCCGCTTGCCCTTGAATTGTAATAAAATCTGCTTCGTCTAATATAACTACTTTTAAAGGTTTAAAAGAAGCTGTACTAGCAAAACCAGATACCTTATCCCTAATAGTATCAATACCACGTTCATCACTACTATTAATATAGAGATAGTCACAATCCAAGTTATTGACAATAAGCTTAGCAAGAGTAGTTTTACCACAGCCCGCCCCACCATAGAAAAGAAAGTTTTGAATATCATTTTGTTTTAAATATTTTTCAATAGTAGATTTAATATGTTCGTTACCTACATAATCTTCTAACGTTTTAGAACGATATTTTTCAACTAGTAAAGTATGTTCCCTATTCAAAATCTCCATATAAATCAAATTTTTTAGGTTCGGGTTTGGGTATTTCTTGGTTTGTTATAATATAACAAACTCCTTTCATAGGTTCAAGTCTAAATGCATTAGGTTTTACAGTTGCTATAACATAATACGCATTTAATACCTCGGTTAAGGAGGAGTATACTTGGTTATTAGCTAGTAATGTCCAAGTATCTCCTTTACCCTTAACGCGGTGAGCTATTTCAACTAATTTTTCAATTTGTTGAGTATCCATTAATACATCCCCCCCATTAAATTATCCGTATCGTCTTTCTTTTTATCGTCTGGGTTGTCTACAACTACACATTCTGTAAGTAAAATTGTACCGGCAACCGAAGCAGCATTTTCAAGCGCTATACGGGTTACTTTAGCGGGATCAATAATACCTGCTTCTTTCATATTGACAATAGTTTCAGTTTTAAGGTTAAATCCTTCCCAAATCTTATCAGGACTTAATTGATTGATAATACTATAACATTCGGATTCTGAGTAACCAGCATTAGCTAAAATAGTAGTAAATGGTTTAGAACAAACATTATAAACTATATTTTTACCAATATGGATGTCATTACTTAGTTCGTCTTGGGTTTGAGTAATAGCTTCTTTAGCATAAAGTAAAGCAGTTCCACCACCAGCTACAATTCCCTCTTCAATAGCAGCTTTAGTAGCATATAGGGCGTCTTCTACTCTGTCTTTACGTTCCTTAATTTCAGTTTCAGTGTTTCCACCAACGTGAACTATAGCTACCCCTCCTGTGAGTTTCGCAAGCCTTTCTTGGAGTTTTTCTTGTTCGAAAGGGGTTTTTGATTTTTCGATTTGTTGTTGAAGTTCTTCAATACGTGCTTGTATTGATTCAGGTTTTCCTCTTCCGTCGATAATTGTTGTTTCATCTTTTGTTATTGTTACACTACGAGAACTACCGAACCAGTCCCAACTAAATTTGTCTAGTTTCATTCCCTTGTCAGTACTAAATACTTGACCTCCAGTTAAAACAGCGATATCCTCTAAAATTAATTTTCTGCGATCACCAAAATCAGGGGCTTTAACCGCAGCTGCTCTAATAGTACCCCTTAGTTTATTTACAATAAGTGTTGCTAGTGCTTCACCATCAATATCTTCAGCAATAATTAATAGTGGTTTGTTTTGGGTAGATACACCTTCTAAAATAGGCAATAATTCTTTTATTTGGGTAAAACGTTTATCTGCTATTAAAATAAATGGATCTTCTAAATATGTGGTCATTGTAGAATTATTAGTTACAAAATAATGGGATTTATAACCCCTATCAAATTGCATACCTTCTACTACTTCAAGATAAGTTTCACCTGAATTGGATTCATTAATTGTAACTATACCTTCTCGACCTACTTTATTTAAAGCTTCTGCTATTAGTTTACCCACTTCAACATCATTATTAGCTGAAATGGTAGCAATCTGTTCAAGTTGTTCTTCGGAGGAAATATCTTCTTTAATATTATGTTTGATATTTTCAATTACTTGTTTAACAGCAGCATCTATACCACGTTTAATTTCAACCGCATTTGCTCCATTATTTAGGTGTTTTAAACCGGCTTTTACCATTTCACTAGCCAATAAAGTTGAAGTGGTAGTTCCATCACCTGCAATGTCTGCGGTTTTAATAGCTGCTTGTTTTACCATTTTAACTCCTACTTCTTCAATATTATTTTGTAGTGTAATATTTTTAGCTACAGTAACACCATCTTTAGTACTTTGTACTTGTCCTTGTTCGTTTACAATTACAACATTTCGCCCATTAGGTCCTAATGTTGATACAACTGCTTTAGATAACTTATCGATTCCTTCGACAAGTTGTTTTCTTGCTTCGGTTCCAAATTCTATAACTTTACTCATAATTAATTGTTTATTTTAGCTAAAATTTCATTTTCTCTTCCAATCCAATATTCATCTCCTTTGTATTCAAATTTAGTAAAACCCATAGTAGGTAACACAACTACATCACCTTCTTTTAGAACAGTTTTAATAAATTCACCTGTTATAGATTGTGCTCCTGGTCCTACAGAAACGATTTTACCTGTTTTGTTTTTTTCATTTCCTAAATCGGGGACAACAATGTTTCCATATGTTGTTTCTTCCAATTCAAGAGGCTGTACTATTACAGCATTAAATAGTGCTTCTAAGTTCATATGCTTGGTTTAATTGGTTAATTGTTTTTTTGTATTCATTAATAAAATCTTGTATTGAATCATAACTTTGGGATTTAGTAATATCTTCAGCTACTTTACTTAAAGCCGTATAAAAATTAATATAATGGCCTATTTTTTGTGAATATTCTCTGCTATTATCAGATATAACATTTTTGTGCACTGTATAACATCCCTCTTCTAATTGAATGAAGTAGGGCTCCAAAATAGGATCTTTAAGATACTTTGTATACTGTTGATTTTTTTTTCTTCCTTTTGACATAACTTTTTATTTTAAAATTGCAACTAGTTGATCATATTATAAATATACGAAATAAATATAAGATATCCAAATTTATTCGGCTTTTCTTGCAAAGAAATACCTACTGCTCCAATTACTACCTTCAAATTCTAATTTAAGTAAACCATTAGTATTTATTTTCATAGTAGCTTTATCTGCATCCTTGTTATTAGCCATAACTACTTTAATTATTTCTGAGTCAAATGGTAAATTAAATTGGGCACTAGTATTTTTACTATTAGGAATCATATATTCGATTTTATTTGTATAACTTTCGTTATTACCAAATATCATTACTACTACATTGTCCCCATCAAAATTTTGGGTTGTAGTAAAAATCACGTGATCACTTTGTAGTGCTCCTTTAGCTTTAATTATATTGGATAAATCTTCAATTTCTAAAGAACATTCAACATTATACCCACTTGATTCATTTACTCCTTTAGGAACTTGAATTAATAAAATATCTGCTAAGGGGTAATTTAAAGTATAATTTCTATCTTCTATAATTAACCTTTGATTTACTAAACTAAGATTTAATTCACCTGTAGTAATTGCTACTAATTTATCAAGTTGAGTAGTATCATAAATAGCGATTTCATTATCGGGTAGATCAAAATCTTTATATTCAATTTCTCCAATCATGCTTTTAGCAGGATTATTGAATTTAACATATAAAGACTTATCTTTAATAGTCCATTTTACGGATTCAACTAATCCGTTTAAATTATATTTAGATATAACTTTTTGTAGGTTGTGTTTGCTTATCATAATTAAAATTCAAAAAATAGATTTCTATAGGGATTTAAATTTAATTGCCAACCCATATCATTGTAAAATCCCTCTAATTTACTTTCTAATATAGATTCAAATGATTTATGTTTGTCGGCGTATTGATTCAATAATGTAAGTATCTTTTCGGGAATATCAAAGTCTAAAAATGCAAGTGCATCAATTCGATAAGGATTATCTTTTAGATAAATCCATTTAATTTTATCACCTTGAACAATTTTTGAATGTTGTTTATCTAGTTTCCAAAATGTTAATAAATCATTATACCTAATAGCGGCTTTAACTGGGGCAGGAGCTTTAGGGGCAATAGCAGTAAACATTGAAGCTAAAACAGGTTTACCTTTATCTTTTACTACATAATCATTTAATGTTTTTACAGCTGTAGGGTTACCTAATATAGTAATATCAACCTCTTTAGACATTACATATTCCCTAAATTTAAGTACTAAATCATCAATTTCATTTTGGCTTGCTCCTTTAAGTGTTTTTTCTAAAATTGAATTAAAAAATTTTCCAAAAATAGGGGGAAAATTAGCTTTCATAAATTCTAACCCCTTAATGTCTAACTCATTTTTAACTACACCCTCCTTTTTAGTAATCCATTGGGCATATCTTCTAGTAGCCCTAAAATAGGCTGAACGAATAATACATTCGGTTTTCATTTCAAACCTATGTTGGGGAACATTGAATATATTTTGGGACATTTGGGAATAATGATCCGTAATTAAATCTTGGTATTTGAGTGCTATTTCTTCTAGTTTAGAATCTTTTTCATCTTCACTCATATTATCAAAATCGGGATATAAATGCCTAAGTAAAGGCTCAGCATTATAATAATTCGAATCAGTATCAATATATGAACAAAAATTAGTATCATCTTTTTTACAGACAAACCAAGGTGTGTTTTCTATGTGTATCATCCTATTACATTTATTTGGCCCAGATTTTCAGCCCACACAATATACTTAAAATCATGCGCATCTAAAAATTCAAATACTAATTTTCTCATTTCTGTTGAGTTTCCTGTTATAATAATAGATTCTTCTAATCCCTTTCCTTTCCACAAATAAAAATTTTCTAATATTTTATTTACATCAGAATGAGAAACTCCGTGTAAATCAATCGTTCTCTTCGGTTTCGTTATTTTCTTCCTCATAGTATTCGTCATCACAATTTTTAAAAGGACTAACGTATGCCGTAGCTATTTCTCCCTTACTATCATACAAAGGTTCTTCTGTTTTAATTTCAAACACTATACCTTGAATAGTAAGGATTCCACCTTGCGTAAGCATTTTCCTAAATAAATTTTCTTGACGTTCAGTAAAATCTTTGGTTAATTGTATAACCTCATCTTTACTTACTTCTCTACCATTATAATAAATTGTAGTTCCTTTTCTAATTGATTGTTTAGCTATCATAGTGTTATTTCTCCTTTTAATACTTTGTTCATATGAGTGTTAGCAAATAAAGCTGATTCTTGAATAATACGTTGCCCTGTTAAAGTTATACTTTCACTTAATATTACATTTCCGTATCTAAATGAACCTAAAGCTGTAGCACCGTATAAACTGTTTAATAAAATTTTCATTGTATGTTGCATTAAATGGTATTTTTCTCCATCTGCTTTATTACCTGCTTTATAAGATTGTTTCATTTTATTTTTGTAAATAACCCTTTCATCAAACCATTTTGATAGAATTATTTTTAGTACTGAATCAAAATCTGTTCTATATAGTACTCCATTAGCCGAAATAGCTAAATTTTCGTTTTCGATTAGGTTAATAATATCTTTAACTTTCATTTGGGCGGATTTGCGTTTAGAATTTTGAATAGTTAAATCTAATTCACTATCCATTTGTTTTAAATCATTTAACCCAAAACGGCAATTAAATATTTCTTTACCTTCAACCACAACTTTCTCATCGGGGATAATAATTCTACCTACTAAAGTTTCTTTACCAATATTTAAAGACATTATAATTGAAGGATATAGTGCTGTTAAATCCTCGTCAAACATATATTTGAATAAACCTGCTTGGGGGCAAAACAAATACCCTCCTGCATAATTTTTCTTAGTTATAGGATTTTTATCGCGGGAGGGGGGAATTATATTCTGAGAAAGTAAATAGGCAGAAATGGCTCCATCGTGTATAAAACTGTTTTTATAAACGTCCGAATATCTAATTTTTCCTTTATGTGCTAGATTTTTAGTTAATGGTAAATATTGAAACTTTTCATCTAGTGCTTTTATAATTTCAACGTCTCGAAAGTTATATTGGATGAATTTGTTTTTATCCTCTTTAAATAATCTATCTAAGCTGCCATTATATTCAACTTTTTCTATATTTACATATTTTTTACCTAAATAATCAAGTTTATATGATGGTTCATCTTTAAAACTAAATTTTTTATGCAATTTCATATAGTCCAGTGATTCTAAACCTGCTATATCTAACCAACGATGTTCATTCCATTCCGATTCGTCTTTAACAACCCCAATAGGTGAAAGCATGTTTGCAATTTCCACATCAAATATTTTACACATTCTAAAATATAAATAGGGTATATCAAAGTAATCGCTGTTATAACCTACTAATATATCGGGGTTAATAGTACGAATATACTCTAAAAATTTCATGAGTAATTCTTGTTCGGTTTTTATAGGGATTATTTTTCTATTTTCTTCTACAGCATTTTCTAATTCTCCCTTTTCATCTAAAATTAAAATAACCCATTCATCTTTCTGTTTATACCACCAAGCTATAGAAGTAACGGGTTTAGGGGCATTCATAATATAATCTTTAGTAAGAGCTCCCCCCATTTCAATCTCGATATCAAAAAACACTTCACGATGAGTTGTAGAAGGCTCATCATTAGTGCCATATTTATCAATTAAAAATCGTTGATATGGTTTAATGTCGTGGAAATGTAATCTAGGATTTTCTTTATCCCATTTTGTTACTTTACGAAGGGATTCATGTCTTAGCCCTCTAATATTTTTATCAGCATCTATATCGTCACATTCTTCATAAGCATAAAAATTCCAAGAAAATGATTTGTAACTTTCATCATCCCATAAGTGGATTTTATAATTATTGGGGTTTATGTATTGGGCATAACACGATTTATAACTCATTTAGATCGCTTTAATTCTTCTTCTGTAAAAAATTGCTTAAGATTAGGTTTAAAATAATTGATTGATTTCATTACTTTTTTATCGTGGCTACGATATACCACATACTTGTCACCAACTCGCTCGTAATG
>Ga0181349_1000199_pt1 | contig 24955 bp, 38 predicted proteins | sample Su13VDMM110SD_FD_130106 | JGI IMG/M metagenome (GOLD analysis project Ga0181349, IMG submission 130106) | Freshwater viral communities from Lake Michigan, USA - Su13.VD.MM110.S.D | ecosystem: Environmental > Aquatic > Freshwater > Lake | place: USA: Michigan | collected 2013-07-16 | reverse complement strand
TGTCCCCATTCTAATCATGGGATCTATCCTCGAGGTTGCCAAGCTCACTGTCACGGTATGGCTGCATGAATACTGGCCGCGAGAGCACTGCACCATGCGGGCCTACTTGGTATCGGCAGTTGCTGTACTCATGCTGATTACTAGCATGGGCATTTTTGGATTTTTGAGCAAGGCTCACAGCGATCAAGGGCTAGTTAGCGGAACAGTGTTAGCCGAGATTGCCATCTACGACGAAAAGATCAAAACCGGGAAGGACAATATAGATGTCAATCGCAAGGCGCTCAAACAGATGGATGAGGCAGTGGATCAGGTCATGGGCCGCTCATCGGATGAAAAGGGTGCCGATAAAGCGGTACAGATTCGTAGAGGGCAGCAGAAGGAACGTGGCAGACTACTTGCCGATATCGAAGCCGAGCAGAAAAAAGTTAGCCAGCTTGTGGAAGATCGAGCGCCCGTGGCAGCAGAGGTTCGCAAAGTTGAAGCAGAAGTTGGACCAATCAAATACATAGCAGCATTTATCTACGGAGACAACCCAGACATCAATACCCTGGAACGGGCAGTAAGATGGGTAATTATTATACTGGTACTGGTGTTTGACCCATTGGCCGTGATGATGTTGTTATCGGCAACCGAGAGTCTAAAATGGGAACGCGAAAAAAAAGAAGCTAACACCCAGCCAAAGGAAGAACTACCAGCGCCAGCTGATCCCCCGGCCAATGACATACATTCTTGGCCCACGGAATGGGTCGAAGAGACATGTCATGTTGAAAAACCTGCTCCGGTGCTGCCAGTTGAAGAACCCGCTGCGGTAGTCGAAGAACCAGTTGTAGAGGTTGAGCAGCTCGATCCAGATTATACTGATATTGAACAAACCGTAGATGAATCATCTAAGGAAGCCAAGCGTCGGTGGAAAGCTGAGGATGGAGCGCATAGAATCAAATCCACTATCCGTATGTACGAGAAGGGTTTAATTGACCGCCTGCCTTGGGAAGACTATATAGATGTACCGGATAATAATCGAGATGTGCTGTTTGGTAACATCTGGCCTGAACAACCAGAAAAAGGTGATCAGTTCATCCGAATCGACTATAAACCCACCAAGGTTTACAAGTATAATAGTGTAAGATGGATAGAAGTAGATAAAACAGTAAATGGTAGATATGCATATAATACAGCGTATCTTGATTACTTGATTGATCGAATCAAGTTAGGTGAATACAACACTGATTTACTAACCGATATTGAACGTGCACAAATTGAAGCCCACTTACAACGAGAAACTGGTCAATGAATGAAACGCAACTCTGTAGTTTTTGTAGTAAACCCAAAGATGCAGTTGCAAAACTGATTGTTAGTGATTCAGTTGCAATCTGCAATGAATGTGTAGCATTATGCACTGACCTCCTAGTGGACGAGCATGACAATCTAGTAATTGCGCCTGCAGATCCTAAGAAAATGGATCCAATGAATCTCAAAGAGTATTTGGATCAGTATGTGATTGGTCAGGACCAAGCCAAGATCATGCTTAGTGTAGCAATTATCAATCACTACAAACGGATCAGCTGCACTGATCCTGAGCGTGAGATAAACAAAGCAAACATTCTTATGGTCGGCCCTACTGGAACAGGGAAAACCCTGTTGGCAAAAACTGTAGCCAAGTATCTAGATGTACCTTTTGCCATTGCTGATGCAACCAGTCTTACAGAAGCTGGGTATGTAGGAGATGACGTAGAAAGTCTTATCAGCCGTTTGCATGCTAATGGTGGCAATGACATCGCTAAAACACAGAGAGGTATTGTGTTTGTGGATGAGATTGACAAGATTGCTCGCAAGAGTGAATCAGCATCAATCACACGTGATGTATCTGGTGAAGGTGTACAGCAGGCCTTGTTGAAGTTAGTCGAAGGCACCAAGTGCCGTATCCCTAGCACAGGTGGGCGTAAACACCCTACTGGAGAGATGACCGAGATTGATACCACTAACATTTTGTTCATTGCCGGCGGCGCATTTGTTGGGCTCAGTGGAATTGTAAAAAGTCGTATTAATGGAACCACTATTGGGTTCACTGGGTCTGTCGGCACACGGGAAGATGTAGACCTGGATCTTGTGAATCCAGATGACCTTGTGCGCTTTGGTCTCATCCCTGAATTTGTAGGACGTTTCCCGGGCATTGTTACTTTGAAAAAGCTTGAGCGGGTAGACATGATTCGTATCCTAACCGAAGTCAAGAACAATTATATTGACCAGTATCAGTGGTTGTTTGAACAAGATGGTGTTGAGCTAACATTTACTACCGCAGCATTGGATACACTTGTAGATCGAGCTATGACACTAGGCACTGGTGCACGAGCACTGCATAGCGAGATTGAACGCACATTGATGCCGCACATGTTTAATCTACGCCGATATGTTGAGCGTGGGATTACCGGCATTCAAATAGACGTAGACAATATAAATACTCCAGCTGCATTGTAATGGAGATAGTATCTTGAGCTCAAAGGGAAGAATTGTTTTTGTTGGCGCCGACGGCAACGTTGATCGTGCCTTGAGAAAATTTAAGAAAAAGGTGCAAGAAGATGGCACCCTCCTAGAACTTCGAGCTCGAGAAAGTTATATCAAACCCACAACACGGCGCAAAATTGCTGCTCAACAAGCACGTAGTCGTTGGCTAAAGCACCTTGCAAGCCAAACTTTACCAACCCGCAAATTCTGATTGTACATTGAATTTCAACTTGAAAAGGCGTCGTATTGGTCTCGAAATATTCTAGATCATATACTGGTTGAGCTCGACAATTGGTCAACCAAGCATGGTGCTCCGCACAGATACAAATTTCACAAACAAACCATCCGTGTGACCTTCGAGGATGATAGGTTCTACACCTTGTTCACCATGTCCTGGTCAAATGATGTTTGGGCAGATTATCAATTAATCGTTGACCTAAACAATAGACATAGCTAAGAATTTCCTGTATAAATACACTTGTAGTGCCCATGGTGGGGCTACACACAATAGTCAACTTGCCTAATAGGAGATAAACATGACTAAAATCACTTCGTTTGACCTTTCCCCCTGGTACCGTAATTCTGTTGGTATTGATCGATTATTTGATCGCATTACTACCCAACTGGATACTGCTGCCAACAACAACTATCCCCCGTACGATATTATCAAGACCAGCGACAATCTTTACGAGATTCGTATTGCTGCGGCTGGATTTACTCGGGCCGAGATTGATATTGAACACCATGATGGGCGTTTGCTTGTCACTGCTGCCCGTGGTGAGAAAGCACGTCCAGAAGTAGAGTATCTGCATCATGGAATCAGCAATCGTAGTTGGATTCGTAGTTGGACGCTGGCCGATTATGTCGAGGTTAAGGACGCTGTCATGAAAGACGGCATTCTAAGCATTCGTCTTGAGCACGTGGTTCCCGAAGCCATGAAGCCCAAGAAGATTGTAATCGCGTACGATACTCAATAATTGTAAATAAACAGCAAGGGTCGCAATGGCCCTTGCCTTAACAGGAAGAAAAACATGGCTCAATCAGAAGTCAAAGCTCGTATTAAACCTAGTGAATCAGTAATCATCCCGCCGTTGTTTAGGGTAATTTATATCAATGACAATCAGACCAGTCAGGAGTTTGTGATTGAAAGTCTAATCCAGCATTTCAGATATGAGCCCGATGCTGCTGAAAAAATTACCATGGACATTCACGAATCTGGCTCAGCAGTGGTGGCCATATTACCCTACGAGATTGCTGAACAAAAGGGAATCGAGATCACTATCTCGGCCCGCACCGAAGGTTACCCCTTACAAATCAAACTTGAACCCGAAGCCGGTTAATATGAATATTATCTTTTCTAGCCGCGCTGATGCCGAAAACCTTGCAACCAAGTACACAGTGTTGGAACTTGACACACTATGGCGCCCAGGGCAAGAACAGCCCGAAACAGCTTGGTGCCTGCTAGATCAAGTTGCTTTACCGGATCTTTCAACCCTAGCTCAGTATCGAGATTTACACAACAACATGATGCGCAATTACCAATTGCGCAATTGGAAGTATTGTCAAGATGCGCTAGAGCATTTGATTGGACGTTGGCAGGGAGAACTTGACAGCTTCTACAAAAATATGTCTGCCCGTGTTACAAAATATCAGCAGACTGAGCCAGCAGCGGACTGGTCCAGCTTATTAGACTCTGCTGCTTAATATTACCAACCCATGGATATTGTTTACAGATACCGGCATACCGTTTGGATTGATGCTGCTGTAGAGTTTGGATTATTAGCACAAACCGTTCCCAGGGCAAGCCCGCAGCCGGGTCATTGTCCTTAATAAATCGATTATGCATTTTAAATAACGGGCCACCCGGGTCTTGTTCAATCCTGGCTTGTTGGGTTGCTATACTATCCTTAACATTAGTATCTAATTCTTGCATTAATATTTTTTCAAAGTTCTCACTGAAAAAATGTTGCTGATTATGTAATACAATCTGTTGACATTGTTCTAGTTTCTTTTGAAACTCCGAAGCATCAAGCTGGGATAGTTCGGATATTAGTTTGATAATTTTTTCTAGACGTTTGTCCCCGTCAACTTCTTCATCATAACTTTCATCCCATATTGTACTAAACGTTTGAAATCCATAACTCTGTAAATATTTTAAAGCACCGGGGCCAGCAAAAACAATAAATGGTTGCAACATTACTATGGGCTTGAATATTTTTTCTGTGAGATGTACCTTTTGATCAAACACTGTTTCGGCCACAAGATGTATGGCAGAATCACAGTCACTTACATCGATCGTTGCACTAGCATCGCTAGATATATCTGATTGATTTTTCCAGTTGTGTTTAACATAGCCTTGAATCGGACGAAGAAGATCTATTACTTGTTGTCTATATTGTCTTGATCCGGTACAGGATCTTGCATAGAGTAAAAATCTATAAGACCAACTTGATCGAATATTAATGTCAGCATGATGCTTCCAGTGTCTAAACCAATCTCGGGATACAAGGCCGTGCCAGAAATAATGACATTCAATCATACCCAGTTCTTGAAGATATTGAATATCGAGACTATTTCTTTCACTATGACAAACAATTGGCCATAATGTTGACTCGCCGGGCGACACGGTCAAGTACTCTTCGATAGTAAAATGTGGAATCCCGGAATATTTTCTTGACTCGAGACATTGCATGTAATAAGTATCTGCAACATCAATCATAAACGGTTCTTGATCATGCAAGACCATTAACCCATACATGTTCCAAAAACTTACATCCTTAATAAATTGTTTTTTATCATACAATGCTATTAAGTCATCAAATTTTTTGGAACCATGTACGTTAAACTTATACGGCATTACTTGGGTTTTATCCCAACCGTAATGTGAATTAAAGATTGTATAGAAATTATCAACGGAGAACATATATGCAAATTGGTTTTATTGGACTAGGAAAGCTCGGACTAGAATGTGCCGAGGTGTTTGCTGAACGCAACACAGTGCGGGGTTACGATATTTACCCACGCACCAGCAGCTTGGTTAAAGTATGTGACATCGACGAAGTGGTCAATGAAAGCGACTGGATTTTTATCGCAGTACCAACCCCACACGCCGAGGGTTACGACGGAAGTTTACCTAGCAGTCACAAGGAACCACGAGACTTTGGGCATGATGCAGTTAAAGCAGCTATTGCCCAAGTGAACAAGTACGCAAGGACACCAAAGAAGGTAGTGTTGATTAGTACTGTGCTACCTGGCACTACTCGTCGTCACTTTATTACCTTGCTGGACAAGAAGCATCAGTTCTTGTACAACCCTTATCTCATTGCTATGGGATCAGTAAAGTGGGACATGGTCAATCCTGAGATGATTATGATTGGCACCGAGGACGGCAACCCCAACACCTTGGCACAAGAGTTGATTGATATTTACCAGCCCTTGATGCAAAACAATCCGCGTTACGAGATTGGCACCTGGGATGAATGCGAAGCAATTAAGATTTTCTATAATACGTTTATTTCTGCCAAAGTGGGTCTTGTTAACATGATCCAAGACTTTGCCATGCGTATTGGCCATATCAATGTGGATGTAGTGACCAATGCACTGTCCAACTCTACTATGCGTATCATGGGACCCAAGTATATGACTGCTGGTATGGGAGATTCCGGCGCCTGCCATCCTCGTGACAACATTGCACTGCGTTGGCTAGCAGAGGAATACGATGTTGGGTATGACTTGTTTGATACTATCATGTCTGCTCGTGAAGCGCAGGCTAAAAATCTTGCCATGTTCTTGATCGGGCAGAGCAATCGTCACTGCTTGCCTATTGTGATCCATGGTAAAGCATACAAGCCCAATGTGGCCTATTGTATTGGTAGTTACTCAACGCTGATCGGGCATTACATTGTTGAGGCTGGACATCAAGTTGTGTATGTTGATCCACTTGCCGATGATCTTACTGATGTTGTAGCTGAGGTTGACTATGCAGCAGTAATTCTGATGGCACATAACCGTAAGATTACATACGGTTATACTGGTACAGAAGCCGAAGATCCCGACTACTTTAAATTCTGTCCAGGATCTGTGATTGTTGATCCGTTCCGCAAAGAACCGGATCGTGAAGGTATGACTGTAGTGCATTATGGCAACACACGAATCAAGTAAGTATAACATTCCTGTTTTCTGGGACAATGAGTTTAAAAGGCTTGCATATATCAATGAGCCTTTTAACGATCCTGTCAGCGTAAACACATGGATCAGTCAAGGTTACCAGAGTAAAATTACTGGTGACTTGTGTGACATGCGCCATCGTTTGCCTGATTGGGCCGGCAGGTTTATCGAGTACTATGAAGATCTGGGCTGGCAGGATATAGGACTTGCATTCTATCGCATGCATACCGGCACAGTTATGCCCAACCACAGTGATTTATATCGACGGTACATTGAGTTGTTTGATCTAGCCGGCCGCGAAACAACAATTCGTCGAGCACTGGTGTTACTTGAAGACTGGAAGTCCGGCCACTATCTCGAAGTCATGGGCAGTCCGGTTGTGGAGTGGTCTGCTGGTACTGTGTTAGAATGGACGTATGATACTCCGCACATGGCAGCAAACATTGGCCTTGAAGATCGATACACCTTGCAAATTACCGGCCACTTATGAAAATTCACAGCTACAATGAGTGGGACACGCTGAAAGAAATTATAGTCGGAACAGCAACCAATGCCAACTGGCCGTTGCATGACCCTGTATTTGCGTTAGAGAGTAAGAAAACTACATGGCATGAGACTCCGGTGCCAAGCGGCCCTGTGCCGCAGTGGATCATTGACGAGACAAATGAAGACCTAGACGGCCTGGTTAAAATTTTGCAGCAAGCCGACGTTACTGTGCACCGTCCCAAGGACCTGGACTTTGTTGGCTACGACGGCATGTATAACTATTGCCCACGTGACCGCTTGTTGATCGCAGGTAACTGTATCGTTGATCCTGTCATGATGTATCCATCCAGGGATATTGAACTAGCTGCGTTAGGATGTGTTATACAAAGGAACGAGCTAGTAACCATACCCAGGCACTGGGGAATAGTGTTAGATGCTGCGAATATCTGTAGACTCGATGACACCTGGTTGTTTTTAGAATCAAGTTCAGGCAACCGTGCAGCAGCGGTATGGTTACAGGCACGTTTCCCTGAGATTCATATTGAGTTATGCAACTTTTATGCAGGTGTGCACATTGACTCCACTGTGGTTCCGTTGAGAGAAGGTGTAGTCATGCTAAATTCTAGTCGCGTGACTCCAGATACAGTACCCGAATGCTTACGATCCTGGACCCAGATTTGGATCGATGACTGTGTACCACAACAGTTCTACCAGTATCCATACGCATCAAAGTGGATTGGTATGAACACACTCAGCATCAATCCCGACACTGTGATTGTAGATGAAACACAAACTGATATTATTAAACGACTAGAAGCAATGAAGTTTACTGTAATCCCCCATACCCTACGACACAGTAGAACACTAGGGGGCGGATTTCATTGTGTTACCCTAGATACCTGGAGACAGAATGATTGATACACAAGTGTTTGGAAATCTAATAGAAACACAAATCAAATTAGTAGTTGAGCAGCAGGTAGCAACTCAAATTGCCGAGCGCGATTGGTTTGACACAGTTGAGGCCAAGGTTACCAAGTACATCCAGGATCGTATTACTGCTAAATTCCGTAGTCTTGAGTCGGTTCCTGAACTTATTGACACTGTAAAGACCAATGTTCAGAGCTTGTTTGATCAAGGGCGCATTCCGGGAATTGATGCATACGTTGACCAAGCAACAATAAACACTGCAATTGACCTGGCAGTGCAAACACTTGTTTCGGAGTCGATTGAAAATCTAAGTCAGGATGACGCTTGGGTGAAGAAAATTGAACAGTTAGTTAACCATCAAATGGCTACCAAACTGTTTGAGAGATTGAGCAGTATTGATCTTGATGCAATGGTAGTAAAGCATATTGATTTGAGTATTGACAAGTGGCATGCTCGAATAACTGACAACTTTGCTAGTCGTGGTATTGTGGACCAAGCGCAGGACGTGCAGTTAGTGGTCACAGATGAGACTGTTTATATCAAACCACAGTTGGTAACGAATTCAGTTAAGATTGAAACTGATGCACGTGTTGATGGGTCCCTGTCAGTTAACAACTTGCTGGTACGCGGAATCATCAACACTGACAATCACAGCTGGGACGAGATTACCAACCGTGCTGCCACCCAGGCGGTTACCCGCATTGGGGATAGTTGGAAGACTCAATTAGTTGACCAAGTTCTGGAGCTGGCAAAAACACAAGGTATCGGGTTCGACCATGTAACTATTAATGGTAACCCGTTGTATACTGGTAATACACTTACTCCAGATATTACAGAATCTAACATACAAAAAATTGGTGTGCTGCGTGACTTGCATGTGGATGGGCACACCGAGCTTAACCAAACTTTGAACGTACATCGCCGGCGTGTGGGTATCAACACAACTGATCCTGAAATGGCCCTGAGTGTGTGGGACGAAGAAGTATCGATTGTGGCTGGCAAGCTCAAACAAGGTCAGGCCTACATTGGTACCGGTAGATTGCAAAATTTGGCTATTGGAATTAATCGAACACCCTTGATGGAATTTGACACAGATGGATTAACCACAATCAAGCAGCTCAGGGTAGGGCAACATAGAATCAGCTATGCTCCCGGTGTTCCTGGGTACGTAGGGACTCGTGGTGACTTGGTGTTTAACTCTGATCCCAAACCCAACACACCTTTTGCTTGGGTATGTTTAGGCGGGGTCAAGTGGCAAACAATTAAAGGTGCATGATGCGTGTTAATTGGGTATTTGCTACTGGCTATAATCTTGATCCAACTGTAAACATTGAGCAACTAAAGTCCTGCGGCCCTACATGGGGAAGCTGGAGTACTTGGCGCGGCTGTGGAACAGACAACGTGATATGTCATAACCAAACCAAGCTGCAACAGTTACTTCAACGAAACTTCCAGGCCAATTGCAATTTTTACATGCCAAACAACTTGTATGGTGATTTGGGGCGCCCACACGGGGTCAGGATATACAACGGAGAATATCTAGCCGAACTGGACAACATCGAGGATATAATTTCATTACACCTAGTTGCTCCAATTTCGGACATTGTTCTGTTGGCCGGGTTTAATTTGGCAAAGCTGACTCCAGTAGAGGATCGATTTGAGTTGCACAAAATTCGTAATTACCACGGACTGATTCGAAGTACCATTGCAACCAGTCCCACGGTGCAATGGGTAGTGGTTGATCATCCGGCTGAATTGGATAAAGCTTATCGTGAACTTGACAATATAACTTGCGATACAATAGAAAATGTGTTACAATTGATCACTTAACACACTCTATACAAGGCTGTACAATGACTGGTCGTATTGGATTTTGCTGCAAATGGCTAGACAATGTCTCGGAGGTTAAAGGCATGAAGGTAAATGCTGCCAACAGAGAACTGAATGGTCGAAGTACCACCATGAGATGGCTGCGTGAACACCCGCTAGAAGCTGAACAACGGCAGTGGGACATCATGAATCATAATACCAGTGCTGCTGTCAAGATGATTGAACGTGTAGCGCAACTGCCTGCTGAACGTAGGATGGTGCGTATAGGATCGGAAATGCTCCAGGGCTATACTGAAAAAGACTGGAAGGCATGGTGGCAACAGTCCGATGTACAAAGTCATCTTGAACGCATCTTTGCTCCTGTCGGCGAAACAGCACGTAGACTAGATGTCAGACTCAGTTTTCACCCTGGGCAGTTTTGTGTGTTGGCCAGTGAGAATCCGGGTATTGTAGAACGTTCGATAGAGGAGTTTGAATATCATGCAGATATGGTCAGGTGGATGGGATACGGCAAGACTTTCCAGGACTTTAAAATCAACGTACACATCTCGGGTAAACAAGGTCCCGCCGGTATTCGAGCTGCTATCCGATGTCTTAGCCCCGAAGCAAGAAACTGCATCACCATCGAAAATGACGAAAACTGCTGGGGGATCGATAGCAGTCTTGAACTTGCTGACCACTGTGCCCTTGTACTTGACATACATCATCACTTCATTCGCACTGGAGAGTACATCCAAGCATCAGATGATAGAATTAAGCGAATAATTGATAGTTGGAGAGGGGTAAGGCCGGCAATACACTTCAGCCAAAGCAGAGAAGATGTACTGGTTAATCATGCTGTTGATGTGCTGCCAACCATGACTACATTATTGGCACAAGGATATAAAAAGCAAAAATTAAGAGCCCACAGTGACTTTATGTGGAACACTGCTTGCAACAAATGGGCACTAACACATCTGGAATGGGCCGATATTCAAGTCGAAGCCAAGGGTAAAAACTTAGCTAGCCAACAACTGTATGACTCTTGGACTGTGTAATTTGTGTTTATGCTTTTAGTGCTTGTGCATAGGTATCTAACCATACTGCACAAGCAGCTTTATGAGCATCTTCAAGTGGATGGAGACCTGGATTGGTTACAGTAAATCCATGTTTGTAACTCCAATCTAAAAAAGTTAATCCTTCAAAAGTTTGCAAGGGTTCCTTAGTAAGATTCTGTAGGGTTTTAATGTAGTCAGGTGCATGCCAAGTTGTATCCCACATTTCAGAGTCCATGTATGTTTGAATGCTCGACACATTGATGTGTTTTAAAAACTGCTGTGTAGAATAAATGGTCTGTAGAGTTCTAAACTTGTCCCATAAGGTACTATACCCTGGATATTTTCCATAGAATTCTAAAACTTTTTCTGCTTCTTCTAATCCTACTAATGGTGCTAGTTTAGATGGCACACAACTTAATCCTAGTGTAGTCCATGTTTCTTTTCCGGGAATATAAAAATCCCATCTTGCACCCCATGTCCAATTGATTACAGCCAACACATTTTCGCTAGGATTATTTGAGAAATAGGTTAGGACTTGGCGACTAATATTTTCATTACCACAACCGGGTATAGCTGTAGTTTCGTACTCAACTCCTAATTGTTTTGCAGCCCGGCCTATCCAACTTGATTGCCCATTATCATTATCGGCAAGTTCGCTACCAAAGACAAAGCTATCACCAAATCCGACTATTTTTGTTTTCATAACTGTGCCCGGTATAGTGTTAAATGATTTTCATGTCTAATTTGATTTAGAATTTGATTGTATGTCTGACTACTTTCCCACAACGTGGAATCGAACTTAGCAGAGTTAATCTGAACAATTAGCCCGGTTAACATGTTTCTTTGTTCTTCATCTAAATCCAATGGTAAACAGGATTCTAAATAATCTATTGCCAATGGTAGTAGTTCTTCTGATAAATTATCAGCCGCTAAATGATACGGACGCTGACAAACAAAAAATTGATGGCGGCAACCTAAATCACCGTGACGCCCACTGGGTGTAATACTAAGCTGTTGCATACGTCTGCCAAACTCTAACAACGGTTTCATTCCAAAAACTGTTAAATTAGATACAACAGAATTTATATCTAAACTTTGGGCGTGATGTGCTAGCCAAGTAACATTACGATCAATAACGGCCCAGTCTGATCCATGTCTAACAATTTCAGCGGCAGGGCCAACGGCATCGACGCTGACAGTCCAATGTAGGTTTGGCAATTGTTCAGTTATTTCAAACCAAAAGTCATCTTGAAAACTTGCGTTTGAAGTGATCATAATCATCACATCTTTGTGGTCTTGTTTAATTTTCTTAATAAGCTCTCTAACTCCAGGAATCACAGTAGGCTCACCACCGGTAAACATAATTCTTTTTAGCGATCCAAGATTACGCATAATCCAGTCTATGTTAACATCGGTAACTGATACTGTCTTGCTTGTAGGTGGTGGCCCGAGGAACTTTTGCAATTCAGGATATTTGTTAATTTCTTGAGTTATACCATGACTGAATACTGGATTACAACTACGACATTTAAAATTGCAAATATTAACTGATCTAAAATCAATAAAATCAAGTTTGGTGTCGGTAAAAACTTGATTATTGTAATCTCTGTTGCTATCAGTTCGTAAACTAGTTCCAAACTTAGACTCTTGTTGAGCACATCCCTGACATGCCTTGGAAATATTTCCGTTGAGCAACTCTTGTTGTAATTTTAACAGTTCGGGATGTGTAGGCCATTCGACTAGCGATACTTGATATCTTGGAGTTTGGCAACATGCTGCTATACCTGTGCTGTCGATGTAAGCATGTCTAAATGGAAGTGGGCAATACCATTTAGACATAATTATCTACGCCCAGATGAAGCACCTCGGCTACAACGCCTTCTATTTTGATCACATCTTCTTTACTCAATTAGTTGATCATCTCCTCATTTTACTTATATCCTTTGCTTCTTCATCTGAGAAAACTGGCACCGCATTTGACTTGGTTTCTATTGGGTCAGACGATGTAAGTTAGGTTATTTTTGTTGTTACTTTAACAATGATAACTAATGGTTATTATATACCCACATTGAAACCTCTTGTATGCCATTACATGTTATCCAAACACTCGCAGATCCACTGACCCGACTAGTAGCCGATGATCCGGTTAGGCCCGAGATCCCATTGGATTTTAGGGTGTCGCGCACTTCTGAAATATTTGTATTACAGAATAACGAAACTATGGAGCCGGAAGCAGTTGTTTGCTGTGCATACAAAGATCATGTACCGTCGGATACGCACGAGCTATCCTGTGCAACTGATCTGGTTACCACCGTGGCTGTATTTTATACCATCTGGAGTTATCGACCTGGCGCTGGCCGTAGATTGATACGCAGTGCAGCTGAGTGGATACGAAAAAATCGGACCAACATTACCGAGTTTGTTACACTTAGTCCGCCAACTGATATGGCACGTATCTTCCATCTTCGCAATGGTGCCAAAGAGTTTAGGATCAACGAGAATACAGTAAACTACCTGTATTCTATCGAATAATTATTTTGTAACTGGCTTTTTTCGAGCTGGCGTTGCTGCAGGCTTTGCTGCTGGTTTAGCAACTGGCTTTGCTGCTGGTTTAGCAACTGGCTTTGCTGCAGGCTTAGCAACTGGCTTTGCTGCTGGCTTTTTTCGAGCCGGGGTCATAACAGGTGCAGCAGCCACAGGAGCTGGCGCTGCAACAGGTACTTCTTCTACTGGTTTCTCTTGTGCCGCCGGTGCCTCTATCTTGTACGGTGCCTCTGGAACTGCAGCCGGGGTACTCTTCTTGCCAAATAAAAATTCTCGAATTGTGTTGAACATGGGTTAACTCCTTGAGCTATATTTACTTCCAGGTTGAATGAATCAGGATTTTTTGCACGGAAAGGCAAACTTATGTTGCGTCGCAGCATAAATATATGTTATACTGCTACAGTATTATAGACAACAAGGTGCTGCATGGTGCAGGTCCTGTTAGTCTTGAACTCGCTTATTCCCAAGGAGAATATTATGGAATTTACTAAAATTAACCCCGCTGAAATGTTTGATGCTACTATCGTAATTGATACTATCGAAAAAACTACCAAGTCTACTGTTTCGATGATCACAGATGAACGTACCCGTGAAGCTGTTGATACAATAGCCACTGCCGGCATTGCTATGTGCCGTGCACAACAGGCAGCATTCTCTGCCTATAGTGATTCAATCAAGACTATCTTCCGAGTTTAATCGGTTGTAGTTAACTTCCAGGGCCTGTGCGTGTATGCTATATACACAAACAGGCTTTTGTCATTATGGCGACCATACCACTCGAAGACCCCTTATACTCTCTCTATACTGCCGAAACCCGCACTGCTGGAATATACGTGTTCATGGGACCTGTAGATGCAGAAACCATACGACCCATTGTTGAATGGATCTTGTGCGAAAACTATGTTGTAAAGAAAAAACGCAAAGAACTCTTGCTAATGATTTGCAGCGAAGGTGGAGACACAGCAGCAGCATTTGCACTGATTGATGTAATGAAGTCGAGCCGTGTTCCGATCAAAACTATCGGCCTGGGCATGATTGCATCTGCTGGATTGTTGATTTTCCTTGCTGGCACACCCGGCCGTAGACTACTAACGCCTAACACCAGCATTCTGAGCCATCAATTTAGTTGGTATAACGAAGGCAAAGCACATGAGCTGTTTGCCACAATGAAAGAGTTTGAGCTGACACAGAACCGTATGGTTGCACACTACCAAGCTTGTACCGGGCTAACCGAAGCAAAGATTAGACAACACCTGTTACCACCACAGGATGTATGGCTCAGCGCACAAGATGCACTAACGTTGAAAGTCTGCGATCACGTTGCAGACTTGACCCATTAACGCTTCTTGCGTCCAAACACCGAAGCGTTGACACCGGCTCCGCGGTCAGGTGCAGGAGCACGTCTAGCAACAATCTTGCTACGAGCTTGGTCGACAGTGTCTAGTTGATCATTATCGGCCGAGCCACCCGGGGAAGCAGGGAAGTCAGCAGGGTCGGCTTCTTTTGGTCCTTCTTCTTTGTTGGGCACCAACTTAGGTTCTTTGTTGATATTGAACACTAGTTTACCACTGGAACTGGATGTCGAGCTGTAGCTCTTTGCTGCCTCGAGTGTAACTTCCGTGAACAACTTGCTGGGCCATACAGTTGTGAACCCTTGGATCACAAACTCGCCATTCTTGGCCTTGCTGGCATTGGTGTACATCTGCACAAACGCCGAGTGGTTAAGAATGTCTGCAGCAGCATCGCTGAAGTTGGTGTTCATGTTGATCTCGTTAATCACCTTGTAGGCAATTGAACTGACCAAGTGATTCATTGGCACAATCTTACTGGGATCATCTGCAGTACGTTCTTTGTAGATCTTTTTTAAGTTGTCAGTAAGATCAGTATCATCAATATTGAATCCCTCTACCCCGGCATACTTTTTCAATGACATTACTTGTTGTGCTTCGTCGGGCGTGATCATATCATACTGCATGGCAAGATTCAGCGGGCCAGAGTTATGATCACCTTTGTCAATCACTTCTAAGATGTCAATAATATCGCGATACTTTTTACCAAAATTAGACATTCCGGCTGCTTCAAGTTCTCGCACTGCAACCAACAGGTTAACAGAACTGGCCATAGCTCCCTTGGCACCCTTGCTGGACAATTTGATTTGCTTGCCGTCTGGACTGACCAACAAGCTATCATACAAGCCGCCGGATACATTTTGGTTAAAGCTGACTGTACAATCCGAGTAACCATTCTTGCCCATGAACAAGGCCGCAGCTTCGGCTGCATTTCCTGAGACTGTGCCACCATTGATCAACACAATAGGTTGCAGCATTTCACAGAAGTAGTCTCGGAAGCCTTTGAAGTCCATGTTGCCACCGGGCACAGTGACAGGAAACGTGCGAGCATTGGAAATAATTACAGCAGCCTGATATTCGTCGCTATCTTGCCCGAACTTGGTGGCAATTTGCGCTAATATACTTTTAGGAGTCTGATTTTTAAAGTCTGTTAACACGTCACTGGGTTTGTATCCAGCTTTCTCTTTGGACCCACGAGCATCAGTTTGACTAAAGTCTCCCGGAATGTCTTTGGTTTGGAAGAAAGTGTTTTGCGTTTTAACTGGTTTGATGTCTCTGGCAAACTTGGCCAAGTACCGTGTGCCTACCGCAGTGTCAAACGTAGCAATACCAAATGCTCGTAGGCCGGCTGTGGGCTGATTAATTTTTTCAATCGGATGCCCGACCCGTTTCTGTACTTGATCAAACGCAGCCATGGTTTCTTCCTCGGTAGGATAGCTGCCGACTTTGGGATAGAACTCCAAGCTTTGGAATACAATTTGGTCATCAGCCTCAGTACCACGGGCATACGACGAGCCAGGTAAACGGGCACTGAGTCCGCGGCTTTCGCTAACATAATCGAGTAGGTTGAGTAAGTGTCTCATTGTTTTTTCCAGGAAGTTGTGTTATACTTATCAAACACTTATTAATAATAAAGGATTTAATTATGCCCAATCTTGTACCCATCGTCCTCGAAAACACCAGCAAGGGCGAGCGCAGTTACGACATCTACAGTCGACTACTTCGAGATCGAATCGTCATGTTGGACACCGAAGTCAGCAGTCACTCGGCTAGCCTTGTAGTGGCACAAATTTTGTTCTTGGAGGCAGATGACCCCGAGAAAGATATTCTTCTTTACATCAACAGTCCTGGCGGATCAGTAACAGCAGGCATGAGCGTTTATGATACCATGCAGTTTGTTAAGTGTGACATTGCTACTATTGTCATGGGCCAGGCAGCTAGCATGGGGTCACTGTTGGCAGCGGCAGGTGCTCCGGGCAAGCGCAGTATTTTGCCCAATGCACGGCACATGATCCACCAGCCCTTGGGCGGCGCATCGGGCCAGGCTACTGACGTTGAGATTCAGGTCCGCGAGCTTTTGCGATGGAAGCAAGTGCTGACCGATATATATGTCAAGCACACAGGGCAAACCTTTGAACAGCTTAAATCGGACATGGAGCGTGACAACTTCATGACCGCAGAGTCTGCTGTAGCATATGGACTTGCTGATCGGGTGGTAACAGCACGGGTATAGCATGTTTTTTAATCTATCGCAACAACACAAACCAAACTTTGTAGCACACTGGCCCTTGGGGAGCCTTGTGCTCAACACCGACGCAGGTTGGTGTCAGGTTGATATTGACCACTACACCTGCGTGTACAAGGGATATGCCGAGGACTACAGGCTTGCAGATGGTATCCAGACATTGATACATCAGACAGTGCCCCGGGACCTTGGTAATTTTTGTGTAGTTGTGCTAGATAATGTTTCTGGGGAGATATTCTTTCGCACTGATCTGTACCGTAGCTTCCCAATTTGGCAACATGAGTCGGGCGAGATTACCAATCTTGTAGCCGGCAAACAAACATTCTGGACCGACAGCTTAATCACAGTTGATCAATCGTTGGCGGTACAGGAACAAAAATTTGATATCATTGGCACAATCGACGAGTCAGAGTTGTCAGTCAAGCAGGTGGTATCCATGATCAACAGTCGGCTGCTTGCGCGTGCCCAACAATTTGTCGACAACAATCCCGGTCGGATCAACGTCTTTTTAAGTGGTGGGGTGGACACCATGTTGGTGTTTGGTTTGTTGCAATCAGTAACTTGCAACTATCGAATAATTTCTGGCAGTGGTATTGAATTCGATGAGTTTTGGTTAAAGAACTCGGGCACAATTACCAAGAACTTCTGGGGCTATAGTCAAATCCATCACTGGAGAGCTCCGTCTATACTAGCATCGGGCGCCCCAGGTGATGAGTTCATGTTGCGTAGTCCAACCACACTTGATCTCTATCTTAAATATCACGGCATCGATACTGCAACTGAACTGGAAAAGCCCGAGTGGCGTGACTGCCTGCACTACAAGTATTTTCATAGGCCCGGCAACCAAGCAATTTTCCATCGCCAGGGTGTTAATCGCGCCCAATCTCGCAGCGAACTTGTTCAGTCACTGTGCAATATTATTGTCAACGACTGGCAGCACTGGCATCTTGGCAACACACTGACATGGACACCGTTACGGGATCTTGAGATATTCAAGTTGATTCTTCGTTTACCACTGACTGCTGCAATGGATCAAATTTTCAACAGCACCATCTCATGTCAGCTGATCGAGAAAAACTCTCCGGGCGCGACCAAATGGATCAGCACTCACAAGAACAGCGATAACCCGTTGGAAAATCTGTGTGATTTCCTGCTGCCCAAACTGCCTAAAATTTGACCAATAATTCAACTTCTGCTATACTACTTGAATAACGTAACAGGAGCGCACTATGAGATATCCATTCACTTACCGTGTAGTCACAGAATATTCTAGTAAGGAAGATGCCGAGATCGACGAGAAAGGCCGCCAGGTGTTGTTCAAAACCAACAACTATCTAGTCGCACGAAAAGAGTGCATCGAGTGGGCGGCCTATGATGACATCCTAGTCCAAGTCCTGGGCCCTTATGGAAATGTTAAATTCTCCTGTGATGGCGCATCCGAAGCCTATGATCGCTATCCTAAGACCGCAGAATTGGTTGACCAATAATTCCCGTTCTGCTATAATAGCTTTATACAGTTAGCAACTAGGAGCAAGAAATGCGTACCAAAACTTTGATCCCGGGTCTCAAGAACAGCCAAAAGATCCGTGCGATGCTTAACGGTGTGGGCATCTACATGACAGTAGGCGAAATTGCCGGCAAGTTCGCTACTTCGGCACACTGTATTGCAGTGTGGACGGTGACTGAAAAACTAGTTAGTGACCGTCGTATTGCTCGTGAACTCGGCTGGCTTCTCCCTACAGGCCTGGCCTTGCGCCTGGATAGCAACAGCCCGGGCTACCGCGGCACCGAAATTGACGTTCAGATTGACCTGCTGCCCGGTTGACCAGAAATGGCTCCTGTGCTATAATGTATACTTACAGTGAGAAACAAGGAGCAAGAATGAATGTCTACACACATCGTGTAACGTACCTGAAGTTCAGCGAAATTCTCAACATGAATGTTGAGGTGACATTTAGGACAACGCCGGACATGGTTGCGCAGCACTATGCGGACGCTAAGAAGTTGGCAGTGATAGACACTGTTGTGATTGAGCAGATTGAGGCTTGACAATAAATCAGCCCTGTGCTATAATGTATGCTTACAGTGAAAAACAAGGAACGAACATGACTGAATTGAACATCAAAGCAGGAAACGAAATTGTGTACTCATCAGCAGCTGGTCGCCTCCGTGCTACCGTTGATGGCATCAGCATTGGTGCTACCGCGAAGCGTGGTCATTCTATTGCTTGGCTGCATATCACCACTCATGCCACCCGGAATCGTCCGTATCCTTCCCAGTTGCGCATCCCTGCTGATAATAACTCATTGCTGATGTTCAAGATCGAGTTGGCTTGACAATAAATCAGCCCTGTGCTATAATGTATGCTTACAGTGAGAAACAAGGAGCAGGACATGGCTTATAAGATCATCGCTAGCAAGGAACAGATGGACGAAATGCGCGTCAAGTACGATCCGCGCAAGGGCTTGGAAGGTCCGTTCAACTTCAGTGGGCGTGTTCTGTATTACGATGTCAAGGAAGGTCAGTACTATGATCCGTCCAGCGACTTTTACTTGGAACAGTCCGAAATGGACATGATCAATAACCGTTTAGTCGACATTCTTAGGAAATAACATGAGCAAAATGGCTGAACTCCACATGGAGATCAACGATGCGTTGGCTAGCGGCTACAATCCCCGGCTGATTGCTGCTGCACTGAGCATCCCACTAGACTGGGTACTGGCCGAGGAAGCAAATCTGCTGATGTCGCAGCCCGTGGACTTGGACACCTACGATGAGCAAGTTTCATACGGTTGACCAATAATTCAAGTTCTGCTATAATAGCTTTATACAGTTAGCAACTAGGAGTTGGAAATGAACGCAACGACAATGACCAAGATTGAGCAACTTTACAGCATCTTCTGGGACATGTACAAGGATGCTCATGGCGTCCGGCCCCGTGGCATCAACACCGACTCCTGGACTGAAAGCCAGTTCAACAAGGAAATTGATGCCTTGGAGATCGTGATCCGCAACAACGAGGCCCTGCGTCGTGAGGACGAGGCTGCGGCAATCCTCAAGTTTGAGGACAGTGTGACCAATCTCATGCACACAGGTACCAACCGTGAGCGGGTCATTGCTTGGCTCATGGATGCCGAAAATGCCGGCGGCGATTTTGAGTACTTTTGTTACCTTAACGGTCTCCCGTACGGTTACTTCAACAGGAACACGCAATGATCAAACAACACCACGAGCAGACGGCTTTCATAATTTTTATTATGATCGTAATTGGGCTGCTGCTGATTGGTATATTAAATCTCATCATCACATGATGCGCAAAATTGATCTAGCAGTTATTGGTCTGCTTGGCTTGTTTGTGATCATGTATTTGGGTTTGTTTGTTGCATCATTCTTCTAAGCAGATGGTGCCTGAGTACTTTACTCGATAAATAGAAACATGAAAGTTACCGACATACTTTACGAATCCGGACTTAGTCGAGTATTCTCTGCTACCCGTGATCATGATTACGGCACCATCACAGCATTTCGCTTTGCGCCAGATTGCGGTCTTGGAAAACCATACACTTACTCTGAGAACATTCGGCGTAATAAGAGTTTATTGGCAAAGTTGCGGGCCAGTGGATATGGTGTAACCTCTATCAAGGGCAGTTACATTGAAAACTACAACACAGAAAATGCTCGCGAAGTCGGCGAAAACTCGTTTCTAGTAGTCGACATGCAGGACCGAGGCAACTTAAAACAAACTCTTATGGCGTTAGGCGAAGAGTTTGACCAAGATTCTATCATTTTTGGTGCCGCAGGCGAAGTGGGTACTCTTATCGGAACCAATCATTGCAAAGATGGGTATCCGGGCTACCATAATGAAATCCCACAAGGTGGTGCCATCTTTGGTAAGTCCGGAGAGTTTATGAGCCGTGTCAATGGTAGACCGTTTGTGTTCGCCGAGACTACAGAATTAACAGAATACGGGGTTGCCAAATACCCTACTGAACTACGTGGCCCTGTTGCCACCGCTGCTAAAAACTGGAAAGACTTGTAAATGGGAACACGTAGCGCAATTGGTGTCATGCATGGTGATGTGTGCAAGGCCATCTACTGTCATTATGACGGGTACCCAGAACACAATGGCCGGATCCTGTTCGACCACTACACCAGTGAACGGGCCAATGCCTTGGTATCTCATGGTAACATGAGTATCTTGGGCAAAGAGATCTACCCCGAGGACGACCTGCCGATGCATTCGTTTGGCAATCGACAGGCCGATGTTTGTGTGTTTTACAATCGAGATCGTGGCGATTATAATGAAACATGGCAGGTGTGTACCTCATTCGAAGACATGCTTGATCAATTTTCACATTGTCAGTTCTTCTACGTCATGCGAGACGGGGTGTGGTACGTTAGCGATGGTGGTGACCCGCCGGAGCTTTTGAGCGCAGTACTTGCGGCACTTGAAGAAACCAAATAGTAAGATTTGCCCAATAATTCCCGTTGTGCTATAATGTATGCATTAAGGAACACAAGGGGTTAGCGATGAAGTTCTTGCAAGAAGTTACAGAATGGTCCGGGCTTGCACAGAATCATGTGTACATCATGAACGACAGCCGCACCAAGGCCATTGCTTATGTGCGGCTTGGTACCGACACTCCGTTTAAATTCTCCAGCCCTATGCGTATGAGCCTGCGCGGACGCAAGTTCGTTGAGGTCAAGAACGTGTGGGGCTTTTCTGATGCGGATCCGGAAGTGCCTACAGGCCGCACCTGGCAGGTGGCCGGCAGCAAGGGCACCGTGTATACTGTAAGTGAAGAAAATGGCAGCTTGTCCTGTACCTGCAGTGGATTCAAGTTCAGGGGCAAGTGCCGGCATCTAGAAGAAGTCGGCCCGGCCTGACTTTACAGCCAAAACAAAACCGCCCTAGGGCGGTTTTTCTTATGTGTTGTTCTGTTTAGAACGTAACACGCATGCCAACTCCCATGGCCTTTTCCTGGATGGTTTGGTAGCTGCGGCTAACGTCAAGGTCAACCGACAGGGCCTTGGTCAGCGGATAGCTCACACCAGCGAAAGCAACGGTTTGCTTGGGATTAGCACTATCCCAATTGAGACGGGTCTTGACACCACCAAATGCCCACACTGGACCAAGCTTTGCGCCGGTGCTGGCACCAACGAGGCCGTATTGGTAGTTGGCGCCCTTGGCACCGTTAAAGCCATTGTCATAACCAACGCCACCAAACACGGTAACAGGACCAAAGCCCTTGCCCACAGTGCCTTCGATGCTGTTGAGCATGCCGCCCTTGCGGAACACAGCAGTGCGAACAGCCAGGTCAAGATTAAGACCAGCAGCGTCAGTACCTGCGCGGAAGTACTGAGCAGTGCTGGTAGCCTTGTTGCCAGTGTCCTTGACGCTGTCGATTTCCATTGACACATAGTTAGCAGCGGATGCAGTGGCAGCAGCCAGGGCGATCACGGTAGCAGTTAGAATTTTCTTCATGGTTTGTTTCCTTTTTCAATATGTTGATATGCTGTAATATTGCAGCATGAACTATTATATAGCACATCGACCGGCGGAGTCAATGAATTCGGTGGTTTTTAAACAATTTAGCCGTTTTACTTGTGTATTATTTTGTTTCTGCTATAATAAGATCAGTTGCGCAGAACACGCAACACTTAACTTAAAGGAAATTTTATGAAATTGATCAGCACCGATACCAAGACTTTCAAGGTTTTTCAAGCTCTCCAAGCCGGTGAGGCCCTTACCGCTGCTGCCGCAAGCAGCCGCTTTGGTGTGAAGAACTTGGCTGCTGAAGCCAGCCGTATCCGCCAGCATGGATTTGTTGTTTACGCTAACAGCCGTAAAGCTAGCAATGGTGTTAATGTTACCGAGTACGTGATTGGCAAGCCTTCGCGTAAGTTGATTGCTGCTGGCTACCGTGCCCTCCAACTTGGTTTGGTTGACTAATTGAGCGCTGCCCAACTCCCAATGGGCACATAGTACATATAAAGCCCGCGCAATGCGGGCTTTCTTCTAGTTGCGCATAAATTTAATACGTGCTATAATATAGCAAGCGTGGACTTTTGAAGGGATTATGAATTATGGAATTATTTCTAGGGTTTGTGGCAGGGGTGATATCGGTTCTAATAACCATGGCTTGGCTTTTGTCCAAGTGGGTTAAACGGGTGACAGCTCCGCCGCGCACAGAGAAAGTATCGATCCCGGCTCGGATTGAAGAGATTGATGGCATGTTTTATGTGTACGATGCTCGCGATGGTTCTTTTTTGGTACAGGGACGCGATCAAGATGAATTGATCCAGCGACTCATGGACCAGGGCATTGTTCGACGTATTGTGCAAGCAGGAGACAAAGATGTTGCCGCCGACACTGTTTGATTGGGTACGCTATTCGGGCGCATCTGTCACTGTTACTGTCAATCCCTTGCACTGGCGCTGGCTCCCTTCGCTGCAACGCGAAACCAGTGCCTGGGATACTCCGGGACAGTACACCGGACGATTCACTTGGCTCATGCTTACTGTTAGAGTCTGGATCGATAATGGATCTTGGTAATTTTGTATTTTAATTTTTTAAAGGAATACGCAACGTGATGACCAATGCAATGAGTTCTATCCGTCCCTGGGAGCAACTGACCCTGGTCGCCAGGCCGGACCTTGAGTCCGAGGAACTGCGACTAGGTGATGACCCAATTGCGCTCAGTGTGGCTAGCCACAGGCAGTTTATAAACTCTGGTGGACGAACTCGTTGGGCAGCCCTGGAAAGCCAAACTCCAAGCTCACATGATCGAGATGTTGCCCGCGACTTGCGCATACATTACAAAGGAGCACTAACGGTGCGGGGTCTTAAAGGTCCCAAGCTGACACCGTTCCAACGAGACTTGTATGAGCTGCTGTCCACGGAACGATTCACGAAAAAGCATCTGGGCATGGTATATCGACTGCCTTACTTTTATCAAGAAGACCAGCGTCGAGCACAGGTGACTCGAGAGTTCCCGCATTGGCCCAGCAGGCCGTTGTCAAGTTTGACAACCATGGGCAAAGAAACACGGTATCTACAATTGATCGAAATCATCTTTAAGAGCCGCAGGTCTTCGGAAGTTTATGAATACTGGTTTGGTGATACCGAGGGCCAGCCTTGTATGTGGGCAGTTCAGGCCAGTAGTCCCTTGCGATCCCTGGTTGACAGCATTATTCGTCCGGGGCATGTCAAGCTGCGAGCTTCCTGGCATGTACTCACTAATCGTTATATGAGCATGCCTTATTACCAAATTGGTGAACCTGAGCTTGCTGCCTGATGATGTCTAGCATGGTAACCCAGCTCACAGGCCGGCGCGCAGAATATGTTCGCAAAGTATCTCAACTTGAGTTTGACACATGGAAAAAAGAATGTGTGTTTGACGGGTTGAGAAATCAAAAGCCAGGCCAAAGTTTCTGTGCTAAATTTAATATACAAGACAATCTCTTGTATTTTAGCCAAACACCTGAAGAAGCCTATGCTATCATTCGAAAACGCTATCTACAGTCCGAACCGAGAAATCCATCCTGATATTCCTTGCGCATTTAAACATGCAAAAGAAATCGCTCGCAGCAGCCATGAGTTAGAGTCTATCTTAGACTGGTGCAAGGAAGAGTGTGGCCAGGAATGGCGCTGGCAGCTGGTTGATTCAAGCGGCGAACGCCAATTGGGTCGTTACATTTTTTACTTCAATGACGAACGAGACTTTTGTACGTTTATTTTGAAGTGGAGTTAGTTATGACGATTTGACTTTTCATTAAACAACAGTTATACTAGTTGATTGTTGTTATATATACTCTTACGACTCCAAAAATAAGTCTACAGACACAGTTTTTAGTGTCTGGTGTGC
>Ga0181349_1000194_pt1 | contig 25343 bp, 10 predicted proteins | sample Su13VDMM110SD_FD_130106 | JGI IMG/M metagenome (GOLD analysis project Ga0181349, IMG submission 130106) | Freshwater viral communities from Lake Michigan, USA - Su13.VD.MM110.S.D | ecosystem: Environmental > Aquatic > Freshwater > Lake | place: USA: Michigan | collected 2013-07-16 | reverse complement strand
CCAAAAAGACCTAAGAAAACAAATCAGCCAAACCTTCCAGTTGACACAAACCCGCCAGACGCTCAAGATGTCGCCCCACAACCGACAGCGCCAGATGATGTCGATGCTGCTTCAACAGAAACAGATACCCCCGAAGTGCTTGATGTTGACTCTGCCATTGACCCAACAAACGATGAAGTTACAAATGTCGTTATTCCTGCTGTTGAACATGGAACGCAGGATGCTTCAGAAAACGCTGGATACGTAATTGAGGAATACACAGGTCTATTGCGTGACCCAATATCTGGTCAGTATCAAGAGGATTATACAGATTTCCCGATATCAATAGATACCGAGTTCACTCCGATGCAACCATACCCCCAGATGCAAAGGTCGGCCAAGACTGGTGCGGAAATAATTTCTTATCCAAAGATTAAATCAAGTGTCGGCGGTCCTAGCGGACAGGACCGTTTTATTTCTTTGGCTCCCAATACTCACGAATTCAGCGTGGGCTCATACAAAGAATCAAGAGATGCAATCTGGGAAAGCTTGCCAGACAGAGTCAAAAAAGAATATCCGGGTTTAATAATTGTTGACATACCACCAAACGCAGACGGTACACCAGGAACACCTGATTCGGTAAGAAACGCAGATGGTGACCAGTACTTTAGTACAAGAAGAAGTTATTCTAGGAATGGCTCGGTAGTTTCAGGGATGGATGGAGACAAGGCACCATCTCTTCCACTGTTTATTGCAAAAGACAAAAATGTTGGTTGGAGTTATTCGGTTACCGATGCATCCAAGGTGATGGAAGCAATAAACGGAGCATTGGCATCAAACGATGGAAACGCATGGTACAAGGCATGGCAGGAACTGAAGAGGGCCCATTCTGACGCAGTCAGCTCAAGAGACTCAGCCTTGTCCGACTGGAGAAGAACTCCCAAGAATAATCAGAGACAACGAAGAGAATTTGTTCTCAATGCACAACTGGCAGAATCGCTTGAAGAAATATCAGAAAAAGTATTTCCTTCTGTTTTCCCAAGAATAAGAGAATCCATTAGAGAAACTATGGTGAATTCTGCAAGAATAAGAAACAAGCTGGCTGTTGCAAGAGTAAAAGCACAAAAAGATGGGACCCGAATCGTTGGCGGAGTTGACCCGACACTGCTTGCCCCACTAAAAGGTGAAGATGGCAACTTAATCCTGAGAACACCCGACGACATAATGAGTATTTTTAATACAAACAGAACATTGGGTCTTTTTGAACAGCAGCCATTAGTTTTGCAGCCAGGTGAAGAATATCAAACATCCACTTTATCGGAAGCTAAAATTGATTTCTTTAATACAGTACAAATAGCTCGTGATTCAATGATTCACTACGAAACTCTAGAGAATCTAAGTAGTTACGATAAAGCAACACACACTGCCGTTCATGGCCTAAACGGATACAGCGAGCCAACCGTTGTTGTTTCTCCAGATGAAGCTGAGTCGCTTTTGAAAATGGTTGATGATAACGACCAGCCAATGTTTATTCCTATAGTGAGAGGAATACAGAGAGCCAAAACTGGCAAAAGCCAAAAAGAAATGGTATTGGACTACATATTCAGGGATAGATATGTAACCGCAAGCGAGGGTGCTTCTGCAGGTGGAGAGGGTGACAACTTCTCTTCGGCAGTTAGACCCATCACCGGATATCACGGTAACAGGGAGGACATGGCTACGATACTCGCCCTGATACCGCGCACTGGAAGAATAACGGGTCGTTCGGAAATGAATGTTCTGGCGAGTCAAATAAAAACCTTGACAAATTTTCTTAATGCAAAAATAACCCGCGAAGATGAACATGCAAAACATGGCGGTGAGAGATACAGCGACGACAATGCGGATACATATTGGGGACAAATATCAGTCAATGCACTTCCGATGCCTGGGAATGCTATTTGGTCAGACCCCGCCTCAGTACAAGCTCTCTATACGTCAATTATGGCTGGCTTGTCATCAAACAGACCAGCCGGCAATGAGTTCCTGTTTGAAGTTCCAGATTATATGGCTAGAAGCTTCTCCGGAACAGATTATCTTGAAAATATAATTGGCGGGCAAGACTGGTTTGCCGCAACAAGAAATGAAATATTTGGATGGTATGTACAGTTGGAAATTGCGAAAAATGCCCTTTACGCAATGGGACTTACAGATGAGGACGAGAAGGTAAAACGCCTTTTCAGAGGTCAGCAATATATACGCCACCTTGATGATGAAGTGATGTTTGCGCCGATACTTGGTATTGATTTATACCTGAGTAGCAGTTCGGGGGCATTTAACCTTGACCCAGTTAAGCAATATTTACGTATTCCCCCTGGTAAATACGATGAAGAAAACCATATAATGGTTACAAATAGAAGTGGATTAATTCTGCTGAATGAGGCAACATCAATTGACGATTCAGAAGAGTTCCTAGGAAGAATTGTAGTAACCAAAAAAGATGGAACAACACACACACCGTACAAGCGATAGGCGCAAATAATGGAAACAGACACACAGGAGCTTTTCAAAAAAGCGATAAAAGATAAAAATTCTTTATCTAAAAATGAAATTTTAATTCTTGACAACGCAATCGAGAAGATGACTGAGGACTTTGTGGCGATGATGGAATTTGCAAAGTTCCCCCCACTTTCCTATAGGGATTCGACTGTAGGAAAGAACTTTAAACGAGAAATTGAAAAAGAGTGGTCACTTTACACATATGGAGATAAGGCTTACGATAAATTTTCCAGCGTTGGAGAAAAATTTGATGTGGAAATTTCAGAAGCAGACATATACAGGTCAATGTCAATTACTCCAGAAAAAGCAGCTTTGCAGTTTTCAAAAGATATCGGTATTGGGGATGACAGGTCTGTTCTTCAGTCATTTTCGTACTGGGACGGCGATGCGGATATTCCAACATGAACGAATCTGACAGAAAAAAACAAGTTTTAAAGATTGCTCGATACATGGGGTGCCGTGGAGCGCATAAAAATGAAAAAGGCGAATGGATGCCGTGCGCTGACATGCAAACACTTCAAAGACTGAGCAACGAGGCAGAAAACGACTCCTTTTTAGAAAAGTCGGAGTTGGAGGAAAAATCATCCAACTACACAAAGCCCGAATTAAGAGAAGGAATAAAAAACAGGATTATGGCTGGCTCAAGAGGCGGGAAACCTGGGCAATGGTCAGCCAGAAAAGCTCAACTTGTAGCTCAGGAGTACAAGAAGCGTGGTGGCGGTTACAAGGGTGGGAAGACCAGTAAACAACGGTCCCTGTCAAAGTGGACTAAAGAAAAATGGACAACCTCCGACGGAAAGCCCGCAATAAGGACTGGCGGAACAAGAAGATACCTTCCATCAAAAGCTTGGGCAAAACTTACTCCTGGGCAAAAATTGGCTACAAACAAAAAGAAAAGAAGAGGTAGCGCTTCCGGTCAACAGTTTGTCAGAAATACCGAAGCTGCGGCTAGGGCAAGACGTGAATCCACAAAATCTCACCAACCGATAATCTTGGTTAAATCCAAGATAGTAGAACGACTTGAGTCAATAGACAATGGCTCCCCAAGAAAAGCAAAAAGAAAACTCCGTGGTGCTAATTGGGAAAAGCTGAATGAACGTGGCCCCGTTGGAATATCTTCACTTGATGGTGGCGGAATTGTTTCTGCGCCAGTTTTATCTAAACTTATTGACATTGAACACAGGACCCCATCAAGAAGGAAACTCAAATCCCACAAGGGCTTATACCTGAATGAGAAATAGTCGGCTATATTTGTTGGTACGATAAACGCGCTTCAAATTAGTGAGACCATGAGGGAAAATGACCAACGATTTTGAGCAGGGCGACTGTTGCCCTATAGAGAATGAGAGTCAAGAGAAGTCTCTCGGCTTTGGCTCAAGGTCAATCAGACCAGGCTCGATTGATGCGTTTACAGACAAAGAAGTAGCGCGACAGAGAGCAAGACAGCTGGGCTGCATCGGAATTAGGCAGTACAACTCGACAACCGGCGGTTTTGTATGGATGCCCTGCACCAATGAATCAGACTACAGAAGAGTGACTGGGCAAAGCCCACTAGGCAGAAGAAACCAGGACAGAGATTTTGCACAGAGAGTTAGACGTGTAATAAACAAAAAGACAATTGAAGAAAAGGCTCTTGGACCAAATGTTGGTCAGGCAATTGGTGTTACTCCAAGAAACATGGACTCAACAACGGCTGTTGACGCAGACAAGGATAGGTTGGTCCTTGAGGGTATTGCCGAAATAAACTTTGGACGTGGAATACCAGACCCTACGCCTGGGGGTAATCGGGTTGAAAGTGCGGTTGAAACAGCAACCACAAATTTTGAAAACATCGTTAAACCCCAACCAAGAATAACTCCAGCTCTACCCGAAGTAGACATTGATGAAATGCCAAAACCAAGGATGTCGCCCACGGAAAGACCTAGGGCACCAAGAGAACCAAATAAGCTTCGTCCGAAACCAGACGCAGCCGAAGAAAAACCAACAGGCCCAGTCGGGGCGGTTTCTTTTGGACACAAGCCAATAGGGGAAAGAAAATACGGCTCTTATGCCAGCAAGGTTCCAGAAGAGTTTGACCTTCCAGAAGAGTCAATATTGAGAGAAAAAATACTGGACATAATGTATGGTGATGAAAGATTTAATGATTCTTCCTATTATGTAGAAGAAATTAAAAAAACGACGAAAAAAGCAAATGAATCGGGTTTGGCAAAACTTAAATCAATTATTTCACAAGAAGGACTTGCATCACAGCTGTTTGACGAAAAAACCGCAAAAGCAGCCACAGAGTGGTGGGACACAGAATTTGAAGAAATTGCATCACTTTTTCTACAAAAACTCAGGTCTTCGGACTTGGAGGAAATTGATTTTGATGCAGCACTTAATGAGTATCAAAAAATAGCATCCATATCAATAGGTGATGGAAAAAACGCACGATTGCAAGTATTGGACGGCATGTATCCCGGTTATGCAAGCTATGCACTTCCAAACGATGTTGGTTTTGACGACTCTGTAGCAATGGTGAATTTTTTGAAATCTGGAGATTCGCTTGCATCGTTTGGTTCTAGGGCGATATTTGAATCAATGCAAGTTGCGACAATAGAAGATTATTTTCCATCTTATATGATATTTGGAGAAAAACCAGCCGAAACGCTAAACGACAAAGTAAGACATAAAATGTTCCGCAGCCTTTTTGGTTTTGCAGAAAAAATAAGAGAGCTTTCCGATGAGCAAGCAGGGACACAGCTAGATAAATCGCTACTTGGCGCAGTGTTCAATGCATTTGCAATGTCAATGTTTATGCGAGGCGGATTCCCAACCGCCGACGAGGCGAGCGACACATACACACCAAAATTTGCAGAAAACGCAGATTCATCATTTGTTATTTTTAAATTTGCAGAACTTGCGGATGCTCTTGACACAGTACTGGTTGACCACAAGGAAGCCCTTTCAAGGGCTCGTTCCAAGGTGATTTCATCAAATAGAGAAATTGCTGTAGAAAAAATACAAGAAAGACTAAGTCAAGAAACAGATTCTAATTTGCCAATTAATAATTTTGAATTTGTGAGAAGCATAGATTCAAGAGATAATGTTAAAATTGCCAGTAGGCTTGCAGTCCTGTCAAAGTTGTCAGATGAAGAATTAATTGGTTTTGCCCAAAAGCTTTCCAAGCGCGGTTTGTTTAGACGCAACAATCAGGCGACTAGCTTTATTGATGAAATGCAACCGCTTTCCCTTGATGGTGCATTTCAAACAGCAGAGCGCGTAACGGGGTTGTCAAGTGGAAAAATAAATTTATTAGATTTAGCTGGAGCGCTTTACACGCCCGATTTTTTTGATGGCTGGATGAACAGAGACGGAATTTCGCAAACATGGGAATCGTACCTAAGATTTGGTAAAAGTTCAAGAACATACAACGCTCTAAAAAAAATGACACCAGAGCAAAGAGCAAGATTTCTTGGTTTGGACGAAGACACGGCTGAAATGTTGGTTAATTCAGCTCAAGAAGATATATCTCGATGGACTGACAACGAAACAATAGCGTCCAGAGACCTCCTAGATACTCTTCAAGAGCTGGGAATGGGAGATTCCGAAGACCTCAAATTGACTCTGCCACCATCTTTTATGCATCCGAGCTATCCGTTGCAATATGGAAATTCAATAGTAAAAGCCGTATCCCACCCTATTGAACAATTTGTTTCATCACTAAATCTTAGGGACATGCAACTTGAAGAGATATGGAATAACTCGCACACCAACGCAAGAAAACTTGCTATTGACGGTCTCGTTGGAGACAGTCAGGAAAACGCAAAAGACACTGCGTTCAAGATTGCTTCATACCTGTTTCCAGACACATGGCTTTCGGAGATTAGCGAACGTCCAACTTCTCCTCGTTACCCCAACGAAGTACCGGCTGTTGAACTAAGAAGACAACTCAATAGATACGACCAACCAGGTAGTTCTTTTATTGATTTTGCAATCATGGCAGATAAACAAGATAACTCAAAAAGAAATACGGTTCTTGAGAGAAACGAACATCTTATAAACGCCCTCGGGATAATAGGAACAGCAATAAGAACTCTTGGTGCATATGGCGACGAAGTAGACACAATAGCGACCAATGTAAAACAAATCAACAACTCCGTGGCATCTGAAATATTGGAAGAAAATGGAGAATCATTTTCTGAGATGGTTGATGATTATATGGATGGAGCCCCCTTTGCGTGGGGTCCTAGCGGGGCAATGGCAAATCGTTCCGGTTTTCAATATTCAAGAGAAAAAAGAAAGTCTGGTTCCTGGAGCCCCCTTGCGAATTACGCACAATCAAGCATGTATTTGGATTATAGAAATAAGAAAAATAGAAAAAATTTAGACATAGCAAATTCCATTGATGCAAGTCAACAAGAAGTATTTGGCGAAATATCCGAATTGATGTTGACACTAAGAGAGAGGGTTGCCAACAACACCCTCAAGCTTGCTGATTATGCAAAATCGTACGACCAAAAAACAGGAACACTTTCACTTGATTTCTACAACCCAAAAAGACCAACTTCGGCACTTGGGGATAGCCCGGGATTACTCAAATCAATAACAATGCTTCTTGCGATAGCTACAGCAAACTCAAGAAACGGCAAGGAGCGTTCACAGGCCAGACAGGTATTGAACGAATTGCTTGATTGGGCAGAAACATATTTGCCACAGTATTCAAAAATAAGACCAGGCAACAATAAGGAACTTTCCGAATTAATTGCAAACGGCCCAGTCGGAAGAATGGGTGTTCAAAAAGCATACGAAGCAACAGAAAATAAAAAATACAAAACCCTTAAAGGTAGACTCAACGCTTTTGAAAATAAATCACAGAGTATTATTTTTGATTCCGTTGCAGATAGGAACCCAGTTTCAAAATTAAAAGAACTCGAAACAGAACTTGATGACATAATTTCAGAAGGCTGGATGAACAGTAGGGTTCTCGCAAGTCTTTTTGAAACGATTTCAGGCCACATGGACGATGCGTTTGAAGAGGGCATCTCTGAAAGAACCAGAAAAAGAATGCGTCCAATTTTTGACGGATTTGCAAATGTAATGAAAGCAAAATACGACAAAGATTATGCAGAAGCTTTTGGGATGATAAGTCTTGATTCAATCCAGAGAAAACGCCGCAGAGCAAATTCCAAAACCAGACAAGAGGAACGAGACTCGTCGCCAGTCGGCAGTATGGCTGCTGGATACTCTCCTACAAGACTTGATACAGCAGAAATGAAAAAAGACTCCCACCTCACCGAAGAGTTCAGGAATAGGTGGGTTCTTATTGACGCAGGTAATCAAAGGGCTGATGAGATACTCAGCTCCAATAATCCCAGTCTTGTATCTTTTAATGGAAACGACTTAACTTTTAATTGGCAAAATGAAAGTTCAAGACTCAAATATATTACGACATCTGACAAAAATAGATTAATAAAAAACTATATTAAAAAACCAACAGGCACATCATTACCTTCAAGATTTCAAAAAACACAAGACTTAAATAGTTCTGGATTGTTGGAAGGGATTGGTATATATGGGGAAACATCTGAAAAACATCCGTTTTTTGTAACCCTCCATGGTGACAAATTGGTTAAGCTTTCAAGCAGTCCAAGCGATGTAAATGCAGATGCAAACACTATTAAGAAAATTCTTGGAGCAATGCATCCAGAATTAAATCCAGAAACATTTGAGGCAATTTATCAATCTTGGATAAGAAATCCATTCATAACAATTGACACAGATAACGGAAAAAATGTTGGTGTTAGGTTTGGCCTCAACAACAACGACACGGAAATGAGAAATGAGCTCAGAAGGCGCATCCGTGATATTTATGATTTTGTTTCACGTTCAACTGGTGGCAAGGTACCCAAAGCACAATACCCAGCAGAAAAAGAAAGTGAATCAAGATTTGAAGCAGAATTCCCGCTAACGATGAGAGGTCTTGCAAATGACTTCTTTAGGAGAATACAGCCTTCCCTTTTGAATCGTGGTCATTCAATTGAGTCACTATCTAATATTTTTAACCAAAATGCAGAAGAAATGGCATTGCCGGAGATTGCAAACCGTGAGCAGCTATTAAAGTTCCTGCAAGAAAACTTTCCTGGAATTATCAAGAATCTAAAACCGGAGTCATCAAAACTTGACGGTTTGACTAGTGATGAAGTTACCGAAGCTGTGGAAATAGTTTCAATGCTTAACGATGGAACAAGAGTCCTCAATTTTGGAGAAATAAAACAACTTCTTAGCACCAAGGAAAATGGCTACGAGCTTTGGACAGATAATGCGGTTGAAGAAGTTATCAACACAGTAAACGAATACACCTCAAATGCTGGTGGCACGCAGTTCATAGAAACAGGCCCAATAGGCAGAATGAGTTCACCTGGAGAAAAACCAAGCGAAATACTCAGGGACGAGTTTGAGGCTGCGCGCATTCTGCGCTCCATGCAAAAAGCAAAAGATATGACCCCTGAGGAAGAAGATGCCTATAGAAAAGTGCAATGGGCTCGTCAGGAGCTTGAGAATGTGGTTGAAGAGGACTGGGTTAGATTTGGGCCATTTGACCTAACCAATGCCTATCGCCCTCTTGCGGAAAGACAGTCTGGAAATCTTTCGTTATACATTAGGTCGCTTGGGGATGAAGCTGCCATGGACATGTTTAAGGAAATATCTTCAAAATTTCCTGATACAGAAAATGAAGACTCAATCTGGGCCTTTGAGTCAAAAATTAGAACCGCTCTAGCCAAAGCTGCTCGCGGAGATGAGATTACTCCAAATTATCCAGACTCATGGCCGCCAGAAATGCTTGATTCGGACTTAAATGAAATACTTTCACCAAAAGAAATGGCTGCTGTTGCACAGGTCGAAGATGCGCTAGACAGAGAAACCCTCGTTTCAATGCTTGGTGGCGAGATGCTTGGTGCAGACCCAGAAGAGACAAGACAGGAAATACTAAGAATTGTAGAGTCTCTTCCAAAAATTAATGTTCCTGGAGAAGACGGTTCTTCTAATTCTATAAAAACCCCAGAGCAAATGAGTCAAGATATATTGATAGAAGCATTTGATGGAACCCTGGCTTCCGCAAAAGAGTTAGTTGATTCCATGTCGGAACAACAGCTTGATTCCTTAAGAAAATCTTTCCCTATTTCTGATTATGCAAAAAATTCTTTTAATATTCAAAATCTTCAAGTGCAAAGAGCTTCTTTAATTAGACAAACATCCGTAGCCATGGCCAAACTTTCGCAGACGGAAGATGGAAGAAACAAGATAAGACAACATTTGACAGAAGTTGCCGACCTTCTCCCCGATGGAACAAATGAATTGCTAAGAAAAATACAAAATAGTGAAATTGAAGAAGAAGATGCATATGAATCTCTTTCTAGATATGTTGGCGATTCGGAATCTACGCAGCCAGTCTCAAAATTGTGGTTTAACACGGCGGCACCATTGTTCTCTGCAAATAATGAAACATCTGATTTACTGAAAGTTTTAGAAAACAACAAAAAAAATCAAATTAATAAATTGTTTGCAGAAATTGTTTTTTCAGCAACTGCCTTTTCTGAAGCATCTCCTGAAAAAATAAAAAAACAAATACAAGAATTTGTTCAAACAAATCCAGTAGACGGAATTGGTTCTAGGGGTATTTATGTTGAATCAACTACTGCCGGCAAAACACAAAGCGCACTTGAGAAAAAACAATTAGAATTAATATCAAAATATGACGGAACATCAGAGTCCGCAAAGGAAATAATTGACTCACTTACAGACGAACAGGTAAGAAAACTCTGGGCAAAATACATATTCCCAAGTCTTTATAGAGTCACTGGAACTGGACCAGGCTCATTTATTAAAAAGAGAAATCAAAAAGCTTCTGCAGAAAGAACACAGCAAGTATTAAATAGGCTTGAGGATAAGTTCAAGAATTCTATTTATGGTTTGGGTGGTTTTGTTGATGCGGACGGATACTCCGCCGACGACGTAAATATGTTAATTTCCGATGCAATTGAAAATTCTTTTGGCGTAGCTTCATTGGAAAGTTTAAGCAAAGAAGATAAGAAGGAGTATGTTTCCCTTGTTGGATATTTCCTTTCCGGCGGCAGGTCCTTGCTTGCAAAAGGAGAATATACCGAAGCTTTGAGAAAAATTGATTTAGAAAAAACCCCAAAATCCATACAGCAAAGAAAACTTGAGAGAATTGACGATGAACTCTCCGGGATGCTAAATGATGCCGGCGACAAAATGGATGACGCCGTTTCTGATTTGTTGGGTGAATATAGGAATATGTCTCCGGAGGAACTTGAGATTCTTCGTAAATTAGAAGAAGAATTTGGCGACAGAAAAAATGAAAGTACATCTCAAGGGGGTGAATTTGGTGATGCGCCAGACGATTGGGAGGATGGCGACTCAACTAGTCCTGTTGGCTCAATGGCAAGAAAGCCAAATGGCCTAACCGAAAAAGCTGAAGCACTTCTTGATGCAAACTTAACCCCCCATAAAAAACATGACCTAAAAGCACAAGATGAATTTGCATATGTTGAGCAAGCAGCAGAACTGAAGCTTAGGGGGCTTGGATTAGACACACCCGGCGGGTTTTTCTATAGGGGCTCAATTGATGACGGAATTGACCCACGAATCGAGGCTTCATATGTTGCAGAAATAAACAAGCTCGTTGACGAACTCTTTGAAAACAGTGAGTTTAAAAGAATGAAAAGCGGCAAGCTCGTTTATATTCCACAAAGACTTATTGGCGGAGAGTCAGCAAGCACCGAAGATGAATTAATACCATACAACCCAGAAATGGACGAAGACGAATCACTACGTCCGTCAAACTTTAATCCAGATAGACACCCAATAGCATCTGCCCTGAATGAAAGGTATGAGTCATTTATCGGCGGAAACAATAACCACTTTACCAGGGATTGGTTCGGTGAAAATGGAAGATACGGAACAGACGCACAAAAACTTCTTGAATTAATCAATAACGAACCAGGGCTTATTGACATGGACAAGATTTTGACTTATGTTCAAAATCAAAGTGGCTGGATTGAGGGTGAGGACCTCGAGGAGTCAATGAAGGCTGCCGAATCAATAAGTATTCCTATTGTTCCCGAAAGATACAGGTCGGGCGGCAGTAGATTTGGAATAAGTTCATTTTCTTCGCAAAGAAGGCTTAGTGCTACTGAAAAAATAGAACTTGACAAACAGAAGAAAATAGCTCGCTCAAAAGCAAAGTCAAGCAAAGCTCTCCGCGATGGATGGCTAAACGACATGACAACTGGTTTAATGCTTAGCGAATCAGAAATAGGTTTGCGTGATGGATACTACCCGGATGCAGTCTTGGCTGGAATAAAATCTGCACTTCGTGAAAATGGGCAAATAGACAACCTTGATTCAGTAATAAGAGCCGCAAAAAATGCATCTGATTCTCGTTCTCAAGCAGAATCAAGAGTAAAAGCTTTGGCAAGAGTTATTGAGATTACGCAAAATTCGGGTGATTTGATTAGCGAAATATACGACATTGACAATGCTATAAATGAACTTGATGATGCAGCAGATAGAACCTCACGCCAGTACCAGGAAAGAATACGCTCCCAAATTCTTTCAAGAGTAAGCGCAACTGCATCATTGATAAAAGCAAGAGAAATGTTTATAGCAGACCAAAAAGAAAAAATTCGTTCAAGAACAATAGCTCCAAGAGATTATTTAATTTCAATACAAGAATGGGATTCTCGATACGGTCCACAAATTCTTCAGATGCAAGCCGAAATACAATCATTTTCCACAAAAGCAGAAGCTAGTTCTCGCACTAGATACGACATAATGGTGCAAAAAGATGAGCTACAAAAAAGAGCAGCAGAGCTTAAAGACATGGTTGCAGACTCGGCAAGATATATGAATGTCTTGATGGCCCAAAGAGCGGTAAACGAGGCAATGAAGAATCTTGCTGACAATAACGGCGACGGAGTGGCTGGTTCTGGTCCTGTCGGTAGTATGAAAAAAATTGGTCGCCTATTTGGTGAATCTGGTGTGGTGAGTGGTTTTGATGAAAATGTTGATGATACTTCAAATGTTTATACTCCATTCAATATATCAATGACCAAAAAAGAAAAAGCATTAAGTAGTGTGATTTTGTCTCAATTGCGTTCTGTTAATGGAATACAAACAATTGACCTAGTAGAGAATAGAACTGCCCGGGCAAGACAAAGGATTGAGTCCTATAGGCAGAGCGTCCAGTCTTCTCCGGTTGGGGCGGTTAGAGGTCTGTCAAACGAAATTCCAGACATGCCCGCAGCGCTTAGGAGCGTATTGCAAGATGAATACAATCGCTCGATTGCTCAAATGCTTGCATTTGAAAAAGAAAACGATATCAGAAGCCTTGTCAATGCTTCCTATACCCCACAGTTACGCCCTAATCCAATTGGCCCATATGTAATACGGCCACATGATGACCCACAGGTTGTTTTAGAACCTGAATCAAGTGGATACTTTGGTGAAGAGTGGCTACTCCCACCAACCGACAAACGACTGCGCATTTATTACGATGCATTACGGAAAGAAGTAGAACGCGTTGGTGGTTACAGAATCGGTCCTGGCGGCAAGGAGCTGGGACAATATTATAAGCCGAAGTGGAAAAAGGGAATGCCTGTTTACCATCAAGCCGATTTAGATGCAGTTCCATCAATCATTAAAAATGGTTTAAACAGCCGTGATGCCATGCGCGTAGACAGCTCAACAAATTTTGATAAAACCAAAAAAATTCCATCCACAAAACTATGGCTTGCGTCAACACCCGCAGTGTGGGACGAACAAGGACCAAGTTGGCTTGATGGGGTGGTAATTATGAGAATCACTCCTGACAAAAAACTGATTGAAATGCTAAAACAGCACAACAAAATAATAAACAAAAACCAGGATTTGCTCCTTAGGCGCTCTAGAGGTCTTGACGATTACGACATACTTGATTCAGGCATTGATTATGCGACAATTGTGTTGTTTGACGCAAATATTCCCGCAAAGACAATAGAGATTCTCAACGAGCAGGGAGAATGGATTCCATTACTAAAGGCATATTTTACGACTTCTCCAGGAATGCCATCAAGGACATCTCAAATTCTTAACGAAATAGATGGCGGTGCGGATGTATATTCTCTTGCAAGAAAAAACAATATACCAGTTACGGAAATTTTTTCAATTGCAGCAATTAGAGAATCACTTTTGGCGAATGTTAAACACGATATACAAAAACTGACACTTAATCAAGTTGTAAATAAATACGGTTTTAGCCAGAGAAAACTAATAAATGCAATTGATGCTTCCAAAAAATCTAACAAATTTAGAAAATTATACTCACAGATGATAAAAAGATTTAATGAATTAACACCCACAAATACCCTTGCTTCGTCGTATGAAATTCTGAATGAAGAATTTCCAGAAATTTTAAAAATAAAAGGAATGGGTTCTGCGGCCAAGCTAATCACACTTAATGATGAGTTATTGGATTCTGTAAGAGAAAAAATATCTAGAGCAATGAGGCTTTTTTCAGACTACCCAAACATGATTCCCCGTGTTGCAGCAGGCCTGACTGGTATTAGTCAGGATTCAGCCAAGTCTATTTACAAGGCTTTACTGAATGATGAAAATAGAACCCCAAGGCCGGTGCCAACCGCTATCCAGGCAAGTTCACCAATGCCCGCCGACTGGGACTACATGACATATGGAGAAAGACAGGATTGGCTCAGTTCGGATGAAGCGAAGCAAAGAATGGGCGCTCGGGCCAGAGGCTTTGCTGCGCAGCGAAACGCAGAAGACATCGAATCATCTGGTTCAATGGATGGCCCATACGGAGCCATTGCTTCAGCTTTGAAAAAAGCAAACTTAGACAAAGATATCTATGGAACAAATTCAAGTGACGAAAATGGAGTCAGCCCGACATTCTCCTGGAGGGGTCTAAAGGACTCAGACTTAATTAGAACTGGATTTTTGTCAACATCAAAGTTTATTGAATCTATCCCAAACTTGCAAACTCTTAATGATGAAAATTTTGCAGTATTTTTAAACACATCGCCAGCTATTGCTCAAAAACTTAGAAGTGGTAAATTCAATCTTTCTTTTAATGCTGCTAGAAAGCTTGCTTACTCAATAGGAAAAAATCCAGAAAATATATGGCCCACATATGCTGCGTCAGAACAGAAAAATGGCCCAGATGGCGACCTTCTTTGGATTTCAGGCAACTGGTCAGAAATGAAGCCAGTGTTTGAATCAATCGAATCAGGACAAAATGATTCGGAGATATCGGGAGCACTTGGGCGCGCAATTAACCCCAAAATGGCAACTGCTAGAAAACTTGCGACCAATGGGAAGCTTGAAGATTTCTACAAACAAGTTGGAAAAAAGAATCCAAGCATTGATGAAGTTTCTAAATTCATGTCTTCTATAATGCCGGAATCAAGAAGAGAAACTGTTGCATCTTTCGCTAAAGCAGGGTATAGCGAATCTGAGATTGTTGAAACAACTGGATTTAACCCAAACACGGTAAGAAATCTTCTTCATGAACTGAGGAAGTCCGGTATGGCCCCATCTTCTATTGGCTCACAAGAATGGATTGCAAAGAATAGAAAAGCAATCGTTGATGACATAGAATCCGGAATGTCAAAGAGACAAGCAATGCGCAAGTATGGAATAGGCGCAGCTGCTTTGAACTCGGTAATTCAACCAAAAGAAGGAAACGCAAGACCTAAACAGTCGTTTAGAAATGCATATAAAGAAATGGCTTCTGGCCCTTCGGGTGCAATGGCGAATCGAAGAATAGCAAGTGATGCATCCCAGTCAAATGGCCCAACCCCAGAATGGGACTCGGAAAATCCAGAAGTTGGAGTATTCCTTCCAGATTCACCACCGGTTATGGTTGGAAGCCCGTTTCATGGGCCAATTGAAGCACGTAAGTTCTCAGACGGAGAACCTAAAGACCAAGAAGCTTTGGATAAATGGTTCCCAGGTCTTGTAGATTTGCTCAAATATCATGTTAATGGTGGAGAGCTTTTTGATTCCTCGGTTGATTCAGAAGAAGACGCCCCAAGCGTTTATGCAGAATCAGAAAAAGACAGAACCAAGCCAGTAAATGAAATGATTAGAGCAAATCAATTCCCCGGATTGATTAGGTCAATGCGGCACATGATGGGCGAATCCTACAAGCAGATGGTCGCCGAACAGCAGGCAATTGAAGAGTTCGGACCAGATGGGTATTCTGAAAGAGGAGATAGCGCACTAGAGCGAGAATACCAACCAGGTTTTATTGATGTTGAGTCAATCACATCTCTTGATAGTCCAATTGCAAAAGAAATCATGATGATTTATCGTTCTCTTGGAAGGGTCACATCGGGTTTTGTTCCTGGGGACTCAAGCTGGATTAATGATGCAGTTCGTTTGATGTCCAGAGATTCAGAACTTGAAAAAATAGGACTAAATGAGGATTCCCGAAACAAAATAAAAGAGTGGATGAGAACAGCTACAGCTCGTGAATTTAAAGCCGCGCAGGCCATGTCGGCAATTCACTCAATGATGATTGATGTTGTGAATGATGTCAATAGTGCAATGTTTCCCAATAATCAATTTATTGGCAGAACGGTTGCGGACGACCAAATGCTCGGATGGTATTTTGACAGAATTTTCAAAGCAATATACGACGAAGCCGATTCATCATTTGTCCTTCAAGATATAGCTAGAGAAAAAGGTGACAGCTTTGTTCGTCTTAATCCAGAGCAAATCGAAAGATGGTATGACTCCACAAAAGACATTGGCGAAACAATGGCTGCCCTTTTTGCTGATGCAATAGAATTTTCTTCAACTAATTCAAAGTTTTCAGATGATTCGTTTAATATGCTTTCGGTTGCTCCAAGAAAAGCAGCAGATGGAAAATTCTCCATATACGGCCCGGACATTGTTTACAGCGGTATGGAGGATTCAAGGCCATACAATAAGGCAGTTAAGTGGTTTGCTAGACCTGGCACGGAAGAAGAAGTTGAATCCTTGTATGATTCTTACGAAACATCTCCAGATGTTTATTGGTGGCAAGGTGAAGACGGCCAAATATCTACGACTGAGCCAATCACAACAAAAGACATTCTATCAATGGATTCTGGTGGAGAGTTCTCTGAATACATGAGAATACTAACGGAGTCAATTGCTGAATCACCAGATGAAAATGCCTCCGCAATTCTCAGACAGCTTTTTGGAATAACCCCGTCTGGTGGAACATCTCTAAATAAAGACGAGCTTGCCCTCAATCAGGCCTACTCTCAGCTGAGCGGTTTCCTGAGAGGGGAAGTTGATTCTCTTAAAGAAAACAAGACGAGAGTTTCGGAAAATATGACAATGTCTTCATATTTCCCATGGGTAAATTGGTCAAACTCATCAGATGCATACCCAGTAATTTCTGGAGACATACAGTCACTGCTTACGCCAGAGCAAGCAGAAAGATATGAGAAAATAAATACTTTTACACAAGAAAGAATAGATTCTCTTGATGGGGCAGCTAAAGCCGCATATCAAAAGTATGTGGAATTAGCAAAAAATACATCTGCCATTAACAATTTAAGAAAAACTCGTGGCAGATTAGACGAATCATTAAAACCATTGGACAAAGTTTTTGAAGACATAAAAAAATTACAGGAAAATCCTGAAAACGCATTTGAAACAGTTGGCCTTCTTGCAGAATTACAACAATTTGCCGAAGAAATTGGTGCTCAGCAAATCGCCGACACAATTGACGGAATTGCGATGAAAATTATGGAAGCGCTTCAGGGTAATGCAACAGATTATAATCCCAATTTTAAAGATGCAAAAACCCTTATGTTAAATTTAGTACAAAACGAATTTGCTCAATACTTGAAATTTTTTGATTCTGCTATGAGCGTAGGTGACGCTTTTGAAAAAATTGCACAATTTATTAAAGCGGAAGACAAAAAAACACGAAGAAATTCATTAATGCCAAGATACAAACGAGAAGTCATTGATGCTGCTCCAGCTTCTACATTCTCATCCTCGACAGATTTCAAAAATATAAGAACTTTTGATTCTTGGTTAAATGACAACGGTTATGAAGATTTGACATACGAATACTACTCATCGGCAGATGAAATACCTAAAAATTTCTTTGGCGAATCTTCAGAAATAAATGATGACAGAATTGTTCCACCTGGTGATGGTCCTATAGGCAAAATGGCACTGAATAGATACACCAAACCAAACATCATGTCTGTTGTGCACGCTCACGAAGAAGCAAAACTTGGTAAGTCCAGTGAGGTAACAATACCCTACCTACTGCTTGGTCTTGCAAGAGAAAACATCGGTAAAAAGTCTGTCAACCAAAGCATTGCCGGAAGAGTGCTTAATAGACTGGGTATTAGTGTCAACGACCTACGTGACGCAATAAATAAAACATTAACCCCAAGCACGAGTGATGATTCTGAGAAAGTTGCTTCTTTGAGTTTTAGCGCTAGAAAAACAATGATTAACTCAGTAAGAGAAGCCCTTAATCGTGGTGAAAACATAATTGATACAGAACACTTAATTGCTTCGATTGCCAGAGCAAAAGATGGAAGAGATGATGGTCTTTCTGAAATTCTAAAGTCTCTTGGAACCAGCAAATCAGAGCTACTTGCAGAGAGTGTTTCCACAATGAAGAGATTCTCAATGGGTAGATTCCCCAACGAGAGTGGCCCAGTTGGGAAAATGGGTATTGCGAGAGATGCTACTTTGCAAAAAGATAGGGAAATTGAAGCGCTTAGAGCTGATGAAAACGCATCAAACCTATGGTTCAACAAAGACAGAAACCCTGGAATCAGAAAAAATACAGCCTCCGACTCGGAGCAAGTACAAGAACTACAGAGACTTATGGACTTGTATGTTTCTGGTGTTGCAGATAAGAGTATTTCAGCAAACGACTTTAGAGAGGGAACATCACCTTTTGCTTCAGACTCGATTCTTCCTACCAATTCCTCGCTTATATATGGAGAAATAGGAGAAGAGCCATCAGATATTATTGGAGCAATTGCATATCGCTCAAATCTAATAGATGCAATGATTGACCGTTCTGGCAAGGATTACAAGGACTACACAGACATTATTGCTAAAGCAAAATCACTCTTCAACAATGACAAGCACATTGAGTTATTCAATGATGATTCACCAACCGGCAGAATGTCAACATTTGATGGTTTGATTAAGTCCTATGAAGGCATATACGGCATGCCTACGATGCAACCGCAGGACGAGTACTACGAATCTGTTTATGGAACAAGAGACATCGCTTCGGACAGCCTAAGAAGAGCCGCCTACACGGTATCAAAGTACTCACCACTAGACATAAGCAAAAATCTTACATCTGGCGATGACGATGATGTTGAATGGTCAACGAACAACTGGTCACTCGCCAAAAACAAGTTGATGCAGGCATCGGATGCCGTAATCGTAAGAATGAACAACAATGATTTGCGTTCTGCTGAAGTACTCATGATTGACAGAAAGAGTGGACCATTTACAAACGCAAAAGCACTTGTCGGTGGACTGCGAGATGGCAGCGAAGACTACATGACTACCGCCACAAGAGAAGGACTAGAAGAAGTTGGTATTGACCTTGAGTCTTCAATCGAAGCAAGACCGCTTGGAATAATAACCTCACCGGACTGGGACCCTAGGTTTGTAAAGGGTGCAAGAGTTGGTGCTGGTTTGTTTATTGTTCCGTGGGATTCAAATGTAACAGCTGCGTCAGACGCAAAAGCTGCAAGTTGGGTACCACTTGAAGACATAGCAAGAGGAAAATATCCAATTGCATTTGGACATGCTGAATGGCTCAGAAGAGCTGTTGCTAAAATGGGCAAAGATTATGAAGGCTCAAGCTCTGCAGACCCATTTAGCGACTTGAGACTATCAATAGCGCTGAGACTAAACATACTTGCAAAAGCTCAAAGAATAAGAAATCAAAGAATACTTGCAAGAATAAACAAAGTACGTTCTGAAAAAGATGCAGAAAAATTCCTACCCAACGACAAGATGCCACATCCTTTAATGCCGTGGGGTGCAGAATTTAAGAGCGACTCATGGAATCCAGATGGTCCTGTTGGCAAAATGGCAAGACCATCAAGACCAATAGTTGACAAGTCACTAGCTCAAGACCTTGGACTTCTTGACTACCAATCTGGATACTCAATTGATGAACTCAATTCTTCTAGTCCAATTCCTACATCTCAAAAATATAGACTTAGTGGGAATAAAGTTTTTGATGACAGATATAACGGACTCTGGATTCCGTATATAGAGAATAGTATTTCCAGAGTTTCAAAACCCGAATTCAATGAAGGAAAAGAACAGCCAACCGTTTATGTGCTTGGTGGTTCTTCGGGAACTGGAAAAACCATCGCCAGGACTTCTGGATTTGAAGGGATACCCTCATACAACGATGCTGTAGTTATTGACCCAGACGATGCAAAAATAATTATGCCGGAAGCACGCTACTGGTATGAAAGACGACTTCCCGACGCTGCCAACTTAACTCACTCAGAATCTCGTGCTCTGGCGGCTTCATTAACGAGAAGAGCCAGTTCCGAAGGAATGGATATGACCTACGATACAAGTGGTCAGTTCAACGACGGCAACAAAGACCTGATTAACTGGAAGAAATCTGGATACAAAATTGTTGCTCACTACTTCTTTTCACCAGATGACGTAATTCTAAAAAGAAACGCAGAAAGATTTGAAAGAACTGGAAGAATGGTTCCTGATTGGATTCCTCCAGTAATAAACAGAAACCTCTATTTCTTATTACCAAACCTAGACCCTTTCTTTGATGAGCTTTTTGTCTATGACACCACGAATGACCCGATGAACCCAATAATGGTTGCCCGAAGAGCAATTAACGAGCAGTTGGAAGTAATGGACCCCAAACTCTTTGATTTTGCTAATTTTGATAAAGGAAGGTAGTATTTAATCATGGCAAAAATGAACAGTTTTGGCAACCCAATGGCCCGTGAAGGGATAAACCCAATTGAGGCCTTGCTTTTGGCCGCCATGAACGGATATTCCCTTGAGGAAGCCGGACTTCTGGATAATAAGGAAAATCAGGAAATGCTAAAAATAGTCAATTTGAGCGTTGCTGAAGCTAGAAAAATTGGCGCAATAATTGACATACCCTCTTAGTAACATACATTCCCTACATAACTTTTTGGCGTGTTAAATTTGTAACTAAGGCATACGACGCTGGGTGCTTACCTGAGCAGTGTTGACACAAACAATTTCATAACCAAAATCTCAATAGGGAGAAAAAAATGTCAGACGATTCACGCGTAAGAGAGCTCCAAGGAGCTCTAAGAGAAAAAATGGCCGACAACAAGACAATTGCCGACTCGTTCAGAGTTGACAACGGTACAGTTGTTGTGTCCGCAGAGCAGAAGTCAGCCTTTGACAAGAACATGGGCGACATCCGCGAAATCAAGAGCCTCATCGAGGGCCTTGAGTCAATGAAGGGTGTCCAGGAATGGGGCTCGCAACAATCATCAGACTCTGTAGCAGCAGCAGCAGCAGCTGGCGCATTCAGCGCACAGACAGAGCGTCGCATGAGCGTTGGAGACGCATTCGTTAACTCGGCTGAGTTCAAGTCGCTTCAAGGTGGAAAGAATGGCGCAAACATGCCATCAGCTTTCCAAATGAACGCTTCGCTCACCGGCTACAACGTTAAGGACGTTTACTCAGCATTGCCATCAGGCACTCCTGGCTCGTTTGGAACAATTCAAAGAGACCCAATTGTTACGCCTCCAATGCGTACCAAGCGTGTTCGCGACTTGTTCCCAGTCCGCACAACTTCAGCAGCTGTCATTGAATACTTCCAGCACCTTGGCTTCACGTCAACTGGTGGCGGTACAAACAGTGCATCATCTGTTGCAGAGCGTTCGGGTGCAAACTTTGGTGCAAAGCCACAATCAAGCTTCGTATTTGTTGGCCAACAGGCTCCAGTACGCACGCTTGCTCACTGGGAAGCAGCACACAGAAACGTTCTCGCTGATGAGCCACAACTGCGCTCAATCATCGACAACGAGCTGATGTACGGCCTTCGTTTGCAGGAAGATGACCAGATTTTGAACGGCGACGGCACAGGCGAAAACCTGACCGGCGTTCTTGAGACATCAGGCATTCAAACCTACGACTGGTCAGATGGTGTAGCTTTGCCAGTGGCAGACACGATGGCTGATGCGATTCGTCGCGCTGCAACCTTGTCTTTCTTGGCATACTACGAGCCAACTGGCGTTGTTCTTAACCCACTTGACTGGGAAAAGATTGAAACGACAAAGGATGCAAACGGCCAATACTTGGTCGCTATTTCCGTAGCTCTCGGCGGCGAGCCAAGAGTATGGAGAATCCCAGTCGTGGAGACACCAGCAATCGCACAAGGCACAGCACTTGTTGGAGCATTCGGTACCGGAGCACAGTTGTACGACCGTGAGCAGGCATCGATTCGCATCAGCGAGCAGCATTCGGACTTCTTCGTAAGAAACGCAGTTGTCATCTTGGCCGAACAACGTTTGGCACTTGCTGTCAAGCGTCCAGAGTCGTTCGTGAAGGTAAACTTCGACAGCGCTCCAGTGTGATAACAAGCTATTAGGCTAAAACCCCGCTCATTCCGCAAGGTTTGAGCGGGGTTTTTGCTTTATATGGGATAATGGGAATATGGAAAATCCAATTTTAAAACTTATTCAAGATTTGGTTAGTGGCAATAACTCAATTATTGTCGAGATGGATAAAGTGAAAAACAAACCAAAACTTGTGCCTGAAGAGCAAGAACTAGCTGACTCGTTGCTAAAAATTGCCGAAAAATATGGAAAATTCAATGAAGACGAAACCGGAATATGGGCTGGATACATTGACGCAAGAGAAAACGAAGTTGCACAAATAGGTGTTAAATGCTCAAACTGCGCCCTCTATGAAGGCAACGGTTCTTGCAAAATAATTGCGCAAAGCGTTGAGCCAAATGGCAGATGCAGATTTGCGGTCATACCAGACGGCGTTGTAAACGGAATTGTTGATGGAATGATAAAGAAAGTTAAAAAATAATGGAACGATTTTGGTATGGGGCTACGGTTTTGAAGGTTATTGATGGTGACACTATTGAGCTTATGGTTGACCTTGGTTTTGACATTCATCACAAGATGAGGGTCCGACTTTACGGAATTAATACACCAGAATCAAGGACTAAAGACTTAGCAGAAAAAACACTCGGCCTGAAGGCTAAATCCTTTACGCAAGATTGGTTAACAAGTCATAAGTGGGTTTTTGTTAACACAATCCCAGACAAGAATGACAAGTATGGTCGCATTCTTGCAAGGATATACAGCTCCGACAAAATAGAAGACCCATTGACGGCCTGTCTAAACAAAGACATTGTTGATGCTGGATATGCTCGTGAGTACTTTGGCGTAGGGGACAAGACCTGGGCTGAGTTTAAAACCAAATAGGATAGTATTTTACAATGGACAACAACAGAGATACACAAGACTCAATTGCCGATTTGAATCAAAAGATAGAGGTATTAAGGTCAGAGGTTGAGCACATGCGCTTAGCAATGAGTCAGCAGAATCTTCCCAAGCCGTACACCGTTACAATTACGCCAAACTCAACAGACAGTCTTTCGGCGTTAGTAAAACCAGTTGCAAAGCGCATTTCTGATATTGGCCTGCCTTCTATATCAAAGATATTTGGCGGCACATTAGCTTCGGAAATAGAAACTAAAGATATAAAAAAATAAATTTATCTGTTTCTAAGGTAATTAACAGACCTGCTTATTCCTTCTTCAAGGGATATTTTTGGAGTATAGAAAGATAACATTTTTGATGGGTCGCAAACTCTATACTGAACCCCCTCTGGAGCCCCAATTATTCTTTCAAACTCAGGAGAGTACCCACATTCACTTGCGACCAAGGTTGCTAAGTCATTAAATGAAGTCACTCGACCAAGACCCAAATTAACTGGGCCTTGTATATCTTGTCTAACGGCTTCCAGCGTTGCTGCAACCACATCTTCCATGTGTATAAAGTCTCTAACCTGATTTCCAGAACCCCAAATCTTGAATGGATTTGCTTGCTCAACACCACGTTTGATGAAAGATGGGAACGGATAATCCAGGGACTGGTCTTCTCCGTATCCAGAAAACGGACGGAATACATGGACTCTCAGCCCTTCTTTTTCTGCATAACCCGCAAGCATCTCTCCGGTTAGTTTTGCCCATCCGTATGTGTAATCGGGGGATTGGATGTCATTTAAATCAATATCCGACTCGGTTAGATGGTGCGTAGAACCATAATCTTGTAATTTTATTGGATAGGCGGCCGAGGATGAATAGTAGACAATTCTTCCCGGTTTTGTTCTTAACGCCCATTGAAACAGCTCAGAATCAATAGCCAGGTCTACTGCGACGGATAGTGGCTCGCCCTCTATGGTCGCCCTTCCTCCAACTATCGCTGCTAAATGAACCACTAAATCAAAGTGCGTTTCGTCTGTTGCAAAAAATTTACGGGCATCTATTCCATTTTTTATATCCACACCGGTAATGTCGTGACCATCAAGCGCTTTATGAAAATATCCCCCCACAAAACCAGCGTTGCCAGTGATAAGAATTTTCATGAGTTTAAAGACTCACATAATGCTACTTGAAACATGCCAGGCGTTTCGTGGCTGACAACTTTCCATCCATTTGATTCAAGCATCCGAGCGTATCCTTCGACATCCCATGCCCAAGTATGATATCCATAGTGGGCATCAATTGTTTCCGTCCACGGAGAACTAGCAATTAGATACTTGCTTTTTTGACTAATCATATTAACAAACTGATGTGGTCCTACTAAGTGCTCAATCATTTCTGTTGCAATAGCAATATCTGCCCAGTCAATTGGGTCAAATACATTTCCATAACGAACGTCTTGATTTCTATCTACCGCTCCGGCAATGTTTGATGGTTGCAAATCATAACCCCATTTTTGAGCTTTAGGAATTTCTGTTAGCAGCGACAAAAGACCACCGTCACCAGCACCTAGGTCAACAACCTTCAAGTCTGACGACCATACGGACATAGCAAATCGTGCTGCGGTATCCAAACGAGGCCGGTGCATTTCTTGGTCAACGTGAGGCGCAATCTCCCGGTCTAAATACCATTCTGCAGTGCAATACTCAGGAATTGTGTCTAATGGGAAAAGTCTGTCTTCTCTCATTTTATAGTTCTCAGTTTCTGCAAGTCATCTTGTAGTTGGGTAGCAACATAGTTATTAAATGTTATTTCATCGGCACCCCATACCTCTGGGCTGTTTGCTTCGGTATAAGTGTTGTCTGAAAGCGCTTTTTGAAAATTGGGATGTATGTGTTCAATAATCACATTATCAAAATATGTGATGTTTGTTCCACGCCCAAGCTCCATCCAGAAGTTGTCCAAGAATAAGTGGATACTTCCTGGAACACATATGTACCCTAGGGTGTTAACAATATTGGATGTCATTGTGACTGATGTAGCTAATCCAGCGCCATGAGCAAGGTCGTTACCGTAAACTACCCCTACTTTGATTCTGTCTAATTCGTTAATAAATGTCTCATCCCACCCTTTTGTGCGAGGCAGGTGGTCGTCCCCCATGAATCCAATATTTCGTGAGGTTAATGCCATCTCTGGAGCAACAACATTGAGGGTGCCGCCAATTCGGATTCGTGGTCCGACCCGTATGTCAATATTAGGAATAGAAAGGTAGTCGTCAAGTTTTGAGTCGTCATCGTCAACTAGT
>Ga0181349_1000193_pt1 | contig 25348 bp, 26 predicted proteins | sample Su13VDMM110SD_FD_130106 | JGI IMG/M metagenome (GOLD analysis project Ga0181349, IMG submission 130106) | Freshwater viral communities from Lake Michigan, USA - Su13.VD.MM110.S.D | ecosystem: Environmental > Aquatic > Freshwater > Lake | place: USA: Michigan | collected 2013-07-16 | reverse complement strand
ACCTATTTTTAGCTTCTTCTTTATCCTCTATCGAGCCAGTTAGTTCAATTAGTTGATTAATTTCATCAATAACTTCTTGACTATTATTATCTGGATAGGTATAACTATAAAGTTCACTTAACAAAGAATCTAAAAATGTTTCTTTAATTAAGTAAGGCAGGTATGTCCTATTAGGATTTCCGTATGCTAACATAATTACATAAATACTTGTGGCTGTGAAGCCATATTGTTATTTTTACTATCTAAGACACTTGAGATGTCTTGCATTTTTATTGTTACTTCATCTAATTTATTCTGCATCTCATTCCTAAAAGTATTAGACAATGTGATATTGTACTTATAGTAATAAATGGTATAGTACAATGCCGCTGTACCTAATATTCCAAAACCAACTTCAAGCCAATTTAAGTTTTTAAGAACATCCATAATACCACTTCCACCACTATTTTGTGGCATTTGAGGTGCTACTGCTGGTGCTACTGGTGCTGCGGCTACAACTGGTACTGCGACTGGTGTTGCTGGAGCTACGGGAGCTGCTGTGTCTGTTGGAAATGCGTCCATTATGATAATAATTTTGTGAGTGCAAAAACTCCAACTCCTAATAGAATTGCTTCTAAGAAATATGTTTTTTCTTTTTTATCTGGAGGTGTTGTTAAAGCAAGTGCAGATATTGTAACATTAGCTTCATTTATACCGTTTTTTGAACAAGGAACAAATTTGCAATCACTTGCAGGGAATACAGGAACGAATCCTTCTCCTCTACGAGCATTTGCTAAATTGTACACATCTTGTAGAGTTGGAACATCATTAGGAACAAATTTTGCTTCTATGTCTGCAAATCCAACCTTAGTAGCTTTTGGGCTATATTTGAGGCTTACGTTATTCATATTCTAAATTTTCTTTTGTTTCTTTAACTCTGCGGAAGCACGTTTTATAGTGTCAGTCCATTTTTCGCCATCTTTTCTAATCTTTTTGGCGTATGCGCTTATTAATTTTATTTTTTCACCTTGCTGTCCCATTTTTTTAAGTTTTTATTGTTACAAATTTAAGCCTTTGCAAGTTAATTAAATTAACTCAAATGCCAATTTAATCTTTTTTGACTTTTTTAATTAATACTATTACGAAAACCAAAGCTGCTAACCCTACAAATCCATACAGTATGTAATTGCTTGTTTTTGAGCCTTCAGTAGGCTTATTACCTGATGCTTTATCAAATGCTTCTCCTTGAGCTTTTTGTGCAGCTTCTAACTGTCTTTTAGCCAATTCTTCAGCTTTCCTTTTTTCTTCATCTATAATAAATTTATCACAAGACATAGAAGCATAAAGTGCATTGTATTCAGCCATTTTTTCTTCTACCGCTTTTTGATAAGACGAATCACTCAAAATCGTGTTGGCTTTTACCGCTTCTAAAGAAACTAGAGCAGACTTTATTTGATAGCAATTATTTTTATCATTTTGTAATTCAGGGAATTCTTGAGATATTTTCGCAAAACTATAAAAAGAATAAACGTCCTGCCAATCGCAATAATCAATCCATTTTGCAAAAAAAGATGGTCTTACGGATGGTCTATTGCGAGCTGGATAGCCACCAACTTTATCGTAAGTGTCAACTATTGCAATCCAATTATCATCATCACTAAAAAAATTTACCATCACTGCACTCTTATTAGCATCGCAACCTACACTTTTAGCTATTTCAATTAATTTATTCTTTAATTCTAAATAATTAGCACTTGTCTTTGTATAACCTTTATAATTGCCAGTAGAAGTACCACTAGCATTTCTTGTATTTGGTAAAAAGTTGTTGTCGTACATTTTGTTTGTTTTTTGTTTGTTTCTATTAATCTTTTTTTGATAAAAGGAAAACTGTTGCTATTATTAATGCAGCTCCAATACCAACCGTAATATAAATCATTTTATTTGGTGCTGCTTCTGCTTTTATTTTTTCCTTATATAAATCACCAGAACTTTCTATTGCAGCAACACCTAAATTTGATAACGTTTCTTCGTATATCCGCAATTTTGCAGTATCATTTACCGCATTAGCTATTTGTTTATCTAAGGCAAGCCTTTGGGTATCTGTTAATAGCTTTAATCTGCTATCTGATGCCATTTGCTCAATCTTAGCTTTGTTAAAATCCCGTTGAGTTTTAGTTTGCATAAGCCCAACTACCACGTCTCCGATAATTTTTCCACCAGCTTTTATAAATCCTCCAGCTACTTGATTTGTCATTAGTCTAAAGCTATTTTTGGATATTTTATAAATAAAGCAGAAAGCTCTTTATATTTAAAAGGGTCATTAGCAATATCTTGTGGTTGTTTTAAGAAATTTAAATATGTTTCCAATTCTTGAATTGTCATTTTATTTAATTCAGGCAAAATGCTATTATAAAATTTTAAAGCTAAATCATTTATTTGTTGCGCTGTTAGTTCTGTAACACTTATTTTGGTTATTGGTTCTAGAATAGGTATTTGGTTTCCAATAGGTTCAGTTGTAAAAAGACCACCAGTGCCTACCCTAAGAGCTATTGCTTGTGCTTCTGCTTCTTGGAATCTTTCTTGGTCTTGCATTTTTTGATTCCAACTAGAATCATTATTATAAATATATCCACCATCATAATAGCCACTAACATAGTCACCACCACCACCACCATAGCCACCAACATTTGGATTATATGAATTATAATCATAATTATTATAATAAGAATCTCCAAGAACTGACTTAAAAGTTGAGCCTTGATTATTTTTGGTATAATAATTTACTAAAGCTATATATATATCATCATACAACTTTTTTCTGTCAGGTTGAATAGAAGAATTATCAGGAATTTTTTTATCAGAATCTTTTGCAGTTTTACTTCTCTTGTAAAGTATATATCCTACACCAGCAGCAGCTACTATTGCCGCACCAATAATTATTTGTTTTTTGTCCATTTGTTTGTTTTTGTTGTTGTTATGATTTTTTTCTAAGCAATACAACCGTTCCGCCTGCAAGCATAATACCGCCAGCTAAAATTACTGATTTTTGTAAATAGTTTTGTTGAGATTTACTTGTAACCCCTGCTGCATAAATATTTCCAGTAGAATCAATAGTGGAAGAACCAAGTCTTGCTAAAGTATCTTCATAAATAGCAAGCCTTTCCGTATCAGTTTTAGCGTTTGCAACCCTATAATCTAATGCCTGTTTTTGAGCAGAGTTAAGAGTTTTAAGCCTTTGGTCAGCTTTCATATTATCAATATTAGCTGCATTCATTTTCTTTTGAGTAGAATTTTTCATCGCCCCAACTGTTACTGTTGCTGCCGCACCTATTGCTGCTACTCCTAAAGCTATTGCACTCATATTATTTTAATTTAAGTAATTCTTTAATATTTTCGTCTAATAAAGGATTGTCATGCTTAATAAGTATTTCATCCTCAACTTCTTCAACTGTCTTTTTATCCGTTACGTGAAAGGTAGTAAACACACAATCTTCGTGTACGAAAACTATCCTTCTAGTATTTTCCTTAGTTATTCCACCAAAAGGAGCAGAAATACTAACTTGCTTTTCTCCATCCCACATTGTAATAGCTCCTTGAGACAAAACAAATGGGTGTTCGTGTTTATGTATTTTACTGGTAAGTAAAGTCCCAGCAGGTACAAAAACTTCCCTTATATACATATTATTTGTAAACCTATGTAATAAAGGGCATTCAACTTGTGGATGTGATGCCATAATACTTTCTACCACATCAATTACTTCATCTCTTGTGCCTACTAATGGCACTGCACCTCCATCATTTATTAATTCCAATGCGTTTTCTATATCGTTAGTTTCACTGGTAGAAAAACCTACTTCTACCGAATTTTTATTTTCCATTATATAAAGATACTTTTATTTACTAAACCTCTATTTTTTTAATTCGGGAAATGACTTCTTGCCATTCTTTTTTCTTTTTTGGATTGTCTAAATTTTCTTCAAGCCCTACGTTTGCTGCAACCAATGCACTTCTTTTTGCATAAGATTGACCAATAGAAGTGTTTAAGAAATTATTTAATTCAAATAACTCCATTGCTTTTTCTTCAGCTTTATCTTCTACTTCTCCACCCTTTTTAAATGCAACTCCACCACCTTTAACATTAATATCGGAAAGTATCTCTCTACTTGTCATTTCTTTACCTTCAAAGTTGTATTTCTTAGGAGAACTTACCGCTCCCCTTGTAATAACTACTTCTCCTCCTTCCATCTCAATATCTTGATTAGTTGACTTCACTTTAGCCTTTATTCCACCTTCACTATGTCTTTTGCCTACTAAGTAGCCTCCTGAATTGAGTTTCTCTGATTCTTCTCCCATAATACCATCTGCTAAAAAATAACCGCCTACTGCTGCTAAAATTAATTGTATCATACTGCTTGTTTCATTTTATTTTTTACTTGTTTATTAACTTCTATATTTTTGTTTACCGCTCCTAATACTAATCCACCCGAAGCAACTGCAAGTAAAACTCTTGCATTACTCTTGTACTTACCACCAAAAGCATAAACTCCAGTAAATAATGCAACATACCACAAAGAAGTCCAGATGTAATATTCTCCTGCCACGTGCCATTCTAATTTTTCCGCTGTAATTTTATCTTCATCATAATCACGTTGTAGCTTATTTACTCTACGGAAATATATGGAATCAAATGGCGTTGGCAAAGTATTTGCTATTGCCGCAGCTATTAGTGCCGTATATAATAAAGTGTTACCATTCCCTTCAGATATAACCTTATTGATACCAAGTTCCATATTATTTTTTTAAGTATTCTACTACTACCATCTTTTTTACAAGTTCTAGCCTATCGTAAATTGGCTTATTATCGACATACGAAGTGCCAAACTTTATCGCCCAATCCGCATTGCCAGATACTGAAAATGCAGCATCCCCGTAAATATCTATTATTTTATTTCCAACATTACCAATTTTAACTTTTGCTATTCCTTGAGGAAAGTCAACCAATAAAACTTCAACCTTTGGTTTCCAGAAGTTATTCAAGTAAAAGCTATATCCACCTGCTATTGCAGTGATACCAGCTACAACCGCACCTATCTTTAGTAATGTTTCTGTTCCTTTACTAAAATGAACTTTGTAATTATCTAAATTTATTGACATAATTAATAAGCAGAATATTTTGTTCCACCGCCAATTTTAGTTGCTCTTAAAACTTGTTTTCTTTGTGGTTTACCACTTGTCTCATAACTAACGTGAACCCAATCAGGATTACTAGAATCCCCAAACTCAAAAATTAATTGGTCGAAATTAAGGTTAGCCTTTATATAATCAAATACCATTTTATTAGTAATGCCATTTGAACTTCCTTGCATATCTATATCAATAGCCTCTCCACTGCAATGTTGTGAGCTTTCAGCACCTCCAATTGATTCGTTTAAAGCCTTGCTTCTATATCCACTGCTAATATGTATTGGTACGTTGAAATGGTTTCTTATAGGCTCAAAAATATTTTCTGCTAGTTTTTTAAAGTTTTCTAAATGTTCTGTTGTTGGCATATTAGAAATACCTTTTCTTTTAGCCGTTTCGCTTCTTGTAACTTCAGCCAAGTTAAGATGTTCTGAAATCTTATTTTCCATTTTCCGTATTTGTAAAAAAATTAGAAATAAATTTACCTATAACAGCAGCTATCATTATTGAAGTACCTGCTATTGGATGACCATTTAATACAGCTATTGAAGCCCCAAGTGTTCCTGCGGCAGCTAATGAATCTCCAAATATCCTAATCCTTTTTGGAGTTGGTTTGAAGTATGATTTTATTCCAAATTTCATATTTTTATTTTTTACCATAAAAGTTTATCTGCGTACCATCCTGCCGTACCTCTGATATGCCTATCTTTTTCGTGTCTCATTTTATATAACTTTCTCCTTGAATTAGCATATTCTTCCCCCATCTGCATTTTGAAAGTTGGAAAATCACCATATCCTAACGCTCCTACACTGGCAATTTTCTCGCCTTTTTTATTAAATACATCAATCTTTTTGCCTTTAACCGTACTTGGTTTGACAGAAACGCCATGCTTTTTAGCTTGTGTTTGCGTGTATTGAGTAATTTTATATGGCATTATCCTCTCCTATCTTTAAAAAAATTAACTGCTCCCCAAGTTAAGAAAAAAGCCCCAATACCCATAAGTATAAGCCCCTTGCTCATTTTCTTTGGTTCAGTGTCACTTTGTTTTGAAAACTCCGTGTCTTCTTCAGCGTATTCCTGTTCAACAGGTATATTGGAATTTTCCTTTAATTCATCCAACTTTTTATTTAAAGCAGCTTTATCAATTGCCTCCTTTTTTGGTTGAACTAGAACTTCTTCTACCACATCTGGCACTTGAACAACTTGTTGTTTTATTTCTAAGGTTTCTTGTTGTGCTATTTGTTCTGCTGCTTCTATTGGAACTTCTGTCTTGTAACGAGAAGTACGTGCTTTAATAGCTGCTGCTAATTTCTTTTGATGAATTTCAGGATTGTATGCCTTTATTCTATCTACTAAAAAGTTGTCAAATTCAGCTATTTTTACTTTTATAGCTTCTATTGACTGTATTTCTTCTTCATCCAAATCATCGTAAGAACTATACTCAACTACTTGCTTGTTTAACTTATCAACCTCTTTAATCTTCTTTTGAATGATTATTGGAAGAGTAGAACTTTCTAAATTTCGCTGGCTTAAAACACTTAAATACTTCATATTTTCTCTTTTTTTTTATTTTTACTATTTTTACTATTTAAAAATTGCAGTGGCTTCTTTTTTATCTTTTTTCTTTTTTAGCCAAATATAATATCCTACCGAAGTTAATACTCCAAATATTACAAGCACTTGTATTTCTCTACGTAATGCTAATTCTTTAATTTTTTCTCTTACCATTTTTTATCGTTTTATGCCCAGATTACTCCAGTAGGGTTTTTATTAATGTTTATTCCTGAATCAAGTTTTGCCTTTTCTTCGTCAATTAAAGCATCTAATAATCTCTCTTGTTTAGTTTTTAAAGATTGCTCAATTTGTTTTAGTGCGTAATCTATTACAAATCCGCCTACTATACCTAAAAATAGTACACTAGCAAGTTCTTTTCCTTTAGGCACTACAAATTGAAATTTTCCTCCTTTAGAAGCCGCTACCGAGTAAGTCATAACGTCTCCTAAAAATCCAATAGCAGTACTTGCGCCTACTACAATTAATGTTCTTTTATTTAATGACATATTTTTTTATTTTATTTTAAAGCTAATATAGGTTCAATTAATGCAAATATTTCAACAGGGTTTTCATAGTCCATAAGCCTATCAATAGTACCTTTTTTAATATTTACACTTGTTTCAGCTATAATCAAATTGTCTTTGTCTTGTTGAGTAAGCAATGAACTATCTGTTATAATTCTGCTTACAACTTCGCCTACTCTATCCAATATTTCTGGATTAAAGCTATACTTAGTTGTAGTTTCAATCAATCCATCATAGTTTTCAAGTAATGCCGCTTTTTCTGGCTCAATCTTTTTGTACTTGTCCATTACGATGAACATTATTTTTTGGTCTCTATCAGCCAAGTTAAATGTATCAGGATTTCTTCTTCTTTCTTGATATATTTCAAGATATTGATTAACTCCTGTTTCTTTTAGCCTTCCGCCAATTACCTCTTGCTCTGCTTTTGCATTGTTTATGATAGCTTTTAATTCATCATAACGAGCAATTTCATCTGCAATACCTGAAACTACTACACTTTCTTTTTCTTTTTTACTTGCAGCGGGTTTAGGAGCAGATTTTGCAGCACCAAAAAGACTTTTAGGGGCAGGTGCGGCAGCTATTGCTACTGCTTCTGGATATATAGACTTTAAATAAATATTTTCCACGTCTTCTTCTTCAGACATCATATCAAAAAACATTTCTGCTTTCTTTTTGCTTTCAAAAGACTTTTCTTTTATTGAAGCCTTATTACCTTTTGGGTTATATCCTACAACAAATGCAATAGGTTCTTCGGTTGCTACACCTCCACCTTCAGCATATTCAAATTCTTCATCTTCAAATTGTGTTCTTATAACTTTAAGATTGCTTTCGTATTCATCATAGTCCCCTTCTTCCATTCTAGCTTCTCTTTCATCGTTCATGATGTCAATCATTTGGTCTGAATGAGATAATACTCCACCCTTTGCCATCATACCACCATCCATTTTTTTGGGTAATTGTATATCGTATTTTGTTGGCTTCTTTAAAAAAAATTCATACTCTTCTAATGCTTGACCACCAAATTTTTCTCCTTTCTCATTATATTTTAAACCTTTTTCTTCAAACAAATCTATTATTTCTTTTTTGTTATAACCCATACCATAATATCCTTTATTTGTCACAAGACCTTTTGGATTCTTAATTATAACATAATATTCATCATCAAAAAAAGTTTTACCACCATCTGCCATCATACCACCATCAGCCATTTTATGTTTTTCATTCCATTCTTTACGCATTCTGTCCATCAACTCAGTATTTGAATATTCTTCAGCAACTCCTAATTGTATTTTTCGTAAATCTTGTAAATATGCCCTAACAATCATTCCATCAGAGTATTCAATTTTTGCATAAGGAATATCTACATTATTAACAACATCTATGACTGTTGCGTGATATTTTGCTTTTTTGTATTTTACAAAATCGCCAACTTCAATCTCTCCACCCTTTGCCATCATACCACCACCTTTTGCCATAACACCTCTTAATTCAAGTGCCATTTTATATTGTGCAACTGTTTTTTCAAGATATTCTTTAGCCAATCTTTTTGCCACAGCTGAAGACTTATAACCTCCACCAATTACCTTACTTGGTTTCAAATAACCAGCGTTAAACTCGCTTAAATCAAATTTATTTTTATTGTATTCATTTAATAATTTTTCATTTGTCCAATTAGGATTGTCAGCCATCCTTACAGCTGCCCTTTCAACTTCTCCACCTTCAGCCATATAGCCACCATCTTCCATAGCTATTACAATAGCACCTTCCGAAACAAGGTCAGAAACAACTTCCCCTTTTTCTATGGCATCTAATGTATTCCAAGTTTGATAACCTACCATTTGTTCAGCCTGTTCTGACATAGATTGCCTACGAGTTACACCGCCTTGTTTAAAAATTTTACTTTTAATTTTACTATTGCTTTTAGCTTTACGTTTTACTGGTCTTTTCTTAATAACTTCTTCTTCAATAACTTCTTCTTCTATGTTGCTGTTATACCTTTGTCTCATTTGAGTTTTTTTTAATTTTTTAAAATTTGGCTTTGTTATTATCTATGTCATTTAACTTCTTAATAAGGTAAATTCTTTCAGACTTTGAAATGGTTTTATCTAATGCTTTTCTATACATTTTTTCTTTTTCGTCCATCTTTTTCACTTTGCCCCCAAGTTTAAAACTTTCCCGTAGGAATTCACGCATCAACTTGGCAGCTTCTTCGTTTTTATCATTTTCAAAGGCTTCTAATCTATTTTTGGCTTTTCCTTCTAATTCTTCTTTCAAGGATGGGTCGTCCTCTATAAGCATTTTCATACCTTTTATGGAATTTCTGACTTTCCTTATTATTTCTGCTTTCTCCTGTTCAGTCAATCTTTTCTTCTGCCACCTGTGAGTACCCCTACTATCCAAAATTATTTCCCAAACTTCTCCATCATTACCACGCATAGCATATCCCTTCGGATATACCGTTGCACTTATGCTAGGTGATTTTCTAATAGAAACGTCTGAACTTCTTGATATTGTACTCATAACTATTTTTTCATTTTTCCACCTTTGGAATATTGTAAAGAAGATAGTGTTTCAATGTCTTCTTCTTCTCCAAAGATACCAATTTGACCTTTCATTTTTAGAGAATTAGTAATATCTTTCTTTTCATCTCTCGATAATTTTTTCCAATTTTCTTCTCCCAAATATGCTCTTGCTTCCATCATATCCTCTCCTAATGTACTTGGTTGATAGCGATATTGAGAAGAAGTTTCACCACCCTTACGATATAAATCAGTTAAAATAAATGAAATAGTTGACTTTTTTTCATTTCCATAATCCGTTGTATCTAAAAATTCTATATAAGTTATTAGACCACTTTCGTCCTTTAATTCTTTATAAATTTTATAGTCTTTGTCTTTTTTAAAATATGCTATTTCTTTTAATCCAGTAGTTTTTTTGAATACTTTTGCTACCCCTTTATCTACATTATATCCATTATCATTTAATTCTCCATAGGTTTGATAATATACGGCATTAGCATTATAGTAAAGTGGCTTGTCATTCCTTAGTTGTCTGAACCTCCCATATCCAATTTTACCTCCATCAGCGTATTCTTCTTCTTCGTAATCGTCATAGTCATATTCTTCTTTCTCTATTTCTACAATTTCAAAGTTTTTGTAAAGTTTTGAAAACTTCGACGTGGCTATCTTTTGGGCATCTTCAATAGTATCTGCATAAACTTGAACAGTTCTTGAGTCATAATCATCTTCGTCATCACTATCGAATTTGAATTCTACTTCATACATATTTTCAATTGTACCTCCGTAACCCATCTTCTTTAATTCATAGTCTAAATAGTGCTTTATATCGCCCATATAGGCAGCAACTACCGAAAGTTTAGATTGTACCCACGATTCTAGTTCATCGTCAGGATTAATCATTTCGTTAAGTTTAGCAGCATACGTCTCAATTTTCTGTAATTGAGCCTTTGCCATTGCACCTTCTTCGTCATTATAATCCAATTTCCTTGCCATTTTTTATTGTTTTTTTAAAGGAAAAAGGCTACATAGATATATGCAGCCTAACTTACCCCTTAATATAAAAAGTTTATTATCATCTTTTCTTAAAAACGTTTACCAATCCAAATGTAGCAACCAAAGCTATGCCGCCAAAAATTAACCAACCAACAGAATTGTCTTCTTTTTTTGGAACAGTAGCACCACCATCAGCAGCAATTGTAACTTGCTTTCCTGAAATTTTATTCGCTAATTCCGTTTCAGTACGAGCAATATAATGTTCCATTTCGTCAAGTTTCTTAACTGTTTCAGCGTCTTGTTCTGGCTCTTCATCATATTCATCGCAGGCTTCGTTGTATTTCAAAATCATCCCTCTGAATGATTCAATCTCTTGTTGAATATTACTAGGAAGTTGTCTAAAAGTTAAATTTTTGTCTTTAAGTGCTTGATTTATTAATTTCATAATTTTTGTTTTTTTTATTTTTTCTTATAAACTTAAATATTTTCTTGAAGGTTTCTTGTCTGACTTACTTAATCTGTTTTCAAAAGCAATTTTACTGCCTTTGTACTTTTTTACATTTGCATCAGAAGGAGTTTTTGCTAAATCGGCTTCAGTAACTTTTTTATCAGTTTTTACTCCTTTTGCATCAACTTTTTTAACACGACCTACTGCCGCATCTTTCCATCTGTAACCTCTTGGTTTTGCAAAACGCTCGCCATCTTCTTTTTTGTCTATGTTATAATCTTTTACTTTTCCACCTTTTTTGTATTCTTCGCCATAATCAGATGTAATTGCATATGCAATTTGATTTGGACTTGTTATTCCTTCATAATCTATCATATCAACTATAAAAGCCTCATTTTTATCCACTAAATCAGTAGCATCCTCTTTACTTATTTTTAAATCTCTTTGTACTGCTTTAATAATTTTTTGATATAGACTACCATAATCAACTTTACCACCCTTTGCCATCATACCACCATCAGCCATCATACCATCATCAGCCATTTCATTATGCGAAATTAACCATGACCTAGCTTCATTATAAAAAGGGCGACCTCTAAACTCCCCAATGTGATAAGCACTACCTTTAAATTCTTTTGAATTACTTAAATAAAAGTGTGTTGAATCAATATATGTTAAATAAAAAGTGTCTTCTCCATCAACTACTTTTATAACTTCTCCACCATGTTCCATAGCCATACCACCGTGAGCCATCATTCCACCATCTTCCATTCTGCTTTTTGTATAATATTTATCTTTATCCCATTGAGGATTTGGATAATTCGCAAATGCGGGTTCATTAGTACCTTTATTATATACAAATCTATTACCATCAAGTTCAATTAAAAATGGTTTGAAACTACCATCAAAATATTTCAATTTGAATACCCTATCTCCAAGACTGAAGTAATTAGGCAAAGATTGTCCTTTTTTATTTTCATCAGAACTACCTAAATAATATTTAAATTTTTTATCAAATTCTAAATGATATTTTTTTGCAATTTGATTAAGTATTTTCAAATCAGTAACAATATCACCATAAGTAACGCCACCACCATGAGCCATCATTCCACCATCCATCATCATTCCACCATCAGCCATCATACCACCATCAGCAAATTGGCTAACTCTATATTCTTCATCAATAATCAAATTTTCATCTGGTATATTCCAACGACTCATTAAATCTTTAGCGAAATTTATTGCTTCGGTTTTTGTCATTCCATCTTTGAAGATTTGACCACCTAAAAACACTTCTTTGTGTTTAGACAACTTAACATAATACCCATCATCAATTAAAGGAAATACATCACTGTCATTTTTTTTATTAATGTGTAAATAGTTTCTTTTATTATCTATATAAGCACCCTGAGCCATTATACCACCATCTGCCAATTGTGGAGCTAAATGCCTTGCTGCACCTTTACTTTTTGGTATTGCTTTATTTACTCCAGTTGGATATTTATCGGAACGATTAGGACGACCTTCGTAGTCAATAGTACCACGTTTCTTACCAGCTTTAACTTGTGCAGGAGTTGGTACACGATAATCATACTTGCCTACAAATCTATATCCGAAAGGCTTTGCAGCACGTCCAGCATCTTTTTTCAAGTCAACTCCCTTGCCTTTATACTTAGCTTTAAGAATTTCATTGTTTTCAATTAGCCTATCAAGGTCAGTTAAAATACTTTGAAGTTTCTTTTTTCTAGCTGTCTTTTTTTTTGTTACTTGTACTCTTTCTTCGCCTTTTGTAGCCGCTTTTTTAATAGCCACTTTCCTTGCTGACTTTTGAGTATTTACAGCTTTAATTTCTTTTACAGCTTCTTTTATTTCAGCTTTTTGTTCAGCAATTTCTTTCTTTTCTTCTTTAATCTCTTGCTTTTGTTCTCCTAATGAAGCAATTAATTTATCTAATTTTGCCTTAAATCTAGCCTTGTCTTCTGCATCAGTTTCTTCTGCTACCAATTCTTTCAAGTCCTTGATTTTTTGTTCAAGTTGCTTTACTTTTTCATCTTCTTCGGCTTGAAGTTTATCTTCCTTAACTTCTACTTTTTTTTGAGTTTCTGCTAATTCATTTTCAAGTTTTGATAATTTCGCTTTGTAACGAGCAATATCATCTTTGTCAGTTTCTTCTTGGATTAATTCCTTGATATCTGATATTTTTTGTAAAAGTTCTTCAGTTGTCATAAAATATATTTATTATTTGTTAACGTTAGCAAAATCTTTTAAAATTTTAACCTTTTCAATTAAAAAAGGATTGGGTTGCCTATTTTCGTTTTTAGCATTTTCTAATTCTTCAATTGCATCTTCTTCTTGATAAATTAATTTACGCATAAAATTTTCCATAAACTCTCTCTTTTCATCATCATCCGCAAGTATTAAAAATTTCTTTTTCCTATTCAAGTTTGCTTTTAACTCCTCTATTCTTTGAGTTAAAATTTCTTCTGGAGTGCCTGTTGGAGCTGGAGTACCCATTGGAGCGATTGGTGCTACTGCTACAATTGGGGCTGGTGCAATGGCTGCTGCAATTCCCTTTATTTTAGCCTTTCTTTTTGCAATTTCTTCAATTTCTTCAATTTCTTCAGAAGTAAGCACTTCAGATGGTTTTACTATTCCCTTTCCTTTTGCAGTGCCATCCTTAATTACTACTGCTTCTTTTGGAACTTTTCCCTCAATAAAGCCTTGCAAAATAGCAGAAGGTACAGCTTTCAAAAATGGATTAGGTTCACCCTTAAATCTGTACCAATTATCAACTATTTTATAAATAGCATTATCCAAATCAATCCATTGGTTTTCTTGCTTAGAAAAATTATCAGTTTGTTCTTTTAAATATAATACTATATCAAGAAAGCCATAAGATACAGCATTTCTTTGTTTTGCCATTTCTTGCTTATCAGGAAATACTTGATTTAAATCAATATTGCTTTCAAGAAGTTCTGGACTAAAATATTTATACCGCATATCTTATTGTATTTGTTTGTAGGTAGTTTATGAAATTATCATAAGAATCATAATGCAATTTAGATAATTTTTGCAAATTTATCAAAGTATCTTGCTTGGCTTTTTGGTTGCCTTGTAAATTTTCGGCAAATCTATAAAAAAGTTCTATATCATTTGCTATATTTTTGATTATAGGCTCTTCCGATAGCATTACATTATCCAATTTTGTTATTTCGCATCTTTCTCCCAACTTGGGTATTATGTTTTTACAAATATAAGCCTTATATGTATTATCTTTTTTTAATAAATCATATATTTCACTTGGCGTTTCATTTAAAATTTGAACTTTACTAAAACATAATCCAGCCATATTAGAAAAAGTAACAGTATCAATAGCATAGAAATTACATATAAAGTCTATATGTGGTGTAAGCCATTGATTTCCAAATAGTTCTGGATTTAAAAACGCTGATAAAGAAAGTATCCTATAAATAGAATCATCTTTTAAACAATATTTTTCCAATTCATCCAATACCGTTTTTATAAATTCTAAATTGTAACCACTTTCAATCATGTCTCTTATAATATCTAAACTAAATGAAGCATCGCCAAAAGCCATTAATTTAAAATTGGCATTTGGACTTATATAAAAAAATCCATCTGAAGTCCTAAATGTTAATGCACTTGTCATCCAATTTACATGACCTAAATAAGATACAATCTTTGGTTCGTTCAACTTCGAATTATAAAATACCTCGTTCAAAGCTAATACAAGTGCTTCTAATTCTTGTCTTGAAGAATTTTCTGTTGGAATTTGTTTATTTCCTAATATAAATTTTAAAAATACATCTGCTTTTTCAATTGACATAGGTAAAAATGGAGGCATTAGACTTAGCAAACTTGTAGCATACCTGTTAAATAAAACAAGTTTACATTTATAAGAATAAAATAAGTCATACCCAACAACACCTTTTTCTATATTAAAAATCAATTTAGAAAAACTTGCAAATTTAAATCTATGACGCTTAATCCTTTCAAGCCTTTCTTTAAGTTCTTCTACATCTATTTGTTGTGGCTCTTTCGGTGGTCTTGGTCTTGGTGGTGTTCTTGGTGGTCTCGGTGGTCTTAATGGATTATCTACTCCTTCCTCACCTTCTCCTTCTCCTTCTCCTTCGCCTTCTCCTTCTCCTTCGCCTTCTCCTTCTCCTTCTCCTTCGCCTTCACCCTTGCCTTTGCCTTTGCCTTTTTTTCTTTTTTTTCCTTTTCCTTCGCCTTCTTCACCTTCACCTTCACCTTCTCCCTCACCCTCTCCCTCACCTTCTCCCTCTCCCTCACCTTTACCTTTACCTTTTCCTTTGCCTTTGCCTTTTCCTTTACCTTTTCCCTTGCCTTTACCTTCGCCCTCACCTTCGCCTTCTCCTTCGCCTTCGCCCTCGCCCTCGCCTTCTCCTTCTCCTTCTCCTTCTCCTTCTCCTTCTCCTTCTCCTTCTCCTTTGCCCTTTCCTTTGCCTTTGCCTTTGCCTTTGCCTTTTCCTTTACCCTCACCCTCACCTTCGCCTTCGCCTTCGCCTTCTCCTTCTCCTTCGCCTTTGCCTTTTCCTTTTCCTTTACCTTTACCTTTACCTTTATTGCCTTTGCCTTTTTTGCCTCTTTCTCCTCCTTCTTCTCCTTGACCTTCTCCTTCACCTTCGTCAATTATTTCTAATTCATCTTCTTCATATTTGCCTAAATTTCCCCTGTCAGGTTCTATTAATGTAATTATATCTCCATCAGCCATAATATTTCCTCCTCTACTAAAATTTGGAGTAATATCATCCACTTCATACGTTCCATCATCATTTACAGCCTTTACAACACCTCGTTTATTTGTATTTTTTATTTTTACTTTAGCTCCAATCCTAATACTTGTGTCTTTAGGTGGAGGATTATCATCATCATCAATAGTTGGTGTTGGTTCATCTGAAACTGTTGGGAAATTTTGAGGTGGTGGTGGAGTTGAAGGAGTTCCAGTATCCACAGTTTTACCTGTACCTTTAAGTTGTTGAGGTACATTTACTGTACCTGAAGTACTAATACCTCCTAATCCAGTCGTTGCTGGAATCATTAGTTCATCTTGCGATTGAAATAAAGTGATTTTGAATTTATCATTATCACCTTTCAACTTTTTAGAGATTTCTTCTATTTGTTGCCGTATTTGTTCGTCTCTTGATGCCATTATAATGATAAAATAGTTTGTAAAAATTTTAATCTATTTGAAACTTCAACATCAGTAAAGAATTCATCCAAAATTTTGCTAATATTTGCATTTTCTGAATTAAAAAAAGAACTTAAATCTTCCCTTAGTTTATCGTCATCAACATTAGCTTTAAGATATGCCAAGAATTTTAATACGAAAAATTCATCTGCATTATTACTGAAAATATCCTTTTCGTATTCTTCCTCTATCTCATCCTTATATCCTAAATCAACTAATCCATCGTAAACTATATGTCCTAATTCGTGTAAGAATGGAACACAAGATTGGTCTCTTAGGAAATGTAAAACATATTTACCATCCTTATCTTCAACTGCTGCTTTTATTTCATCACAGTTTATAATTTCTTCAATGCCGTCAATTACTGTTATTTGCTCGATAGGTGAATGTTCCCAACCAACCGCTCTTTCATCTACCCTGCTTCCTACTAAATAAAAATAATTTTTATATTCGCTTGGTAAAAATCTTGATTCTTGTACGCTTCTGCTCTCCAATTCACCATAAAGATTTTCATATCCTTTAAATAGCACAGTTTTAATATCTTCATCACGTAGCCCTTCTTTTAAAAGTTGCTGCATATAACCTTTAGCACTATTATATCCTTCAGTTACATTATCAAATAGTTCATAAACAATATTGCCAATCTTTCCTGAAAGGTAAGATACTAAATCGCTTGTAGTAAAATCATCTTGTTCTGCAATGAATAGAATTAAATAAAAATTTATCGTTTTATAGTTGTTACTATATTCGGTATAGTTACTTAAAAATTGTAATAATGCATTCCTATATGACCTTGCATCTTCAGACTTGGTAAGTGTGTATTTAATAATATCCGTCAATTCCAATCTACTTTCATCAGAAAATAAATAGTCCCTGAAGTATCGTTCCATTTTATTTATACAAGCAAATACTTTCCTTACCGAGCCACTTCCAATTGAAATTACGAATTGAGCGAAAAATTGATTTCCACCAGTAGCAAAACCTTCTTTCTTTTGAATTGAATGTTGCATTTCGTGAAGTAATATTGATAATGAATCCCCAGCTAAATGTGAACCATTAATTAAAATATAACCTCCTCTATCATTTGCACTAAAATAAAAATCTTCAACTGGTTGTCCATTTTGATTGAAAATGACCTTCTTACCATAAAAATAAATCAAAGGAAGATTAAGAAGGAATGGATAATAGTCAAATAAAGTTGGGTGTTTTACAACATCCGATATAATGCCGTTATAATTAGCTCCATATAATTTAGTTGGCTGATATATTAGTGGTGTTACATTTTCTATCGTACTATCTGAAGGAACATATAATTTTCTTCCGTTAAAGTCATATAATGAAACATCGGATATTTCTGCTTTATTATCAGCAATATTTGTACGCCACTTGCCATCTTTAGGATTTAAGTACCATCCTGTATTTATATAAATATCTTCGTTACTAACTTCTAATGTACGAATTAATATTTTAGCTTCTTTTAGTTTTTCTTTTTGTTGTTCATTAAGATTTGCATTTTCTCCTATCACCATATATCTCAATCTACCTGCTATTTCTGGCAAAACACCGCCATCAAACTTTACCAAATTAACAACCTTTATTATTGAATTTCCGTATAAAGACTTTGAAAGTTTTGACTTGAAAATATTGTTTACCATATCGTAAATCATCATTACTGGCTGAATGCTTAATTCAGAAAAGTATGACATAATACGTCTAAAATCATTAGAAGTATAGATTTCATTAATAGAATCAGTAGCTACATTTAGCATAACAAGCTCGTCTTGTGCTATCGTATAATCTATAAATTCATAAACCTTTGCTTCGTCATTGTAAGTTCTTAAAAACTGAAAGAATAAACCATCCCTTGACTCGAAAGTAGTAGTAAAAAAACCTACTTGTGGTGGTCTATCTAATCTTAATCGAATTGACCTATCCCTCATATCTCTATAAAGAGAAAAATTAACTACCTTAACATTATTATATTCATAAACATTCAACTTTAGTCCAACTTCATCCACATCATAATAAAACACAAATGAATCATTCCCATCAAGTTCCTTCAATGGCGTTGGGAGGTTATCAAATAACCCAAAATTTATTAAATCTTGTTTTGTAACTTTCATGTTTATATTACTTCTACAACCTGCATATTAATAAAAAATTTTTGACCAAGTTTTGTGACATCTTCTTCTCCCAAAAAATCTCCTTTTTTATCGAAAGAGTACACATTATAAGAACTATCAGATATAGAATTCCTATCCATAATCATATTCTTATGAACTAAAAATATCTTGTCAGTATAATCGTTATTGAAAACAATAACTTCTTCATAAGGAACGGTAGCTACACCATGCCCTTTATAATTTCTGCTACTTTCAAAAACAAGCCTTTTTGACTTATTAGTTATATTATTTAGTATTTCCGAAATCATACGATTGAAATTTTTTGGCAGCTTCTAAATTGTAATTTTCTGAAGTAGTCACTATGTCCATAATCTGCGTAATTATAGCAGTTTCACTTGGCACTTGATGGATATAATATTGTAAAATATTCTTTTCTCCTTTCTTGTCGTCCATATACTTAAAGTACATTCCAATAGGATTTAGCATATCACTTGGTTCTATACCATGCCAAGTAGAATTTGGATTGCCATATTCATTATCTGAAACAGCCATACCACCAGTAACATTACCATTAAAACCTAAGTCATTAGTATCTATTTGGTCGCCAAAGAAAGTAAAAAAATAATTTAGTAAAGACACAAATTTGATATTATGAAAAGAAGGGTCGCACAATGTATATAACATACCATCCATATCTAATGGGTCGTCAAATGATTTTACAGTAAAACTGAAATATCTACGTCCTTCATTAAATTGTCCACCAAAATTTAATTTCCTGTAACAACTACCACATCTGCCACCACCCATAACTAATTCTACTTGTACGCTATAACCTAAACCTTCAAGCACATCAACTATTACGGCTGCTGTTATTCCTGTGTAAAAATCATTAATCCAATCAACTTGCCTACCTGTTTCATCTATAACTTGATGTGTAAATCCTCCACCAGTAAACCCAACAATTATTTTAATAGCATTAAATGTTTTAGGTTTTTTTTCTTTGTATAAGTAAACTTTTTTATTTTCACTTGTTACATCAATAATTCCATCAGGATATTTTTCTTGTGCTTCTAATAAAGATTCTTCTCCTTTAACTTCATAAAATTCGTAAATTTCTTTGCCGTCCTTGTCTTTGCCTATTTCAATTCTAAATGCGTAAACTACTATTGTCCTATCGCTTTCAAGAATCATAACATTTCCTTGTTGCAAAACCTTTTCATTAAGATAATCAACTTCTCTTTTGTGAGTAGGACTATAATAAAAAATTTGTGGCTCAATAGACATTGCAGCTTTTTCAAATACAAATTCTCCAAGCTGCTTGTCATTGTAAACAAATTTTGGCTTCATTACTTCAGCCGTAGAACTTTTTAGCAGTTCTTTTGAAATAGTATTTTGTACACTTTGCTTAATTCTCTTATATTCATCATAATATAAAAAAGTTGACCTCTGCATTGCATCATCGTAATTGAGTGGCTGCTTACCAAAAAGACCATAATATTTCTGCAATATATGTCCATTTTTATCCTTCATTCTAGGATTGGATAGTATTTTGTTTATCCTTATTTTAAAAGCGGCATTTGCTCTATTTGCAACTTGGACATCTTTAATATTCTTAACGTATTCTGCAAAATCAGTCATAGCTTTCCAATTAGGAAAGGTCATTACGCTATATTTAGTGAATTTGGATGGTCTTGAATTATACTGAATATCAAACAGCTTTGGCATTATTTATTTTTTTGTGTCATAAGGTCAAGGTCTTTTTCAATTCTTTCTAATTCTTCTTTGCTTACTTCTGCACCTGTTTTTGGGTCAAGTCGATATTTTTTTATGAATTCAAGTTTAAATCTTGAATCGCTTTGCAATGATGCGTCATCAACAGCAGCCCTAAAATCAGCACCTTTAACATCAAAATCAAGTAATTTTCTCATTTCTGGCTCAAGCAATGATTTGAAACTTGTCAAACTATCTTTAATTGATTTAGGAGCTACCTTTCTACCATTGCTATCATAAATAGCATCTGCAAAAACACTATTACCTAAAGTATATAGTTTTTGTTGTTCGTAAGTTCTATTGAAATTCAACATAGTACGAAGTGATATTGACTGTGGAGCATCTAATTCCTGCAAGAATAATCTTAATGCGTTACTAACCTTAAATACATAAGAATATGTCAAAGACTTTTCTTTAGTAACATCTACATCAAGTGTATAAAAAGAACCTGCAAATCTATCCACTAATGAATAATCCTGCCTTTGATTACCTCCATATTTATTACCAACATTCATCATATCTGTATTACCAGTAGCAATTACACAAAAACGGAATTTAAGTTCCATTCCTTGTTTAATATAATCCGCTTTTGTAATATTAGATTTTTCTGCCGATTTCAAATCATCGTATTTTTTACCTAATATTTCTTCAGTAACCCTTGCGCCCTTATATACTTTTTCACCCTTACCATTAGTAATATATGGGATTGTACTTTCGATAATTTTCTTGTTACTATCGTATTTCGGTTGAGATGCCGCTTCTGCTAACGCATCATTTAATAATCCAGCAGTATTTGGGTCAAGTTTTGGTAGTTCATCCAAAATGATAATACCTCCTTCAGCCCACGCTTTTATAAGTTCACCATCAACATATCCCCTAATGGTTTGTCCTCCCCTAATTTCAATTGGAGAAGTCCATTGAGAACAGTTTATAGTAAAATCAGGTTGTCCTAAAACAGATTGAGCAATTGCTTTTGCCAAATATGTTTTACCTGTACCAGCCTTACCCATAAGATAAACGTTGTTACCTTCAAGTAAGTCTGAAATTATTTTTGCAGTTTGACTGTCTTGACCAACCACAACTGGTTTGGCAACTGTGCCAGTTTGTTTAGGCGCATTGGATTGTGGCGCACGAACTTGCTCTGATTTGTTATTTAATACATTCATAAGTGTTATAATTAATGATGCTGGTATGTTTTCTTCTTTTAATTCATAATCACCAATAATAGACTTAATAAAGTCTTTATCATTGATGATGTCTTGCCTTACAGTCCTAATAATTTCTGATATAATAGCATTTTGTTCCATATTTTTTTATTTTTTATCTTAAAAGCATTAAAAAGTTTTCAGCATCCGTAAATGTTACCTTACTTTTCCTTTGTCTTGTTGGCTGTTGCTGAATATCTGCTTTAGGCTGAAATACAATTGCTGCCAAATCTTTTTTAAGGGCAAATTCTTTAAATATCATTCCATATTCATCCATAGTAAGTTGTCCAAAGAAATATCTAATTGGAACTGAAATATTTGACAAATAAGACTCTACGTACTCACCTATTTCATCTTCAGTCTTATCGGCAATACGTTCCAATGTTTTTCCAAAGATACCCTTTTCTTCTTCACTTAAAGATGAAAATGCTAATTTAACTAATATATCGTTAGGGATTGACTTTGGAATTAATTTGTAAGATAATAATAATACAGGACTTATTGGTTGTTCTAATATTACACCTCCATAAGCACTATCAAAAGTTCTATCTATCATATAAGGAATAGAAGCAACTTCACTTTCCATTACAGGCTGCTCAAAAACATATTCATATTGCCCATCAGGATAAGATTGAATGTTAATAGACCTCATTTCTGGATTGTAAGTATCTGGTTGGTCTTCTATGAAAAAGTAAAGGTCTGCGTTTCCTCTAAAGTTAAACGAAGTTTCATACTTCCTATATAAATCATTAAATAGACTTGTTAATTTTTCTTTTTGTTCTTCAATTTCAATATCGAATTGATATTCTTTTAGGAATACATTATATTCTGCGTATGTTCTAGTAACATCTTTTGCTTTTTTTCCACTCCCAGTTTTACCTACAACTTGTGTATCAGCGGCAATTTCAGGTGTTACATCTTCCAAACCAACACTTTTTTTCTTTGTAGTGTCTTCTTTCTTATAAATAACAGCGTATAATATAGTTTTTTCAGTATCTGAAATCAAATTTGAAGAATAAGGATTCAACAAATCCCTGTCATAATAAATTTTATTATACCTAGCTGATGGTTGACCTTTAGAATTTACTTGTTGATATTTAACAATAGAACCATCTTTAGAAACCTTGTATGGCTGCATTATTTGAACTTTTATAATTTTCCTGCCATTTATCTCTCTTTTAAAAATACAAATACCCCTGTCAATTACCTTATCTGTATTAAGATTCCATATTACCAAATTCAAATCAATATCAGTCCTACTACTTATTCGATATAATACATCTGCCGCTACTGGTAATTCTTCAATATAATTAATAAACCTTGAATTATCAGATGCAACTACCAAATTTGTAGAGTCTTTGTCTATAACTGTTCCAACAGGTAATTCAAAATCATATTTTATTTCAATTGCCGTTTCAAAAGAGCCGTTTATCTCACTAAATCTTGTTAAAGCCCATCCCTTGACAGTTCTTTCTACAATTGAAGAATATGAAAGCATAGAAGTTGCATTAGCTCTATCTTCATCCGTTCTTTCCCTTTGAATTCTTTCGTCTGTATTTTTAATCTTATTAGCTTCTACAATACCACTTAAAATATTACCAGAATAAAACCTCTTTATTATCCGCCTATCCATATTTGGATTCCACGCCTCAACTTTATCAATATTACTTTGATTACTTTCCGCAATTTTTTGATTCAAATTGGATAATGCAGTAGCATTGTCACTAGGATTAACTCCTATTAGTACTGTATTTGGTTGATAAAATGCAGAGCTATAAGCATCTCTAGTTTGATATATAATATTTTTTAATAAAATAAGCTGGTCTTCAATGCTTGGCTTTAAAAAATAAACAGGATACTTACTCAAAAAGCAAAATATGAATTTTATATTGTCATTTGAGTATTTGTGTTTGCCTCCTTTAGTTATTTTGTAACCAATGAAATATCCTAAATGACCTCCAAAAGAAACTCTTGTCATTGGCTTATAATACAAAAGAAGTTTATTTATTTCTATAAATTTAGCTTTCATTTGCATCTCCTTCTCCGTAAATTTTGACTGATGGTTATTAGCAGCAACAACAAATTCTTCTTCAGTTGGAAAATCTTGTAATTTAGGTCTTGATTGGTCATAATTATTTCTAAAATCCGCTAATTGCTTATCAAATTCCAAAGAATAATCTTCTATCAAATTAGTGTAGAATTCATTTTTATCAATGCGTTCTCCTTGTTCGTTTACGGCTAATGAATTTGCCTTTTCTTCCATCTTAACCTTACTTAACATCATTTTTTCATCTAATGTATAGTAATCAGTCATAAATAATGGCAAAGAAAATACAGTGCTTCCACTATTAAGTTGTACAACAACTCTTTGCTTTAATACTGCTTTATAATTTTTAGCTTCTAATTCTAATTGAAATTCATTGTTAGCTACTAATTGAGACTTATAATCAATGTATTTCTTGTTCATTTCATTAAAGAAGTACTCTTGGTTTACATCATCGTCATCTTCGTCTCTAGGAGAAGTTTTATAAAGTTCTAATTCATTTGTAAATTGGTTAAACTGAACTAAATTGTTTTCTACTTCTTCAGCACCATCTAACACTTTTTTTGTATTTCTAAACTTTATACCATCGAAAACATTTTTATATTTTTGATTATTAGGTAAGTTTATAAAGTCATTACTAAATACAAAAAAACCATATTCGTTGAATATATCTTCAATTGGCTTTCCGTCAAAATCATTTATTTCTGAATTTTCAGAAGAAGCTGATTGGTCGGCACTTGTGTTAGCATCTAGCTTACGTAACTTCTTCCTAAACATCAAATACGTTCTTAATTCAACTGGTATTTGAGATATAATGTAAGTATAGGTAGGACTATTTATTTGTCCTGTTCTATTTACTCTACCTCTCTTTTGAACTTCCGTATTAATGTCAAGTTCAAATTGAACTATAAACATATTTCTTGGTCGAGTATCTACACCTTCTTTTGGATTGCTTTGTGCAGAGCCACCTGTGGATGCAACTTGATTAATAAGCATTACATCAATAGCACCACTATTGAAATCCATAAAAATTTTAGTAGTATCTCTAATCCTGTCATTTTTTTTGAAAACCGATAAAGCACCTTCTTTTACAAGCATAAAATTCCTAGAAGTCCCCTCACTAAATTTAAAAAATGGACTATCTGCCTTCCCATATTTAGGAGAGCCATCAGGTAAATAATATAATGCTGGTCTTGGTTCGCTTTCGATTAAATTTTTCATATAATCTATTACACTAAAAGGTAATTCAGATTGATAATTTGCTAACCTTTGTTGAATTCCCCTTATTTGAACTCCGTCATCGGCAAAATCTAAATCTTCTACATTGTACTCATTGACTTCTTCCCAATTATCATTCCAAGTACCTAATGCCAATAAATCTCTCTTTGAGTCAAATACACTATTATTTACTTTTCTTAATACAAATGCACCCGCAAATAATTTTTTGTAAATTGCTTTTAGATATGTTGAAAAGTCATTACTTATAGAATCACCTTCTTGTAATCTAAGTTCATTGAATATAGCTTCTCCAGTATTACGAACTGCAACAACTGGTTTCATAGGAGCTGAATAAATATTACCATCAATATTTTTATATTCAATAGGAGTTTTTAAGCATTCAATTATCTTATCTGCTGCGAATTTACCTTTAATTGCTAAAAATAAATTTTCACGAAAAGTTGCCTTATATCTTGAAATCGAATCAATACTATAATCAGTTAATAACCATTTACCTCTATTTTCTTGAATAAATCTATTTTGTAAAAACTGCCTT
>Ga0181349_1000189_pt1 | contig 25512 bp, 27 predicted proteins | sample Su13VDMM110SD_FD_130106 | JGI IMG/M metagenome (GOLD analysis project Ga0181349, IMG submission 130106) | Freshwater viral communities from Lake Michigan, USA - Su13.VD.MM110.S.D | ecosystem: Environmental > Aquatic > Freshwater > Lake | place: USA: Michigan | collected 2013-07-16 | reverse complement strand
GCACCAGTAACTGCTGCCGCACCTGCTCCTGCACCAGCACCTGCTCCTGCACCAGCACCATCTGCAGCACCCGCTGCTCCTTTCTAAACAAAGATAGAGTTTACTAGGTGTTGTTGTTGTTCAGGGGAATGTACAACAACATCTAGTAATCATCTTAGATATAAGAGGTTTCTATGAAGGTATTGATTACAGGGTGCACCGCGTCTCATGCGTCCAAAAATACAAACGAAAAGAACCCTTCATTTGCTGGAATTATTAATATTGCTCTGACTGAATTAGGTTTTGATGTTACTTGGCAAGACCCTTCAGTAACTATGAATAAAGATTATTTGTCTCAGTATGACTCTATTTTGGTGGGCGTCTCTAAGCCAACAGGTATTGCATCCCACAGGGTATATGGGGCTTTGTCTGTAATTAATCACGCTAGTGATTTAGGAACTCTATCTCTGTTTATGGATACTATTGACCCCCACAAACTTTATTTTAGTTTGGGAGATATATACAGAAAACCTGACTCCTTCTTTGGAAGTTTTCACTCTAAAAAAAGAGAGTATAAGTTGGCTCAAGAACCTAAGAACTATGAAAACGTCATAGAAGGTGCTAAAAAACTTTATGGAAACGCTTGGCCTAAAACAATTATCCCCTCCTACCCTTGGTCTAAGGAAGAAATAGTCACTAAGTACATACCTAATGTAGATAGAACAAAATTATTTTTAATCTCACCAGACGCTGCCCTTTTAGAAATTAATAACCCGATTCAAAACTATGCTGATGGAAGTTATTGGTGTATCGACAACCCTAAAACTGATTGGTATCGTAAAGTATCTGTGTCTCTATCTAACCCTCAGGTCAACTACAGAGCAACTAAATGGGAAGGTAACAAAGACATATTAACTAGATTAAATAGTTCTATGGGCGCACTAGTTTCAGTCTATAAATCTGGAAACCCTTGGTGGTTCCCAACCCTGTCACAGGCGCTGTATGTGGGGGTTCCTGCAGTTACTGACTGGAGATTGACTACAAGTATGGGCCCAGAGTGGTCGACACTGCCGCACGCTATAGAGGAGATGAGCCCTATAGAAAGAGTTGAACTGTCTAAAAAGCAAAAGGAATCTTATATTCAAAATATACCCTCGTGGGAGAGTGTAAAAGAAAATATAGGAAACATACTGTTACAAAAGTAGTAAACAAACTAACTAGGAAAGGAATAAAAAATGGCTGATGTAGATATTGCCTGGGTAAAAGAGCAACTGACAAAAAACAAGACCAGAAGAATTGTTGGTGACTCTGTTCTGACCCTTCTGAAGTCTTGGGAGGAAATAAAAGAAAAGAACAAGGAACACAAAGTTGACTACTCTAAAGATATTATTGCTATCTTTGCTAAGTTGTCATTAGGTCACGCCCTTGTAAAGGAAGAAAAGGGAGCCACCTGGGTTCAAGTCACTCCTGGATCTATTGTTTTAGCAGATTATGTGCGAATAAAGTCTGATGCTTTTGATGACAAGAGTGGTAAAGACTTTAATGGAAGAACGGGTCGCGTTGTAGGAATTCGCTATGGAGATATTATTCTCAAAAGCGATGATAATAAAACTCCTCTTCTAGACGGAGTTCATTTGAGACCAGACCAACTAGAAAAGCGCTTGTAACTTGAAAACGGTTACATATAAGTTCTCTGTAGGTGGGGACAATCATCAAGAAATTATTGACAACATCAAAGAAGAAATATCTTCCTACCTTGCCATAAATTCTGATGACCCACTAAAATACGTTAATTACGAAGTAAGTGTTGATAACACTGCTGATAAAAATCTTCCCCAAAAATACAATGCTCTAGTTATAGCGAGGATAAAAGATGACATCAGATAATCAAGAAGAAACAACGACAACTAGTGAAACTTCTACCTTACGTGTTGAAGCACTACGCGAGGCTGCCAGAATTATTTCGGGGGAAAGAGATAAGCAATACGGAAAACCTGAGGATAATTTTGAACGAACAGCAAAAATTTGGTCTGTAACTCTAGGTATTGAAATTACCAACGAAGATGTTGCAATGATGATGGTGGGGCTCAAGGTGGCTAGGTATGCCTCTAAGTCTGGATTCCAACCTGACACTTGGGTTGATATTGCTGGTTATGCTGCATGTGGTTATGAAGTAGGAAGTTTGGAGAGTAAGAAAACTAATTAGTACGTCAATAACCAGATAACCAAACTTTAAAAGGAGAGCCAAGTGTCTCGTAGCCCATGGGAATTTGAAGAACCGTTATGTTCAGAAGTAGGTGTAGAGATGTTCTACACTGATGATAAAGATGATATGAGAGTTGACTCGATGAGTACATACGCTATGGCAGGCTCCATATGTAGAAAATGTATTCACATCGGTGAGTGCGCCGAGTGGGCCATCAAAAACGAATTATTTGGTTTTTGGGGAGGACTAACCCCCAAGGAGAGAACCGATATAAGGAAACGTAAAAGACTTTCTATAAACACAGATTTAAAATAAATCTAGAATGGAAAATACAACTAGAATTGTCCTACTAGATATGCCTAGAGAAAGGCTATATATGGAAGACAGTTCAATGCTTAGCCCTATGGCTCTTTGCGAACTGTGCTGGATGGAAGAGCACTCTAAATGGGAGCCTCAGAGTGTGAACGAGGATGGAAACATCCTTGTAAAACTTGTCGGTGTAGATATGCCAGAGATAGTGAACACTGGCTCTGTAGAGGTCTGCTGTATGTGCGGGTCGGTAACTATTGCTGGAATATACGAGTTAAAAAATCAAGAAGAGGTATATTTTACCGATGACGAGTTTTCAAAAGATTTTGAGTTTAATTTTTACTCTACAGAAGATGAGTAGAGCCTAGAAGGACTAATGAAAAAAGACACAAGACCTGGGGAAGAGCTTTGGTGTGAGTGGGCTGGTTCTGGCTACAGTAAAAACAACTCAGAAGGAATCGTCTACTACACCTTAGGTGAGGTAGATGTGGATAACGAACTTGTTTCTAGAGCACTAGCATCTGCTATTCAAAGGGATGGAGTTGCTGACTCTTTAGGAGATAGTTTTAAGTTAATTGAGAATTGTCAAATAACTAGGGGCTGGTGCGGGATTCTAGAAGAAGAGTCTGAATACAGTGTATGTGACGAAAATTCAGAGACCGAGTACGGTGATATAGTCGAAAATATTGAATTAGTCACTTGGATAGAAATATAGTAAATATAGTGTTTTAGTCAGTAGATTTATAGTACTTTAGTTTAAAATAGAGTATATGTGGAAACCAGCAGATAGTCTTAGATGGCAAAGTGAGGGCTTATGCTCCAAACCCGCAAATAAAAAATACTTAGACTGGTTTTTCTCTAAAGACTTTTCTGAAAAATATGATGCTAAAAATTTATGTTTTTCCTGTCCTGTAAGAAAAGATTGTTTACAGTGGGCTCTAGAACACAGACAAATCTGGGGGATATGGGGAGGCAAAGATGAGATTGAGATTCGCAGAACTCTTTCAGTTTCATATCTTGGAGAAGAGACCCGTCGACGTAGATATCCTAACTGCCCGTTCTGTACTGCTAGACCTGGCAAACTAGAAACATCTGTAGAAAAACTATCAACAACTGGAAGATGGACTACAGCAAAAATTGTTACCTGCACTGAGTGTAGCTTTGCTTGGAGAAGTAGAACTAGCGCCAACGCTGTAGAAGCATACAAGGTTGAGAGAATTGATAAAGCAGCCAAACTAGAGAAGAAAAAAGAAAAACTAAAGAAGAAAAGCAAGCGTAAAAAAGCAGTTTCATAACTTGAAGTCAATACTGCCTGCTTTTCACATATTCCGTGTTAAAATTAAGATATGACCCGCTCAGTGATACTAGTTCCCTCTAGAACTAGACCTAAAAGATTTGTTAAAGCGGTAGACTCTCTAAGACAACACTCTACTGTCTCAGACATAGTTGCTTGTTTAGATGAAGACGACCATGCTCTCTACCCAAGGATGAGCGGTGTTAGGTACGAGATAGGGCCTAAGCCAGAGCAGTTAGGTGTCAACGAAAAACTAAACCGCATGGCAAATAAATATATGGATGAGTATGACTACATTCTTTGGGCAGCAGATGACACGGTTGTAATGACGCCTAAGTGGGATGAAAACCTTATTAATGCAATAAAAGATGTTCCTATGGGTATCTCATACCCAGATGATTTGGCTCAGAGTGCTCGTTTGCCTAGCAACGGAACTTGTTTTGATTCAAATATTGTAAGAACGTTGGGGTACCTAGCACCGCCTGAACTATTACATTTATACATAGATAATTTTTGGAAACTATTAGGTGATTGTATGGGAACACTCAGGTACTGCCCTGAAGTTATCTTAGAGCACCACCACTACGCAGTTCACAAAGCACCTTCTGATGATTTATATGCTGCAATAAACTCTCCTTGGATGTATGAGCGAGAGAGAAATACTTTTGCTAGATATAAAATGACAAATTTGCAAAGTGATATTACCAAACTAAAAGAGGCGATTAATAAATGAAGGTGTTGATAACTGGTGTAGCAGGGTTTATGGGTAGCCATCTAGCAGATGCTTTTCTTGCTAAAGGCTATGATGTTGTAGGAATAGATAACTTATTAGGTGGCTATGAAGAGAACGTGCCTTCAGGTGTTGATTTCCATAATATAGATTTAGATAATTTAGAGTTAATCCAACCCCTTTTTGAAGATGTAGATTTAGTAGTTCATACTGCTTGTACTGCATATGAAGGGCTCTCCGTCTTTTCTCCCTCTCTAGTTGTCAGAAACACGATGCAGATAACTACAAACATAATGAGTGCTTGCGTCAAAGCCAAGGTTAAAAAAATTGTTCATCTATCCTCTATGGCAAGGTATGGAACTCAGGAGGTCGTTCCCTTTGTTGAGTCAATGACCCCTAAACCTCAGGATCCGTATGGGATAGCAAAGTACGGGGCTGAACTTATGATAAAAAATATTGCAGACACTCATGGGCTTGACTACGTAATACTAGTTCCGCACAACATCATTGGGCCTAGACAAAAATTTGACGATCCTTATAGAAATGTAGCCTCAATTATGATAAATAGAATGCTTCAAGGTAAGCAACCTATTATCTATGGAAATGGCGAGCAAAAAAGATGCTTTTCATTTATGCAGGATGTCACTGACCCGTTGATGATTGCATGCGAGACTGACGTTGCTCATGGTCGAATTGTTAATATCGGGCCAGATGAGGAGTTTGTTACCATAAATGAGTTGGCTTACAAACTATCAATAATTCTTGATTTTAAGTTAGAGCCAATTTATATGCCAGGAAGACCTCAGGAAGTCTTTCATGCTAACTGCTCAGCCAATCTGTCAAGAGAACTTCTAAACTACAAAACTACTACCTCACTAGAGGCTGGGTTAGTAGAGTTAGTAAACTGGATTAAGTCTAAAGGCGCTAGAGAGTTTAACTACCACCTGCCGCTAGAGTTTGTTACAGATAAAACTCCAAAAACTTGGACAGATAGGCTTATGTAAAGTTAATAATAGATTTATATTTTTCTGTTCTATTTGGTTCATTTTTTAGATAATCAAACCACCATCTAGAGGCCCCAAGATTCTCACTTAAGGTAAGTACGCCGTATATAGTTCTACTATCTAGGTACTGAGGAATTTGCTTATCTCTAGCAGAGTTAGAGAAAACCATATACTCCCAGCGATCTGAATCTTCTAAGTAGGTAAGTTCAGTCAGATGCTCTCTTTTAATCAGGTAAGTGCAGTGAACACACATGCAATCAATTATCCCTTTTATTTCTTGGTTTAAGATTTTGTAGTAAGTCTCTTCTGCAATAATTGACCCGAAGTCATCTACTTGGTAGTGATAGTTTGAGTAATAGATACTCATGTGACCTTCTCGCTTAGCAGCCTCTTCAGGGGTATCAGCGTTTTCTCCAAAGGCAACGGCATATCTTAAAAATGGTGCAACTATAGGTAAGTCTAGTTTCACTAACTCTTTAAGGGTCTCTGGGAACAAGAAGTTGTCCGTGTCGACTACAAAGTAGTAGTCACAGTCTGTGAGCAAGGCTTGATTCATACTTTCTTGGCGAATCTTTCCTAAGACTCTAAATCTTTCTCCGTTCCAGTGATGAACATCGTACTGCTCTACCTTCTCTGGAACATCTTCGCTGCTATATATTAACCCTCGATACTCGTTGGCGTGCTCTTCTATCCACTCTTCTAAAAGCCCTTTTGTATTATCTGTATTGTTATTAGTTCTAATGTATACAAATATATTCTCTTTAGGGTAGTCCCAGTTATTTAAACTATCTAAAAATAATGGAAGAACGGCTTCTTTTTGTTTTACAAGAAGGGCTAGAAATACATTTGGCTGAGTCATTAGATACCCTGCTTATAAAAAACCATATTATTTGTTAATCTGGGATCTGTTGGGTTGCCTAGCATTGCTTTCTCCCCATACTCTATTGCTTTTTCTTTATCTCCTAAATTATGAGCAGATAGCGCCCTCATATCATCTAGCATCCAATTCCAGAGCGCTTCAGATGAAAGATAGTGATTAGTAGGTGAGCATGTAGCAACTAACTTACAAGTCTCCCAGACTCCGCCCCAGTCGCTTTGTTCATAGTAGCAACGTACTTTTTCGTAGTATGCCTCACCGCATGGGTCAATTGATATTGCTTTATCTGCCCACATATGTGCTTCTTCAAGTCTTCCTAAATTTCTACATGCTTCGGAGGCAAATCTGCACACTGCTGCACGCTCTATGAACCAGTCTTTACTAAAATCACTCACCTTTTGAGCACTACTAATTACTAAATCCCACATCTTGTAAAAAAAATATTCACGACATAGATAAACCCAAATTCTGTGGTCTTCTCCGAACTCTTTACTTGCAGCAATTAACATTGACATATATTGCCCGCGAGATTTTGTATTATCTGGTTTGTGATACATTTTAGTTGGAATAGTACAACTCATTAAAGGTGTATCAAGTGACGGGACAAATACTTCATGAATAGGGTATTTCCAATAAATACCATCTCTAGCGTGCAGACGAGCACCTAACCAAGTGTGGCCAGTATCGAAATCACACCAACCTTTGTTAGCCCCTGGTGCCCAGTGCTCTTTTACTTTTTCAAAAAAGTCTTCATTTACTGTCTCATCTAAATCTAAACTTAAGCACACATCTATATCTGCTGGTAGTAAACTCTGAGCAGTGTTTCTTGCAACATCAAATCTCCAAGGTTTTACACTTATCTCATAGACAATAACGCCATTGCTTCTCAATATCTCTACTGTTTTATCTGTAGAGCCTGTGTCACAGACTAATCTAAAATCTGCATCTTTGGTGGTATCTGCCCACCTTTGAGCGTGCTTTTCCTCGTTCAGGGCGATGGCGTATGCGGCAACTTTCATGCTCATATCTTATCAAAGATATTGACAGAAAGTTTGCCTACACACAATTAAATTACGAGCGTTGCGGCCTCTGCCTCTGTCAAAGGTATACCTGCCACGAGTTTGGCTCGGGCAGATGCCTTTAGCGTTGCTAGCGCATCCGCTACTGCAACTCGCTCAGCCTCAGCTGTAGCAAATGCTGCAACATCTGCTTCACGCCGAGTAATTTCTCCTGCCGTCAAAGGACGTTCAATTACCTTACCTGTTGCACAATTTACTTCTACTGCCATTGGTGTATCAGTTATTTGTTATCCCCTATGCTTGTGCTTTAAGCACATCAAGGATTGCTTCTGCCTTAGCGCGTTCAACCATTTCAGAGCGAATAGCAGCTTTACAGTCATCTGCAGCCCATAATTTAGATAATAAAGCAACATCATCTAAATCTTCAACAGTTGCAATTGCATTGTGCTTATCTTTTGAACCCTTAAATTGTGCTAAATGGGCAGGGTATTCTGTTGGAAGTGAAGTAAGGATAGTCTGATACATAGCGATATTAGCCGTGTATTGATCTACCTCTGCTTGACGGGTTTCCAACGCAGTTGGAGTTGGTGTTGTTTCTGTCATGTTTTTCCTTTGTTAGTAGTTATCTGACATCTAAGCCATAGGCTATGGCAGTTGATAGGCTTGGTGGATTAGAATACTTCGAACCAAAACCGCTTCCATTTGTCCAAGCCCAAGCCAATAGATTTGATTCAGTTCCATTAGACTGACCTGACCATATTACTGCACCATCATTAGGAGTAAAATAAGCATTTTCTCCACGGGAAGATGGTAGTCCTGCGGGTGCGGAGTATTTTGTTCCAAAACCACTTGACCAAGCATAAGCATTTATTATGTCTTCACTATTGCCGCTACCGACCCAAGCGTTTGTAGCATAATTAAAATTAGATACACGACCTGGCAATCCTGACATCGCACTAGCAGGGTTACTATACTTTGTTCCAAAACCAGCAGACCAAGGATAGGCGGTTACAAATGGAGATGAACCCGTGTTGAAAAGAATAGCATTATCACTTTGTGTCCATGCTGTTCCGTAGGTTGCACCTGGAGGAAGCGTAGCAGGGTTGCCATATTTAGAACCAAAACCGCTACTAAAAGTATATACTGCTTGATATGGAGAAGCGCTATTGTTGTTCACTGCTATTGCAGTTCCAGCATTACTAAAGCGAACTGAAAATCCCCCAGTTGGCAAAGAAGCAGGGTTAGCATACTTAGAGCCAAATCCACTTGACCATGCGTAACCGTTTAGATGAGAACCATCGCCACCTGTTACTGCTGAAGCAGTTTGTGGGAAGAAGGTTGCACCTAATTGACGACCAGTTGGCATAGATGCAGGATTGCTATATTTTGCTCCCCACCCGCTAGACCAAGCATAAGCACCTATTGAATTCGGAGTGGTGTCTACACCAGCGAGAACTGCTGATTTGTTTCCTGAAAATGATATTCCAGCAGCCGTTGAAGATAATAAAGTAGCAGGATTAGTATATTTTGTTCCAAAGCCATTGCTAAATGTCCAAGCGGCAACATACGGACTACTGCTTATTCCAATAATTACATCATAAGTTGGCGAGACACTAGCAACAACAACAGAGTTACTTGCCGCACTTGAAGGACCAGTTCCGTTTGCGTTAGTTCCACTTACACTATATGTATACGTGCCTGTTGCAGCCTCCTGAAGTGTCAAAGGAGATGAAGCACCGCTACCTGTAACACCACTTGAACTTGTTAAACTAAATGAGGAAGCCGTTGGCCCTAACGTACTTGCGGTGAAGGTAACGGACATATTGCCGCTTCCGCCGTCAGTTGCAGTTCCTATCGTCGGTGCAGAGGGACGCGCAACGGAGGCGACTCCTCGACTTAACTTATACGAGTTCGCAAGACTCGTATCGGTCGATAGTTTTTTTGATGCCATTAAGCAATTTCACTTCCGTACGCGTTAAAGGCAACGGTAGCAGTTGATGCATAGACGGTAATAACATCCGTTGCCGCAAGGGTGATTCCAAGCGTTAATGTTGTTGTATCGTTTGCGCCCACTGTGACATCGTAGGCGATATACATCGCATTTGTTTGCGCAGCGGCCGCAGGGCGCACTGAAATTCTATATGTTGCAGATGAGCCACCGAGGTTTGCTACGGTGATGGTAGAGATAACGGCAGCGGTTAGTGAGGGAACGGGGTAGAGCGTCGTTGCAGTTGTTGCGCTCGGGCACACCTGTCCAAGTACCTTATATGTATTAGTTGGCATTGCCTATGCTCCCATCAGTAAGAATGAATCAAACGCATCTGTCCCAGTTGGACCAGTTGCTCCTGTAACACCTGTTAAGCCAGTCGGGCCTGTTACACCAGTTAAACCAGTAGCACCCGTATTTCCATTAGCGCCAGTAACACCTGTTAATCCAGTTGCTCCTGTATTTCCAACTGCGCCAGTATCCCCAGTTGCACCTGTATTTCCATTAGCGCCAGTTACACCCGTGTTACCTGTAGCACCCGTTGCACCCGTTGAGAAAGAGACACTAGAGCGTAGAACATCCCAGGTAGCACCGTTCCATTTCCAGATGCGGTTGCCGACCGTATGCGTGTCATTGACAGACGGTGAGTTTGGAAAATCAATTGCTGGCATTGTCACTCCTTAGGGTGTCATTATAGCAAGTTTTGCTTGCGGTGAATGAAATAGGGTGTTTCCTACTCAGGCAGACTTGGTGTGAAGTGTTCCGCCTCGGGATTGAGGTATGCCTGATAGTGCGGATTGTTCTCATCTTTTTGAATCCAAGTAGATGAACCATCTTCTTTTGTAATAACAATAAATACCGCACCAAATAAACCTTCTACTTCACTTATCATAGTTCTGCACTCGCTTCTATTTTTGCACTAGTCGTATTGTTGCCAATAAGCAATAAAGCATTGCCAGCCGTCAAACCTGATGCGACTGTTAAACTGCACCAAATTGTGTTTGGAGAACTTCTATCTGTAGCAATGGCAGTTCCTGCGGTAACTGTTGATGCACCAGTGTGTGCGGCAAATGTGTTTCCAGCAGAATAAGTCATTGTTGGATAAATTCTCATTGGCACTGGCAAATTGACAACAAAGGCTCCTTTTGTAGAACTTACGGTGTAACCATTAGCAAAAGTTGCATAATTATCACTTGCACTTCCAGATGGAAGCGCAGCAAAATACCTCTGGCAAGCGGCTAATTCTGTAGCAAGAGTTCCAGTTGCTAAAGCAAATGGTGTGGCTACTGGACCTACCTCAAGTTGTACACCCCAAATGTCAATCGTATGAGCCAAAGCATCTTCAGTAAGAATAGGTTGAATAGAAAGATAACTATTAGTTCCTATTGTTTTACCGCTTATTGAACCTAATGCAATAGTGTATGTGTATCTAGCCCAAGACGTTGTGATGTTGTATGAACTTGAATAATTATCAACATTTGCTGAACCACCAGTACCGAAGATTTGAACAATTCCTGCTCTATTTGCAACGGTTGCATCGGCTTTAGCCCAGAAAGACAATGTAATAGTTTGTCCAGCAAACAATCTTACATCTTCTAGTCTTGTTTGAATTGCACAGTAACTACCGCCTGCACTCTGAGCAATTCTTAAAAAGTAAGTTGCTTCATATCCTGATACTGGCGCTGCTCCTGCTGTAAATGTTTGCTGTGAAACAGTAACTGTTTTATTAGTTGCCCCCACCCATCTATCTGCAGTATAAATACCATTGATACTGCTAAATGATGTTCCGCGTTGCCAAATTTTAAAATCACCATTAATAACTGCATTCTTTCCAGCAGTAAAAGGAGTAACTGCACCACCAGAGTTTTGCTGAGTAGTAGCTGTGTTATAGGCTCTAGTCATTAGTTATCTCCTGGCACAATCGGTGTGGATTGTTCCGCTTGCATAGCGTCATAGGTTGATTTCAGCATTGAGGTGTATTCCCCGTTACCTCGGTCAATTATGGCGTGTTCAATCTCTAGGCCTTCGCTATTTGTGATTGTTATGAAAGTGACATTTTCCATTTTACAACTCCGCACTTACTGCTAGATATCCGCTAAGTGAATTATTTGTTTCAATTCTAAATGGTCGGTATTGAGTGCCACCTGTTACGGTAGCCATTAAATTAACAATGTTTTTTCCACTGTTGTTTATAGTTACATTTGAAATTGTACGGACAGCACCATAATCATAAACATAAATTGTCGAGTATTCGACTGATGTGGCTGCTGCTCTCAGTGTAACTGGGCATTGGAATAGCGTGACTGCTGCTGTTGCGCTTTCAAATGCTCCGCTTGCTACTGCTTCATAGAGTGCAGCACCACCTAAACGGACATAATACCTCTGGCAAGCGGCTAATTCTCCTTGGATTGTTCCCGTTGCAGTTTGGAAAGCGGTAGCGACTGAACCATCTTCCCATTGCACTCCCCAAATCTCAATGGTTGCTGATTGTATGCCCATTGAAGCGGTGCGGGCATTGTAATCACTTCCAGCGGATGTCCATATTTCAATCTGTACAGATGAATCATTAGAAGTTGATATAGTTTTACCAGAAACAGAATCTATTGCAAATGTAAATGAGTATCTAGCCCAAGATGTTGTGATTGCAGTTTTTTGTCCAGTCCCAACAACAGTGCCTGAACCACCTGTTCCAAATAGTTGCAAAAAATCTGCAGCAACATAAGGTGTGCCGCTAGATGCTTTAGCCCAAAAAGATAATGTTGTAGTTTGACCTGCAAATGTGCGAACATCTTCAATGCGGCTTGTAAATTGTGCTGAGGCACTTGTGCCAGTTTGTCCAGATGTAACCATACGAAGATAGTTTTTGCCTTCATATCCTGCAACTGGCGCAGTTCCTGGAGTAAAAACATTTATTGAAGCAGTTCCAGTAGTAGTCGCAGAATATTTCCAACGGTCAGCAACATAGTTTGTACCATTGCTTTCAGATGTGAACCCTCTTTGATTTACAAAAAAATCACCATTAATGATTTTGTTCTTGCCCGCAGCGTAGTTTTCTGTATAGCGAAGTCCTGTTGAAGTGGAACTATCTGCTACGAGAGTTTCGCCGTTGTTGCCTACCGCTAGGCGGTCAACAGTGTCTGCAGCAGTACCAACAATAAGGTCGCCTTTAGCATCTGCAATAGTCTTAGCAATCTCAGAGTGGCTATGTCCACCTACTCCGATTGGATACCAAACATTGTCGGTAGCATCCCAGACATAGCCTGGTCTAGGCGTATTTGAGATGGTTGCCATTAGATTCCTTCTTCCTTTGTCGTGTAAATCTTAGTCAAGTGTTCCACTATTTACCTAGTTTTAATCCGTCAGGAATTGGCTTAGCGTATTCCCACTTGTCAATATATGCGCCTAATCCGTCCAAATTATCTTGTAAAGTAATGCCTAAAGCATATAAATCAGCATCCTTCAATTCAGGATAAGCAGTAATAATTGCTTCATATAGTTTCATTATGATTTGACTCCCACTCCAGTGAAATAGGTTGTAGATGCTCCGCCTGTGGATGGCGATCCTGCACTCATATAAATAAAGACTTCAACATAATCTGTTGAACCATTGAAATTGATTAAGAGACTACCAGAACCGAAACATTCTGATTGACTTCTTATGTTGCTTAGAGTTTTATAGGCAACACCATTTTTGTAGATTCTTAAATAATATGTTGATGAGGTGCCAGAATCTGCCGTTGCACCGGCACTGATTTGATAATATCCAGCCACTGTCGGAGTAAATCTATTGCTTGCAAAGTTTGAATTCGTATCAAACTCCTCGTTTGGAAACTCTACTTTTGTAAATGTTGCTGCTGAAAATACTTGACTTCCATTATTTGTTGCCGAAAATGCTGGAAAAACAGTAACGCTTGAAGGTGTTGCCCACGATGGGATTCCAGCAGCGACTGTCAGGACTTGTCCAGTAGTGCCAATTCCTAATCTTGCAGGTGTTGTGCCGCTTGATGAATAAATTGTGTCGCCTGTTGTAGTAAGTGGATTAGTCATACCGCTTGCAGGCGTTGCCCATTTTAAGCCAGTAGAGGCGGTACTATCCGCCACAAGTATTTGGTCATTGCTTCCAACGCCCAACCTTGCTGGTGTATTAGCCGCTGTTGCGCTAATAAGGTCACCCTTAGTGGTAGTAATAGTTTTAGCAATATAGGTACTTGCTGCAGCAGTAGTTGTAATTGCATCAGTGTATGCCACCTGCAAGGCAGCAATGATTTCTACAATATCGCTTGTAATTGTTGCGACGCTAAGTACTACGCTGGTACCAGTAGTTGCTGTGTAGTCAGAACCACGTGATAGAAGTACACCATTGAGGAATACCTGCTCATACCCTGGTGTATAGGCAAGAGTATTTGTTGTGTCATCTGTACCGCTAAGAGTTGTAGTTCCATTAGTAGGTGTCTTAGACCAACGAGTTACTACTGTAGTTGGAGCAGTGCCATCTGTATCTACCCAAAGTTGTCCATCGCTAGGAGATACTGGTTCGGTTGGATCTGCTATTGCAAAAAGTGAGCCTGTTGGACCAGTAACACCCGTTAATCCAGTTGCACCAGTTAGTCCTGTAGCACCTGTAGCACCAGTATTACCGTTTGCACCAGTATTCCCATTAGCACCTGTTTCACCTGTTACACCAGTTAATCCAGTCGCACCTGTTAGTCCTGTAGCACCAGTTAAGCCAGTAGCACCCGTATTACCAGTTACACTCGAACCTGTTACACCTGTATTTCCGTTTGCCCCTGTTGCCCCTGTATTTCCAGTAGGACCATCATTGGCACTTGCTGCTTCAACCCAATAACCATCATAGTAAATGTATACATTTCCTGATGCGGAGTCATACCACGCATCCCCTGCCTCAGGTGCTGCTGGTGGTGTTGTGGCAACTGTTGAGAATTGTCCATCATCTCCTGTTACACCAGTTACACCAGTTAGCCCAGTCGGACCAGTGTTTCCTTTAGCTGAGAGTAAATCCCAGCGGGCAGAGGCGCCAGGGATGTGTGAGGCAACATCCCCGCTTGCAATAAATGTATTACAAAAATATGAACTACCGTTGTACTGAACTACGTCACGAACGTTATATTCAATGAAATCAAAGGCTGCTCGCCAATTTATGCCTGTTACACCAGTATTACCCGTTACACCAGTATTACCCTGCGCACCAGTGTTTCCAACTGCGCCAGTAGCACCCGTTGGAGCAAAGTTGCGAACAACCTTCCATACGGTGCCATCCCACTTCCATGTGGTTGTCCCAGAGGTAAATGAATCATTTACGGTTGGGCTATTAGGAAAATCAATAGGCATGTGACTCTCTTACTACGGCATAGGTATAGGACTACTATACTATAAATTTGAACTTTCTATATAAAAGAAACTGCCCACCCTCGTGAGAAGATGGGCAGTTTCTACCTAATAGTTAGGTTATGCGGAGAGGTCTCCGATAAGTACCCATGTATCAGTAGCACGCTTGATAAGCGTAGCAGATGAATACTGAGCACGAAGTTTCAGACCTGGCGTACCGTTGATGGTAACTCCAGCTCCTCCAACTGTGACCTGACCTGCTCCAGTTTGGAGAAGGTTAATCTGGTCTCCAACAACAAACCCAGCAACTGCTGCGTTTGTTGGAACTGTCAAGGTAATTGCTGATGCGTTGCTAAGCTCAACGAGCTTATTAACATCTGAAACAGCAAGTGTGTATGTAGTACCAGTCTGGGCGTTTAGAACCAGTGTTAGTACTGCATTTGAACCTGTTGCACCTGTTTGACCAGTTACACCAGTAGCACCTGTTGCACCATCAGCACCGACGTCACCTGTTCGGGCGAAAGTAACTGTTACTGCTTCGGCAGAGCTAAATGATGTAGCTCCAGCGATGTGTGTAACCGATACCTTGTAGTAGCCTGAACCTGCAATTGTGGTGTTTACAATTGTAAACAACGCATAATCAGCAGCGTTTGTCTTGTTTGTTACCTTTACATGTCCCTTGATAGGGTTTGTAGAGTCATCGATAGTTGTAAGGAACGATCCGATATTGACTGCGTCTGCATCGGCTTCGTTGATGTACATTAATGCTGCAGAACTTAGGGTTGCGTGGTTGAATTTAACTTCACCAGCACCTGGATCTGAGTCAGCTGTGTTTGTGTCAAAGGCGTAAGCAAATGTTGCGCCGCCAAAGCTTCCTTGTACACCAGTATTACCAGTTACACCAGTAGCTCCTGTGATACCTGTAGGACCAACGTTTCCACCGACTGCTTCAACCCAGAAACCATCGTAATAAATAAATACGATACCGTTTGAAGGATCAAACCATGCATCTCCAGTTTCAGGAGCTGGGCTTGTTGGAGGTGATGATTCAGTTGTTGAGAACTGTCCATCAGCACCTGTGTTACCAGTTGCACCAGTTACACCAGTAAGACCAGTAGCACCAGTAAGACCTGTTGCACCAGTTAATCCTGTTGCTCCAGTTAAGCCAGTTGCACCAGTATTACCGTTTGCACCAGTTACACCAGTTGCTCCAGTATTACCGTTTGCACCAGTTTCACCTGTAACACCCGTTAAACCAGTAGCACCAGTTAAGCCTGTTGCACCAGTTAATCCTGTTGCTCCAGTAAGACCAGTAGCACCAGTATTACCTTGTGCTCCAGTATTACCTTGAGCACCAGCATCACCTGTTCTTGCAAAAGTGATAATTACATCTTCACCATTTGTAAATGATGTTGATGAGCCAGATACATAAGCAACATCTACTTCAAAGTAGCCTGTCTGCTCTGTAACTGCGCTGATTGTAAGTAAAGCAAAATCTGTAGAATCTGCCTTATTTGATACGCGTAAGTGACCCTTGATTGTGCTTGTTGAGTCATCAATTGTACGTAGCATTGATTGAATATCTACTGCATTTGCATCTTCGTCATCGATTGACATCTTTGACGCGATAGATACGTTAGCGTTGTTGAACTTTACGTTGCCAGACCCTGGGTCAGAAACAGTGGTGTTAGTACTAAAGTTGTATTCGACAGTAATACCGCCGAAGTTACCTTGCGCACCAGTTGCACCAGTTACACCAGTTGCACCAGTGTTACCGTTTGCTCCTGTTTCACCAGTTACACCAGTTAAACCAGTAGCACCAGTAAGACCAGTTGCTCCAGTAAGACCAGTCGCACCAGTTACACCAGTTGCACCAGTGTTACCGTTTGCTCCAGTCTGACCTGTTACACCAGTATTACCTTGAGCACCAGCATCACCTGTAACACCAGTAAGACCTGTAGCACCAGTTAAACCAGTTGCTCCTGTTAAACCAGTAGCCCCTGTTAAACCAGTGTTACCTTGCGCACCAGTCTGTCCATTAGCACCTGTTTGACCTGTAGGACCTGTAGCACCTGTTGGTGCAAAGTCACGAACTACTAGCCATACTGTGCCATTCCAACGCCAAGTTGTTGTTCCAGATGTGAACGTCTGATTTACGGACGGCGAGTCTGGGAAATTAATTGGCATAGATTTATCTCATTTCACTCGAGTGGGATGATTCCCGAACACAATTTTACCCTGTTTTTAAAAGGTGATTTTTTGTATTTGAATAGGATAAAAACAGGTAATTCTCTGCTTTTATACTTCTAATATTCTATAGACTAATTGACCGCTCATTGGCATATACGCCAATTTTTGCACTCCGCCTAATATGCTAGCTGAGTTAGCATAGTCATTATCTTCACCTGTGGAATACAACACATCTTTTGCATTATTTACTACCCAACTCTTGACCTGCTGAGGCGTCCAATCTGGGTGAACCTGCTTAAGCAAAGCGCATATCCCAGCGACCTGGGGGGAAGCCATAGATGTACCACTTAAAAGATGTTGTTTGTAGTTTGAGTCTATGTAGTAGGAAGAATTTGAACCATAAGCGTTTGTGCTACTCATAGCACTAATAATTCTATCTCCTGCAGCGTAGATGTCCACTCCAGGCCCTGTATCACTATATGTAGATTTAGCCTCTGTAGATGACACGAAATTTAACCCTGTAGACCCTACTTCCAACCCAGGGTTGCTGCCACTGTGGGGAGAAGACCCTCTATGATAATAGTAGTTACTTAAACCAGTTGCTGTTACGTAGTTGTTGTAATCTGTCCCGCCTAGAACATCATGCTTCATTCCATTATTTCCAGCTGAAGTACACACAATTATTCCTGCGTCTATAAGTCCCTCTATATCAGCATCTGCTGAAGTTATTTTATATGGAAACACATATTCTGTAGTAGCACTTATTTGCTGACCAATTAAACCTTTACTTGTATCTTTTAATGCCGCAGACCAAGCAGTTCCTCTATAAACCCCCCCAGTTACTGGGTATGTTGTTACCCCATCAAAGCTTAAAGAGTCTGTACCAGCTGTTTGCCAATAAACAATAAATCCCCAACTATTATTTAATATCGTAGGTCTTCCGTTAGTCTTTGCTAGGTGCCAACCTAGGATACAGTCAAAAGCGTTAGAATAACTAATTCCAGAATTAGGGTCAGATGGTCCTTCTAAGCCTTGAAGTTTTATTGAATATATGTGTGCGTTTTTTGCCCAACCGAATGTTTTACCAGCAGCTGTTGCGGCAACATGAGTCCCGTGTCCGTCATAATCTGTGTAATGTCCTGTTGGCATAGTTCCACCAACTCCACTTGCCGTAAACCAATTTATCTGTTGAACTCTACTTGCCCCAGAGGCATTTTGAAACTCTGGATGATCTGCTTGAATACCAGTATCAATAATAACTATATCTACACCAGTACCGTCTAAAACATAATTATACGTCCCGCCTGGGTCATCGACAGAAGTACCAAAAGTGTTAGTTTCTAGTATATGACGAAGCAGTCCCCAATTTTGTTTTTCCCCTGTTGTAGTTGTGTTTTTATTAAAATTACCTTCTTGAAAAGCAGACTTAGTCACAGCAAATTCAGAAATATCAAAAACATCAATTACCCTAGGATCTTGTTTTAGTGACTCTGCTTCTTCTTTAGTCAATAAATAGGTAGTATTTTTTTGTTTAACGGTCTTTCATCTGCAACTTCAACGCTTCTTTCAGGAATATTTTCTGATGTAAACCCATCTTTTACTAAATCATCCCAGATGGAGTCTGTAGTTTCTAAATTAGCAGCAGTAACTACATATTCTTTATACATTTAAGTTCCTAATCTATTGAATCAGTACTGCAGACTGTTAACCAATCACCGTAATCGTACCGTTCATTCCTGAATGATATTGACATATGTAATATAAAGTACTTGGAGCACCAGCTGCTACTGTGAATTCTATTAACCCGACGTCATCTCCGCCATTTGTCACACCAGTGGAGTAAGTGTTTCCAGAATTATATGCTCCGCTAGTTGTTTGAAGCCAAAATGGGTGCCCGGATGCGTTTACAGTAAAGAAGTATGTATACCCTCTAACAACTGTAATTGTTGGGTTGCTAATAACACCATCAATTATGTAATACGAACCGCCTGAATTTGTTACAGAAAAGTTTTTTGCAACAGTATTTCCTGTAGGACCTGTTGCGCCAGTAGCACCTGTTGCACCTGTATTACCAGTTACACCTGTACTACCAGTTACTCCTGTTTGCCCTGTTGGCCCAGTTGGTCCTAGATCAGACACTGTTATAGAGCCAGCCATTCCTGAGTGGTACTGACATACATAATAAAGTTGAGGGGCGTTGTAGGGAACTTCAAATATGATGGTTCCAACGGCTGCGCCATTGTTTGTTACGCCAGTGCTGTAAATGTTTCCTGAACTGTATGCTCCTGAAACTGTTTGAATCCAGAACGGGTGACCAGATGCGCTTATATTAATAACATAACGATGGCCACGAATAAAGGACAAAGTTGGGTTACTTGCACCATTTATTACATAAGCCCCGCTACCAGAGTTAGTAACAGTTAAAGTTATTCCACCTGAAACTCCTGTTTCACCAGTCGCGCCAGTTACTCCCGTTACACCAGTAGCACCAGTAGCACCAGTCTGACCAGTTACACCAGTCTGACCAGTTACTCCCGTTACACCAGTAGCACCAGTCTGACCAGTTACACCAGTCTGACCAGTTACTCCAGTTGAGCCAGTATCGCCAGTTACACCAGTCTGTCCTGTAATACTTGCACCTGTTTGACCTGTCGCACCAGTTGCTCCAGTTGCTCCAGTAATTCCTGTCGGGCCAGTCGCACCCGTCTGACCAGTAACTCCTATACCTGTTACCCAAGTGCTTCCGTTATACACACTTAAAGCTGAAGTTGTACTATTCCAAACTACTGCGCCAACACTAGCTACTAAAGTAGAAAGTTGAACAGAAGTCTTACTTACCAATTTAATAGGAGCAGTGTTAACTACTTCACTAACAGGGTCTAAAGTTATTGTTGTAGGAGAATAAATTGTGTAGGTTCCCACTAAACCTGTTGGAGCTTGAATACTTTCGGTTTCAACTGCTGTAACAATCAAAGTCTCTGTTGATGCATTGTAAGTAATACCAGAGTTAGTTTTTCCACCAATAGTTCCTGTAGCACTGTCATACAAACCAACAAAAGTTGTTGAGTCTGTAGTGTTTTCTATAGCAATTATGCTTCCAGTAGGACCTGTATTCCCCGTTGCACCAGTTGCTCCTGTTGCACCAGTTGCACCTGTTGAACCTATATCCCCGATAGCATTGCTAGATGCTTGTAACCAAAAACCATCATAATAAACAAACATCATTCCATTTGCTGGGTCAAACCAAACATCACCTGTAACTGCTCCTGTAGGTGCTACATCTTCTGCTGTAGAAAATACTCCGCTTTCTCCAGTTGCTCCAGTATTTCCAGTTGCTCCTGTATTTCCTGTTGCTCCTGTTAAACCAGTCGCGCCCGTTAAACCTGTAGCACCAGTCTGCCCAGTAACACTTGCACCTGTAGCACCCGTTAAACCAGTTGCTCCTGTATTACCAACTGCGCCAGCATCACCAGTTGCTCCCGTTAAACCAGTTTGTCCCGTTACACCTGTGTTACCAGTAACACTCGCACCTGTAGCACCAGTTAGTCCTGTAGCGCCAGTATTTCCGACTGCGCCAGTCTCACCGTTTGCTCCAGTATTTCCAGTAGTACCAGTTACACCTGTTTGCCCAGTTACTCCAGTATTTCCAGTAGTACCAGTTGAACCTGTCGCACCAGTCTGTCCTGTAGGACCAGTTGGCCCGGTGGCGCCAGTGGCTCCACCTGCTGTAGGACTGAGAAGTTCAAGCCAATTATCTTTTTGAACCATTGATCCCGCTGGGGATACAGCAATTGTAGAAACATTTGATGCTGTTTTTGCATAACTAAAAGTAGTTGCAGTTGCGGTAGCAGTTACTGTATAAGTTCCATTAAATGTGGCATCTACACCACTAACAACTACCGTATCTCCAACTGTTAAATTGTGGTTTGCTGAAGATGTTAAAGTTGCAACGTTGCCTGATAATACTTTATTTGTTATTGAAAACGGGTCATAAGCAAATACAAATGTCTTATTTATATCTGAACGAATTGCAAGGTCACCGCGTTGAACTGATAGTTCAAGCATTGCAGTCTCGCTAGCAACAGGGTATGAATCAGATATTGATAGCCCAGGCAGTTGAGAAATCTTAATCTTTGCATCAGCATCTAACTCAGCAACACCGTTTGCTTGACCTTTTGCAGTAGTTAATATGTAGTCCCCTAAAGAACCAGTTATTCCTTGTATAGAATCTATTTGTTCTCTATAGGTTTCAGCAATAATTCCAGCTGCTAATAGTTCTTCTATACCCTGCTGTGTAAATGAAGGCTGCTCTGGGAGTAGTAAATTATCAGATACAGCTAAAATTACTCCACCAGTCGCCCCTGGCTCTATAGCACTTCCAGCAGAATCCCAAGAGGCTCTTATACTTATAGGGTTTGAAGAATTACTATTTATTAAAGTAATTTCATAACGAACTGCGCCTGCGTTATTGTCATAAACATATACACGTTGTCCTACAGCAACATCTGCAGGCCCATATAAACCTGATTCATCAACAAAAGAACCTACTAAGGTATAAAGTCCACTCGATACCTCTGTAACAGAAACTATCGAAAATCTACCTGATAAAGGTTTCATTTTTTTAGTCGCTCCCTTTACGCAAAACTGAATCGAATAAGTCTATTAGCTGCAGGCATTCCCAAAGAGATTTGATCGTATGTTGAAGAGCTAATCAAACTATATGTACTTGAGTTAGGAGTTACCATGGCGTTTGTATCTTCACGCCAAGCAAATATCGTAGGCGGGTATCTATCTGTAGCTGCAGAGTTGAGGCCTATCGCCGCGTAGTTAAATATCAAAGGAGATACTACAGAGGAAGGAAGTCTCATCATTCCAGCAATTAGAGTTACGCCGCCACCTGTAGGTGCGTATAGCGTAACAGTTGAAGTAACGCGTGCCATGTTATATCCGCGTGAGTAAATTCCAGAGGAACCGCTACTTGTTCCTGTATTTCCAACCGTAACGGTAAATGTATTTGCGTCAGTGACTGTGACTGTTAAGGATTGTGCGGTGGAAACGTTTGTTCCACGAAGAATAATACGGTCACCAGTTGTTAGTCCGTGAGAAGTAGAAGTGACAGTTAGCGTGGTAGTAGAACGACTCCACGTAAGAGATGATTTTTGGTCAACGTCATAAGATTGTAGATAAAATTCTTCGCCAGCTGTTGTCTGCACTTGGTAGCGCTCGATATACATCGAGGAACCTGCTCCTGGTGTACCTGTAGGCCCTGTTGCACCAGTTACACCTGCGCCAGTTACACCCGTTGCACCAGTCTGTCCTGTAATACTTGCACCTGTAGCACCTGTTACACCTGTGTTGCCCTGCGGACCTGTAGGTCCTGCAACAATTGAGTCAGCACCAGTTACACCCGTATTACCAGTAACACTCGCACCAGTTGCTCCTGTAGCACCAGTTACACCCGTATTACCAGCAACAGTTGAGTTAGCACCAGTGACACCAGTATTTCCAGTGACACTCGCACCCGTTGCTCCCGTTACACCTGTATTACCAACTGCTCCAGTTTGTCCTGTAGCACCAGTCTGCCCAGTAACACTTGCACCTGTAGCACCAGTTGCTCCCGTTACACCAGTATTACCAGCAACAGTTGAATCAGCACCTGTAACACCAGTATTACCAGTAACACTTGCACCTGTAGCACCTGTAACACCAGTTAAGCCTGTTGCACCTGTGTTTCCATTAGCACCAGTTTGTCCCGTTACACCTGTGTTACCAGTGACACTCGCACCCGTTGCTCCCGTTACACCAGTATTTCCTTGTGCTCCTGTATTTCCATTAGCACCAGTCTGACCAGTAACACTTGCACCAGTTGGGCCAGTTAAACCTGTTGGTCCCGCAACAGTTGAGTCAGCACCAGTTACACCAGTTACACCTGTATTACCTACAGCACCAGTTTGTCCCGTTACACCTGTACTACCAGTTGCACCTGTACTACCTGTTGCACCTGTTGAGCCTCCTGCACCTGTTGCACCTGTTGCACCAGTCTGACCTGCACCAGTAGCACCAGTATTACCAGTACCAGTTGGACCCGTTGGACCCGTGCTTCCTGTACCACCTGTTGCACCAGTTTGACCTGCACCAGTTGCTCCTGTACTACCAGTTAAACCTGTAGGACCTGTTGCGCCAGTTTGACCTGCACCAGTATTACCAGTTGCACCAGCAGGACCAACAATTTGTCCAACACTTGTCCAACTAGATCCGCCCCAAACATATAAATCACCATCTGCGTTAACAATATATGCATCATTAACTGTGTTTCCGCTTCCTGGTAAATTACCAGTTGCTGCAACACTTCCACGAACATTGATAGATGTTCCAGCAGATCCTGTTTGACCAGTTACACCCGTATTACCTGTGGCACCAGTAGACCCAGTCGAACCTGTTGCTCCAGTTGGTGCACCAGCAGGACCCGTTGCTCCTGTAGCACCTGTTGAGCCCGCACCAGTAGAACCAGTTCTTCCTGTTGGACCTGTTGGACCTGTGCTTCCTTGTGGACCAACTGGCCCTCTAGATGAAGCAAACGCACCTTGAGAGTTTGATACTGGGGTTACTCTGTCTAGGTTAGAGAAATTAACATCATTTGCACCAGTTAGTAAATAAAATTTAAAACTATAAGCCCTAGCCCCTGAAATTCTTACTGTCGCTGTGTAATACCAACCAATTGGAGACAGATCTCTATCATCTGTACATGGAAGTTCAATTGAAAATTCACCTGAACCATCTAAAGTTTCCGCTACAGGACCCGAAATAATCTCTGTATCATCAGCATCTAAAATTCTGCCAGAAGGTGTGAAAGTTACTGTTCCAGCAGCAGCGCTTCCATCTGTAGACGTGAAACTGCCTGTAATCGTTCTAGTCGATACATCCTCTGGATATGGCATTAAATCTCCAAAACACTCTTACTCGAACACGTCTGAACGAGATAGAACTAAGCAGGTCTTTGCCTATTCTACAAGATTTTTACTACTCTTACTTTTTATTTTATAAAAAAGTGTTTATAAACTTACCTTTATTATAGAGCATTTTTCTACCTGCTAGCTGGGATAATGCTTATATCTCTGCGAGGGTCATAGCCCTCTCCAATGACCATTGTTAAAACTCCAGCGGGAGACTCAAGGCCTGTTCTATCTCTAAACCAAGCAGAGCCAGGATCTAGCGTTGGACACTGTGCCCAGAACCGAGGACCTATATCCATACTTTTAAAATGGTGATAATGACCAGACAACCAGACATCGCAGTTGCCGAGAGCTGTTTGTCCCGCTGCTTGACCTGAAAGATATTTAATTGGGTCCCTCGATTGATGACCATGGAATAGACCCAGCATAGTTCCATTTATATTTATTGCTAAAGTTTGATGATCACTTTCTGGATATCTAAACCCAACGTGGGCCAGATTTGGATTTTCTGCGCAAGCATCTTGCACAGCGCTAGCAATTTCTGTATTCCAACCATCTGATGGATTAGCCACTACTTGTCTAGTCACCTCGTCGTGGTTTCCATTAACTACTGGAACAATCACTCGATCTGATATCTCAGCAAATGCTTTTACTTGAGACATTAGTAGTCTACGAGCAACTCTTGTCTGCTCTGTGAGCCCTAAATCTGAGGCTGCTTGTCCTTGTAGTCTTCCATTCTGGGAAACATTTCCCTCTACATGGTCTCCTAATAATGCAATTACAGTTGTTCCTAGGCTTCTACCTATCTTACGCAACTCTTTTAATCTATGAACTCCGCCTTCAGTAGTTTGATGAATTCTTGCTACTGATTCTAAAGTCCCGCCACCGCTACCTTTTTTACCAATTTGTTGGTCGCTGGGGGCAAACACAAAAGCAAACTCTCCCGCTACCTTTTTTTCCTTAGCAGTAGGTCTCCATTTTTTTATGTCTTCTATAAGTTTTTCTAAATCTAAATCATTTTCTTTTCTTACCATCTCGGCTGCAACTACATTTATTCTTGCCGACTCTAGCCACTCGCCGTCATATCTTTGCCACCTAGATCTGCGAACTGAGCGAACAAGCCAGTCTTTAGGGTCTAAATTAAACTCTTTTAAAATCTCTATTGCATCTGGCAAGTTTCCTTCTGACCTAGGAACAGAAACTATGTACCCGCCATCCTCATCTATTTCCATACGCGGACGCCAAGCTTCTGGAGTGTTATTTTTTCTTGTGTCCGAGCCTGATTCTCCTGGCGATATGAGTGCGGCTAGTTTTTCAGCAATCGACTCACTCATTGTGTTTTTCTAACTCAGTGTTGAGGTGCATATTTACTTTACTAGTTCTTCCTATATAACATCTACACGCCTTTGCTCTGTGGATTCTTACTGAAGAAAATGCAACGCTGTAACCTTCACTACATATAATTTCATGAATTTTTAGATTAGATACAGACCCATTACCAGCTTTAGTAGAAAAGATTATCTCTAAGGCTTCTCTATCTTCATCACTTACTATGGTTAGTAACCTAGCCACTCCGCAAGGAAGGCCTGGTTCGGGCTTATTTGCTTTTTTTAATTTC
>Ga0181349_1000187_pt1 | contig 25549 bp, 20 predicted proteins | sample Su13VDMM110SD_FD_130106 | JGI IMG/M metagenome (GOLD analysis project Ga0181349, IMG submission 130106) | Freshwater viral communities from Lake Michigan, USA - Su13.VD.MM110.S.D | ecosystem: Environmental > Aquatic > Freshwater > Lake | place: USA: Michigan | collected 2013-07-16 | reverse complement strand
TGTTAGTACAGGAGATAGATTATACAGCTATCTTATGGAATATAATGCAGAGAAGTGGGCTATACGACGAGCAAAAGAAAGTTATGGTGTAGTTTGTCCAGAGTATGAAGAAGACGCAAGAAGCTATGTTAAAAAGCATCTAATAGAGAATTTAGTATTCTCAGAACTATCTATTGAAAAAGTTAAACCTTATGTATTGGAATGGTTAAATGAAACACGTTCAAGTATTGCTAAGGAAATCATTAAAATGAACAAACAAGGTTTGTTAGATAACTTTAAAGTAGATAAAAAATATTGGCAGTCTGTTGCCAAAGTTTAAAATTATTCCTACATTCCTTTTATGAGAGAAATACTATATACTCCTTGGGAGATAGAAGACTGTGTTATGGATACATCCGAACACTTCAATCAATTATACAATTCTGAAAATGAACATGAGGTAGTCTTTGCACCAATACTAACTGGTGTAGTACCTTTTTTTAATGATGTATGTAAAGGTCTTTTGTTTGATCCATATGTTGAATACATTGGTATAAACTCTTATCAAGGAACTGAACAAAAGGAATTTAACTTGTATAAGATGTTTGATCCTAAAGTGATTAAAGGTAAGACAGTTTGGTTGTTTGATGACATTGCTGATTCAGGTAACACGTTAAACTTTTTAACAAGTATGCTTAAGCAGTATGGTGCAAAAGAAGTGAAGTCTTGTGTGCTCATTAAAAAAGCACATTGTGCGCACCCAATTGATGTTTGCGGTTTCACAATGACAGAAGACCATTTCGTTTTTGGATATGGTATGGATGGTGTTGATGGTCGTGGAAGATCTTTAAACACAATACTATATGAAAATAATAGTGTTGAAAATCAGGCAGTTATATAACTAGTTGATTTCCAATTAAATAAAATTTTTAACATATTAGCTATTTAAGGAATAATAAGCTATATTTAATTATATATAAACAATAACAATTAAAAACCAAAATGAAAAAAACAATCATCCTAGTAGCGACAATGTTCGCATTAGCAAGTTGCAATACAAATGCACCAGAAACAACTCCAGTAATAACTGACTCAACAGCAGTAGCAGACTCTTGTCATGCAGCATGCGATTCATTAGTAGTAGGAGTATCTTCGATAGCAGTAGTTGATTCTACAAAATAATTAGCATTAAAGTAACGAACTGTTAAAGGCTGGGTATAATATACTCGGCCTTTTATATTTAATATGTGACTATTTATAGTAAATAATTAGATATTAACAATGGCAGCAAAAGCAAAAAAAGACACAGCAGTTGGAGGTTTCATAAGAAAACCAAAAGTTAAAAGAGCTGGTGTACATGCAAAAACAAAACAAAGTGGTAATAAAAAAAGTAAGTTATACAAGAAACTGTCCGTAGGACAAGGATAGCTGTTGACTTTCTGGTTTTTTTTCCGGATATTATGTGCAATACATAAGTATAAAGTAAAAGAGTAATAAATTAAAAACAAAAAACAATGATCGTAGTTACAATTACAATTGGATTATTAGCAGTAGCATTAGGTTACATTGCTTTTATCAACAACAAAAAAGCAGTAGATGCTAAAATTAAATTTGATAATATTAAAGACTTTGCTGATAAAGCAGGTAAGCGTATTTTAGATTTAGAAAAAGATAAAGCTGGTTTGGCTAATCAAGTAATAATGTTACAAGCTCGTGGTGAGATAGTGATTGGTCAAAAGCCTACTAACAAGCCAACAGTAGAAGGACAAGTTAGAACTAATAAGCCAAAAAGAAGTTTTAGACCAAAACATAATAACAATAACAAGCCTAGTGCTGTAAAGTAAATAAACATGGGATGCTTTGAGAACTTAGTTAAATCAAAATTTTTAGCCAATGTCTCATCACAATTGAGCTTAGCTCGCGAAAGGATACTTACTGCGGACTCTGCTCAATTTCCTGCAATCCATATTTTTAATAAAGCTGAGAAAAAGCTTGTTTATGATGATTATGTTTATCACTATTACATGATTGAAGAGATCCAAGATTCTATTAAAGAGAATTTAGCAAAGGATACTTTGTTTTATATAGAAGTAGATCACATAACCTTTATGTATTCAGCAAATCAAAGTCAAGTTAAAGATGCAATTAAATATAGTTATAACGTTAATGGTTTAATACCTTTATACAAAGGTAGACATAGACTAGATGGTATAACAATGTATACTGCAATGATCGATACACGCATCCACTTTACACCAGTAGCACCAAACTAATAAACAATAAAGCATATGTACAAAACTGCAGAATGTAAATCCTGTGGAACATTGGTAAAAAATGTATCCGTAGAAGCTCCTTGGGTTGTGTGTTGGGAGTGTGTAGCTGAATCCGTTACAACCTTAGATCCACCAAAAACTAAGAAGAAAACAGTACAAGGATATCCTAAAGGTTGGAGATTCATGAAAGAATTTGTACATTCTAATGGTACTGTGTATCATAAGGGTGTAGAGCAACCACAATTAAAAGATACGTTACAGCCAACTATAATTATTGTTAAGCCTAAAAAGAATAAAATACAAAAGCAACAGGAAAGAGAACAGGTACTTACTGAATATGCTGAGTTAAAGAAGTCACTGAAAAAGGAGACTAGAAAAACGGTAATTAAAAAAATAGAAGTTAAATTAAAAAAATTACAAAAACAGTTATAACATGAACTACACAATAGAAGAGTTGCAAGCCAACTATGAAAAATTCTTATCTTACATTGATAGGTACATTACAGGAGAAAGAAAGGATCTTTTAAAAAATCTATATGTAGAGCATACAGAACGCATCATGCTAATGCCAGCAGCAAGTGTGGATCATCATCATAACACTTTTCCAGGTGGATATGTAGATCACGTTATGCGAGTTATTGATTGTGCATTAAAGTTAAAAGACTTATGGGCTGAAACTGGAGCATACATTAACTATACTGACGAAGAGTTAGTATTTGCAGCAATAAACCACGATCTTGGTAAAATAGGATCTGAAGAAGCAGAACAATATATACACAACGATTCAGAATGGCATAGAAAGAATCAAGGTAAAATTTACAAACATAATCCTGAAAATCCTTTTCTTACAGTACCTGATAGAGGATTGTTTTTATTACAGCAAAGAGGTATTAAAGTGAGTTTAAATGAATACTTAGGTATTAAACTGCACGATGGATTGTATGAAGAAGCTAACAAGTCTTATTACATATCTTATGCTAAAGAATCAAAACTACGTACACATTTACCAATACTACTACATCATGCAGATCATATGGCATCACGTATTGAGTTTGAGAAGTGGGACAAACTACAAAATAATGATTCAATAACAAAAGAAAAAAGAAAACCAAACGTTCCAACATCTATGAGTGAAACACAAAAGGATGATTTAATGAACGTGTTTAACACTTTATTCAAATAATTATGATAGTATTAGTTGTTATTTTAACCGTACTTGTCGCATTACTGGGGTATTTGCTGTATATTAATTATAAGAGAGCAGAGATAGCAACCAAGTATTGTGAAGCTTATGTTCAATTTATATCAACACTTTATTATAGGTTTACACAAACTAGAGATAGAATGAAAGAGATTGATAGAATTGGTTCATTTAAAGCTGATGATGAAGTTGGAGTTATCTTTACTGATATTGATGAATCAATAGATAATCTTTATGAATTTATTACAAAATATGTCAACGCCAATCAAACCGAAGAAAGCAAGAAAACCAAAGACTAAACGCTTATACTTCGGACCTGAAGTAGATATTAGTATTGTTAAGTATAACACAACAAGCGACTTTGTAGAAAAAAGTACTATATATCAAAGAGAAATTAAACCAGCCTTCGAAAAGCTAGTTGAAAATATTATACACACGTTCAAATTTTATTACACTGACGGCCAAACATTGCAACAAATGCAACATGAGGTTGTCAGTTTCCTCGTTGAAAAACTTCCTAAATTTAAAGCTCCAAACGGAAAAGCTTTTAGTTACTTTAGTATTGTAGCAAAGAACTATTGCATACTAAGAAACAAAAACAATTACAAAAAACTTACGTCTCACAACAGAATTGATGTACTAAAAGATTCTGAACTGGAGCATATTCCTGATGAGCAGGACTTAGAACATAACACGTCAGACTTCATTGATAAGTTCGTTTTATACTGGGATAATCATTTAGACGCTACTTTTACTAAAAAAGGAGATAAGATATTAGCAGCTGCTGTTATAGAGCTTTTCAGAAAAAGAGAGCGTATAGAATTGTTTAATAAAAAAGCATTATACATTTACATTAGAGAAATGTCAAATGCAAGTACACAGCAAATAACAAAGATGGTTAAAACTATGAAAGATAAATATACAAGCATGTATATGGATTACTTACATCATGGTTACATACTTAAAAATAAAAAGTACTAATGTTAGTCGTGCTTTCAAGAGACGGATTGCAGTTACTATTACAAGAAGAACTTAAATGTTGGGAATGTGTTAGTGGTGGTCCAAACATAAACGCGTTTGACTTTGATCCAAAAGAAACTGATCCAAAACTATTAAAAGAACTTGGATACTATGAGGATCGTGAATCTTGGATAGCTGGTGTAAGGATAAAAAGACTTAGAGAGTACTTAGAAGATTTGGAAAAATTACCTATTTATAAGGGTAAGTAGTTATTTAAAAGTAAGCCTATTTATTAGAAAATTAATATGGATAAAGATACCCCATTATTTGATGATAAGACGTTTAGTGATTTGCTTAGAGATGTGTACAGTAACACAAAGAAAAAAGAAACACAAATCAACACACTAATTGATCAACTCAAGCCGTTAATAAGAAACATGACGGATGCTTCTTTAATGGTTCCTTTGATAAAAGAATACCTAGAAATATCGGTTAAAAATGACGATAACTTAGTTAGATTAACTGCAATAGTTCAAAGACTATTAGTAGTTAGCAATAAAGATAAAACAGACGAACTAGGTTTATCTGATGCTGAACGCACACAACTACTACAAGAAGCACAAACAATCTTAGACGTTAGCAAATAATGAATAGTTCTACTCTTGATACCAACTACAACAATAGTGCAAGATCTACAGCTGGATCAACAGGTGCCTATACTAGAGACAGCTACTTAGCACGTGTACTATCAGTAAACGCTTTTGGTATAATAGAGTACCAACTTGAGGGCTTTGGACAAATATCAACTTGCCCACCATTGGATAGATCTATAACAAAATATCCAATACCAGGTGAAATGGTTACACTAGAGATATTTGACAAAGTAACTTACTATACTCGTGTTATTGGTAACCCAAGCAATACAACCTATAATCCTAAGACAAGCGAAGCTGCAAGCCCATCCATATCAGATCCTGGTAAAGTACTGCAGTCTGATAACAAAATTAAAGTGTATAAACAACTCATACCATATGAAGGAGATTTTATATTACAAGGACGCTTTGGTACTAGTATTAGGTTTGGTTGCACACAACAAAAAATAATTGGTCAATACTCAAAAAAAGCAGATGGCTTTACTTGGGCAGACCCTAAAGGACCAGGAATATCAGGAGATGGAATAATGATATTGCGAGCTGATAGAGATTATATAACTGATGATGGTAGCAATGAAGATAAATACACACAAGAAGATATTAATAATGATGACTCTTCAATATACATAGCAACTTCTCAAAAAGTACCAATAAACGTAGCTACGACAGCCGATATATTAAAAACATGGAGCTATACATTATCTGAACCAGATGAGGTAAGTGAGGCAGCAGCAGAAGAACGAACGGCAATTGCATTAGCAAATGAAGTGGTGTTTGATCGCGAGCCATTTAATGAAGATGGTAATGTGGATCTAGAAAAGGTACTTCCAAATTTAGAGATCATTGATGATGAACACACCCCTGGATTGTGGGATGCCATGCAACCATCACTAGCAGCAGTACAAGAAGATACTAGTTTAAAAAAAGGTACAAAAAAAGCACAAGTAAAAAAAACAATACTAGGCATTGACGATAATAAAAACAACTACACAGCTGGTAGCCAAATAATAATAAACTCCGATAGAATTTTATTAAATAGCAGAGAAGATTACTTGTTGTTGTTTGGACAAGAAGGTGTAGCAATATCATCACCAGGAAGTGTAAACATAGATGCAAAAGACGATATACACATATATAGTGATTCTAACTTATATCTAGGATTACCAGGTAGAGGAATAGATTTGAGTAAGGGTGGTGGCATAACAAAAGCACCTAATAGCAAAGCTGAACCTACTATTGATGAGGATTATGAACCATTAGTATTAGGTCAAAAATTAGCAGACTTGCTCGAGGACTTAATAGAAACAATAGCTAATGCAGTAATGATATCACCAACTGGAGATTCTGCATTTAAAGAAGCTGAACGAGCAACCTTTAACCAGATAAAAGCAAGAATTCCTGAAATGCTTAGTACATATGCATTTATAGATGGTATTAGCCACGGCGGTCCAGATGCAGATCCAGGTGGTCCAAGCAACCTAAGCAACGAAATACCAATTATTCCAAACAATATAAACAATCCAATCAACCCAATTAGTCCAACAGGTACAACAACCTTGAATAATAGTGCTGATGAGCTTAACAGTAGTGAGCCAAATAATAGTCAGTCAGATTGGTTTGATGAAGATTCAAGCGAAATAGATCCAAATATAAATCCTAACATTATATAACACAAAACAATAATCAATATGAGCTTTTCTGGTTTTTTGCAAATAGTTAATCAAACATTAGCAACAAATAGTAATTTACAACAACAAGGTACAACGCCTATAGTTGATGAAGTAAACAAAGCAATTAAATTATTAGCTAAAGATTATAAAGAAAAAACTGGTAAAGTTTTTGAACTAATATCAAGTTATAAAAGTGAGTATGATATATTTGATGAGTTAATACCAAGAGTAAAACATCTACCTTATAATGGAAGTAAATATAATTGGCCATTAAAAAAAGGTTTTGAAATACAAGATGATGATGACGAAAATGACACAACCCTTTACAGAGACGTTAAAGCAGCTATAAATGGAATTAATGATAGTAGTTTTAACCCACCATTAAAACAAGGACAAACAACAATAGGTGAGTTTGAACTTAAGCTGGATTACAAGCTATATCGTGCAGTACCATCAAAAATAGGAACTGACGTAAGGCAAAGCGGAAGACATGTAGAAATTACAAAACAAACAATATCTAACGATCTTGATTGGTTTATTAATAATGCTTGTTTGCGTGGCTTTGTGGTTTATGGCATTGATGGATTATATTACCTTGGTAAAGCCTATCTTGAAAGCATTGTAAATGATGTACCATTACACCAAAGCATACAAAGAATTTTTATTCCAGCAAAGCTAGTGGTAGTGCCATCCAAAACTGTATCAACACCAACGGGATCAGCTGGAACTGGAGGAACAAGTGGAACAGGAACAAGTGGAACAGGAGCAGGAGGAACTGGAACAGGTGGATTAGGAGCAACACCAACTGGAAACCCAACATCCGGAAACACATCATCTGCACCAAAAGTTGCAGCAGCTCCAAAAATTAATAAAATAATAAAACCAGACAATTACACAAATACGTCAATAGCTTACACTAATAACCCAAACATATCAGCATTACGTAACGCTATAGTAAAAAATGCACTGCAAGCTGCACAGTTAGGCGTACGCAATCAAACTCCATTTTTTACACACTTTACTGACATAGACCATAAATATGGCAACGCATTAATAGTTCCTGATGCAAACCTTACTAATTTTGAAAAACAATTAAAGGCAGTTGGTTGGTATAAAACACCATATTTTTCATCAAGAGGCACAGCTTATTGGAATAATGACTATGCCGCCCCAATACAATACAGAAACCTTTTTGACAAAAAAGCTAATGGAAAAAGTGATGTTGGTACAGTAAAAGATACAAAGGGTTTAATTGACGTACTATCAGTAAGTACTGCAGCAGATGTTCCACTAGCCAAGGATAAAAATGGAGTTTTAAAACCAGTTGATAGCTATGTGAGTCAGTTAAGTGATCAAAGTCCTTACTCTAAAGATTTTCCCATAGACCAAATTGGCAAAACAAAAGTAAAGGCTAGCGGGCCAACGCACTATTGTGCTTATTCTATTTGTGCTTGGTGGTTGCAAGGATACAAGGATTTTAAAAATAATCAAAACATAAAATACGCAGAGTTTCTTAATATATTTAAAAACAATAATTGGATAGGGGGAGCAACAGGTTATCCCCCTATTGGTGCAAGCACAAATATTTGGAATGAAGGAGCTATGAAATATAGATTAGACCATGGCAAACCAAATGCAGCCTATCATTACAAGGATGGAAAACTTGGCTTTAAGGGTCCTACTAAAAAAAATGTTGATCCACGATTTCCAACATTCGACGCACCAGATATCCGACAGTTAGAGCCAGGAGATGCTATAGTTGTAGCTAATGCTGCGCACATACAGATGGTTGTAAAAGTTAATTATAGTGCAGGTACCTACGAGACTGTAGGTGGAAATGAGAGTAAAAGTGGCATAGTTTCAGGAAACACTCCAAACTTAGCTGGAAACGGTGTTTATCATAAACTAAATGCACCATTTCCAGGTGGTATTATAACAGTCATAAAAGTACCAACATTCCTTACTTAGTAACATTATTAAAACAGAATATGCCATACAACTTTGCATTAACTTTCACACAACCAATAATACTAAAACTAGATAATGGACTTATTGGAGGAGCTGAAGATTGGGCAAAAACAATTACTAAAGCCTATATTGACACAGTAACCTCTGGACTTCCTATAGGAGTTCCACCAGTGCTACCAGCTCCAGGATTAAACCCAACTGCACCTCCACCGTTTACCATAGGAGCATCTGGAATCACAAAACCATCAGCTCAAAGTAGGGAAAAAGCAGTATATAAGATAATACATAGCTATTATTTTGCAAAAGAACTTGGCTTAAACAAAGCCTCTATTGATGCATTAATATCAACAACAAAACAAATAATACTAAAAATAAAAAACACACAAAGACAGGTTAAGACTATTATAGATCAAATAAAAATAGTAAAAGAGGAATTAAAACAATTACCAAAGCTGATAGAAGAAATAATAGATGCAATAAAAGACACAATACAAGAACAAACTTTTAACGTTGTTAATCTAGAAGTGGCATTTGATAGTGTGAAATTACAACTCGATCCACAAACATTTGCTACTGTGTTTAGTAAAGAATTACAGTTAATTGAAACTATAAAAAATTTTGATCCAACAAACATTGCTGGTATAAGAGCTATAGCCTTATTTGTTGGTGAGCAAGGCATGCAACTAGAAGCAAATATGGGAGATGCTAAAACCAAACAATTAAAAGATTATGTAATAGGAAAGTTGTTAGGCATTGCAAAGGAATTTTTAACATTAGCAAACGGAATATTAAATCCAGCTCAACTAATCAACTATGTAAGAAAATTAGCACCAGTAAGGCCTAAAATGAGAGTTGTTCTTGATAAGCTTAAAAGATTTACAATATTAGCAACACTGCTAAAACCACAACTTAAAAAACTAGAAAAGAAAAAAGATATATTGGTAAAAAAAGTTAAAGTTAAATTAAAACAAAAGTTAGCAATTATAAAAGAAAAAATTAAACAAAAAATGGCTGAACACGCAGCCAAAAAGAAAAAAAATAAATCAACTGAATTGTATAAAAAAGCAGCTGAAGCTAAAATAAAAAAAGCAAAAGAAACGGTTGCAAAAATAAAAAGAATTCAAAAAAAAGTAAAACTATACATTAAGGCTGGTAAATCGATTGCTGCAATAGTTGGAAAGGTTACAAATTTAATAACTAGTTTAGATGATGAGTTTAAGGCAATAAAGCAAGAAATAGAAAACGCAGTAGCTGCAGCTCAACAAGCCATAACAAACACAACATCCCTAGTGAATCCAGAAAAGGAGTCAGCAAAAGCAAAAGATTACGCATCAAGCATAGGATTAAAACAATTTGCAGATCAAATGGCTTTAATTATAACACAGACCAAATGTGACATACAAACCTTTAAAACTTTTTTTGAACGAAGCAGTTCGAGAATAACAGCGTATGCTAACGAATATGATTCACTAGTTGAAGAAATAGATACGCTAGTTGAAGCAGTAAAGAGTATTGAACAAATGAACAAAGAAGCAAATGCAGAAAAAAATGGCTTACCACCACCAAAACTAGTAATAATTGCAAAAAATAGAAAGTCTTTAAAAGTATTAATACAAGATATATTGAAGAAACTAAAGCCTAGAATTCAAAAAATAATTAAAACAATTGCAAACAAAATTAAACAATTAGGCGTAACCATTAAAAACAAAATTGAAAAGTCAGCCAAAGAAAAGGCAGAAGCTGCAGCAAAAGCAATACCAACCAACAGCAATATAGAAGATAAAAAAAAGAAAAAAGAAGCTTTGGAGGCTAAAAAGAAAAAAATAGAAGAAAGAAAAAAACAAATACAACGCCAAATCTTATTAGGATCTTATGTATTTAAAATGGGGAAAAACGCAACTACCATAGTAAAAAACATTAATGCAAGTAAATATAGGTTGAGCGAAAACGAAATAGCTATAAATGGTTTTTTGGATGGGTACTATTTGTACCAAAAGTATGAACAACCGCAAACAAGAGTACAAGAGCTAAACACAGAAAAAATAGCTTTTAAAGAAAGGTTTGAATCATTAAAAGTTATTGAAGCACTAACCTTTGGCCTAATAGAAACAATAAAAGACATACGTGAAACAGACTTTATTAGTGAATTTAAAAAATTGGTAAAAAGCACACCAGAATCAACTGCACTTAAAGCAATAGAAAATTTAATTGACAATCCACCAAAAACACCAAAACAAGTAGAAGAGGCCATGCAAGTGTTAAGTGGTGGTGTATTGCAAGATATGTCGATAGTAAACAACATATTAACATTAGAAAGAAAATATCTTAATAAGAGTAGAGAAGTTGTAAAAACACTATGTGATGTAGAGCAAATAACAAACGTAAAAGTACGAGTAGTATTGCAAAAAATATATAAAACACTTAAAAAAAATCAATCATTTATACTGCTTGTGTTTAATCTCTTAAAAAAAGAACTAACTGTTTTTAAAAATTTTATAATTAAAAAAATAAAAATTATAATAGCAAAAATAAAAGCTTATTTAGCCAAGAAAGCAGAAAAAAAGAAAAAGGAGTCTGAGGAGGAAGTGGTTAAGACTTCTAAAAAATCTATAAACTTGGATGCTAAAATTATGAGTGTTGTTTTTGGATTAGCAACCAAAGTGTTTTGGACAGGTGTTACTTGGGTAGGACCTACTAATAGCAATCATGTCACCTTTACTATAGGACCTTTCAAAGCAATAAAAGCCAAAATAGAGGATGGAGCATCAGGAATAATAAATGAAATGGCAGCTAGTTTTGAAAAGCAACTAACAACAATGTCAGGACTAGTAATACCACCACTACCAACCTCAATACCACCAATACCATTTAATAGCTATAAATAATAAAATACAACTATTTATATATAAACAACATGAAAGGATCAGAATTTATAAATCTAATGCGAAAAGTTATTCGCGAAGAAGTAAGAACTGTCGTAAGAGAAGAGCTAAAAGCAATTAAGCCACTACTCATGGAAAAGCAACAACCAACAGTTACAAAAAAACCAACAACACAAATTGCAAGACCACAAAGAACACAACCACTTGTACAATTTGAAGGACCATTAAAGTCCATATTAGAAGAAACTGCACGAAGCATGCAATCCGCTCCATCTGAAGAAGAGGAAGAATGGCCAGAAATGAATATGGGAATGATGACATCAGAGGATGTACCAGCTTCTATGGGACGTACTAATATGAGAGCAGCAATGAGTAACGATCCAACAGAAGCATTTATGAAAGATTACTCTAAGGTTTTAAAAACAGCTGAACAAATAGCAAATAATAATTATAGATCTTAATGGCCATTCGAATAAATCCAATAGACTTAAATCCAGATATAGCCATTGGCATAGCTGTACCATTAATGCAAGAAGTTGGTGCTATTTTTAATTTAAACTATTTAACAATAGATCAAGCATATTCAAATGCTAAAAACCTATTATTAACCGAAAAAGGCGAGAGAATAATGCAACCTAACTTTGGTTGTAGTTTAAGAAGTTTGCTATTTGAAAATCTAACCACAGAAACACAAACCCTAACAGAAACAAATATCACTGAAAATTTTAAGTTTTGGCTACCATATATCAACATTAATAGATTAAACGTTACAACAAAACCAAACGAGCATATATTACAAATAGACATGGTAATAAGCTTAGTAAATAATAAAATAGATACTAGATCTATAAACGTAACAATAAACGCATAAGAAAATGGCAACATCAAAAGATATACGGTATTTAGATAGAGACTTTGATTCTTTAAAACAAGGACTTATTGAGTTTGCTAAAATATACTATCCAAATACATACAATGATTTCAATGAAGCATCACCAGGAATGATGTTTATTGAAATGGCATCTTATGTGGGTGATGTTTTAAACTACTATATTGACTCACAATTAAAAGAATCATTAATACTACAATCAACTGAAAAAAACAATGTAATGATGATGGCAGCTGCAATGGGGTACAAACCTAAAATAAGCGTACCATCTGTAGTTGACATAGACATTTTTCAATTACTACCAGCTTCAGGTAGTGGAGTCAGCTCATCTGCAGATTTAAACTATGCATTAAAGATTGAAGCAGGAATGCAGGTTAGGAGTTCAATAGCAAGCACAGAGTTTATTATACAAGACGCTGTAGACTTTAAATTAGACAATATATATGAATCAAGAGAGATTTCTGTATATAGCTTAGATGAATATGGAGCTCCTACATATTACTTAGCCAAAAAAACAGCTAAAGCTATATCTGCAAGAATAGTTGAAACAACTGTTGAAATAGGCGCACCAACTAAATTTTACAAAACAATATTAACCGCAGCTAACATTATAGGCATACAAGATGTAACAGACTCTGATGGTAATACGTGGTACGAGGTACCATATTTAGCACAAGATACTATATTTGAGCAAGTACAAAACACAGCCTTTAATGACCCAGATGCATCAGTGTATAGTGCAGAAACACCATACTTACTTAAACTAAAACGTGTTCCAAGAAGATTTATATCCAGAGCAGTTGGTGAAGATTTGGAGATACAATTTGGCGCTGGTATTAGCTCTTCACCAGATGAAGAATTATTGGCTACACCAGAAAATATTGGACTATCTTTACCAACAGGTAAACCAGATATAGACTTTTCAATTGACCCAACATCACCAGTCTATACGTCAACATATGGCCTTGTTCCATCTAATACAACACTCACAATAAGATATCTTATTGGTGGAGGAATACAATCAAATGTACCAAGCAGTACAATAAACGAAATAATAAGCATAAACACAGCAAACTCAAACTTACCACCAAACACACCAACCCTCAACACTACAATAATAAATTCCGTTGTAGTAAATAATCCAACAGGAGCAGTAGGAGGTCGTAGTGGTGAAACAATTGATGAAATAAGACAAAATGCTATAGCTCAATTATCATCACAAAACCGAGCTGTAACTAGAGAGGATTATATTATACGAGCTTATTCGATGCCAACAACACAAGGAAGTGTGGCTAAAGTTTACATAAACCCAGATGAGCAAAATCGCATAGAAACATCACAAACAAGTACACAAATTACAAATCCACTAGCAATGAATATGTATGTATTGAGTTATGATAGTAACAAATTATTAGTAAATGCAAACAGAGCAATAAAAGATAATTTAAAAACATACATAAGTCAATATAGGATGTTAACCGACAGCATTAATATTAGAGATGCTTATGTGATTAATATTGGCATTGATTTTGAAATAATAACAATACCTAGTAGCAATTCAAACGAAGTACTATTAAAAGTAATACAATCTGTAAAAACACTGTTTAGTATTGATAATTGGCAAATAAATCAACCAATAATAATAAGTGACATATTTGCATTAATACTATCAACAAGTGGCGTACAAACTGTAACAAACATAAATATAATAAACAAAAATCAACAACAATTAGGATATAGTAATATAACATACAATATTGAATTAGCAACAAAAAACGGTATTATTTATCCGAGTTTAGATCCATCTATATTTGAAGTAAGGTACCCTAACTTAGACATTAAAGGACGTATAGCAACATTTTAATTATGATATTGAGATTTTATCCAACCAAAGACACAACAATATACGAACAGTATCCACAAAAAAATACTGGGTTAGATGCTGTGTTAGATATTAACAAAACAATAATCGGTTCTAGCAGCTACAACTCTAGAGTACTGTTAGACTTTGATTATCCAGCAATTTCTCAAAGCATTTCTTCATTAGGATATAACGACAAATTGTTTAATTATAGTTTAAAATTATATTTAACTGAAGCAAACGAAATACCTACTGACTACACACTATACTGTTATCCAATAAGCAGTAGTTGGAGTATGGGTGTTGGAAGGTATGGCAACTATCCAGAAACAACTACTGGAGCTAGTTGGACATACAAGACATCAGCAGACGATTTAACAAGCGCTTGGCAAACAGGCTCTTTTGCAGCAAACGCAACAGCATCATACACAACAACTCCTGGTGGTGGTACTTGGTATACAGGAAGTATAGCATCACAATCATTTAGCTACACAACGTCTGATGTTGACATAGATGTAACTAGTATTATTCGGCAAATACAATCAAGCTCAATAAGCTTTAAAGGGTTTATTATAAAAAAAAGCCCAACAGATGAATCATCAACAAACATATTTAATAGCTTAAAATTTTTTAGCAAAGACACTCACACAGTTTACCTACCAGTATTAGAAGCAAAGTTTGATGATAGCATAGTAACAGGATCCTTATCACTTATAAACACAGATGAGGATATGAACATTATACCTATTAACTTAAAACACTCATACACAGAAACATCAACTCCTGTAATAAGATTATCAGCAAGATATAAGTTTCCAGTAGATACCTTTGAAACCGCATCTGGTTATTTAACAAGATACAGACTACCAACAGGAACACAGTATGCTGTGTATAGTGCTCAAAGTGATGATGTAGTGATAGGTTTTAGTGATTACACTAAACTAAGTGCCGATAATACAAGTAACTACATAAAATTACATTTAGATAGTTTTCAACCAGAAAGATACTACAAATTATTATTCAAAGTTCCTAACTCAGGATCAAGCTCAGCATACCAAATATACGACAATAATTATATTTTTAAAGTTACTCGTGGATAATGAGAAATAGGGATGGATCGTTAGTAGGTGATCTTGGAGACAACATAGTAACAGCGGTTACAAGCAGCATGCTGCCTTATAATCAATCTATTGTTGATGAAAACCAAACACTATATAGCATACTACCAATTGATACAAACAATACACCAAAATTTACTACATCCATAACCGACAACACAACCCCACCAACAATTCCATACCCACCAAAATACAAAGATCCATTTAACTTTATTGAGAACATAACAGCACCTCCAAGACTATATCAAACAAGTGACAGAACTATTAAAGTATTAAAAGACACAACCTTTTCGTTATCGGTAACAGCAGAACAACCAGATGCATTAAATATTGAAAATGGAATACCAACAGTTATACCACCACTAGTTGGCATAACCTATATTTGGTTTAAAGATGGTGAAGAAATTGAGACGAGCACACTTACATCACTTGATGGAAACATAACAATAACAAACAACACCCTAACATTTAACAATATACAACCAACCCACGCAGGAACTTACAGTTGTGATGCAACAAACGATTCTGGAACAACAAGTAGTGACGAGTGTACAATAGAAGTAGTTAATGTGAATGAAGATGGATTTTACTTTAGAAATATTATTAAAAATCCAAACGGAGATCTTGGTACTGAGGATTGGGAAAGTACAAACGACGAACTAACAACAAAGCCTTTTATAACAGCAGAAAAATCGGTAGAATTTAAAATACCAACCAATGTAGATCAGTTTGGTTACACAGTTGATATGATGCATCCAAGACCATATCAACTAGACTACAGCCCACTAATAGACAGCTATACAAGTACTGTGACTGGTCAAAAAACACCACACTATTTTACACGAACACGATTTAAGTACATTAGTAACGACGGCTTGCTAACAGTTAAGGCATACCAAGACATAGATCTAATAGATCTACAAGCTCACATAAGAGGTGGTGTGTACGGCATAACAGGTGTCAGAGCATTCTTTAGTTGTTATATAGGTAATGCAATATCAAACTACATACCAACTGACACAATGTTGCAAAGTAATAATCGAACTGACATTTCAAACTACTGGCCAGGAAACGTATACGCAAGAATAAGTGCAGAAAATTTTAATTATGCTGGTCCTGGATTGTTATGGGAAAAAGTTTATGTAACTGTAGAAGAGTATGATAATGAAAATAGGCTACCTAGTACAACACAAGATTTAAACAAATCACATCAACAAGGTGCAAACTCCACAGAAAATGATCCATGGCCTGAAACAACAAACACATCAAAAGAATTAATAAAGCTTTATGATCCATGGTATAATACAGTAGAAGCTAATAACACAGGTGTAAGATATTACACAGGACCTAATCCATCATCAGGTGATAGAAGTGATGCAATACTACGAGCAGCCGATCAAATAATACCAGATCAAAAAGAAAGATATACATATGGTCAACACATACAGTTTAATAAGGCAATAATTAGCCAACTAAACGACAAAACAACAAAAATAAGAATTACATTAAATTTTGAAACAACGGATGTAGACAATCTAGTAAACGAAAGATGGAAAGAAGCTATAGAAGCTTTGTCAGAAGATACATTTGAATTTCGTTATTATCAAAAATATGCTAAACAAACAGTGTGGAAACTTGTTGATAACGACACTATACTTAATCTTTTGCAAAACCTACGTGGCAATGAAAATAAAGACTTTACAACACTACTAAGACGTGCTCAAGATCCACGTGGAATGGTAACAGGACTTAACCTTAGCTTAATGCCGATATACAGTGAGAATGCAGAATTAAACGACTATAATACAAGAATAGCATTAACTATAAACGAAAGCATACCACCTGCATTTGTACCATCTACACTAAACGACCCACCACCACCACTTCCAACCGTTCCACAAACAACAGGATCTAATACAACAACCAGTGGGTCAAACCCAAATCCACCTACCATAAAAGTAAATTGGAAAATTAACATAAAGCACTGGACAGACCTCACTGATACGTTTAAGATTGAAACAGGAGATGCAACAACTAACATAAACACAACAATACTTGATTTAAACAACATAACAAAAGCAGCATTGCTAGATGGTAGATATACAAAAGATGTCAACGGCAACATAATAAGTGGTTTTTTTATGAACTACCCACAATATGCATACAAAGTTACCAGATATGTTACCACAATACCACCGTCACAAGAAAAACAACAAATACAAGTTTTAGTAAAAACTCTACCAATACAAACAGAAACCCAAACCACTGCCAACCAAACAGTATCTACGTCAGCATATCGAATTCCATCTCACCTCAAAGACGAAAGCCCAATAAACATAACATCATTGGAGGTACCTGGAACATTTTCATAATTTAATAACTCAACCTATTTATAATAGATGAGTATACAGACAATAATACTAAATCCATACCAGACAAACGACATAAATCGCAGTAGTCCATTTAATCTACTACCAGTAGACTTAATACCACCACTTGTAGTAAGACAACCTATATTTACTATTAAACAAAAAACTTGGCTGGCAGCAAGCAATACAGTAGACTTTGGAGGAGACATAATAAAATATCAACAAATAAAACCAAATCGGCCTGTTGTAAGCGTGTTACAAGGGACAGTTATAGAGTTTAATATTGAAGTACAAGACAACTCATTGCCAAGTAATCCAAACATACCAAATATAATATCTTATGTATGGAAAAAAGATGGCGCACCAATAAGCCAATTAAACAATTTAAACAACAAGCGTGGCACTAACATTGTTCAACTGACTAGTGACTACCAAACCACAGGACAGTATATATGTGAAGTTTCTAATCTATATGGTACAACAACAAGTAGTCCATTTAGAATTGATGTAATAGATCCTTACGAGCATCCAAAACTATATAAAAATCTCATAATTAATGGTAGTGGTGAAAATGGCCTAACAGGATGGACCACAGATGCAGACATAAAAACATTACCTTTTCACACACCTAAATTTGATAAAAACATAGAACCACAATTTAGCAGTTTTAGAATAGGTGGAATTATAGCAGAGATAGATGGACCAATACTACCAGAATTTAGATTTTCAATTGGAAATCATTATGGCATGTTTCACAGACTATATACAAAAAGAAAAGCAGTAGCTAATGTTTTAAATGAAGCTTTTGGTAAACCTTATATAAAAGGATTGTCAGCTGGAATTGCACTAAATGAGCATGAAAGATGGTATTCAGAAGGAGGCTCTATACCACAAATAATACCAAACGAAGACTACAACACAAACGATTACAATACCACAGCAGGCTTTTTTCCTGGATTGGCTTGGATGGATAAATACAATAAAAACGATACTTATAAAATTGTTGGATTAACACAAGAGTATAGTGATGCACCATCTCCTTTTTATTTTACAAGAGATAAAATAAAATTTTTAAATAAAGGTGGAAAAGCTGAAACTAGTTTAACACAAACAGTAGACTTAACCGATATAGCAGACATTATTGATGGAAATGCTTATGGTATAACACATGCAACAGGACAGTTTTTTGCATATGTTGGAGCTGGTATAACAGATTATAAAATAAAATTTCAAGAAGAGGGTAAAACAGAACCAACAACAACTAACTACTATGTGGCTGATTATGAAGCCTATAAATACGAGTTTAATGAAGAGTGGAGAAGTGATCCTTCATTAGATTGGAATATATATTATGGTGTTTCGGGATCGGATAGTAATGGAACTTACAAATACCATAATAAGAATTCAAGCACTAATGGGACAGGAAGTAAATATAGTGAGGTGTTAGCATCAATATCTCCATCAAACTTATACTCCCAAACAAGCTTAAATGCACAAATAGAAGAATTAAAAAAAATAAGACAGGCTTTTTATACAAGATTTTTAGATCCCAACGCAGCACCAAACAAATCTTTCTCAAATTACAATCCCAACACAAGTACAGAATCAACTTTAACATTAGGATCAAACACCTACCTTTTAGTACCACCCGACCAACCTAATACTTTTGGCATACCAATAATCAAACAAGGCGTTTTTCCAAACAATAATGCAACTCCTCAGTATGTGACAGAAGGAGGGAGTGCTACTAAAATAATAATTAAATTTAATGACACGGGTAGACCATACCCCAAAACCGTCCCCAATCCAGAATATGTATCACGACGTAAGTATGTAGGCCCTATATCAACACCATCAGCTACTTGGTGTATTAATGATACAAGCACACAAATTGCAAATGGCATTACACCGGAGTACCATAAAGAAAAGTGGCTTACAGCAGACCTTTTAAAATTAGTAGCACCTGGAAGAGCGTTTGACTCATCAGCCTCAGGATCTGCAAGAGCAGGAGCTGTAGCACAAGCAATACTTACTGGATTTTTAGCACCAACTAGAGTTTTATTTGGTGCAATAAACAAATTAATAGGATCTACTGTAAATGAAAGTTCATTTAAAGATGCTCACGATTTGGGTGTATTAGCAGCTGACGATTTATATCAAAATTGGTATCTACTAAGAGTTGTTTTTGATGAGGCAAAAGATTACTTACAAAGTGGTGATGTAAAAGCTGTACTAGGTGCAGAATTTGCATTTGATCTACAAGAAATTGGTAACTATGTAAGAAATAACGCAAATAGTCGTTTTGCTATAAAAAAAGATATAATTAAAACAAATTATAAAGACAATAAATGGACAAATTGGTATCACATAAATGACGATGGAGGTTCAGACGCAGCTACACACGGTAGAGACGTTATAGCACCAGTAATGTTACAAATGTGGAATTTACTATATGAAAAATATATTGCTATAACAAGAGTGTTGTATAACAGCTATACAGAGTTAGTGAAGATTAATTGGTTACGAAATGTAGAATCAGCTTATTACAGAGCAGCACAAGAAAAAAAGCAATATCGTATAAAAAGATTTACAGACATAGAAATACAACCAAAAGTGTATGATAAGACAAGAATAGAGCTGACATATTATAATGCACAAAATGTTGCAATAAAAACAGAAACTATAAATGGACCAAATGAACAAGACGTATGGGCAATTAAAGAAAAAGCATTCTTTCCATTAACATTGTATCCAATATACCAATGTCTAAACACAGACACTAATTTCTACAACACATCACAATCAGCAGTAGATCAAATACCTCAAAAATATAAACAACCACAACTACAAAACGTATCACTACAAAACAATGGAATGTATATGGTAGGTGGAGATGCATTCATTACAGTATTTGGTCAGCAATATACTCGTATGAGGTTCTTAGGAGGAATATCGGATAGAGTAAATCAAGGAATTGGTAGTGGTGTTTTACAAAAAGGAATTAATAGTCTTGCTACCTCAGAGGACGATGCAGCGACAACTATATACGACACAGTGAATTCATCAACGCTAGATACAACACAGCTTATACAAGGACCTTACCAAAAATTTAAAGACCAACGAATTAACTTTACTGAAGACTGGATTAGCAATAAAGTATCAGATAAAAATGCAAATTTTTTAATGAATAATTATGATTTTGCTACTTATGGAGGGGCATATCCACCAAACAACACTACCTTTAATAAAAAAAATAGTCCTATACACAGAACATACTCAAACAATGCAGTATATGATTTAGGAGCAGCTGCCATGTTTGGAGTAGGACTAACAGCAATCATACCAAAAACAGCACGATCAGTGCAAATTAAAATAATATTTGAACACACCTCTGATCAGATAAATGACACAAATCCTGCATTAAAAGGTTGGACAAAAGATGAAATATACAGTAATGAGTTTGGACAGCGTAACAGCAATAGTATAAGAACAACTAAGTACGGTAATCCAAGATGTGGTATAACGAGCATTAAGTATATGATATCAGCAAACAATGTTGAAAAAGTAGATAAATATCCAAGCTATAGTATACCACCAACACAATACACAGTATTAGGATTAGAAAAACAAAAATACAACATAGAACAAGCATTTAATACAGCTGAGCAGATTAAAGTAGGTAGTGTCACTATACCACCTGAACCACCACAGCCAGAAGAACTGGCAATTAATTTATATACTTCAGGTGGCGAATACAAAACATCTACAACTGATGATTACGTAGGATATTATCATATACATAAGGACAAAGGACTGATGGTTGGAAAAAGGCACACAGCAGAACCACACGAGTATTTATATCCAATCTCATCAACCACAACATCAGAACCAGCACCAAGTCCATCATTACCAAGCAACCCATCGCCAAGTAACCCAACAACGACACTACCAAGCAATACAAGCAACAATACGAGCAACAACACAGGCTACTAAATTATAGATATCAAAAGTATTAAATACACTATTAGTGTATATTTATATTAAAGTAATGGCAGACTACACAATACCACCTAGTGCAAATACACCTAGTGCAAATACACCTAGTGCAAATACACCTAGTGCAAACAATTTAGACGCAAGCACACCAAACGCATTTAGTATAACCGCTCCACTTACCGACTCCATTACACCCACCTCACAACCACTATCGATACCTCGATTTGGATACTACACAAGCTCCTCAACCTCTTTACCAAACGATAGCTTAGTACTAGATGTATATAATGTAAATAACAACTACATAGAAACAAAATATGAAGCCAACTACACTACAATACTTCCAAATAAAATAAGACTATCCCCTGAATTAGATTTAAGCAGTCTAGGATATATTTCTGGTAAGTATAAATTAGTATACAAATACCATAGAAACTTATTAGGATCTGGAAATGGAAATAAACTAATAGTACAAGAGATTAGTGCAAACCGTTTGGAAATAAGAGTATTACCAGTAGCACCAGATACAGACACACCTGCAAACCAAAACTACTTCCAACATTTTGCAAGTGGCTTTTTTTTATTACCAAAACAAGAAACACTTGTAAATCTATTCTTACATGTAAACGCAACAACAACACTAAAAGTTTATGATTATGTTCAAGACAGTGTAACCTTTAGAAGAACTCCATACAGTATTATTTTCAAACTAACATCACCAGCACCAACAGAGATTGAAAATGACACAGAAATGTGGTTAGCTCAACAAGTCAATGAAAGCACAACCGACACAATCACACTAATACCTCCTCCAATACCAAACATTACTAGAGCCATTGCAGGACCTAATTTTGATATACTAACAAAAGAGAGATTATTATCAAGAACTGATTATAAAGATTGGAACAACATACTATCAGAAAACACAAACACATCAGAAGCTCTAGTAAATAGTTTATTAAGTGGTTCAAAACTACAAGGAATACCATTAAATATAGATTATAGATCGTTTGCAAACCATATACATTTTGGATCCGCAGGAGAAAAACTACTAAGTTTTAAATATAAAATGACTTTATTAGAAAGTTATGACAATAGAATACAGAGTTTAACTACTAATTTAATTGGACTACCAAGTAGCAGTGCTACAAGTAGTTTATATTTTCAAACAAACGTTACAGAAGCAAAAGGAAAAAGAGCTGCACTGATGGGCACTATGGACAGTTATGAAAGATATTTACTAAATGTATCTAGCAGTTATGAATCTAGTAGCTATGGTGAATTCTACACATCAACATGGCCAAAACAGAATAGCACAGAACCTTACATAAACTACTCTGTCAGCTCATCACAAGTAGATGATTGGTTTGACGGCATTATGATGTCAGCAAGTTTATATGATCAAAATAACGAAAACGCACTATATAAAACAATACCACTACACATAGCAGAAGATGCATCAAATAGTCAATATCTGTTATTTGTAAACATGATTGGTCATTATTTTGACGCACTATTTCCATATATAAAGCAAATAAACCAAACACACGATAGAAAAGAAGGAATAGCAGATGGTTTTAGCAAAGAGTTAATATATCATGTTGCTAAGAATTTAGGTTTAGATTTTGAAAACGGTGCTAGTTTTGATGAACTTTGGAGCTACACATTAGGCACAAATACATCAGGATCATATCAATCAACCTATAACATAACTAACGAAGACAAGACAAAAGAAATTTGGAAGCGAATCATTAATAATTTACCGTACTTATTAAAAACAAAAGGTACTGAAAGAGGTCTTAGAGCATTAATAAATTGCTTTGGAATTCCACAAACCATTTTACGAATTCGTGAATACGGTGGAGCAGAACCAACGTTTGAATCCAAAACAGACAACGTATATGAAAGGTTTTTTTATTCAACTACTGTAGGATATAATGGAAAAACATCTGGACAAGTTGCTCAACTAATAGAAGCACCTTGGAAACCATTGACAGCAAACAATACAATGCCATCAACAGTTGAGTTGCGAGTTAAAATGGCTCAAAACCAAACTAAAACACAAACAATATTTGAGGTACCAAATAAATGGCAAGTCAAAGCCTTCCAAAGCGCAAGTAATAACTACATAGGATTCTTTCTAAGTGGTTCTCAAGGATACGCAACAGCAAGTGTTAGCTCTTCAATATATGAAAATGTATTTCATCACATTGCATTAGAAAGATCAGTAGCAAGCGATAGCAGTAGTACCAACCAAACCTATACTTTAATTGTAAAAAGAGTAAACTATTTAAAAGTAACATCCACAGTATCAGCTTCACTATACATTGATGGATCTACTAGCAGCTCTTACAACACATCATACACAAGTACAGGAAGTTTATGGATTCCAGGATCTGGCTCATTTTTAGCAGCCACATCACAGTCAATGAACATTTTATCGGGAAGTGTTCAAGAATTAAAGTATTGGACAACACCACTACAAGATGCCATATTAGACAATCATGCATTAGCACCTACAAGCTTTCAAGGAAATTTAACAGACACTCACACAGGAAGCACATCAAGCTTTTATAGTTTAGGATTTAGATTGTGTTTAGGAACTGATAACAAAAAAATAAACTTAGCAACTACTAGTAGCATAGGCTCACAACATCCAGATCAAACAATAGCTGGATTAAGTGGTTCTTTCTATAATTTTTCAGGATCTTATTTTAATCCTGTCATAGAAATACATTCACTTGAGTGGCCAGATTTAGGTGGTAATAGAAGTGTAAGTAATAAAATTAGGATTGACACAACAAGCAGAACTAGTACAGCAATAGGTGGCAATCAATTATATAAAAACGTAAAAACAGAACGAGCTGGATCGGATAGTAATCCACCCGATAGTTCTCGCTTAGGTATTTATTTGTCACCATTAAACGAAATCAATCAAGACATTGCAGAACAATTTGGAGGTCTTAGTATTGATGACTTTATAGGAAACCCATCTGACCTAAGCAAAGAAACTTATCCTGATTTAGAAAGTCTACAAAGAGAATACACAAAAAAATACACTAGTAAAGCTGGTGCACAAAACTATATTAGACTATTAAAACACTATGATGCATCTTTATTTAGGTTAATTAAAAAGTTTGTACCTTACAGAGCTAATACACAAACTGGTTTACTAATAGAACCATCAATATTACATAGAAGCAAAGTACCAACCAAGCAAATAACATATACAGATCTTAGTTCTGCCTATACATCATCAATAAAACTACCAGAAATAATATTAGTAACAGGCTCCAACAGTGATGGTGGCAAGACTAGCTATATTGAAGTTGGAACAGTTCAAATTGAAGCAAAAAATTTAATAGGTGAAAGTATACAAGTAGCAACAGGTACTCAAACCTTAAACGTAATATCGGTAGGAGGTACAGCAAACGACTATACTAACACAGGATTGTCACAAACGCCAGCAGGCACAATAGACTTTGGAATTTCTAGCTATGGTAGAGATATAAGAGTACGAGGCTCTCAATATGTTTTTATGACTCATATGGTTAGTCAAAGTGCGTTTGTAAGTTATTATGGTGCCTCTACTTATGATACAACATACGTTTACTCAACAGACGGCATAGCATTATCACAACTTTACATGGTAACAGCGAGTAGATACGATTACCACGACCCAATTAATCCAGTAATAATAGACTCAGCAGGTAGTGGCATAACAAACGTA